>MAAC01014692.1_pt1 | contig 48732 bp, 42 predicted proteins | sample 1115981 | NCBI WGS metagenome assembly MAAC01 (sample SAMN04961126, study PRJNA320927) | seawater metagenome | isolation source: sample BD02T64 sea water enriched with oil for 64 days | place: USA:Gulf of Mexico | collected 2013-07-27 | reverse complement strand
GTCAAAGTACAAACGGATATACCCGTTCATCCTGAGCGCGAAACCGTTTGCTCTGAGCGCGGAGCAGTCGAAGAGTCGAAGGGCGACAGGCTTCCTTCGACAAGCTCAGGACAAACGGATAGCCAAATAAACGGATTAGTGAGGAACGAAGAGTCAAAATACAAACGGATATACCCGTTCACCCTGAGCGTATCCGTTCATCCTGAGCGCGAAACCGTTTGCTCTGAGCGCGGAGCAGTCGAAGAGTCGAAGGGCGACAGGCTTCCTTCGACAAGCTTCCTTCGACAAGCTCAGGACAAACGGAGGAGTACAGAACGAAGAGTCAAAGTACAAACGGATATACCCGTTCATCCTGAGCGCGAAACCGTTTGCTCTGAGCGCGGAGCAGTCGAAGAGTCGAAGGGCTACAGGCTTCCTTCGACAAGCTCAGGACAAACGGATAGCCAAATAAGCGGATATTCCCGCTCATCCTGAGCGCGGAGCAGTCGAAGGGCGACAAGCTTCCTTCGACAGGCTCAGGACAAACGGTGAGAACAAGACAAACGGGATAACCCAGACAAACGGATAGCCAAACAAACGGAGTCGTGAGGAAAAAAGTCAAAAAATAAACTAGTTTTTAGTTAGATCTTAAAACAATTAAATCTTAACAGTCTTCTTATTAATATCATATTCACGCAATTTATTAGCTATAGCTGTATGGCTTAAGCCTAGTTTTTTCGCTAACTGTCTTGTACTTGGATATGCAGGGTAAAGCTTACGCAGTAAGTCTGCTTCAAAACTTTTTACTGCTGCATCAAGGGTGCCTTCAAATTCTTGTTCTAAATAACCGTGTTCTCGCGTATATGCTGGTAATTGTAAATGATCAACTTCAATTTCGTCACCATCAAGCAAAGAGGCGGCTCGGGTTAAAACATTTTCTAACTGACGAACATTACCTGGCCATGGGTAGTGCTCAATAAAGTCACGACATTCTGGCGTTAGTTTTAAGTTTGTTCGACCAATACGTTGTCCTGCAAGAGCAATAAAAAATTCCGTTAGAGGTAAAATATCACTGCGACGTTCTCGTAATGGGGGAATGTTTAAACCAAAAACATTTAAGCGGTAATAAAGATCTTCTCTGAACTCACCAATAGACACTAAATTAAGTAGATCTTTGTTAGTTGAGCTAATTATACGTACGTTTACCGTTATTTCTTGCTCAGAGTTAACCCTTCTGAAACTACCATTTTGAATAACACGCAATAATTTGCTTTGCAATTTAGTAGACATTTCTCCAACTTCATCAAGAAAAACACTGCCACCATCAGCAAGCTCAAAAATACCTCGTTTGCTTTTTTCATGATCCTTGTCATCAACACTTACACCAACACCAAATAACTCAGATTCAGCAACATCATCAGGTAAGGCTGCACAATTAAGCGTCATAAAGGGTTGTTCCGCACGTTCGCTAGCTGCATGGCAAGCTCTTGCTAATAACTCTTTACCTGTACCTGTTTCACCAATAACAAGAATAGAAGAGTCGAGTTGAGACATTCGTTTGGCTTCTCGAATAACTTTTCTCATGCCGCTACTACTAGCTTGTATGCCTGAAAAAGTATTTTCATTTGGCTGCTTGAAAGCATTTATTTGCTGACCTAAACGTGCTTCAGATTTTAAAATAAGCACTGCACCAGCTAAAATTTGCTTATTCTTTTCACCATCATCTTCACTGGCAACATGAATTGGCATAATATCTGCGACAAAATCCTCACCCTGAAATTTCAAACGACGAGTCTGCGCTAATACATCATCACTGTCTAACCAGCGGGAAAAATTAAAACCTTTTAGCCATTGGCTAATATGCTGACCTTTAATACTATCATCATCACTACCCATAATAACGGAGGCGATATTGTTCACTATTCGAATATTTCCTTTACCATCAAGTGAGATAAAAGGGTCTGGAAAGGTTTTGATTAAGGTTACAAGCTCATTGCGTTCTCGCTCTGATGGCATATAAGGTGCTGTTCTTACATCCCCTACCCCTTCTAACAAGCGTAATTGTGGCATGAACGTTTGTAAATCTGAGAAGTCTAAATCAGGAATGTTTATAAATATTCTGCCTGGCTGCTTTAATTCAATACCTCGAACATTAATTCCATGCTCAACAAAAATACCTAATACTTTCTGTCCCATACCAACACGGTCATGACAAGTTATTTCCAAGCGCATATAAACAACCCTTTTAGAATATCAAAAAGGCTATTGTAAACTAATTTTTACAATAAAAAAGCCTTAATAATAGATATTATTAAGGCTTTTAGGGAAGAAGTGACTAAGAAAACAAAAGAACTAGGCACCAATACCTAGAACTTAGCTACCTAGAACTTAGCTACCTAGGAATCTAGGACTTTCCTACAGTAGTTCATCTGATTTTGCCGCACAAATAAAGTCATTCCTATGTAAACCACCAATAGAATGTGTCCACCATGTTACCGTGACTTTACCCCATTCAAGTAAAATAGATGGATGGTGAAACTCTGCTTCAGCTAGTTCACTTACTTTGTTGGCAAATGCCCATGCTAGCTTATAATTTTTAAATTTGTACTCTCGCTCTAACATCATAACGTTATCACGCACTTGGGGCACCCAATCAGGAATTTGACTTAATAGTTGTTTTAATTCGTCGTCACTAACTTTAGGGGCGTCAACATGACACGCTTCACATTGCTGTGTTGATAATTCTTTATTCATTTTATATTCCTTAACTTTATACTTAACCTCTGATGAGTTAAGCGACTTCTTTTGGGGGAAATTTAGCATCAAACAAGCCGAGTTCTTTAGCTTCTTCAATTAATACCATAATATCTTCAACGTCTAATTCTCTAATACTGTCTAAATCACTCACTTTATTAAGCATAAAGTAAACAGGTTGCATAATATCAATACGATATGGAGTTCTTAAAACATCGATAACTTTATCTTTGCTTAAATCTCTACGTTCAACATTTTCATCCGCTAATGCATATTCAGTTTCTTTTGGTGAAGATAAAACACCACCCCCATAGATTCGCAACCCTTGAGGAGTATCAAGCAGACCAAACTCAATTGTGAACCAATACAAGCGGGCTAGAAATACTCGTTGCTCTTTCGTCGCATTCAGCCCCATTTTCCCATAGGCCTGAGTATAGTTTGCAAATGAAGGATTAGTAAGTAATGGACAATGTCCAAATATTTCATGAAATATGTCAGGCTCTTGCAAGTAATCTAACTCTTCCTCACTACGGATAAAGGTTGCCACTGGAAACTTCTTTTCTGATAAAAGTTTGAAAAACTCACCAAAGCCAATTAACGCAGGTACCGGATGACACTGCCAGCCCGTTGTTTCTTTTAATACTTTTGAGACATCACCAAGTTGTGGAATTTTATCCATTGGCAATTTTAATTTTTCTAAACCTTCAAAATATTCGTCACAAGCTTTGTCTTTAATATGCGAAAGCTGACGAGAAATCAGCGTGTTCCAAACCTTGTTTTCTTTTGCAGTCCAATGAATAATGCCTTGTTCGTCAGCATGTCTTGAAACATACTTGGTACCTTTTGCCATTGCTGTAACCTTCTATCATTGCCTTTCATATTTTTTATTATTATAAAAAAGCAGAACGGGGAAGCCCCTTTAGTTACATTTATCTTAAGGCAAGAAGTTAAGTAAAGGGAAGCAACGCGAATCGGTCAAAAAACAAACAGACATTATTATTGTAAAATAATAGTTACAGCAAAACTACAAGGATACGTACAATTTAGGTTTTTCGACTCATAAGGTTTTTAATTGTTGTCAGCATCTCTTTACGAACATGCGTTAACTTAGGCTTATCTTCAAAAGGGATAGGACGACATAATTGCATGGTTTTAACACCTAAACGAGCGGTTAGCATCCCAGCGCCCAGGCCTTGCGCCAAGCGTCCAGAAAGCTTTCCAAGTAAATCAGCGCCAATCATTTCTGTACCAAAATCAGCAATAAGCTCACTTGCTCCAGCATAAACCATATTAACAAAGACTTGTTTTATTAACTTGATACGACTCCAATAGCCTAACTTTAATCCATACAAGCCGGCCACTTTATTTATCATACGTAAATTTCGCCATAATATTATCAGCATATCAATTATGGCTACAGGACTAAGGGCAACTAAAATAACAGCTTCCGTTGAAAACCGAGCAATTTCAGCCATCGCTTTTTCATCAACCTTTGATAACACCAAACGTGAATAAAGTTGAAGTAATTCATTGTCTGAATGTTGGCTCTTTAACGCTTCTTGCCATGACTCTTCTTGTTCTCTTTCTTTATCAAAAAGGAGATCACAAGGTAGGCTTTCAGTAATTTTTTGACAAAAACTTTCCACATCCAATAATTCTGTATTTAGTGTAGTCGTTGTATCACTAGTTAACAGTAGTTCATTGGCTTGTTGTTTTAACTTTTCTCTGCGTTTAAATTGCCTTAATGTTGACCACTCACTAAAAACACTTGAAGAAGCAAGAACAACTAAGCAGGATAAGATAACAGCATAAACACTGGTAATAATAGGCGACTGAACGAACCCATTGAGAAAGAAGTCAAACGCTTCAACACCAATAACAACAGCAAGCAAAGAAAGCACAATTCGCCATAACCAACGAGGACGACTGTTGGTTGTTTCAGATAGACTGTCAACTAGTGCCTGTTCATTCGACGCGATTGGCAGTTCAGTTGCTTCATCTATAGGTAAATAATCTTGATTATTAAAAATCACCTGCTTACCATCTTCACTCTCGTGAAGCTCTTGAGTAAATTGCTTTTCTGATAACTCATTGTCAGAAAATAAAATTTGCTGTTGATGTGTTTTTTCGTCAGTTCTGTTATTTGTTTGTGTCATATCATTTTATCTGCCAGCAAAAATTGTAATACCTGATCCATGCGAATATGAGGCAAAGATTGATGTTTTGTCATACCACTCATGGGTGAAAAATTAATAAAGTTAAAAGCACATTGTTGCCAAAACTCTTTTTTAGGTAACTTTTCTGGAACAGAGCCAGGAAATAAAGTGATTTTCTCTGTTATGCCTTTTTCATTTTCTAAAGTGCGTTTTACCGTGTGACCTTGAATAACTGATATTTGTTGTCCTTTATGAAAGCTCTTACCAGAGGTTGTACTTTTCACCGAAGCAATAGCAAGGGTTTTCATTTCAATCGCTTCAAAATTAATATTATGTTTGCTTTGATATATTAGTTGGTTTAATAACGATACCATAGGTGCATGTTGCTCACTAGTCACATGATCAGCCTTGGTTGCTGCAAATAGCAATTTATCAATTTTTGGTGAAAATAAACGAGAAAACAAACCTGATTTACCATAACTGTAACTTTCTAATATCATATCAATGGCTAATTGTAAGTCTGCAAAACTTTCTGAGCCTCTATTATCAGAACACGCATTAAGTGGTGTTAAACAATCAGCCAAAACAATTTGTCTATCAAACCGTAAAAAATGTTGACGATAGAATTTTTTTACAACCTCTTCTTTATATTCAAGAAACCGTGACCTTAACATGCCTATAAAACTATCATCACTTGCATTTTGGTAATCGTTACCATCAATGTTAGTTAAGTTCGGAAAAGGAAAAAACTCTAAAATAGGGGCTCCGGCTAATTCTGCTGGTAAAATAAATCGCCCTGGTTGAATAACGCTAAGGCCTAATTTATAACGAAAAGTGTGCAGCAATTGGGTATATTCTTTAGCTAACTGAGCCAACAACTCTTCATCAGCAACAGCAAAGGGATCTATATCAGCAACTTTAGCGATGAACGCTTTAGTATACACATCGCGAGGTGATGCTGTTAATAGTGCTTGAGTTTGTTCAGACCATTGCTCATAAGTTTGTTTAAGCATGGGTAAATCAAGTAACCACTCACCGGGGTAATCAGTAATGTCTAGCGTTAACGTAGCCATATCCGCAGCATACTTTAATAATGATTTTTGAGGCTGATAACGGATAGCAATGCGTAATTCACTAATGCCATGTGTTGGCTCTGGCCATGACGGTGGTTCATTGGTGAGGGACGTTATTGCTCTATCATAATCAAAACGTGGAATAGATAAGTTTTTTTGAGAAACTCTTTTCGCTGCAATAAAATTACCGTGATGTACAGGGTCAAAAAAGCTTAATTTACTACCGTTACCTTCAGTTATCAATTGATTAACTAACGAAGTTATAAATGCAGTTTTCCCACTTCGACTTAAGCCCGTAACCGCCAAATTGATATGTTGATCAAGCGTGCGGTTTAGTAATTCACCTGCTTTGTTTTTTAATTTATCTAATCGTTTAATAAAACTGCTCCACACATTTTAAACTACGGTCAACGTATAAAACCATACGAAGTGACTTGATGATAATCACTTTTTTTTAAAAATAATAGTTAAAATAACGCTTTATTGTAAAGTGATTACTTTAAATTGAGCATTATACCGATTCTATAAAGTAAAGCCTGTTAACGATAGGAAGCAGCTTCGAGATAACTTACATTCTATTGAACAAATGATGATTAAATAATCGGCATAGCCTTTCTAGCATGATCAGGTTTTCACATACTGTAGACATAAAAAAACCCCACTCAATGGTGGGGTTTATAATTCGATGTTACTGCTTATTTAGAACTTAGCAGTAAATTTAGCATACCAATATTGACCCGCTAAATCATACGAATAGTTAATTGTATTCGAATCATCATAGTTAGTCATATAAGGAGGCTCTACGTCAAACAAGTTACGTGCACCAGCAGACACAGTATATGCGTCATTGATGTAGTAAGTAGCTTGTATATCAGTGTAAACCACAGAATCGGCAACTATATCAAGGATAGTTTCATCACCTTGAAGATCAACACCTTCAGATTGATAACGGAAGTTTACGTTAGCTGAGTAGTCATCTGTCGAATAATTGAATGATAAGTTGGTTCTCCACTCAGAGAAAACAGCTGGACTATCTTCCCATTGATCGGCTGCAACTTTACCAGCGGCTTCAATTTTGTTACTACCTTCAACAAGTAAGTAATCATACTTCATTAAGTAAGTACCGTTAAAAGTAGCTACTAAGTTACCATCGGCAATATCCATGTTATAACTGAAGTCAAAATCAACACCTGATGTTTCAAACGTTGAAAGGTTAGCATTAGTAACCAATACACCTGAAAGCACTTCACTTACGTTACGACGAGGTGAAGTATGATGTGGAGGTGTATCTAAAGGACCATACTGACCACCTTTAATTAGGTCACATAATGGGCTTGAGAAATCAACACTGTTATAACACTCAGCTGCGATGTTATCAACACCAGCAGTACCTACACCATTTTCAATTTTGATATCAAAATAGTCAAATGCCATAGTAAAGTTTTCAATGCCTGAGTATACAATACCCGCAGTGAAACTTTCTGATTCTTCAGGAGTAAGGTCAGGGTTACCACCAACAACAGCATTTGATTGCGTATCAGAATTAAAGTCATCTGGGATGCCGTCAGCAGCACAGTTAGCTTTAAGAGTTGCATTTGAGCTTAGACCATAATCCCAACAAGGATCAGTGTAGCTAATAGCTGACTGCTCTTGTGGATCAAATAATTCAGTAATACTAGGAGCTCTGAAACCTTCAGCAAATGTTGCACGAGTTAATACACCCGCAACTGGTTCCCACTCAACACCAAACTTGGTACTTACACCATCGTCGATAAGGTTGCTGTAATCAGAAGTTCTAACTGCTGCAGTAAAGTTTAAACGTTCAGCAAACTTTACGCCTGCTAAAACTGGGAAGTTAAACTCTACGTAAGCTTCTTGAACAGAATAATCACCTTCAGTTCTTTCGCCACTTTGACCATATACTTGGCCTAATGCTTCAGCACCATCTGGTTCATTTAAATAGTACTCAGTACGACGCTCATAACCAGCAGCCCACTGAATTGCACCACCTGGTAATTCAATCTCACCGAAGTCACCAGTTAAGTTAGCTAAAAATTGTGTTGTTGTACCTTTACGAACTGGAGAGAATGTAACAGAAGCAAATGTGCTTTGCTCTTGCGTCATAGTATCCTTAGCAAAAGGGTTCCATAAACCTGGACAACCATCATCAGCAGCACATAGTGCTGGGTCTAATAAAGTTTCAGTATTTGGACGGTTAAGCTCACCAGTATTTACACGTGCATCAACAAAACGAGAGTAGTTGTATGAGAAATCCCATCCCCAACCATTGTCAAATTCACCTTGTAAACCTGCAACTACACGGTAATCACTAGTATCTTGTTGAAAACCACGACCACCACCTTCAGTAATACGACGGTTTATAGAAAGATCTACACCGTAAATATTATCAGGATGGCTAGCAGGTACTGGAGCACTCCAGAACGTTGCCGCTGGTGCCATTTTTTGATCTGATTGGCGATTTGCAAAACCAGCTTCAGCAAATGCTGTGATTGAATCAGCAATTTCATACGTTGATGCAGCGTTTACTGAGAATATTTTAACTGGTGTAACTAAGTAACTTGTTGCAGCATAGTTAAAACCATGATCTGCTGTTACAAATGGTACAGCTTCACCATTAAGCGTTACATATCTACCAGCATCAAGACCTAAAGGATTATCTGCAGGAACGTTTACACGACCGAAGTCTGAGTGTGAAGAACCACCACAATATTTTTCAGTGCCAGCGCCATCATCCCAAATTGGACAAGCTGAGTAATCTCTATCGGCTTGAGTAACTTCTTCACGTTCTGTGTAATCTACAGAAAATACTACGTTACCTTTATCGTTAGAAGCACCTGTTACAAGAGAAAACTTAGCAATTTCGCCATCGCCTTGACCAGTTACATCATACTGAGCTGTAACTTCAAGACCTTCAAAGTCTTTTTTAGTGATAAAGTTAATAACACCAGCAATAGCATCTGAACCGTAAACAGTAGAAGCACCATCACGTACAACTTCCACACGTTCGATGAAAGATGTTGGGATTGCGTTTAAATCGCCTGAGTTAAAACGACGACCGTTGATAAGAACCAATGTACGACCAGAACCTAAACCACGTAATGACGCAGTAGCAAAACCAGCACTAGCGTTATTTACGTTAGAACCTAGTTGCGCGCCGTTTATTGCAGGAATTTGCTTGATGAAACCTTCTAATGAAGTAACACCTGAAGCTTCAATATCTGCAGAAGTGAAAACACTTACAGGGCTAGCTGATTCCATATCAGTACGTTTGATACGTGAACCTGTTACTTGAATTGTTTCTACTTCTTCTTTCGCGCCTTCTTCTTCAGAAAATGCTGAAGTTGAAACTGATGCAGTTGCAGCCGCACCAAACATCATGGCTAGGCGGATTGCCTTAGCTACTTTGCTATTGTTATACATGTTTACTCCCTGGATCACATTTGTGATTGGTTGTTATTTATTTGTTTATTTTTGATTTGTTTCGAGACTATTTTGTCTCGTAAACTTTTATGAACGGGTCAATAGACCTGATCTGTCCTCTAAGATATTAAACGGGATCAGCGCACAGCGTCAACACCATTTATAACCATTTGGTAAACTTTTTAACATTTTGACATATTGAGTAACATTTAAACAGCTGAACAACAAACACGCAAATCATAGCAAACACATGAAAAACAAGGTTTTTTCGTGCGACAAAAAGAAATGTTTCATTGATAGAAAATTTTCAATAAAAAGATCAGGTTTATTTATATTTTAGGAAACAATTTATTGTATTAAAATAGAACAAACCACTAAATAACAACAACTTAATTAAAAAGCACTCTTGTATTGTTTTTCCAAAAAAATGTAGCATCAATTTCAACCACGTATATAATCATAACAAAATCAAACAATTAAAATAAAAAAAATGTAAATGTAAACAAAATGTGACGAAGATGGGTTTTTTCAAATTCTCTTTTTATTAGTTAAGTATGATTTCAGCTTCTACTTTTCCTAAAAAAACGCACAAGTATGAATATATTTCTAAGTCAGATGGTATAGTTACAGCTGAACTTTGCTTATTGCTCCACATTAGGTTAAATAATGAACTCTATTGAGCGTTTATCAGTGTTATTAAAAACACTCGATGCTAAAGCCAAACAAATCGACATAAAAAATACTCAACTTAAAGCTCACCGTTTAATTGAAAATAACAATTTATTTTCGTCAACGCTCTTTGTTAGTCAAAGTGATCAGTTTGGCCCGTATATAAGAGAGACTCAGCGCAGAATTTCTGAATTCTCTCGTTTAGTTGTAGCGAATAAAATTGATCTTTCCAAAGTACTCTTATTGCAAATTGAACAACAAATATCCGCTATATCTAATGCATTGCAATCAAATTCAGTGATGCATCAGGCAGCAAAATTAAGCTTTGATGCTAATAACAAAGTTCGTATAAAAAAAGCTAAAGTAAAACAGGCGGGTAAGTTACGTGAGTTAACTAAGAATATTGTGCTGAGTAGTCATCAGCTATATCAAAAATTAACCGAACACCATGAATTTGAGCGCCGTTTGATGGATATGGTCAATGAAAGAGAAAATGCTCGATTGAAATGTAAAAATCATGAGAGTGAAAAATTATCCGCTGAAGTGCTTGCTTTACATCAGCGCCTTGGGCGTTGTCGTAGAGCTATTTCAACAATTGAACGTGATATAGAACGAGCTGAGAAACGGTAGTGATATTAAATTAGCATTTTAACGAATCTCAGGTTAACCTTAAAAATAATAAAGTAGATTTATAGGAAAGCGTATATGAAAATATCTGATGACATTCATAACTATTATGAAAAACTAGTAATGCAACATTTTTCTTTATCAAAATTTGACGAAAAATACGATGAAGATTTTATCGCTGATCTAACTTGTGTTGTATTAAATCAGTTACCTACACGTTATATTCGCCACGAAGTAGATATGGCATTTTATTTGCCGGCCTCTGAACGCTTTGATATGGAATCAAAAGTGAAACAAGCAATTAGCAAATCAATTGAATTTATGAAAATTCATCGCGCAAAAAACAGTTAATTTTTAAATTGATTTGAACGGACGCTAAAACTTGGGTGGCCTCCTCAATGGCTAACTTTATTGTTGGAGTAATTGGCTGAAGTCCTTCAGTTCGGCCTTTTATGAATCACACAAAGTAGTTTTAACTGAAAAAGTAGCCGTATATGTACTAATCCAATTGAGGGTACTTTTCACTACATCCTTATTTCACAACCTATTCGTTACAGACGATTAAGTGTTACTTATTTCCCTATTTGAATAAACATATTATCAAGATTGTTCAGGCCATAAATTTCGTGGCTGCATTCATTGGATAATCCAGGAGACTTCTACTAAGCTAACTCTCCGTATACCAAGTATTGAATAATAAAAAAATTTCACTCTTATGCACTCTATTTTTGAAAAAAAGATAGCGCTTGGACGCTTTCATAATAACAAAGAAAAGGAGAGAAAAAATGTTACTTCGTTACCTTTGTGCTGTAATTACTTTATTTACTGTGATGATTTCTTCAGCCCATGTTCATGATCCCAGAGCATTGCTAGCCACCCCTGAAACAGCGACGGGTCCTATCGCGCCAAAATTAAAAGGATTGGGCTCTCACCACTTTCAAATTACGACCACAAACCAAGAGTCACAATACTTTTTTAATCAAGGGTTCCGTCTCACCATAGGATTTAACCATTCAGAAGCTCTGCGTGCTTTTAAAGAAGCCGTTAGGTTAGATCCTAACAATGCAATGGCATACTGGGGCTGGGCTCTAGCCCTAGGTCCTAATTTAAACTTACCTATGCAGGCCGGTGTAGTAACGCAAACTTATACGGCTATACAGAAAGCAATGAGTCTCAAAAGTGGGAGCACTCCTCGTGAGCAGGCATACATTGAAGCATTGGCGACTCGTTATAGCAATAAACCCCAAACCGATCGGTCAATGTTAGATAAGACATATGTCGCTGCAATGGCAAAGTTGGTCGAACGTTACCCTGAGGATCTAGATGCCGCGACTTTATACGCAGCTGCAATGATGAATACTAACCCTTGGGATTATTGGTATAAGGATGGTACGCCAAAGCATCAAACAGATCTTGTTATCGCGACACTTCAATCAGTTATTGATAGAGATAAGAATCATGCAGGCGCACATCATTACATGATCCACGTAGTGGAAGCATTCAAACCTGAATTAGGAATTGACAGTGCAGATCAGCTTGGCAACTTAATGCCAGGAGCTGGCCACTTGGTACATATGCCGTCTCATATTTATATGAGGGTGGGCCGATATGCCGATTCATACAAAGCAAATGCGCTAGCGGTAAAAGCGGATAGTGAATACATCACACAGTGCAGAGCTCAAGGATTGTACCCTTTAGGTTATTACCCTCATAATTTACACTTCCTTACTTGGTCAGCAATGTTTCAGGGCAGAAGTCAATCTGCACTTGAGGCAGCTCGCGCGGTAGAGAAAAAAATAGCAACGGCATCATCTGGTGATACCTGGGGCCTGTTTGAATCTTTTCGAAGTCAACCTATGTTTGTGATGGTACGCTTTGGCTTGTGGGATAGAATGTTAGAAGAGCCACAACCAGAAGTTAATGCGCGTTTTATGAACGCTATCTGGCATTATGGTCGAGGTTTAGCCTTGACCAAAAAAGGTAAATTACAACAAGCTAAAGCAGAGCTCACCCAACTTGCAAAAGTCGTAAAATTAATTAAAGATGATCAAGCATATATCGGATTTGGTGCGGCTGAAACCTTATTAGCTATAGCGGAAAAAATTCTTGCTGGTGAGTTGGCTGCCAAACAAAATAACTTTCACGATGCAATAAGCTACTTAGAAAAAGCAGTTCGTTTAGAAGATGGTTTAATGTATAACGAACCTCCTAGCTGGTACTTTCCTGTTCGCCATATATTAGGTGCTGTATTATTGGAGGCGAAATTGCCAGAGGAAGCCGAAGTCGTCTATTGGGAAGATCTACGACGAAATCCAGCCAACGGCTATTCACTATTTGGTCTGAAACAGAGCCTAGTTATGCAAAATAAATCGCTGGTAGCATTAGAAATAGAACAACGACTAATCAATGCTTGGCAGGAGTCAGATGTTAACTTAACGACATCACGATATTAGTTATTAGTTATTAGTTATTAGTTATTATTTGAATATTTGATGGAAATAGCATTCTTAATTCTACATTGTCTTCCATAATTTCTAGCCGTAAATAAGATTTAGCTTAGGGTGTAATGCCGGTCAGTTAACGGCTGACTGGCATTACAATATAAGTGGGCTTTTTTATACTTTTATAGAGATACTTACATACCACTCATTTCTTTGTTAACTTCGATAACCTCGTTCCATTCATTTTTAAAAACCTTACTATAAAGAGCACCAAATACTTTGAGACTTCCTTTACCGTATAAATCTTCAAAATGCTTAGCGAACTCCCCGTCCTCATCTAACTCAGCCCAAGAGTCCATGGCTGAAATGCCCATTAAGTGACGGCCGTTTAAGTTTCCTTGAATTAATTGGTTGTCGTAAATTGCCCAATATTTTTCTCTACCCATTTTTTCGAGAGTATCTTTTACTTGCTTCAATAGATACTTGATAACCTCATCTTCTTGACCTCGGTTAACAGTTAGATACCTAGTGATGTACCTTTGGGGTGAATCTGCTTTTTTATCCAAATTGTTAATCAATAGTCCATCCATGTTGCGCCAAATTTCACTTTGGTTATAAGCGATAATATATGGATTGATATTATCTGCCCAATCATCATCATGTTTTTTATCGTCAGGCCGAGAATCAAATCCAGCGTAACTTATGGGGCCCATAACCCATATAAGTTCATTAATGTTTGGACCATAGGTAATGTTATATATTTTGGTTTTTAGCGCACCTTTGACATGGTATTTTTTAATATGATTTCGCATATTTTTAGTGAGTTTCTTAGCGTTTTTATTATCTATAGTGAACCGAAAGGTGTCGTATTGTGTATAGGCTTTAGCTTCTTCAGCCATCACAGAATATGTAAAAAAAAGAGCGGTCAATAAAGTGAATATTTTTTTCATAATAAGAGTTTCCTGCCTGTTTTATTATTGAATTGTTATTACATCTTTAAATCTTAGATTCAAAGATGAAATCAATAACCACTGTTCATATAACGAACGACATCAGTATAGTAAAAACATGAATCATTTCCACTTAACATGTAATTATTCAAAAGACTATATGAGTTGGTAGTGTCCTTTACTGCTGGCGTTGAGCCAAATATAGCAATACTCAATTTCTGAAAGGCTTCTTTTTTTACAACAAATTTTGAAAGATTTCCCAGTTGATTTTGATTGTAATAGATAACATTTCTGGAATAAAGATAGGGATATTTGTAGATTTGATATAGCAGTCCATGTAGCAAATTGCTAAAAAGATATATAAATCATTGAAATCTAAAGGTTGGGTGGCAACCCTAATAGCCACACCTCGGCACATGAGTCGTCTGCTGCGGTTGCTTCCTTCCGGATCTGGCCGAGTTCACAGAGTATCATTGCGAGGGGACCAAAAGGGTCACCATAATGAGCTTAGCAAAAACTATTAATAAAGCTTATTGCCAAAGCGGCGCGAATTATCGCTAATCACACCTATGGATGCAAGCACTAGTTGATTATTTTCGAATAACGTTATACTGCTTGGGGATTTTTTGCGCAAATATCAGAAAAATTCTCTTTAAATTTCGCTAATTCTTTTTCAATATCACTACTGATTTCAACTTCATGATGAAATCGTAGTTGTTTTTTAGCAAAATCTAAACTCACTGGAACCACAGGCACACCTGCTTGATGAGCAATATGTAAAAAACCACTCTTCCATTTTAAGGTTTTCTTTCGAGTTCCTTCTGGCGCTAGACCTAGTACCAGATGATCATTGTGTTGAAATTGTTCAACCATTTGCTCAACCACACCACTTTTAGCATTACGGTCAATTGCAATTCCTCCCCAACTTTTGAGTAGTATTTTAAAAGGCCAAATAAAAAGTGCCTTTTTCCCCATAAAGCGGATACGAAGATTCATGGCTAACATTACTGCAATAGCAATAACAAAGTCCCAATTTGAAGTATGAGGAGCCACCGCAGCTATAAATTTGGGCTTTTTAGGTAATTGGCCAACCACTTTCCAACCTAATATGTTAAGTACCGCTAAACCAATGAAAGGTGCAATTTTTCCTGGTTTAGTAGGTATACAATCAGGCATTTCAGGTAAGTCGGCTTTACTTATCGTCATGTGTTACTGACAACTTAATTGCCAACGTAAAAGCACCATTAATTAACACCATTTTCTTGCTGAGCTAATTTTTCATGTAACTCTAATAAAACAGATTTCATCACTAACAAGTTTTCTTTCCCTAAGCGAAGCAGTAGCTTATCAGTATCAGGTAACGCTTCAAGTTGAGGGTTAGCAAATTTATACATAACGCTTGGTTGTATTAGTGCCATTGACGATTTAGGCAGTTCCATATCCAAAACCCGAGTAATGGCATCTTGTAAAGTATTCGTAAAATCATCTTCATAACCGAGTTCACTATAAGCTTCATCAATAAGTGGTTTCATTTCCATATACCACTGAACTAGGCTTTCACTTTCCATTGAGCGCAGTAAATCTACATACGAACTGAAACGCCTACTTGAGCCCTCATTCCATTGCCAAACATTTTGCTTTCCTTGTGATGAATCTTGGTTTTGAGGGACCTTCTGAAAATTAACACTGTCAGTTTCAGGTGTAAATTTAGCGTTGGGCAAAATGAATGGGCTATGTTCATAGGCTACAATTCCTTGCGAGAAGTTGTCTGTAAACACTACAAAACGACGGATCATATCTTCATCAATAATCAGTGTAAGCAACTCTTTACGCCAGGTAATTTCTGGTAGTTTTATTTTCAACCACTCATCACTTTCATCTAAAGAAGGTAACGGAGTTTCAATGGGCACAATCTCTTCTTCAACAGTTTCTACTTCTGGTTCTTCAATTACTGGTTCAGTAATAACCACCACCTCTTCAGGCTCAGGCTTGATGATAGGTGCGGGAGTTGGACTTTCAATAACCACAGGTACGGGTTTATTCCCTGTGAATTGCCATGCAACTCCGATAACTATAACCACTAGAATAATAAAGGCGATAAGAGGCCACGATGCTTTTTTTAAATTTTGTTGTGAGCTTTCATCTAATGACTGATTTGAGTTGTCCATGTTCACCTGTATTTATTTGTTGTTTTGCTGATGATTATTGGTTCATTCTGGCATGAGTAATTGTTTATTCTGTTGTGCTAGCTCTTTCAAATATTGCCAAACAGTCTCTACTTGAGATAAACGCTTACTTTCTGGGTGTGTTACCAAATAAAAACTTCGCACTAATTTAATATCATTGCTGCAGAGCTTAACTAAGCTAGCATCTTGCTCAGCTAAAAAGCAAGGTAAAATCCCAATCCCTAAACCACTTTTTATTGCACTGTATTGGCTAGTAATACTCGTACTTTGAAAACTGGGCTGAATGTCAGCATTTAATTCTTTTAAATATGATAACTGCTCAGTAAATAAAAGATTATCAACATAACTAACCCATTGATATTTAGATAATTGGTTGATATTAACTTTACCATCTATAGCCTTAAGATAGCTTGCATGACCATATAATTGCAACTGATAGTCACAAAGTTTAGCAATAATTGTTGAGGTACTCTTAGGTTTTTCAACGGCAATTGCAATATCTGCTTCATTTCGGCTTATTTTTACATCTCTGGCAAAGTGTACCAACTCTATTTGGATATTTGGATATGCCTGCTTAAGCTTTGTTAAATGAGGCGCGATAAAAAAATTGCCAAACGCTTCTGTTACACCAATACGAACTCGGCCACTATTTAAATATTTATGCTCTTTTATCTCATCAAATGCCTGTCCCGCATCAAGCTCCATCCGTCGAGCGAATTGCAATAACTTAGTGCCATCAAGCGTTAAGACATGACCGTCAACGGTACGCTCAAAAAGCTTAGTCGCTAAGCTTTCTTCCAGTTTATGTAAACGGCGTGAGAGCGTTGAGGCATCTATCAACAAACGTTTGGCGGCAATAGATAAACGCTCGCTACGCGCTACCTCTAAAAATAATTTAATATCATCCCAGTTCATCACTTAAGAATAACAATAAAACAGCATATTTGCAAAAATGCAACATCTGCTGCATTTTTGCCTGTTGCTCAATCAAAGTTAAAGGTCTATTTTAATATCAATTAGATTTCCACCTATATTTTAAGGCTTGTCATGACTATTAGAGAAATTCCATTAATCATCAATGGTGAAAAAGTTCGCTCAACTACTGATACTTGGTTAGATGTTTTAAACCCTGCTACACAAGAAGTAGTGGCTCGTGTTCCTATGGCAACAAAAGAGGAAGTTGATGCTGCAGTTGCTAGTGCTGCAGAGGCTTTTAAAACTTGGTCAAAGGTTTCTTTAACTAATCGTATGCGTATTATGCTCACTTTCCAGCAGTTAGTTAGGGAGCATACTCAAGAATTAGCAGAATTAGTGACGTTAGAGCATGGCAAAACGCTACCTGATGCTGAAGGCGAAGTGGGACGCTCATTAGAAGCCATTGAAAATGCTTGTTCTATTACTCGCTTACAGTTAGGCGAAATGGCAAATAATGCAGCAACAGGAGTAGATACTTACACATTGAACAAACCATTAGGAGTAGGCGTTGGGATTACAGCATTTAACTTCCCGTTAATGTTAGCTTCTTTTATGTTTCCACCAGCTATTGCTTGTGGTAATACCTTCGTTTTAAAACCATCTGAGCAAGCTCCTTCATCAACAATTTTATTCGTTGAATTAGGACTTAAAGCAGGAATCCCTGCCGGTGTATTAAATGTTGTTCATGGTGGCGCAGATGTAGTTAACCAATTAATAGAGGCCGAGCCAGTCAAGGCTGTTTCTTTTATTGGTTCAACAGGTGTTGGTACTCATGTTTATAATCATGCCACTAAGCACGGTAAACGCGCGCAATCAATGATGGGCGCCAAAAACCATATGGTTATAATGCCTGATGCTAATAAAGACAGAGCGATAAATGATTTACTTGGTTCAGCATTTGGCGCAGCAGGACAGCGCTGTATGGCTAACCCGGTTACAATTTTAGTGGGTGAAACGAGAAACTGGCTACCTGAAATTGTTGAACGTGCAAAACAGATGAAAGTGGGTCCTGGTACTCAGCGCGATGCAGATTTAGGCCCGGTAGTATCACCACAAGCTAAAGCACGTATTATTAGCATTCTAGATTCAGGTGTTGAACAAGGTGCCACTTTATTAGTTGATGGTAGAGATTGCCAAGTTGAAGGTTATCCAAATGGTAACTTTGTAGGACCAACGTTATTTACCAATGTAACAACTGATATGGATATTTACAAGCAAGAAATTTTCGGCCCTGCATTATGTGTATTAGAAGCGGAAACACTTGATGATGCCATCGAAATTATTAACGCTAATCCTAATGGCAACGGTACTTCAATATTTACTTCTTCAGGTTGGAATGCAAGAAAGTTTGAAAATGATATCGATGTAGGTCAAGTAGGTATTAACGTGCCAATCCCGGTACCTGTAGCTTATTTCAGCTTTACTGGTTCTCGTGGCTCTAAATTAGGTGATTTAGGCCCTAACGGTAAACAAGTCGTTAGTTTTTGGACTTATACTAAATCAGTCACTGCTCGTTGGTTTGAACCTGATCACCAAGATGGTACTGAAATTCACTCCACGATTAGTATGAAATAACGTAGCAAGCCCTTCGACTGCTCGTGCCTCGCGCTCAGGGTGAACGGCAATAAGCTCTTTTATACTGAGCTTGCCGAAGGATGGACGGTAACAAATAAATCCGTTTATCCTGAGCTTGTCGAAGGAAACTAAAGTTATTCGTCACTTAATCTCTTTATTACTTACGAAGTTCTGATAATTCTCAATGGCATTTACATTGCCCTTATTACGCTGACAAACACTTTTTTGGTATTGGTAATTGAATACATCAAACCATAAATCTAACAATTGACCATTGCTCTTTTCACCTGACATTTCAAGTACTCTTGCAGCGACTTCAGCCGTTGAAAATTGATGTTCTAATTCTGTTTTTCTGACCGTATAGCGTGATTCTTCACCTACTGGTGAGAACCCTTTTTCACTCAAAGACTGCTTAGGATCGAAAGAAACTAAGGGGAATTTATCTAAATATGGACTTTTACGAAACATTTTTTTTGCTTCACGCCAGCTACCATCAAGCATAATAAAAAGCGGCCTTTTACCATTTTCGCAAACAACTTTTTGAGTAATTACTTGACGGCCATCATCTGCATATTCCTTTGGGAAGACAACAAAAGGTTGCCACTTTTCATTATCAAGTAATGCAAGCAACTCATCATTTTTTGTGGTGCGAGACCACAAAAAAGCGAATGTATCAGGAATTAAATCCGCTATTAGTTTTCCGGTATTACTGGGTTTCAATACTTCTGTATCATACATTAATAACAAAAAACCGGCTTTTGTAACAACAGAACCTTTTTGAGGAGCGATAGAACAAATACAATATTGCTTAGCTAAACGGCACAAGTCGCAACGCTTTACTCGTTGCCCTCTTGCTTTGTAAGTGGTGGTACTAAGACTCATCCTAAATTGATGTAATTGGTGAACAGCGTGCATGCATGGTTAAATATAAAATAAAAAGACCCAGTAATTATAACATTACTGGGTCTTTCGATAAATTTATTCGTTAGCTAAAGCTTAAATTTCATATTACATTAAACGTTTATCATGTTCATCGTGGCTACGAGTATGTTTCGCTGTTATCACATTGATATCAGCTAAAGGCGATATACTCGATTTTAGCTTTTCTTCGAGTTGGTCTATTTCAACAACGGCTAAACACAATCTTTCTGCTTCACGCTCTATTTTTCCGACTCTTAATTCCATTTCGTGCTCAATGTTTTCTCCAAAGCTTTCCATGCGAGTTTCAAAAGCATCATTATCTCCACCTGAAAACATCATTTCTTGCCCTAGTGCAACCAGTAAACTTCCCATAGAGCCCATAACAGCTTTTTCCACCGCTGATTCTATACGCTGTTCAAATTTTTCACCAAGCAGTTCGTCATTTTCTAATCCATTTTCACCTAGGGTGAAACCATGTTCAATGGTAAACCGCTCTGCAACCTCTTCTTTAATAGATGAGAGCTCTTGTGTTAAGTTAGCGCCAACATCATTACCTTCACCAAGCAATTCATTAAAAGCTAAGTTAACCCCTTCTAGGGCAAGATCAACACCTTCTATAGCAACATTTCTAACTTGCGGAACCATAGCCCGAATCCTTGTAGAGTATTGCTCAACCAATACTTGCTGTTCATCATTTAAAGCAACGTTGTCCCCACGTACCGTTAACTGATAATTCTTATCAATAGAATATAAAACATGCTGATTGTTATCTGGATCGAAAAACTCAATAGATGACTCATTAATAGTTAAGCCCGCATCTAAATCTACATCACAAGAGTCATGAGCATAAAGTGCTTTTGATACAAATACTGAAATTAGTGTTATTACAATCAGTGTTTTTGGTAATTGAGTAAATATAGCTTTATTTTTCATGATAATAACCTTTAAAAATAATTGTCGCTGAGTGTTTTAATTGATAGAAGTATTACAAAAGAGATGCCAACTTTAACCCTTTATATATCAACAGGATAAAAAACATTGATTCTATTTTGTTGAACGGAAGTATAAAAAATAGTGAGATTAACTAAATATTGGTGCATTACTACATTGGAATTTAAAGAGTAAATGAATTAGAAGTTTTGCATTTCAAAAAGGCGGGACTGGCAGCGTTGAAACTCAAAACTGAGTTGCTGTCCTTGATAAAGCTTTAATATATCAACATCAGCACTGATAATTAATTGTATTTTCCTATCATAAAACTCATCAACTAAGGCAATAAAACGACGTGCTTCATCATCTAACTGTCGCAATTCTGCCATTAATACACCACTTCGTTGATAGCTATCTTCTACACCCGAAAATACTGCTGGAATAAGCTTACCTGAAAATTGTGGAACATTACTGATTAAGACTGTCTCAAATTGATTAGCTATTTGTATATAATCTCGTTGACTTCTTGGTCCTGAGCAAAGAGCATAAAAATCAAACCAAATATGCTTACTTGTTTTAGCCAAGTAATTAATTGCACGATAATTAATTACTATAGTTCTTAATTTATCCCCAGGTAAACTCTCCGCTCTATCATTGCATAACTCTTGAAATCGTTTAGCTAACAATTGTACCCCCTGTGAGTGAGTGAAATAATAATTGTTATACCGCCGTGTAACTGTATTCGTTAGCCTATGATCAGTATCACCATTAACAGAAATCACTTGGCAATATTGATTTATCAGCGCGATAGTGGGTAAAAAACGCTCCCGTTGTAAGCCGTTGTGATAAAGCTGCTCAGGCTGACAATTTGAAGTTGCAACCAACGTTACGTCTAAAGAAAATAGCGCTTTAAATAATCCTGCAAGTAACATGGCATCGCCAATATCACTAACAAAAAACTCATCAAAACACAGCAAATCAATATCTACTGCCCACGTTTTAGCAATTAAAGTAAGCGGGTTATCTGTTGATAATTGATTTAAAGTAAGCGCATTTAGTTGCTGGTGAACACTTTCCATAAAACGGTGAAAGTGAATTCGTTTTTTATTCTTAAGGGGAATATTTTGATAAAACAAATCCATCAGCATCGTTTTACCACGACCTACTCGGCCATAAAAATATAGACCTTGAATTATTGGTGCTGATTTTGATTTTGCTTTTTTTGGTAATAACTTATCCAAGAGCTTATTTGAGGATAAGAAATTATTTAGGGAGCTTTGTTGATTTTTTTTATTACTGGCAAGAACAAGTTGCTTTGACAATTTTTCCAAAGCAACAATTGCAGCATGTTGTGCCTTGTCTTCACAAAGCACCTGTTGTTTTTGTAATTGTTGATATTGTTCGAGCAAAGTATATACCCAAGCCACTTCAAAGTTCGAGTTTTTCTATACGGTTAAGTGGCGCACTTTATATGTACGTCCTTTCATTTTACCCGTTGATAACTTTCTTAATGCTATTTTTAGCACTTTTTTATTTACCGCTACATAAGCTTTAATATCTAACACATTAATCTTACCAACATCTTTACCAGTAATTTCCGCACCTGTATTTTTAGACGTTAAGGCACCCAAAATATCACCTGGACGAACTTTCTGCTTTTTTCCTCCATCAATTTGGATAGTAGACATTTTTGCTTGTGGTCTAGCATTATTTAACACTTCACTTGGTGGTAATAATTCTGGCTTGATCACTTGCTCAAGGGTATCTTCAATTAAACCAACTTTATAACTTTCTTTATCACTAAATAGTGAAACGGCCTTACCTTCTGCTCCTGCTCGTCCAGTTCGACCAATACGATGAATATGCACTTCACTGTCGTGAGCGATATGGTAGTTAACCACTAAATCAAGCGAGTCTATATCTAAACCACGAGCAGCAACATCAGTAGCAACTAGAATAGATGCACTTTTGTTTGCAAAGCGAAGTAAGGTTTGATCCCTATCTCTTTGCTCTAAATCTCCATGTAATGCTAATACGCTAAAACCATCATCATGCAAGTTATTACAAACCGCTTGAGTTTCTTTTTTTGTATTACAAAAAATGACTGTTGATTCAACGGGGTTAGCAAGTAGTAATAAGCGCAGCGCTTCAAATCTTTCAATATCATTTTCGACATGGAAAAATTGCTGACTAATATTAAGCTTATCTTCACTAGCGCTAACTTTAACAATGACAGGGTCTGTCATAATACTTTCACTAATTTCTTGAATTTGTTTTGGAAAAGTAGCACTAAACAAAAGAGTTTGACGTTCTAAAGGCGTACGCTCGATGATATTATCAAGGGCTGCTTCAAAGCCCATCTCTAACATCCGATCTGCTTCATCAAGTACCAGTAGATTTAGATCATCTAACTTCAACGTTCCTTTAATAACATGTTCTTCAATTCTTCCTGGTGTTCCCACAATAATATGTGCGCCATGTTCTAATGAACCAATCTGTGGGCCAAAAGGAGTTCCACCGCATAAAGTTAGCACTTTAATATTGTGAACAGCACGGGCAAGCTTACGAATTTCTGTAGCAACTTGATCTGCTAACTCACGTGTTGGGCATAAGATCATCGACTGAATTCTAAACCGTTTTACTTGTAGCTTTTCTAACAAAGCTAAACCAAATGCTGCCGTTTTTCCTGAACCAGTTTTAGCTTGAGCAATCACATCTTTACCAAGTAGCATCTCAGGTAAACTCATGGCTTGAATAGGCGTCATTTCCTGATAGCCAAGCGTAGATAAGTTTTTCAATAAATCTTTATGTAAGTTTAATGAAGAAAAAGCTAATGGAACTTTGTCATTATTAGTTGATGTACTCAAGGTGGATGCCTCTATATTGTTCGAATAAGGTATAAAAAACTTTCAAGGGAAAGTGAATGAGCGCATAATAACAGCAAACCACCTTTTCAGCCATTTAAGACGACAGAATAAATAATGAATCGTAAAAAGAAAATTAACGACACGCTAAAAAAGAAACAAAAAAAAGCGAATGCTAAATTACACAAAAGTAATAAGCCTCGTTACATTTCTAAAGCAGAAAGAGAAAAATTGGCCCTAGAAGAGCAGGAGTTAAAAGATACTAAAGCGAGTTAACCACAGTTAACTCGCTCACAACATAGTATTATAAACTCGTAGTTTGATATTAATTTTCTGTTGTTTCACTTTTTACTTTTTCACGCATACGCTGCACCATCATGTAGAAATATGGTACTAACAAAGTACCAAAGATGGTTGCGGCTAACATACCTGCAAGTACAGTAACACCTAATGAAACCCGACTACCTGCACCTGCACCACTAGCAAAAACAAGTGGTAGAACGCCAAGCACAAAAGATAAGGCCGTCATTAATACTGCGCGAAAACGCATTGTGGCAGCAGTGAGTGCTGCATTAAATATGCTCTTACCTGCCGCTCTTTCCTCCATTGCAAACTCAACAATCAATATTGCTGTTTTTGTCGACATACCAATAAGTAAGACAAGGCCAACTTGCGCATAAATGTTATTTGACATGCCAAGCGTATATAAAGTTAACATAGCACCAAATAAAGCTAACGGAACAGCGGCAATCACCGAAAAAGGTATGGTCCAACTTTCATATTGAGCAACTAAGAATAAATAAACAAACAAAATAGCCAAAGAAAAAAGTACCGGAGCCAAATCACCCGCTTCAATTTCTTGTTTTGATTGACCAGACCATTCATAAATATAACCCTGTGGCAGGCTTTCTGCCATTTCTTGCATTACTGCAATAGCTTGTCCAGAAGAGTATCCCGATGCAGCTTGTCCAGTTATACTTGCACTTCGATAAAGATTGAAGTGCTTAATCGTAGTTGGTCCTAAAATAGGCGTTAACTTAGCTAATGTTGTTAATGGCACCATGTCATCATCTCTATTACGAACATAATAGTGACGTAAGTCAGATGGATCTTTTCGAAACTCAGTTTGCGCTTGAATGGTAACTTTATAAGTACGCCCGAATTGACTAAAGTCATTTATATATAATGAACCGAGTTGAGCTTGTAAGGTAGTAAAAATATCAGATAAAGCCACCCCTTGTGCTTTCGCTTTATTCCGATCTACTTCTAAAAAGTATTGCGGTACATTTGCACGAAATGTACTAAAAACTCTGTTTAATTCAGGGCGTTGATTAGCATCATAAATAAAACCATTCATTACCTGAGCAAGTAGTGCAGGATCACGCCCTTCACTGTCTTGTAATTGAAATTCAAAACCAGAGCTAGTGCCTAAACCTGGAATGGGGGGTGGGTTAAATACCATAATCTGTGCTTCTGGCATTGACCACAATTGCCCCATTAACCTTGGGATAATTTGCTTAAGTCCAAGCTCTGGCGCTGTTCTTTCATCCCAATCTTTAAGGATTATAATAGCCAAACCGTTATTTGAGCCTGGACCTCCTAATAATGAATATCCACCAACGGTAATAATGTCATCTACAGCAGGGTCATTAGTGATTATTGGTACAATTTTATCCATAACAGCTTGAGTGCGATTTGTTGCTGAAGCGTCAGGTAATTGAATATCAACAAATAAATAACCTTGATCTTCAGCGGGTAAAAATGCGGTTGGCACTGCAGTTGTTAACCAACCTGCACAAGCAAAAAGAATCCCTACAAACAAGCCTACCCGTAACACCCGTTTTAATAAAAAATTAACCGCTTTAGTATAACCACCAGTCATTCGCTCAATTAAACGTTCCATCGGTTGTAACCATGAAATCGGTTTCATATTTTTTTCTGATAATAAAACAGTACACAAAGCAGGGCTTAAGGTTAATGCGTTGATCGAGGAAATAATAACAGCAAAAGAGATGGTCATAGAGAACTGTTTATAAAGTTCACCAGTAATCCCTGGCATAAAACCAACGGGAATAAATACAGCTAACAATACCAATGTTGTGGCTACTATCGGCCCCGAGACTTGCTCCATCGCTTTAGTTACCGCTTCTTTAATCGGCAACTTTTCTTCTTTTAAGATACGTTCAACATTTTCAATGACAATAATGGCATCATCAACAACAATACCAATAGCTAAAACTAAACCAAATAACGTAATAGTGTTGATGGAATATCCCATCAATAACATAAAAGCAAAAGTACCAACAAGAGACACTGGGATGGCTAATGTTGGAATAATAGTAGCTCGCCAATTTTGTAAGAATAAAAACACAACTAAAATAACTAAAGCTACCGCTTGAAATAAAGTAACTTTTACTTCTTCCATAGAACGATCGATAAAGGCGGTTGTGTCATAAGGTATAACGTATTCTAGTCCCTCAGGGAAACGTTCCGATAGTTTAGCCATTTCAGCTTTAACTAAATCAGCAACTTCGGTGGCATTTGCATCTGGCAATTGATAAATAACTAAAAAGGCTGTTTCTTTGCCGTTTAAACGAGCTTGAGTTGCATAATCTTCTGCACCTAGTTCAATTCTAGCAATATCACTTAGACGAACAAAGTTACCGCTTTCTTGTGCTCTAATAATAGTTTTTCCAAACTCTTCAGGACTTTTTAATCGACCTTGAGCTTGAATAGAATACTCAAACTGCTGATTAGGCATAGATGGACTCGCGCCCAGTTTACCCGCTGCAACAATCATATTTTGCTCTTGTAATGCCTGCTGAATTTCATTAACAGTAACATTGAGAGAAGACATCCGGTCTGGGTTTAACCAAATACGCATGCTATAGGTCATTTCACCCATCACCTCTGCTGAGGCTACACCTTTAAGTCGCCCCAAAGGCTCAGTCAAATAGTTAGTTGCATAGTTGCTTAAAAATAACTGATTGATACTCGGTTGTTCAGAGTACAGGTTTATACCAAGTAACATTGAGCTAGATTGTTTTTTAACATTGACCCCTTGACGTGTCACTTCTGCAGGTAGTGAGCTGGTAGCAAGAGCAACTCGGTTTTGCACATTAACTTGTGCAATATCACCATCAGTTCCTACTTTAAAGTACACAGTTATCACTGCACTTCCGTTGTTTGACGCAGAAGAATCAATATACATCATGTCTTCTACGCCATTAATTTGCTCTTCAATTGGCCTTATAACTGATTCTTCGACAACTTGAGCACTAGCTCCTGGGTATACTGCTGAAATTTGTACTTGTGGTGGCGTTATTTCTGGGTACATATTTACAGGTAGCAAGCCCATCGCAATAAGGCCTGCCAAAGAAATCACAATAGAAATAACAAAAGCAAATTTAGGGCGATTGATAAAGGTTTTACTAATCATAAAGTTATCCCTACACTATTCTTTTGTTGTTGAAGTTTTATCTTCTGTTACTTGGCTTGAAATAGTGCCGGTTAACTTGTCGACAGCTTTTAACACCGGATTAACAGCAACTCCCGGCCTAACTTTTTGCAAACCTTCTATTATTACCTGTTCACCCTCTTTTAATCCCTCAAGCACTACCCACATAGCATTAATTCTTCGACCTAAAACCACGTGACGCTGCTTAACCGTATTTGAGTCATCAACAATTAAAACAAATTTCCCTTGCTGACTTGCTTGTACCGCTGCTTGCGGAACCATAGCCATGGACTCTTTTTCTTGACTTTCAATAATTAAAGTTACAAATAACCCTGGTAAAATAATACCTTTGGTGTTGTCAAACTTAGCCCTCAACTCTACAGTACCCATGCCTTGTTCAATTTTCGTATCAGCAAAATCTAACTCCCCAGGTTCATCATAAGAAGTATTGTTTGGTAAACGTAAAGTTAAATCTGCTTTGACAGCGTTGCGTTCGCCAGAACTTCTCTTTTGCTGTAAATAACTTAAATACAATTCTTCTTCCACCTGAAAACTAACATAGATGGGGTCTGTTACCGTTAACGTTGCCAACGCATCACTTGTTGGACCGACAATATTGCCAACATTGTAGTTTACTTTACCAATACGCCCTGTAAATGGCGCTAAAATAGTAGTGTAACTTAAATCTAACTCAGCTCTTTTCAATGCAGCCTGTGCCGATTTTACCGATGCATTAGCTTGAGATTCTTCAGTTGTTAACCTGTCAAAATCTGATTGAGAGATATACCCGTCACCAATTAAGTCTTTCGCGCGTTTTAAGTTACGATTAGCATTTTCTTGACCTGAGAGTTTACTGGCTAAATCAGCTTTTGCTTGAGAGAGTAGCGCTTCATAGTTTGCAGGATCAATTTGCAATAACAACTGCTCTTTTTCAACAACAGCGCCTTCTCTAAAGTGTCGTTCAATTAATTCTCCCTCTACGCGCGCGCGCAAATGAGCCTCTTTAAAAGCCTGTGTTCGAGCAACAAACTCTCTATGCCGGCCTATTTGTTCTGAATTTACTTTATAAACTGATACTGCTGGAGGAGGAGCTTCCCTTTTTTGCTCAGGTTCAGAACAAGAAAAAAGTGTTAAAGAAAACAAACTAAATAAAGTAACGTAAAAAGTCTTAGTTAATTGAATGTTACGTTTAAGCATCAAGGCTTCCCTTTTTGATTAGGTATTGAAAATTAATTTTTTAAAGTATCGCACAGCAAACATAATAAAGCGTATTAAATTGTTAAAATAAGGTAAAAAAAAAGCTGTGAACAATATTCACAGCTTTTTCAAATATATAATACTTCTTAGAAGTTATGCTAAATTCATTTCTTGTACTTTTTCGTGAGCTATTTCTGGAGCCGTACTCTGTGGCTTTGCATGTAAATTAGCCTTTAATTGCCCTTTTCGATGTTTTAAAGCTGCATCAAGCTTTTTAGCTGCGCTTGTTATTGCTGGATACATAACATTATCAACACCTTTGGTTGATATTCGCCCGCCTTCATAATTTGTCGTCAGTTCAACTTGGTGTTTATTGTGTTCTTTAGAAATAATAACATCTAAGGCTATTAATGTTGGAAAGTGGTTGGATATTTTAGAAAATTTTTCCTCGATGTCTTCTTTTATCGAGGCAGTAATTTCAACGTGGTGACCAGAAAGATTTATTTTCATAGGTATTCCTTTTAACATTTACTTTAAACAAGTACGGTGAACTAAAGCTGAGATTTAGAACGACTCCAATAATATTGTCGCCCTAATAAATAGCTGAGGGCATAAAAACAAAAAACAAGCGCTAGGCCTTTTTATTTAATGCTCTATTTAAAAGTAGCTTAAAAGATGAAGAAATACTATTGATACAAATCAAGAAATATTAAGTAAACAGAATAAAATAAAAGTTAAAAAATTAACTGCATAATAACTAAAGAAAAGATTCCAGCAAGAATATCATCAAGCATAATTCCTAAGCCCCCAGATATTTTTTTATCAATAAAGGAAATAGGCCAAGGCTTTAAAATATCAAATAATCGAAACAACAAGAAGCCCATTAAAATACTTTGCCAACTAACCGGCACCATAAACATTGTTATAAAGTAACCAATAAATTCATCCCAAACTATCGCTGGATGATCATGAACCCCAACGTCTTTTGCCGCTTGACCACAAATATAGATACCGGCAATACTCATCACTATTACAGCACCTAAGTAAACTAATGGCGTTAACATAGCTAAAAGCAAAAACAGAGGAATTGCAGCTAAGGTACCAAATGTTCCCGGTGCTTTTGGTGCTAAACCACTACCAAAACCTAACGCTAAAAACTGAATCGGTTGTTTAAGATCAAAAATAACCTTGGGCTGTGAATGTTTCATAATTATTGAAAACGCTATGTAGACTTATTGGTCAATTTTTAAGTACTTTTTTTTGAAGAAAAATGCTCGAAGCCTGAATTTCTAATAGGTACAGCCTTATTATTTAAGGTTGTGGAGATTATTTGCGATGCATTTATTTGCCCTATACAAGTTATGACCGTACCTGCATGAGATAGGGCGGTTTCCATTCCTACTTTCTTATCTTCAGAGACAGTGAATAACAGCTCATAGTCATCTCCACCATTCAGAGCAAGATGAACAGAATCGTCAAACGATTGTGATTTTTTCATTGCATCAGACAATGGAATAGCATCTAAAACAATATTAGCACCAACATTGGAAGCTTGACAAATATGACCTAAGTCAGAAAGAAGACCATCTGAAATATCAATTGCAGCAGATGCATATTCACGTAATGCTTGACCCGCAAGCACGCGAGGTTTTGGAAAGTCTAATTTGTTTTGAACTTGTTCAATGATATCATTTTCCGTTAAAACGCTTTCTTTATAATGCTGTAAAGCTAAAGCGGCATCACCAAGCTCACCAGTAACATAAAGCCAGTCACCTGATTTAGCACCAGAACGAGATAGATACTTACCTTCTGGCGTTATTCCCTGTGCTGTTATGGTAATGCTTAATGGACCCTGAGTGGTATCACCACCAATTAGCTGAACATTATAATACTCACACAGTTCAAAAACTCCAGAACAAAACTCACTAAGCCAATCATCATTAACCTCGGGTAAAGTAATAGCCAGTGATATCCAACTTGGTTTTGCGCCCATGGCCGCAATATCAGATAAATTAACCGCAACAGCTTTATGACCAATAGCTTTTGGTGAAGTACCTAAAGGAAAATGAACACCAGCAACTAGAGTATCGGTAGTAACAACAATGTTTTGATTTTCTGTACTAGAAACTACCGCACAATCATCACCAATACCAAGAAGTACATCTTTCCTTTTAACGGCTTGTTCAGTAAAAAATTGCTTTATTAGCTCAAATTCTTTCATAGATTTAAAACTTACTATTTGCTATTTGCTATTTGCTATTTGCTATTCAAGGGTTTATTAGTCTTGAGGACGAATCAACTTTACCGCTTTATCTAACACACCATTGACGAATTTATGACTATCGTCTGCAGCAAATGATTTTGCCAACTCAATAGCTTCATTAATAACCACGCGATAAGGTACATCTTGACAATCGCTCAACTCAAAAACTGCAACACGTAAAATAGCCTTTTCAACATGGTCAATGCCATCAAGTGGGCGATCTACATGAGGAGAAATAGCAAGATCTAATTCAGCTATATTACTCGTTACACCGCGTAATAACAGTTGAAAGTATTCAATATCAAACCGGCGCTTACTGTTATCCGCAATAAAATTAACTTCAATATCGCTAACTGAATTTTGACTAAGTTGCCACGAGTAAATAGCTTGAACTGCTAATTCACGCGCTTTTCTTCTAGGTGAAGGTTTCACAATAGTTTTCCTAAATTTGAGAAAGAACGTTAACCATTTCTAATGCACCAAGTGCCGCTTCTGCACCTTTGTTACCCGCTTTAGTTCCAGCACGTTCTATAGCTTGTTCAATTGAATCTGTTGTAATAACACCAAAAGAAACAGGAATTTCTGACTCTAAACAAACTTGCGCTAAACCTTTGTTACACTCACCAGCAACAAAATCAAAATGAGGCGTACCACCACGAATTACGGCACCAATGGCGATAATTGCATCAAAATCACCTTTTGCAGCAAGCTTTTTCGCTGCTAATGGTAGCTCATAAGCTCCAGGAACTCGTACAATAGTAATATCATCATCAGCAACACTGCCATGACGTTTAAGTGCATCAACTGCACCATCTAGTAAACTATCAACAATAAAATGATTAAAACGTGATACGACAATCGCAAATTTTTTGCCTTTTGCCTGAAATGAACCTTCAATGATATTCATCTAACTATTTCCAATAATATTTATACCAAATTGATTACGTTATTTAAAACTTAACGTGAGTTCAATCAAATTGGTATCAGTAAAAAATTGCCGCATTCTAACAAATTACGGCTAACTTCGGTATGTTTTTATAAATTTTAATCTAAATCGTCAAATTCTTCTAATAGTGCATCTATTTCGGCTTCTTCATCTTCATCAATTACCACTGGCGGATTACCATCATACAAACGATAGTTCATATTTTGAAAATAAGCATTTTTAATGAACTCATAAGGATCTGTTGATTCAAGTAGTAATTGCTCTTGATCTCTTATTGACGCTCTTTTTTCAAGGCCAAGTATGCCTAATCGTACTAGGTTTGGCCAAAAATCAATAACCACTAAAGGCCAGTATAGGCCATCAACGTAGTCGCCCACTTCTTCTCGAACTGAGCTAGGACCAAGGCCAGGTATAACTATATATGGCCCATCTCCAACACCATAAGTTCCCAATACTTCACCGAACTCTTCTTGCTCTCCAGACCAGCCAAAATCACGAGCAGGATCATAAAAACCCAACAAACCTATTGTCGAATTTAGAACAAAACGTCCCGTACTTTTTGCTGCGTCAGTTAGCTTTAATTGCAATAAACTATTAATAATACTTGATGGTTCGTTTAAATTTAATGCCATATTATACAAGCCTGTTCTTAAAAAAGGCGGTGTGTAGGTGGTATATAATTCAGAGGCAGGTTTAGCAACATACTTATCAGCATAGTCCCAAGTAAATGTCCAAAATGGTCTATTTATTACTTCTATAGGGTCTCTTGGATCGCTTAAACTTTCATCTATAGCTTGAGTGCTAGAACAACCAGATAGAATAAAAAACGAAAATATAAATACAACTCGAAGAGTTTGGAGTACAGAATACTTCACGGGGCACAGTTCCTTGCCATGTTCATACAAAATGGAATTTAAAACGGTGTAGTTTAACTTGTTTTGCTTACAGAAAACACTATCTATCCCTGAGTTTTCTTTTGGTAAACTGATATTAGCATTTCAACCTCTGCATGAGGTAACTCACATTCAGTAACTATCTCCTCAATACCGGCACCAATTTTTGCTAATTTAATTGCACGAGAATAAAATTTATCCTCGCCTTGGTCGGTTTGTAATTGAGATATAAGGTCTTGCTGAGAGCTCACTTGTGATTGGAGAGTCTTAATTCTATGTTCAAGCTGCTTAGAAACAAGCGTATTTTCAGTAAGAGACTTCTCTTGTTGTATCGATAAGTCATGTACAGCTAAATTTAAATTATCATTAGCTGATTGCAAGTTATTAACAAGTAATTCGTGAGTTTGAGATTGAGACTCATACACAGCAAACTTGGTTCTATGCCTCGTTATTAAAACGAAGATAATGACAAGGCATAAAACACTGATTAAAAGTGCAATAATAGCAATAATGGGTACAGCTAACAAAGACATAAACCTGATAACTTAATAGTGAACACAACAATCATAATGAAAAGAGTTTCAAAAATCAGACTCTCATAGAAGAGATTAGAATTGTTTTAACTCATCCCACTCATCATCTGACAATAACTTATCTAGATCAACTAAAATGAGCAGCTCACCTTCACGGTTAGAAACACCTTGGATAAACTGAGCACTTTCTTCATTGCCAACATTTGGAGCAACATCAATCTCAGATGCTTTTAAATAAACCACTTCAGCAACACTATCTACCAGTATACCAATAACTTGCTTTTCTGACTCAATCACTACTACTCGAGTATTATCCGTAACATCGCACGGCTCTAGACCAAAACGAGAACGAGTATCAATAACAGTAACTACATTACCACGTAAATTAATTATACCAAGCACATAAAGTGGCGCTCCAGGTACTGGTGCAATTTCACTATACCTTAATACTTCTTGAACCTGCATTACATTAATGCCGTAAACTTCATTTTCTAACTTAAACGTTACCCATTGAAGTACTTCATCGTTTTCACCTGTTTTATCGCTTGAATTGCGTCTTTCATCAGACATACCAATTGCCCCTCAATTATTTAAGAATTTTCAAACTTGCTATTATTTTAAATTTACTATTATTTCAAACTTACTAAATACATTATTATTCATCTTGATGAATTCCGCTACCATCATTAAGTAATTGAATTAATGAATCCACATCGAGTAAGGCGCACATTTTTTCTTTTACTAAACCAGCCAACCAAGGGCGCTTACTTGGTGTATCTAACCACTTGACCTCATCTTGTTTTAAAATCACTGTATCAACTAAGTTTTCTGCAGTTAAACCCCAAGCGCTATTGCTCAACATAATAACATATTGATAGTTTAGTGAACTTTTCATTTTTTCGTCACACTTTTCTGGCATTACCCACAAAGCAGTGTCGACTACATTTATTTTTTCATCACGATAAAGCATCACACCTTTAAACCAGCTAGGCTTTCCCATTAAAGGGGTAGTTTTTTCGATTGTATGGATACCACCTAACTCAATTAATGGCACAGCAACAGTCAACCCCCCAACATTGAAAAATAATGCTTGAAAATCTCCTTGACGATAAGCTTTTGACTTTTTAGATATAAAACTGCCTGTACTTTTATGGGTAACTAAAGGCTCAAGTTTATTTTCTTCAATAATATCGTTAACTATTATTTCTTTACTATCAATTTTCTCGCTTATGCTTTTATGGGGTGTGACATCAGCTTCTTTAACTTTAAGCTCAGCATTAACATTTTTCAGCAATGCTTCTAAGCGCTTATCTTCAACAGATTTACTGTTAGTTCTATCTGTTAATTCATGTTTAGCACTTTCCTGCGTATTAGGTTCATCTGTCAACAATTCTGACAGATAGTTCTTCATTACTTTTTTACTTGCTGCTAATGGTTTTGACATTTATTTGACACTTCTTTGAGATGGTTTCAAGAGATAATCTAATAAACTTTTATAAGCAAACACTCCACGAGAGTTTGCTGAAAAATGAGAAGGTACTTTTTGTGCGACACTGGCATTCCTAAAATTTGTATCTATTGGAATGACACCGGGCCAAATTCGCTCTTGATAAGTTTCTTGCAATTGTTGAAAAGCTAAAAGTGATGCCTTAGTACGTTTATCAAACATCGTTGGTACAATGGTATATACAAAAGGCTTGTCGTGTTCTCCTTGCATTATATCCATTGTTTTGATCATACGATCTAACCCTTTCAATGCTAAAAATTCTGTTTGCACCGGCACTATTATTCGGTCTGATGCCGCAAGTGCATTTACCATAAGGACACCGAGAATAGGAGGACAATCAATCAAAACATAATCATAGCATTGTGATACTTTTGACATAGCTTTTTTTAAAACTAAGCCCATTCCACCTTTTGCGCCTAATGATCGGTCTAACGTTGCTAAGCCCATTGTGGCGGGCAAAATATCAATATTGTCATATTGAGTTGGACACAAGCTTTGTAAAATTTGCTCTTTTGATGAGACTTGCACGAACAAATCATAAACACTTAAGTCCAAATCTTCCGATTCGATACCAAAATAATAACTCAATGAGGCGTGTGGATCGGTATCTACTAGCAATACTTTTTTACCACACTCCGCTAGTAGGCCTGCTAAAGCAATGGTTGTAGTCGTTTTACCAACACCACCTTTTTGATTTGCTACTGTCCAAACTTCCAAGTGTTATTCCTAATGCATCTATAATATTTATACGGCTAATTATTGCCATCATTTTGTTGTTCGTTACTTTCAAAAACGCTTTCATTATCATTTCTTGTCGTTATTCTAATACCACCAGTAGACAGACGAATAACTTTGATTTCATCCGCCTTTTCACCTGGCGCAACCACTTTAGTAATTGCTTCAACATCTTTAAGGCTGATTGTCGGTGTATTTAATAAATTTGACTTTTCCAAACCATACTTTGAAATTGCCACAACAACTTTTCTGTTTTCTGCACGTCCTTGAACTGTTGCATTGTCAGCTGTAGGGTAATACTGTCCATACCCTTCAATTGCCATTCGAGCAGGATTCATTCCAAAATCTTCTAACACTCGTAAAATAGAGGTGGCACGAAAAACAGACAACTCCCAATTAGATGAAAAAATTTCTGTTTTAATTACTTGGTTATCAGTATAGCCTCTTACACGCACAAAGTTACTTACTTCGCCAATAACATCATAAATAACACCTAAAATACTGTTTGCTGAATTAGTTGCAGAAGAAGATCCACTTGGAAACAACAAACCACTATTGAGCTCAATTTCTAACCAATCGCCATCAATTTGTAATTGAGCAAAACCTGACTCTATCAATTCATAAAGTGCAACATGAAGCTCCTTTTCTAAAGAAGTTAAATTGCTGCCTACTTGAGAGTCAGAAATATTAGACAGTGTTTGTTCACCTTCAAGTAATTCAGGCCCTGCTTCATCAAGAAGGCCATTACCGAACAATCTTTTATTTGATTTACTCGTATTTACATTAAGTATGTCGTCACCATGACCACTGTTTTTCGGTTTTATTTCATTTGCCTGAAAAACATGACCAACAGATTCAGTGATGGTTTCAAAAGGCTTTTCATTAACCATTGCCATTGCATAAAGTACAACAAACAATGCGAAAAGTAGTGTCATATAGTCAGCATAAGAAACCAACCAGCGATGCACATTATCATGTTCTACATTGTGTCTTCTTTTACGCAGACGATTCACTGCTCTAACCTAAAAGCTGATAGCTTATTTTCAATAGCATGTGGGTTCTCCCCATGAGCAATAGCAACTAAACCTTCAGAAATCATTTCTCTATACATAGTCTGTTTATGAATGATTTCTCTTATTTTATTAGCGACAGGTAAATAAATTAAATTTGCAAACCCAACACCATAAATTGTTGCAATAAATGCAGTGGCAATACCTTGACCGAGTAATTCAGGCTCAGTTAAATTATTCATAGCGTGGATTAAACCTAAAACAGCGCCTAAAATACCAATCGTTGGACTATAGCCCCCCATAGATTCAAATACATTTGCTGAACGCAAATTATGTTCTCGATAGATATCAAGATCCAACTCAAGAGATACACGAAGGTTTTCTATTTCTACACCATCAGCCAGTAAATTCAATCCCTTTTGAGTGTAACTATCTTCTTCATCTAGGGCTGCGTTCTCAAGCACTAAATATCCTGATTCTCTTGACTTACCAGCCCAAAGGACAATTTTTTCAATCCCTGCTTCGAGATCATAATGAGGAGGAGTAAATACCCATTTTAATAATGAAAATGCATGATAAAACTGACTACTTGAGGACTGCAGCATTACAGCACCCATCGTGCCGCCAACTACAATAATGAATGCTGGTAATTCAAACAATACAGCAATTGAGCCGCCATCTAAAATGAAGCCTAAATAAATAGCAAATATAGCAACAATAAGGCCAGTAACGCTAAGCCTATCCATGCTTTATTTCCTTAAATATTGAACTAGATATTGCATCTAAAGGTAAGGATAATTGTGAAATACCTGCTGCAGTAACTGCTTGTGGCATACCATAAACAACACAACTTTGTTCATCTTGTGCCCATATTGTTGAACCATTTGCTTTTAACATTCGAGACCCCTCTCTGCCATCAGCTCCCATCCCCGTTAAAATAATACCTAAGACATTACCACCAAAAACTTTAGCCGCAGAGCCAAAGCTTACATCCACACTAGGTTTAAAGGTTATTTTTGCTGAATTATCATCAATTATTTTAATTTTAGCTGCATTTTCTGTACCAGCTATAATCATTTGACGACCACCGGGCGCTAAATAGGCACAACCGGGCTTGAGAATGTCGCCATCACAAGCTTCTTTTACGCTAATTTTGCATAAAGAATTAAGTCGGCTAGCAAAAGCATTTGTAAACGTTGCCGGCATATGTTGGATCATGATAATTGGCAACGGAAAATCTTGAGGAAACGATGTTAATATTTTCTGTAGTGCTACTGGCACTCCTGTAGAAGTACCAATAGCTAATAAACTGTATTTTTTTCCAGAAGAGGCCTTTAATACCGACGCCGCTCTTTTAGTACTTAAAGGTAATGTAGATGATGCTATCGGTTTTCTAGCACTCGTAACAGGTTGTGTGTCTTGGCTACGTTTAATAGAGAATCTATCTCTTAATAAGCTACGTCTATTGACACCACCTTTTTTTGCTAACTGTGCAACACGTTGGCGTAATAAACTGCCCGCTTCGTCACTATTTTGAGCTATCTCACTAAATTTCTTAGGTAAAAAGTCTAACGCTCCTGCTTCTAATGCATCAAGGGTTGATTTTGCTCCTTGATGGGTCAACGAAGAAAACATTAAAATAGCCGTAGGTGACTGCGCCATTATTTTTTTTACCGCTTCAATGCCATTCAAAACAGGCATTTCAATATCCATGGTAATCACATCAGGTTTAAGCGAAAGCGCTTTATCTACTGCTTCTTGTCCATTGACTGCAACATCAATAACTTCTAACTGTGGATCTTTGTTTAGAATATCAGTGACTCGTCGTCTAAAAAAACTTGAATCATCAACAACGAGTACTTTGTAGGCCATTTACTTTCTCAATTTATTCTAATTTTTTTATGAACGCAGCTTTTTATTTACAGGTGATTTTTTCGCATAAAATTTTAACATATTGGGTATATCAACAATTAAAGCAATACCGCCATCACTCGTTATAGTTGCTCCTGCCATACCTGGAGTACCATTTAATAAACGATCAAGTGGCTTTATTACCACTTCTTCTTGTCCAATTAATCGATCTACAACAAAAGCAACTTGCTGATTCCCTAATTGCACTATTACAACGTGGCCTTTATCACGACTTTTTTCTTCATAATTCCTGACAAGCCATTGATCCAAATAAAATAACGGTATCGCTTTTTCACGGACAATGATTGTTAACTGGCCATCAACATTATTAGTGTTGGTTAAATCTAAATGGAATATTTCATTTACCGATGCAAGTGGCAAAGCAAATGTTTGCTCACCTACTACAACCATCAATGTTGGCAAGATTGCTAAGGTCAGTGGTACTTTTATTTCTAAAACAGTCCCTATACCCATTTCTGAGTCAATACTAACGGTACCATTAAGTTGAGTAATTTTTGTTTTAACAACATCCATGCCTACGCCACGACCTGACACTTCAGAAATTTCCGTTTTAGTAGAAAATCCCGGTGCAAAAATCAAGCTAAACGCCTCTTTATCTGGCATTCTTGCAGCTGACTCGGCATCAAGAACACCACGTTCGATGGCTATACCTTTTAGTTTTTCAGCATCCATACCTGCACCATCATCTTTAATGGTTAACAGTATATGATCTCCTTCTTGTGAAGCTGATAAAATAACAGTACCTTGACGCGATTTACCCATGGCTTCACGAACATCAGGCTCTTCAATACCATGATCAACTGAGTTACGTACTAAATGCACTAAAGGATCAGCCAAAGCTTCCACTAAATTTTTATCTAAATCGGTTTCTTCACCCTCTAGCACCAATTGAATATCTTTCTTAAGACTACGCGCTAAATCTCGTACAACACGAGGGAAACGGCCAAACACTTTTTTAATTGGCTGCATACGGGTTTTCATTACCGCACCTTGCAAGTCGGTAGTAACCGCATCTAAGTTTGATACCGCTTTAGTTAAATCTTCATCATCAGAATTTAAACCTAAACTGGTTAAACGGTTTCTTACTAATACTAACTCACCAACCATATTCATGATTATATCAAGTCGTTTAGTATCAACCCGTACTGTCGTTTCACCCTGTGGGGCCGACGGTTGAGCCGCTTTTTTGCCCGCTGACGGTTTAGCAGCAGCTACAGAAGTAGAAGCTTTAGCCGCAGGTGCTGGAGAAGGTGCTTTAGCAGCCGGAGGTTGAGTACTTGCTACTGGAGAAGGAGTTGGTTGACTTATTTTTGGTGCATTGCCCTTACCATGCAGCTCATCAAGTAAATTTTCAAATTCATCATCGTTTATTTCATCAGAAGAATCATTAGGGACGGAGGTCGGTGCGGTATTAACATCTGAAGAGAATGCACCTTGTCCGTGAAGTTCATCTAATAATGATTCAAATTCATCATCGGAAATATCATTACCAGCGTCAGCACTAACTGGCGTCGTGGTAACTGGATCTGGCGTTGTGGTAACAGGGTCTGGAGCTGAGGAAGGACTACCTCCGCCATGTAGTTCATCAAGTAAACGCTCAAACTCGTCTTCGCTCATATCATCTGTTGAATCAGAAGGCGTTTCTTGAGAAGCAGTTACATGCTCGGGAATTGCAATTTCAGGCTCTGGTGTCGCGGTCTCTTGCCCTTCAGGCTGACTTAAACGATGTAATTCTGCTAATAGTTCGGCATCTGCCGCGACAAGTGGCTCTTTATTTTGTACTAAAGCAAACATGTCATTAACAGTATCAAGGGCTGATAAAATAGTATCCATTAAATCAGCATTAACAGTGCGTTGTCCGTTACGAAGTAAATCAAATATATTTTCTGCGCCATGACACACGTCAACCAGCTCATTTAAAGCAAGAAAACCTGCTCCACCTTTTACTGTATGAAAACCTCGAAAAATGGCATTGAGTAATTCAGCATTATCAACATCATTTTCAAGTTCAACCAATTGCTCTGATAGCAGTTCAAGTATTTCGCCTGCTTCGACTAAAAAGTCCTGTAGAATTTCTTCATCTGCTTCAAATGACATTCATTAGCTCCCGTTAAAACCCTAAACTTGATAAAAGATCATCAACATCGTCTTGGTCTTCAACAACATCGTCTCTTTCTTCTTTATTAACTATCGGCCCTTCAACTAAGTTTTCACCCACTGTAGGTCTTGCATTTCCCTGAATATTATCAGCTGAAATACCAAATGCAGTTAACATGTTAATTAAACTATCTTCAACTTCACGTACTAAATCAATAACTTTACGAATAACTTGCCCTGTTAAATCTTGAAAATCTTGTGCCATTAATACATCAGTCATCAAACTATGAATATTTGAAGTTTCTTTACCTGTTGTTACTAACAAGCCGTCGATATCTACACATAAATCTTTAAATCCTTTTAAATCGATCTCATTATCCATCAGTTTAGTCCATGCGGGATTAACTGCGCGAACTTGACTTGCAATATTATCAAGAACTGGAAAAATTGATTCTACCGCATCCATGGTCTTATTAGCTGCTTCTTCAGTTCGAGTAATAACATAATTTAAACGTTCTTTAGCATCAGGTATATCCGCAGTGGCTAAATCACTTAATCTGGAATCTAGTTGAAAATTTGTCAATGAGTCATGTAGTTGACGTGTCAATTTCCCTATTTCTGCAAATAGTTCAGAATTAATTGGATTTTGAATCTCAGCAATAAGCGCATCCGCTTTGTCTTGCTGATCAGTTTCTAAAAATTCAACCAAAGATCTAGCCTGCTCCAAAGAAACACGCCCCACCATTGCCATATTCATGCAAAGTCCTCAATACTTAAACCAAAGTATTACAAAATTTTATTAATGAGCCTTAATTAGCTCGCCTAAATGAAATTAACCTAGACGTTCAAAAATTTTATCTAACTTAGTTTTTAGTGTTGCTGCTGTAAATGGTTTAACAATATAACCATTGACGCCGGCTTGAGCAGCCATAACAATTTGCTCTTTTTTCGCTTCAGCTGTAATTAGTAACACTGGTATGTGGGCTAAACTTGAGTCTGCGCGTATTGCTTTTAATAAATCAATACCTTGCATTCCGGGCATATTCCAATCAGTCACAACAAAATCGAAATCGCCACCTTGAAGCATTGGTAAGGCAGTGCTGCCATCATCCGCTTCTTGAATGTTTGTAAAGCCTAAATCACGCAACAAATTTTTCACTATACGTCTCATGGTTGAAAAGTCATCAACAACAAGCACTTTCATATTTTTATCCAAGGCACCCTCCGGCTAAACATTCAAAGTTTTTTTATAGGTTAACATATTATACCCATGTTGCTTCAATATACAGGATTCAGCATATTGAAGTATCATGGGTATATTTTTCACTCAACTTTGCCAAGCTTGCATACGAGCTTTTAATCTATGCATTGCTTGACTGTGAATTTGACTAACACGTGATTCACTAACATCAAGTACTTGACCAATTTCACGTAAGTTTAATTCTTCATCGTAATACAAGGACAGTACTAGAGCTTCTCGCTCGGGTAAAGAACTAATACACTCACTTAGTCCTTTTTTAAAGGCTCGATGCTCGATGCTTTGATATGGATCATCACCATGACAAGTTTCATCAAACTTAAGCGCATCTTCACTCACACCTAAGTCATCAATACCAAGTATTTTTCCTGTACTCACTTCACTTAATATATGATGGTACTCATTTACTGAAATATCAAGTTTTTCAGCAACTTCTATATCACTAACATCTCGCCCTAGTTTTGCTTCTAACTGCTTAATAGCATCACTAATCATGCGGCTATTTTTATGAACTGACCTAGGTGTCCAGTCTCCACGACGTATTTCATCTAGCATTGCACCCCGAATACGAATGCCTGCAAAAGTTTCAAAGCTAGCACCTTTAGTACTATCGAAGTTATTAGCTGCTTCAAATAAGCCGATCATGCCCGATTGAATTAAGTCATCAACGATGACACTTGCAGGCAATCGAGCCAACAAATGATACGCTATTCGTTTAACCAATACAGTGTGCTGTTCTAGCAAAACTGTTTTATCAATTGGGTTTTTATAGGCTTTAGCTTTTACCACTTTCTACTATTCCCACCAAAATTATTTTAGAAAATATTTTGTCGCTTTATTTAGTTATTAGTTTATTTTCAACAAACGGTCAGTATCTTAAATTCAAATACAAATTAAAGATTAATAATCAAGTAATTGTTCAATAAAGAACTCTAAATGGCCAGAGGCTTGATGTGGTATTGGCCAACTACTTACATTCTTTGCTAAATCTTTAAATGCTATTGCCGCAGGAGAATCAGGAAAAGCTTCTACAATGGCTTGTTGTTTGCGCACCGATTTTCGAATATTTTCATCAAATGGAACAACACCAACAAGTTCAAGTGCTACATCTAAAAATCTATCAGTAACTTTAGTTAGTTTCGCAAATAATTGTTGCCCTTCTCTAGGGCTACGTACCATATTAGCGACGACTTTAAACTTGAAAACACCGTGATCACGGCTTAAAAGCTTCATCAAAGCATAACAATCGGTAATTGAAGTTGGCTCATCACATACAACTAACATTACGTCTTGTGCTGCGCGTGTAAAACTAAGCACCATATCAGAAATACCTGCAGCAGTATCAATAATAAGCACATCAAACTGAGTTTTCATTTCACTAAAAGCACGAATTAACCCTGCATGTTCAGAGGGGGTTAGATCAACCATAGATTGAGAGCCAGAAGTGGCTGGAATAATTTTGATGTTACTAGGACCGGTGATAATAATGTCATCAAGTTCACATTCACCCGATAATACATGAGAAAGATTTCGTTTTACTCTTAACCCTAGCATTACATCAACATTGGCTAACCCTAAATCGGCATCTAATACTAATACTCTTTTTCCTTGCTGCCCAAGGGCAATAGCTGTGTTTAATGAGACGTTGGTTTTACCAACACCACCTTTACCACCCGAAACTGCTACTACTTTAATTTTTTTTAAGTCCTGCATCTTTCTTAAGCCGCTCGCTTGATCTGCCATTTATTACTTCTTAATTTATTATATACCCAAACTACCGCTTTCTACCGCTTTCTTTTAATTAAAAATACTACAATTAACTATACGCCTATACAGCTACAACCGGTACTATTGGCATTGGCCTCACGGTTCGTTGAGCATAAGCTACATTATTCTTTGCTGACTTTGTTGCCATTTTATCTGCAAGGGTAACCAATTTTTCAGCATTTGCAACTTTAATATCTTCTGGAACCCTTTGCCCGTCAGTAAGATAACCTATTGGAAGACCATTTTGAATTGAAGTTGTAATTATTTCGCCAATACTTACGCTTTCATCAAGTTTAGTATAAATACAACCCGATAAAGGTACTTTTTTAAAACGATCAACATTCTCTTGCATAACTGCCTGTTGGCTATTGGCTGCTAAGACTAAATAGTTTCTTATTCTGACTCTAGCATTAGAGACTAAATTAGCTAAATTTTCAGCTAAACGGATGTCTCTTTGTCCCATACCTGCAGTATCAATTAAAATTAACTTCTTATTAGAAAATTGTTCAAGTAATAAATCTAATGATTGACTATCTTTAGCTAACTTTACTTGGCAACCGATTATTTTTCCATAAGTTGCGAGCTGCTCAAATCCTGCGATTCGGTATGTGTCTGTTGAGATCAGCGCTACTTGCTCATGGCCATGTATTTGTGCAAAGCGCGCAGCAAGTTTGGCAATCGTTGTCGTTTTTCCTACACCTGTAGGGCCAACTAAAGCAACAACACCACCACGATGAATAATATCATTTTGCGTAGTATTTATTTGTTCGCCGATTAATTTTGTAGCCTGCTGCCAAGCTTCTGCTTCATGATACTGAGAAGGAACGTAGCCTGCTATTTGATCGGCTATTTGTTCATTCAAACCTAATGACAACAAACGATTTACCAATACTGCACGTTGAGGTTCTTTTTGCGCCATATCTTGCCACATAAGTCCTGACACCTGATGCTCAAGTAACTTCCGAATAGAAGCCATCTCTTGTTGCATTTTATCAAAATCTTGCTGGTTAACATGACTATGTTGATCTGTCTGTTGCTCTGCAGATTGTTGTGACTGTAATTTTATAGCCATCTGCTCTGCTTCTAAAGAAATATGATCTTCAAATTGAGCAGATTTACTGACATTAGCAGTTTCAGGTGCTGGAATAGTTCCGTCAGGTTTTGAATGACGTAACCGTTGTGTAAAGCTACGTAATTGATCTTCAATATTTTCATCCTGAGTAGGTATTTGATCAACCTGATGTGTAGCACTTTGTTCAGACAATTCATTTGAATTTTTGGTAGCAGAATGATGCTGAACTTGTCTGTTTAATAATGCAGATAAACTATCAGCAGGAGGAGTAGAGCTTACACCTGAATCATGATTGTTAACTATTTCAGCCGTTGCTTCATTTGATACTGAAGCAGTAGTATTAGCAATACTAACCATATCGTTTGATACTTCACGACTGCCCTCATTATCTTGTTGATGCATTTCTTGTTGATGATTAGTGTTTTTTGCTTGAGGTACTGATTGGCTATAATCAACCGCCGCCATTAACTCAACACCCTCAGGGATTTTTTTATTAGACATGATAACTGCATCTACGCCTAATTCGTCTTTTATTTGTGCTAATGCGCTACGCATATCTTTGCCAACAAAACGTCTAATTTTCACAGTTAACCCCTTATTTAGTACCGAGTTACGAAGAACTTTAATTACTCGCGACTTATCCTACTCGTTACTCTTATTACTATTCACTCATTACTTGTCTAATCGTTACTCGTAACTTATCTTACTCGCAACTCTATTTATTGCCCTATGGCACTTACAATTTTAATTTGTTTATCATCAGGTATTTCTTGGTAAGAAATTACTCTTAATCCCGGTATGGTATATTTTACAAATTTAGCCAACACAGCTCGTAAAATTCCAGATGTTAACAGTATTGGTGTATCACCAGCTAATTCCTGCTGTTGAGCGCCATCAGTTAATGATTTTTGCAAGCGCTCAGCTAAACCAGGTTCAATACCTGCACCATCATCTCCAGCCATTTGCATAGATTGGTGCAACATTTGTTCCAACTCAGGTGCCAAAGTTATGACGGGAACTTCAATAGCTGAGCCAACAAGGTCTTGAATAATAAATTTTCGTAAGCTGATTCTCACCGCAGCTGTTAACACTTCAGAATCTTGGCTCTTAGGCCCATACTCTACAAGAGTTTGTACAATAGAACGCATATCTCGTACAGCAACACCTTCATTCATTAAACTTTGTAATACTTTGACAACGGTGCCTAGTGTTAATGTGTCAGGTATAAAACCTTCAACTAGCTTTGGATACGTTTTAGCTAGCATATCGAGTAAGTTTTGAACTTCTTCATGACCTAATAACTGGGAAGCATTATTGGTTAAAATTTGGCTTAAATGAGTTGCCAACACAGTAGAAGAGTCAACAACTGTGTAGCCTAAGGTTTGAGCTTGTTCTCGCTGGTTTTGGTTAATCCAAACTGCATCTAAGCCAAAAGCTGGGTCTTTAGTAGTCACGCCATCTAATTTACCAAAAACTTGCCCCGGATTAATCGCTAATTCTTGGTCATGACGGATTTCTGCACTACCAATAGTTACGCCCATTAATGATATTTGATAACTGTTTGGATCTAAATCCAAATTATCCCGAATATGTACTGCTGGCACCAAAAAACCAAATTCTTGAGACAGTTTCTTACGAACACCTTTAATTCGGCTAAGTAATTCGCCCCCTTGGGCTTTGTCTACTAATGGAATTAAACGGTAGCCTATTTCTAAACCAATAATATCAACATGGTTAACATCATCCCAATCTAATTCTTTAATTTCTTCTTCTTTTTGCTGGCTTTGTACTTGCTCTTCTTCTGCAATCTTTTCCATTTCTACCGCTTTAGTGACTTTATTCTTACTACTAAAATAAGCGGTAGCACCAATCACTGCAGCAAACAATAAAAAAGCGAAATGTGGCATGCCGGGAATAACCCCCATAACAAACATAACTCCAGCAGCTATATAAAGTGATTTTTCTTGACCTAATTGAGAGCTAACTTGCTCGCCCATATCTTGAGCAGTATTTTGACGCGTTACTACAATTGCTGTAGCAACAGATAATAGTAGGCCAGGAATTTGTGCCACTAAACCGTCACCAATGGTTAGTAAAGTATAAATTTCAACCGCATTATCAAAGCTCAGGTCGTGCTGTACCATACCAATAATTAGTCCTCCAACAATGTTGATAAACAAAATTAAAATACCGGCAATAGCATCTCCTTTTACAAACTTACTTGCACCATCCATTGAACCATAAAAATCAGCTTCACTTGTGACTTCAATACGCCGTTCTCTTGCCTGCTCAGCATTGATAAAACCCGCATTTAAATCCGCATCAATCGCCATTTGCTTACCAGGCATGGCATCAAGAGTAAAACGTGCAGTAACTTCGGCAATACGCCCTGCACCTTTAGTGACAACAACAAAGTTGATAATAATTAGAATCAAAAATACAACCAGACCAACCGCATAGTTACCACCAATAACAACAGAGCCAAAAGCTTCAATAACTTTACCTGCCGCATCAGTTCCTTCATGGCCTTCAAGTAGAACAATTCGAGTACTGGCGACATTGAGCGCTAAACGTAAAATTGTTGCGATAAGGATAACTGAAGGGAAAGAACCAAACTCTAACGGTTTTAAAGTATAAACGGTAATTAATAAAACCACTAAAGCTAGCGCTATATTAAATGAGAACAACACATCAAGCAGCCAAGCGGGCATAGGTAGTATAACCATACCTAATGCTGCCATAACTAATAGCGGTGTCCCCATACCTGAAAGGTGAGATAATTTTTTCTTATCGAACTGATTAAAATAGGCGGTTAATTGCATTTGGTACAACGGCTCTTTATGATGATTTTTTGACGCTAACTATGAATTTGCAAAAGCTATACCAGAAAGAGAAACTTCGAGAAAGAGAAGCGGCGAGTAGCGAGAAGAAATTAACCAGTGACGAGTTTTAAGTGATGAGATTAGAATACTTCACACTAAGCACATGCGTACTTCGTAACTCGATACCTTTTTAACTCGTCACTCAACTTGCTAGCAACTTTTTTAATATTTAAACTCTTCAGGGATGGGCAAGTCTTTAGCAACAGGAATAGGTTTCTTAGCCCTGCCTTTTTTATGTTCATTGAGTTGAAAAATAAAAGCAAGCACTTGCGCTACTGCGGCATATAGTTCTTCAGGAATATCTTGATCAACTTCTGAGGTATAATACAGTGATCGTGCTAATGCAGCAGATTGAACAATTTCAACACCATTTTCTTTAGCAATAGTACGAATGTGTATCGCCATTTCATCTTGTCCTTTAGCAACAAGGACAGGAGCCCCACCAACATTAGGGTCATATTTTAGTGCAACACTATAATGAGTAGGGTTTGTTATAACAACATCAGAATTTGGTACCTCGCTCATCATTCTTCGCTGAGACATTTCATATTGAGTTTGCTTTATTCGTCCTTTAATTTCAGGGTTACCTTCTGTATTTTTAAACTCATCCTTAATCTCTTGTTTAGTCATTTTTAATTGACGAGTGTGGTTCCATACTTGGTATGGTGCGTCAATAGCCACAATAATCCCAATGGATAATGCCAAGGCTAAAAACATCCACAGTAACATAGTGACTGCATGCTCAAAATTTAAAGGAATAGCTTCTAAGCTTAATCCTAAAATTTGTTCAAAAAGACTGGTAAGTAATAAATAAGCAACAATAAAAACCACAAAAAACTTTAAAACAGATTTTAAAAACTCAACAGCGGCTTGCACACCAAACATACGTTTAAAGCCCGCAAGAGGAGAAAGTCGACTCGCTTTTGGAGCCATAGCTTCCCAAGAGAAAGCTATTCCTCCTAACATTGTATTACCAATAAAAGCGGCTAACATGATAATAACAAAAATAGATAACATCGGAAAAATAATAGCACTGACACCACTGGATATAACATTGGGTATAGCATGTATATCCATTACTTCTTGACGACTCAATGAAAACAAACGTTTCATCATAGAAGACAAAGCTTCGACCAAGGCATTCCCCATCACCATCATGGCAAAAGCACTACCAACTAATACAAACATGGTGCCTAAATCTTTAGAGCGGGCTATCTGACCTTTTTTTCGCGCATCGGAGAGTTTTTTCGCCGTTGGTTCTTCTGTTTTTTCACCACTATCTGACTCAGCCATAGGTCTTCACCCTTATACAGTTTGCCTTTAAGCCAATCATCTTTAAGAAAACCACCGCTAGATAAGCCATCGAAAATCAAACTGCCTTGCAATCAATTAAGTAACAACTAAAATCAAGTGCTCGCTGCCACTGTAGTTCAAAATGAGTAAGAAAATTACCAAAGGTTAACCACATTATTAACAAACCGGCCATCATAGTTATTGGAAAGCCTATGGCAAATATATTAAGTTGAGGCGCTGCACGAGTCATAATACCAAAAGAAAAGTTAATTAATAACATTGCGGTTAAAGGCGCTAGAGCAAGCGATAAGGCAGTAGCAAACATCCAGCCTCCCCATAAAACTATTTC
>MAAC01018260.1_pt1 | contig 48803 bp, 39 predicted proteins | sample 1115981 | NCBI WGS metagenome assembly MAAC01 (sample SAMN04961126, study PRJNA320927) | seawater metagenome | isolation source: sample BD02T64 sea water enriched with oil for 64 days | place: USA:Gulf of Mexico | collected 2013-07-27 | reverse complement strand
AAAATAAAGATGCCTGTTACAAATCCAATTTGTTTCATGCTCTCTAATGTTTCTGTAGCGTAGGGAAATAACGCGACACCGATTGACGCAGAAATAAGGCAGACAACCATCATGGCTTTAATAGGAATGAACCGAGTTATTATACCCATGGCAATAGAACCGATAACACCACCTAAACTAATAACGCCTAAAACCTTTGTAGCCTCTGAGGCGGAATAACCAAAATCTGCAACAATGGTTGGTATCCACTTAACAAAGTAATAATACGTCCCAACATTCCCAAAATAGGCCAAGATAAGAAGAATGGTAACGGGTGCTAGACCGCCCTTAAGTAAGCTTGTGACACCGACAGGCTCGACTTTTTGACTTTCTAGCGGTAGTAATTTTTCAGGAACAGGATGCCCTAAGCGACGCATGATTTTTTGTATACGTTCTAGCGCATTGTCTGGGCGCTTGCGTTCAAGAAAACTGATGGTTTCCGGAACAAAAAAGTATACAAAGGGAATAAAGATAAAGCTCAGAAATGAACCCAGATAAAAGGTAACACGCCAATCGTATTGCTTAAGTAATGGTGCTAAAAAGGTTGCACCTAAATAGACACCAAACGCAAAACCGCCAGCGACAAGTACCACCGCAAGCGATCGGTTCTTTTCATTGCAATAATCTGACGAAGTTGCCGTCGCGGAAGCTAACAGCCCACCAATACCGATACCGGTGAAAATCCTGGCAGCACCTAATACATAGACATTGGGTGCTAATCCAGCAATAAGCATGCCTACCGTTAGTATGACAAGCCCAAACAGCATCGTTGGCCTGCGGCCTCGGGTATCTGTCAAAGCACCCATAAAAATAGAACCCAATGCCATGCCAACAAGTTCGAGAGAAAGTACGATGCCTAGTGTGGCTTTAGAAAGTCCCCATTCTGCAGTCATTCCGGGGGCAGCAAAAGCGATGGACAAAACATCGTAGCCATCCAGCGCCAATATACCTATACAGATCGCGACAACAGTCCACTGCCCGATTTTCATCGGGGCTTGTTGAAGCCTTTCAAGTGATGCTATAGCAGTATTCATTGTACTCCCTCTTATTTGGTTATTATTTTTACAGCAAGTTACTTCACAGTTAACCATTATTCCATACCTACGGTGATTAGCCAGTACACATATGGAGTAGAAGGAGTGGTTGGAGGAAAATGTTTTAAGAATTGGATGGGTTGAAGCGGATTTTGAACACTACAGTTTCGGTCGAAGCTTTTTCTACTTCGCCTATAAGCTGTTCTGCTTCATTGTTCCAAGGTTGTAGGGTCATAAACTTTCCTACGTAGGTTTGCTCCGTGCTGTCTTCCGCTGCCGAAAGCTCCAGCAATGGATCTGCATTCAGTGGGTTGTCCCCAGCGATGATCAAGGCATAGTCCGCATCCGTATTTAGCGTAACGACCTTGTCTATTGACCTAAAGAAATTACCGCTCGAAAGAAACTCCATCGCTTCGTCGCGTATAGGTTTTGCCTCTATGAAACGAGGGTCACTGTGAAATCGAGCAGAGCTCTCACTGTTAGGGACATGTGTTAGCGCTCCCTGTTCAGGTATTGCGCCTGAAGTGTTTGTTGCAAGAACGACAAAGGAGAGCAAAGGCTGAATGCCACATTCCTCCAATACTGGGCGTATAAGGGGAAAGTACTCCTGAAACAGCTGCATTTCTTTGCCTTTAATGACCTTTCCAAAGCCAAATTCAATAAGGTTGTCTGATTTCAAGGTTAATTCAATAGTCATAAGTCTTCTCGTTGAGGGGTTAAATTTAGTTGCCAGGATCTGAGGCAAATATACTATCCAACAAGATTAACTAAAATTAATATTATTTGATCAACATGATAAGATTAAGTTTATCTGTGGCTATTTTATGGGGAGGATCTATGACATTGGAACAAGTAAAGATGCTAAAACTGGTTGTAGAGGAGGAAAGCCTGAAAGCCGCTGGTGAAAAGATTCATAAAACCCAGGCAGCGGTAAGTCAGGGGATTAAACAACTCGAAAGTCATCTCGGCATTCAGCTTTTTAATAGAAATCAATATCGACTTTGTTTAACGCCAGAAGGTGAGCGTGTTTATCAAGCAGGGTTAATGTTGCTGGAAAAAGCCGATGAGATAGAAGATCTGTGTAAGTTTTTTAGTGGGGGAAATGAAACCACTATCACCCTTACATTTGATGTAGCGTTTGACTTAAATCTTGTTTTAGACGCATTGGAAGAGCTTCAGGCAACGTTTCCAGATACACAAATCATCATTCGGCAAGAATATATCACCGGGGCACTTGATGCGCTAAATCGGGGAGAGGCCGATATCATCATCACTCCGGTTATTGGTGCGACGTTGTATCAACCCCAATATGAATCATTTCTTCTGTTCCAAAACGGTGTCATAAGAGCAGCGACTCCAAAACTGTTGGCCCGATACCCCAATTTACAAAGTGTAAAAGAGCTGGGGAAAGAGTATCAAATTATTGTTCAGGATTCGGGTTCGGGAACAAAGGGGGTTACCTATAATGTAGAGGGCGGTCAACGTCGTTGGTATGTAAATGATGTGGGCACCAAAAAAATGTTGATTATGCGTGGGCTGGGGTGGGGGAGCTTCACTACCCATATGATTGCTGACGAGATCAAATCTGGCAGGTTGAAAAAGTTGGAATTGCCTGACGCAATGGCGGATATACAACTGAACCATTATGTTATTAAACAGCGAGGCAAATTATTAGGCCCTGTTGCTAGTCACTTGTGGGACAGTTTAAAAGCGTTGGCAGAGGGTGGGTTTGGGCCAAGCCAAAAGTGAATGGCGAAGCAACTTGTGGGCGAATTCAAAGCAAGGTGGTTTTAATGGGTTGAACAATCTTTTCTCCAATCAAATTAACTTGATTGTTTTCTAGGGAATGTAGTTCTTGCGAGTCTAAATAAGCAGCGTAAGCATTCTCGTCAGCGAAAGACTGAACAAATATAACGTCAGCATCCATTGCCATGTTCCCTTGAACACTTAGCTTTGGCAAATATATCGCCGTTCTTAATCCCCCTGAGTATTGACTGGCAATTATTTGGAGCGGTTCCAAATAGTCTTTCTTATAAGTTTCATAAGAAACATTCCACTTAAGATCCACCATATTAAGGATCGCTATCTTTCCATCGACTGTCGGAAAACTATCGTCCACGTCACATGATGTCAGAATTTTTCTTTTAGCGCCTTTAGAGCGGAGTTCAAAAATCTCCTCAAACTCATCATCAGTCAGTACAGAAAACATGCCACCAAATGACGGGTACTGTACTACAAATAGCAGGTCTGGATTAAAGTCAAATGCATCGTTCGTGGAGGCATACAACTCAGAATGCAAGTGAGCTCCGTGCTTCGCCGCAATAGGGTTTGCGCGTTTTAAATACTCATGGAAGTATGTTTTTCCCTCTTCGCCGTCATACCAAATGACATTAAGCATGTGAAGCTTACTGGTACAGCCGTTTAGAAAAAGAGTGGCTATCGCCAGCAAAATAAGCGTCTTAAAAGAGTTCATTTAAATATCCCGTTTTTATTATTTTGTGTGTTCAGTGTTAGTTAATTCCTCAAATAGGCGCTTCGACCATATCTGAATAATAGTTGGCACTTTATCTATATCGGAACGATCGGTCAACAATTGATTGATCATGCTAGATTTGTGCGATAGCGGACTGGAACAGATGAAAATGATTTGACTCCCAAATCAATCGAAGTTAACGTGTGTTAACATGAATTCTACCAAAGACACTATTCTCGCCTGCGCACGTGACCAGTACCTGAGTGACGGCTACAAAGGCTTATCCATGCGCAAAATCGCCCAAAAGGCGGGTATTAGCGCGACGGCGATTTACCGTCACTTTGCGAATAAAGAAGCGCTATTTCACCATGTCGTGAAGAAAGGGTTCGGTACCTATACCCAGTATTTAACGCCTGCGCTTAAGGAATCGACCGCTGAAAAGCGTTTTATGAAGACCTTAGAATACGCTTTGGCCTTTGTCTTGGACCAACCTAAGTACTTCGAGCTGATTTTTGTTAAATCTGAAACCAAAGATGAACTAGCCAATTTTAACGATTTACGAACAGACTCAAAAATATCCTTTAACTTTTATACCGCCAGAATTGAAGAATGTATGGAGGAGGGTTTTTTGAAGAAAGATAGTGCTAGCGAACTATCCGTGCTGCTGCTTTCTGCCTATATCGGATTTTTTTCGCTATACACAGCGGGGCTGCTACCCCGTTCAAAGAAAGAAATAGAACAGCTTTACTGGCGCACCATTGATCGCGTGCTGGTAGGTGTTGTTGTTTAGTCGTTTAGACTGAGCGAACGTAGGCCCAGTCAGCTCACCCAAAAAAAGAAGCGATAAATTATGCTAGAAATCACCTTGATACTAAACGCCCTATGGTTTGCCATGGGTTTTAACGTATTCTCCATTCGCAACAAAATATTTGCAAAACTGGTGGTGCCTCGAGAACAAAGAGATACTCCCGTGTTCAATATTTTGGCTGAATCAGGCCGCTTCTTAGGTGGATTTAACTTCGCCTTTATGCTTTGTAATATTTTACTTTTGATCAACCTGGATGTTTTTCCCAGCAATGAGCAGAGAGCTATTTTGCTATTTGTCTTTGCAGTCGCCCACGGAAGCCAGTTCATTTTTAACGTACCGGTGGCTATACAAAATACGCGAGGAGGCGGTGTCTGGCAGGTACTTAAAGGCACGATGTTATTTATATTTGTCACGGATTTTGTCATGATGACACTAAACCTTATTATGGCCGCGATGTTAACTTACTAGTCCTAGATAAACAGCTACTATAAATTATCGTAGGCTACACTCTAGTATTATATTCTGGAATAGTGCTATGAAAAAACTATTTGTAGTGAACTTGGCTCTGTTGTCGTTACTGCTCAGTTGTGGCGTTGCTGCCAGCCAGCCTGATAGTGTGAGAATTTGCACCCCTGAATGGGAGTTCTATACCCAAAAGGATGGCACGGGGTTGTACCATGAATTATGGGCGGCCGTTTTTAAGTCCGCAGGCATTAATGTTGATGTTAAATACGTTCCATTTAAACGTTGTGTAAAAAGTTTCTCAAATAGTAAAACGAAGATCAAAGCGAACACCAAAACAAATGACTATGATGCCTATGCAGGGGGTTATGGTAAAGAAGGCGATGTTATTCCCTATTGGCACATCGGAGTGGATTTGTTATCGGTCGCTTATAAAAAAGGCAGGATTGAAAAGTGGAAAGGTGAGGCGATGCTGAAAGGGCAGCGTGTTGGATGGGAGCGTGGGTTTGAGTATGATAAATACGGTGTTGTGAATGTTAAGGTTCAGCTGAAAGAATTTAGTAAATTAAAATCCGGCATACAGATGCTAGCGTCAGATCGTATTGATTTTTTGTTAGATTATAGTGCCGCCATTGATAAAACCGTCGCCGAGCTAGATCTGTCGAGTCAAATTGTGATGGTGCCAGATGTTATGCCTGGGCCAAAATATTACATGATATTCTCAGATACAGAAAAGGGAAGGGCGCTTTCTAAAATATGGGATGCGGGAATGGAACGGCTCAATAAAGCAGGTCAGCTGAATAAGATGTTCAGTGCTTATGAAGATAAAGCCTACTGATGGTGAGCCAGTATAGGGGCTGAACATAGCCCATTAGCAGTTAAGCGCCTGACTATCCACGCTACAGAGTTCTTTGTAACGAGAATCCGTATGATTGAATATCGATTTGAAGAAGAGCTGGCATATGCCAAGCATTATGCTAATAAGCTTGAAGATGGCGTTGTAGAAAAAATATTATCATCTGGTGAAGTAAAAAATAATGATGAGGCGTTACGTCTAAGCTCCTTTTTTTGGAAAATGGTCGATGCTTCTATTGAGGATGAAGAAAATAAAACTAAATTGCCGTGGGTTGAAGGTGCAGAGTTTTGGAATGAAAAGCTAATGTATTCGCTTTCTGGGTATCTTGAAAGATCAGGGTATGAGAGTGAATGGGATGAGGTTTCGGATAAGCAATAACACATGCTTTTAGCTTAGTAGAATGCGTATGGCCAAAATAGGGGATGTATAAGAAAAGAGTTTTTATACATGAACACAATGCAGCTGAGCGCATTGAGTCTGCTACACAGCAGATCGAGACCGAAAAGACCCAAATTGGGGGCTATAGTACCCAATTTGGGTCTTTTGTCCGGTGATTACGTTAGGCTTGCGAAGAGGCTGAGCGTTAATTAAGCTAGCAGTGTGATAATAAAAATATAAAAAAGGCCATCCTATGACATTACGATTCAACCACATGGAATTAACACTTCCTACTGGTACCTTAACAAAAGAAAAAGCTTCTATTAGCGCATTTTATGGCGAAATATTTGGATTCGAAGTTATCGAGATGCCTATGGTGGACGCTCGATTGCAAGAGAAAAAACTATTGATGCGTACAGACCCTGAAACCAGTCAGTTTATCTTCCTAGTAGAGCAAGACGCCGATACGTGTATCCAAGCGCCAGGTTATGATCATTTAGGCTTTCTACTGTCGGGACCGAAAGAAGTGGATGAGAAGTTGCGTTTATGTCAGCAATGGCAGGAGAAGGATGACCGGGTACAGATCAAAACCTATGACGATTTAGATACGTCACAAGCCATCAATAAAACATTTTATGTGAAATTTATTTTGCCAATATGGTTCGATATTCATTCTATTGAATTCCATAAGGGCTTTGAACCTGAAAAAGAATGGCATTTTAGTTGATGAGTGTTATCAATTATTGTGTACGCTGATTATTCGAAGAATGTCCTCAAGGAGAAAAACATGTTTCATAAATTAGTTGTTGGTATTTTTTTGTTGCTGTTATCTGTTTCAAGCTGGGCTGAGCCTGTTTGGGTTGACGTTAGGTCACTGCAAGAATATGAGAGTGATCATATCGAAGGTGATATCCGTATTGTGCATACGTCCATTGTTGAAAAGCTGGCAGTGCTATACCCGAACAAAGATACTGAACTCCATCTGTATTGTCGTAGTGGTGGGCGGGCAGGAAAGGCAAAGGCAGCACTGGAAGCTGCGGGGTATACTTCGGTACAAAATGCCGGTGGTATTGCTGATGCTCGAGATCAGAGGGGGTTGTTAAAGCCATAAATTCGAGTGTTGGGAAGAGTAATACGTTATGGGGCTATTCAATGGCACCGATTGTTTCAAGGATTGGTGGTTTAATCTTATTTTAATTGGCTATGTCCTCCGAGCAAATAAGTAACATTAAGGTGTAATAAGGCGGCTTTAGATAGCTGCTGTGGGTATTTAATATATTGAGTCGTATCTATAACGGGAGCTGATTAGGCTCCCGTTTTTGTTTTTATCACGGCAAAAGGTTCACATATTGTGAACGATGGTTCTTGAAATGTGAACTTTCTGTTTCGGTTCAAAATAGTAGATCTAGTTAGTGTTAACTCAGCTTAGTGCATGTTATTTATGGCCATTTAATTAAAAGCTGTTCTGCATTTTTGTCGCTATTGCAAACAAACTGTTATGGTTTACTTTATAGTTGAGAATCACCCAACCTAAAGATAAGGGAACCAGATGACAGGCTTTGCTGAATACGACCAATACGATGCTTTGGGGCTCGCTGAATTAGTGAAAAAAGGCGATGTTAGTGCGAACGACTTGCTGAGTGAAGCCATTCGTCGTCGTGATTCCGTCAACCCAAAAATTAATGCGATCATACATAATATGGATGATTTGGCTTACCAAGCTATTGATAACGGTTTGCCGGAAGGCCCATTTGCAGGCGTGCCTTTTTTGCTCAAGGATTTGATGGCGGCCTATAAGGGCGTGCCGATGACAAACGGCAGTCGTGCTTATAAGGATTATGTTCCCAATTACGATAGTGAAATGGTTAAACGTTTCAAAAAGGCGGGGTTAGTGATCTTCGGTAAAACTAACACCCCTGAGAATGGTTATTTGGGTGTTACTGAGCCCTTGTTGCACGGTATTACCCGTAACCCTTGGAATTTGGATCGTACGCCGGGTGGTTCTAGTGGTGGATCAGGCGCAGCGGTTGGTGCTCGTATAGTGCCGATGGCAAGCGGTGGTGATGGTGGTGGGTCATTACGAATTCCAGGTTCGTGCTGTGGTGTGGTTGGATTTAAACCTTCTCGTGGTCGTAACCCATATGGGCCTCACGGTGGTGAGCCTTGGTTTGGGCAGGTGCAAGAAGGTGTGTTAAGTGTCAGTGTGCGTGATTCGGCTGCGGCGTTGGACGCGACCTGTGGGCCTGATATGGGATGTCCATCTGTTGCCGAGCGTCCTGCTCGTCCATTCTTGGAGGAGGTATCTATCGCTCCTGGAAAGTTAAAAATAGCGTGGAGTGCTGAGCCGGTTGTTAGGGAAGGAGAAATAAGCACGGAGTGTCGAGAAGCCCTATTGCAAACGGTTGATCAATTAAAAGCGCTAGGACATGAGTTAATTGAGACTGCGCTGCCTCTAGATAAAAAGGCGCTAGGTGAGGGGCATATCATGCGTATGATGTGTGCTGCCGCTGCTGATGTTCAAGAGGCACGACGTGTGTTGGGTCGTAAGATTAAGCCTGACGAGTTTGAGCCGGAAACATGGATTTTGGCTAGCTGCGGCGATGCATTATCGTCCGTCGCGCTAGAGGTTGTTAGCCGTGATTTAGCGGCCCAGCGTTATCTCTTTGATGAATTTATGCAGAACTATGATGTGTTCCTTACGCCTACCTTAGCGAAACCTCCGGTGCCCCATGGCGAGTATCTAGTGCATGGGGTAGAGAAGCTTGGCGCTCAGATTGCACCTTATATTGGTTTGGGGCCGGTACTAAAAAGGCTTCTTCCCTTTATGATGTCGGGGCTGCAAGAGAAAAATTTTGATTGGGTAGCGGCGCCACCGGCATTTAATATCACAGGGAGCCCAAGTGTATCGTTACCCTTGCAGTGGAGTGAGGATGGGTTGCCTATAGGTATGATGTTTACTGCTGGGTTTCAGGACGATGCGTGTTTGTTTAGATTGGCGGGGCAATTAGAACGTGAGTATCCTTGGGCGCAGAAACGTCCAGCTTTGGCGTCGATACCGACAAGCTAACGGGTGAAGCAAAAACATGATCGGCTTTTGACGTGCACATTTCCTGGTGTGGGTGTTATTCTAGAAATAGAGCTCCTATTTTGTAACGGATGGAGGCAAAACCAATGACTCGTTTTAGAACCGAAACCGACAGTATGGGATCCATTGAGGTGCCTCAGCAGGCCCTTTATGGTGCGCAAACACAACGTGCTGTTGACAACTTCCCCATCAGCGGTCTGCAGATGCCTAGCCAGTTCATCACGGCACTTGCACAAATTAAGTTAGCAGCTGCTATCAGTAATCGCCGTTTAGGTTTGTTGGACGATTCAATTGCCGCAGCAATCATCGATGCGTGTAAAAACATCGCTGCAGGTCAATATCGCGAACATTTCCCCGTTGACGTATTTCAAACAGGTTCTGGCACCAGTTCAAATATGAACATGAACGAGGTCATCGCAACCCTGGCAAGTGCCAGTTCGGGACACACCATCAATCCCAATGATCATGTCAATATGGGGCAAAGCAGTAACGACGTTATACCAACAACAATCCACGTAAGTGCTGCCATAGCATTACACCAACAGTTACTGCCCGCGCTGAACCATTTGCATCAATGCTTAATAGAAAAATCCACATCCGTAGACGATTGTATCAAAACCGGTCGCACGCATTTAATGGACGCGATGCCTGTTCGTTTTAGTCAGGAATTGGACGCTTGGGCCGGACAAATATTGCAATGTATTAATCGTTTTGAAAAATTGATGCCAGAACTTCATGCATTAGCACAAGGTGGCACCGCCGTTGGCTCTGGCATTAATGCACATCCAGAGTTTTCCGTATTATTCGTCAAAGAACTAAGCCAGATTTGCGGCTTGGAATTTAGTGTTAGTGACAATTTTTTTGTTAGCATTAGTAGCCAGGATACGGCAATGGCGTTATCTGGCCAGCTGAAAGTTTTAGCTGTCAGTTTAATGAAAATTTCAAACGATTTACGTTGGATGAATTCAGGCCCGCTTGCCGGTTTAGGAGAAATCGAACTTAAAGCGCTGCAACCTGGGTCCTCAATCATGCCTGGCAAGGTTAATCCTGTGATTCCAGAAGCGGTTGCCATGGTTTCTGCACAAGTCATTGGTAACGATGCCACCATTACTATTGCCGCTCAATCAGGTAACTTTGAACTCAACGTGATGATGCCAATTATTGCATTTAACCTTCTACAAAGCATTGAGCTCTTAAGTAATGGCTCCACATTATTAGCAGATAAAGCTATTTGTTCTTTTACGGTAAAAAAGGAAAATATTGGACGAATGTTAGCTCGGAATCCAATGTTAGTGACAAGCTTAAATCCTATTATTGGTTATCAAAAAGCGGCAGAAATTGCAAAAAAAGCCTATGCATCAGGGCGTGACATTATCGATGTCGCTGAGCAAGAAACTAATTTAAGTCGACAAGAATTACAGCGGCTACTAGATCCAACAAAACTGACCACACGTCAACCATGAGCTGAGCTCATTTAACAACGCTTATGACAGCTCTTATTGCAGCTCTTATGGCAACGCTGCAATAATTCCTGCCATTAATTTTTCAAGCTTATCTGCACCACCCTCAAATGAATAACCTAACCGGACAACAACAAGGTTATGTTCTGGAACCATTATTACTGTTTGTTGCTGATGCCCCAAAAATGCGAAGGTGCTTTCTGGCAGGCTTGGCCATACGGTTTTATCGGTATTTAACCAAATTTGTGCGCCGTATTCTGGGTTGCTCGGTGAAGGGGTTAATGCTTGATTTATCCACTGTTGTGATAGAACTTGATTGCCAAACCAGTTGCCGTTATTGAGGTAAAGTAAACCCATTCGTGCCCAGTCTCGTGCCGTCAGCCACAGGTAGGTGCCGCTACCGGGTTGACCTATTGTGTCAAATTCTAGCACGGCGTCATCGATATTAATCTTATGGAAAAACGCGTCCTGTATAAAATAATAGGTATCAGCAAGGTCACCGCCGAGTTGCTCTTGTGCGATACGCCCAAGTAGTGAGCTGGCACCGGTTGAATAGTTGTATAACGTGCCGGGCTCTTCGACAACTGGTTGTGCTGTATAGAAGGCAGAAAAGTCTTTGGTGCGATGTAAGACATAACCTTGGTCGGCATTAGGCCCCTGAGATTCTTCAAACCATTCTAAGCCGGACGCCATATGTAATAGATGTTCAGTTGTGATTTGTTCTTTCTCTGTATTTATCCATTCAGCAACGGGGGCTGGCTCGGTGATATCGAGAAAACCTCTATCCTGTAGTAACCCAATTAGCGTACTGACAAAACTTTTTGTCATCGACCAGCCAATCATTTTGGTGTTGGCATTAATTTCAGGAGCATATTGTTCTGCAATTAATTGGTTGTTGTGTACAACGGCGATAGCCATGGTGTTTCGGGTGTTATTTTCATTTTGGGTAAAACCTTTTTCAATGGCGCTATTCAGTGCGTCGTAGTTAACATCTGATTGTGGTTCTGCAATGCCACCTTTGCCCATTGGCCAGGGCAGTTGTTCGGTTAGCTGGTAGGGCAAGGGGGTGGGCAGCTGAGCATCCAGTTCTTCTGTTGTGCTGTCATGCAGTAGCGTGCAGCCGAAGCCTTCTCGGTAATAGGCTTCTGCGGAAAATCGCTTTCTAAATATTTTGTCTTGTACGTAAACCGTTTGTTGGTCGTCGTTGATGGTGATGTCGAGCAGAAGGGGAAGGGGTTCTATTTGAGGGCTGATAAACCGATCGGTTAAAATATCTGGGTCTATCCCGCTCATAAAATATCCCGAGCAGATGTTTTTTGCGGCGTAACCTGTGCCTATGGGAATGTCTTTGATTTTGCTGCAACCACTGATTAGCATTATGCAGAGTAGGGCAAGACAGGTCTTGATTGGATTAGCCAAATACGGCTGATCAATAGCGCTCTTATCCATAGAGGTAGTCCATTTTATTGTTTTTATTGGTTAATCAGAGGGTATCGCAATGGCTGTAGGGTGTCACGCCTTGATCAAATAGATGTGCAGAAATTAAGAAGGGAGAGGGGAACTAATAATGGACATACAGGTTATGAAATTAACGCAGAGCTACTTGGCTGACGGAGAAAGGCGACTGTTATCTGTAACGTCACATTCTTTCAACAATCATACCCGTTGATCTAGCTGCGCAATTGCCATACTCACAGCGAATTTGAAAAACATCCTGTCCCCAGCAATAGGCGTTGTAATATTCTACATAGCCGTTTGTTTTAGATAACTTTAATCCGTCTGATGTTAAGTCACACCCTTTGGTTTTAGCAGTGCGTTCAGCGGCAAACTCATAACGTCCGTACGCTTGTTTGCGTTGTAGCTCTTTTGGCAACCAAACCCGCGCTAACTTTCCGTCGTGTAATTCCTCTTCAATCTTTACACCGACTTTATTATAGGCATCTTGAAAGGCAGCCTCAGCTGAGCGGGAAATAACAGATTCTCCCATCACCGTGCTGACTAACGGCACCCATAAACTGACGAGGCCAACGCCAATTCGGTCGACACCAAAAAAGCTGGATTCACCAACAGCGGAGAAAGTAAACAAAGGGCGATTTAGGGAATCAAATATATCCATTTTCAAAGTGATTTCAGCTTGCATCATCACGGAAGAAACCAGAATGTCTTCTACTCTAGGGCGAACGATAAGGCTACAGTCATTACACGCTTCTTGATCACCGCCTAGTTGTATTTCTACTTGGTCAAAGTATTGTTCAAAGAAAGGGACAACAGAGGCTTCTAGCGCTTGTCCAACCATAAGATTCCACTCGTTAACGGCGCCGACTGCTAATAGCCCTCGTTCAGAGTGTACCTTTGAGCGAATCTGCTTAGGAATCTGGATGAGAACCTTATTGTAAGCGGGCATAATGGATTCGCTTTCTATGCCCGAAACTTCAAGTTCTATTGGAACGTTGATGGAACACGCGCTCTGCAGGCTAACTAGCAGGCTAAATAGAGGTAGCAGTAATATACGGTGAAGTTTCACAAGCAGAATACCAGGCGTGGTTGTTGTTGATTTACATAATAGTGTGAATCATGGGTTCTCTACTGTGCGCTGGGTCTAGCTAAAAAGTAGTCAAGTCTACCGTTGTGTTGAAATTGTGAGCTAGTAGGTGTTTCACTGTATTGCAGATAATGCTTATTCGAATCAGTTCCTTATCAGGCTCAATCATCATCAGAGTGAATATATGGCCCCTCTTGGCGCATGTACGTAGTTATACGTGTAGTTATATATGTAGCCATGTGTGCCAAGAGGTTCATTTTATTGTGCGTTAGCGTGTAATGTAATGTGTAATTAGTTTTTAAAAATCATTCCATAAATATTCTTTGTACCAGCCTGCCTCACTATGTTCTTGGTGTTCCTCGCCTATTAGGTAGTCTTCATATTGGTAAGAGTTTTTTAGACTCATGCCTAACCAAGATAAAATAATACCTTTAAATTTATTGTGCTGACGGCCTAAGGCAATCCAATCAAAATGTGATACCCCGTTGAATTGAGCGTAGAGTCTTAACGGTCCTTCGGATAAGTTATTGTGTGTTGATTTAATTAGCGGTGGAAAGGCGGTAAAGTCTAAGGCACCTGATAGCAGTAATGTGTTGGCGCTGACATTATCAAATACACTTGCACCAATAATCGGAATATAAGGTGCCATTCCAACCACGGAATGTATTTCATCCCCTAGAGTATTTGCTACCTCTAATGCACCGCCGCCGCCATTGGAGTATCCGGCTAACGCAATACGTGTGATATCAATTTTATTTGCCACCGGGCTTTCTGGTCGTTTGTTTTCATCGAGTAATTGATAATATGCATCCTGATGCGCTTGCTCCCAAAAGGAAACACTGCCGAAAATATTATTGGGTGTTACCGTTAGCACAATGTACCCATGCTGGGTGAGGTGGTCGGCGAGCCAATACATTTGTTCTTTAATATTGGTGTAGCCACCAGTGAGTGTGATCGCGGGAAGTGGTTCTGTATCGAGTTCACAGGGATAGGACAATCGGGCTGATGCATAACCTTCAGCGTCTAAATTATCTTTGTAGGAGCATAAAGAATAAGGCCCTTCCGCAGCGGGCCCCTCGGGAGGTGCATCTTTGCAGGCGGTTAATAGCAGTACGCTGAGTAAAACCCATACACAGTGGTTTTGTTGGTGTGATATTTTCATTTTGTGTCCCCGATTATATATCTTGTTATCGTTATTATTTGAGTATCGATAAATACGGGCAAAAACGGCATTCTGCATGCCATGCACTGGCCTAAATAAAGCACATTAACGGGAATCTGTTAGGAGTTTTAAGGGGTCAAGTTTAGCGCTTTATCAGTGCGTCATTGGCGTGTTTTTACGGGGCGTGCTAGGGGAGACGTAACAAGGTAGGGGTTTTCAAAGGCCATCGGTGTGTTGGTAGTTATCACGTTTTTTTGCTTCTTTGACTAAATAACAGTCATTCGTGGAAAACCAAGGTTCGCGGTCTAAACTAATGATATAGAGACCTGCTACTGAGACCCATTCATGACTGAACAAACGTTGTCAGCGAATAATGCTTTTGAGCATGCAAATAATTACCTTAGCCATATATTAAATAAGTCCATGATGGCTATGTATATGGATGCTGCTAAGAAAAAAACGGAAGTGGACGGGGTTGCTATAGATGATCTCTCAGCAAAATCAGCAGAGAGTATTTTTGGACAAAAGAAGAAGCTATTCGCAAGTATTCTTTGCTTGGTTGAGATGGGGTTTAAAAACTTAACAAAAACGGATCAGCAACGCAGTGTGAGTTTAAAAGTTGAGTCCAGTGAAAGTAGAATGTGCTCGGCACCACAAAATAAACAACGTATTGTTGATAAATATGTGGGCCTTATGAAAGTTGAAAATGGTGCTGCATTGGCTAGGCTCACGTATCACCTTGAGCAACGTTATAAACACCACCTTTCTATTGCTTACAACCCGATCAACCCTGAGAACTTGGCGCGTTATATTTCAGTATCCATACATACGTTGGATTTGCATGATAACGAGAAAATGCCCTTACTAGCCATATTATTGGAAACCCTTAATTCAGAATATGAAGAGTTGCTTCGACAGACAGAGCAGGGTGTTGTAGATTTGCATTTGCCGGAACTTAGCGATGACGATGTTGCGTTTCGTTATGAAGATGAGTACGCGAGAGAAGCATCAGTGCTTAAAAGAAAGAGTATCTGGCATGAAATAAGTGACGGTGCTGACTTGGATTCATTATCGGTATTGTCCATGGTGTCGGGGTATGTGAATACCGCACGAGAGGGCGGTCAGCCCTTGGGGTATTTGATTGCTGCGGAGTCAGGGTTGCCAGTGCTGGCTGGAGATGCACTTGCTGAGGGGCTGTTAGAGATATTTCCCTTGCCGGAATTCTCTCTAGATGGCTTCTCCGATGGGCAGCTTTTTGATAGTGAGACTTATCTCCCTATTGATGAGGACGTACCTTCCCTGGCTTTTCAGATTCAGCTGGTGCTTGATGGGCATGATTGCGGATTGGCGCCAGAAAGTATTGATACGTTAAATTTACTTTCAATGATGTTTGTTTATCTTGATCAGGAAACGCATATTCATCCATCGATAAAGATGTTATTGGATCATATGCGTGTCCCCTTTGTTAGGGTGGCGATTAAGGATCCGTATTTTATGTTTGATGCTAAGAATCCTGTTCAGGTTTTGTTTGATACACTTTGGAGCGCTTGTATTAAATGGTCTCCTTCGAAGGATGGAAAGCGGGATTCAGTTTATAACAAAGTTGCTTCTATTCTTGATGTGCTAAATCAGCGTTTTATTGATGATTATCAGATTGTTGATGAATGTATTGAAGATATGGATTTGTTTAATAAGGCAGAAAAACGCCGGTCGAAAATGATAGAAGGTCGCTTAATTAGTACGGAAAAAGCGCGCTTTCAAAAAGAGGAGGCAATCAGTAAAACAGACAAATATATCGATGAAAGATTTCCCAGCTCAACGTTGCCTAGTGGTTTTTTACGGTTTATTGAGTCTGACTGGAAACCTGTCGTATTGATGGTTAACCTGAAAAACTTTCATCTGAATGGTCCGGAGTGGAAGAAACTTGTGGATGTTGAGAATCAGCTTCTTGGTGTGCTTAGCGGTAGTAGTGCAGTCGCGGGAAAAGAATCCAGAGATATCGATGTTCTTTTAGGGCGTGTTAATGAGTTGATTACTTTGTATGGATCACCTTCACATGATTCATTGGATACATTACGAAGGATTCTGTCTATGCCCACCAATGTCAGTGTTTCTAACCTCAGTGCGGGAGGCTTAGCATTGCCAGAAATGGAGGTTGTGGAAGAGGGGGATATGTATGAAGGTGGGGTGGATCCTGCAGATTTCACCAAGAAGGGTGATGAGCCGGTTGATCAGTTTCAAGAAGTTGTGGGTAGGTTGGTAGCGAACACCTGGGTTGAGTCGACTGAAGAAGGCGTAGTTTCAATAAGTCGGGTTGCCGCTGTGCTCAGCTTCAGTGATACCTTGGTATTGGTGAACCGTGCCGGTGCTCGTGCGGGGGTTTATGCCAAGGAGGATCTTACCGATAAATTACGATCGGGTGGCTTGTCGATGACTATATTGGATACAACTCTATTTTTTGATCGAGCATTGGAGGCGGTGGATAAACAATTAGGGGCTCGCCATTAGGGGGTAAGCTCATGTAGCATAAGGCGCAATTCTCTAAAGTGAGGTCGTCTTATGTTCAAAAAACTACTGAATAAAAAGCTATTTGCCGTTATTACCCTGTTAATACTGATTGTTGCCGGCCTTAATGCTTGTACCTCTGCACCGGTTTATCGCGGGCAAGTCAGTCAACATTTTGATGGTTCGGTATTTTCTAATCATATCAAAGGTGACAAAAGTCCCTGGGATATCGTTAAATTATTTACACGGTTTGAATTTTATAAAGAGTCATGGCCAGATTGGGTTGAAAATGACGCTTCTGTAGTGAGTTCTGTGGTTGAGCGTAGCGAGGCCTTACGAGTGACCTTTATCAATCATTCTTCTTTTCTTATTCAGGTAGATAACTTGAATATTTTGACTGATCCCATTTATGCTGATCGAGCCAGTCCCTTTAGCTGGGCTGGCCCTGCACGCGTGCGGCTGCCGGGAGTGGCGTTAGAAACATTACCTCCGATTGATGTCGTGTTAATTAGCCATAACCATTATGACCACCTTGATATAGAAACACTGAAAAAACTTTACCAGCAACAACAAGGTAATGAGCCGCTTATTATTTCTGGGTTAGGTAATGGAGAGTTGTTTTCTGATGAAGGGTTAGGGCAATTTAAGGATCTTGATTGGAATCAGAGTGAGACACATAAAGGTACAAAGTTTACCTTCGTTGAGACTCGTCATCGGTCTGGGCGAGGTATTTCAGATCAAATGAAAACACTATGGGGTGGATTTGTGATTGAAAGCACCAAAGGCCCTATTTATTTTGCTGGAGATACGGGTTACGGCCCGCATTTCGCTGATACCCATAAGCGCTTTGGTGACTTTTATCTATCATTGTTGCCCATTGGAGCCTATGAACCTCGGTGGTTTATGAAGGCGGTTCATTTGAATCCAGAAGAAGCGGTGCTTGCCCACCTGGATTTACATTCTGCTAATAGTATATCGATGCACTTTGGCACCTTTCAGTTAACGTATGAAGGGGTAGGGCAGCCTGAAATTGATTTGGGGGTGGCACTAGAAAAACATAAGATCAATGCCGAAAGGTTTCAGGTGTTAGCATTTGGACAAAGCCGTGAGCTGTAGTTGAAATTCGGGCGGGAGTTAGAATGTAAACGTTACTTAGAAGGTGAGCTGAGGCCAAAATATTACCCCTCTAAGAATCTTGTTTCCTTAGGCTGGGATGGACAAAACCGTTCCAGTCTTTTTCAGGCAAATTTCTTTCAAGGCAAGTCGCAAGTTTACCACGCATCACGGGTTTGCTAATAAAGTCTTGCATGCCGGAATTTTTTGCTTTTTCACGGTGCACTGCAAGTACGTGAGCACTTAATGCGATGATGATTGGGGAATCGAGCCCCAGTTGTTTTGCCGTTTTATGGATCTCTCTGGCGGCATCGTAACCATCCATTACAGGCATCTCACAATCCATCAAAATTAAGTCGTATAGCGAGTGATGTTCTCGGTAGTGATTGACTGCATCCTCGCCATTTTCAACAATATAGATGTTTGCCCCTAGACTTTCGAGCATTGAACGAATGACGAGTTGATTAACGTTGTTGTCTTCCGCTACTAATATCTGTGTGCCGAATAACTGTTTGGTAGCGACAGAGGATGATTTTTTATGGGTGCTTTTTCCGTAGATATGTGTGTGAAGCCAACGGTTGATTTGAGGTGTTGTTATTGGACGTTCGAGAAAAATCATTGCTGTTGCAAGTGATGATTTAATCGCGGGTGCAATGATGATGCCGGGCACTGTATTGTACGGTGGCAATGAGATTTGGTCTTGAAGTGCTGCTTGTGAAGAGGGCTTAAACCCTTCGCCGATGCAAAGAATTAGACCGTCATCAAGCGTTGACTTTTTTAGCGCATCAATAAAGTCTGTCGATGACTGGTGTATCTCAACTGGGATGTTTAACTCCTCAGCTTGATCTTGCATTAGCTGAGTGAAAGGGGTATTAAAATCGGCAACCAGTAAGCGGTGTGCCTTCTTATCGGCTTTTGTGATAGGGGCGATAGTGCTGCTTGAAATGTAGGGTAATGGAATAGAAAACCAAAATGTAGAACCATGGTTAATGGTGCTGTTGACACCGATTTCTCCATCCATTAAATCCTCAGCAATTTTTTTACAAATCGACAGCCCAAGCCCTGTTCCACCGTATAGCCGTGTGGTGGTGGAATCTTCCTGTTGATAAGCATTAAATATGACATCAAGTTTGTCTTGCTGGATTCCAATGCCCGTATCGGTAATCGAGAATCTTAGTAGGGTTTGGTTGCTGGTCAGCGTTTTGCTATGGTCAGGATCAGGTTCAATGGTTAGTGTTACACGACCTTTTTCCGTGAACTTAAAGGCATTGCTAAGAAGGTTAAGAATGATTTGACGAAGTCGGGTTGTATCGCCAATAAGTGCTTTAGGCGTGTTGACGTTAACAACGCCAAAATATTCGATTTCATCTTCATTGGCTTTTAGCGCAAATACTGACATACATTGATCCATCAATTCATCGACATTGAACTCTGAATTTTCAAGGGACATCTTTCCAGCATCGATTTTGGACAAATCCAATATATCGTTGATGATAGCAATTAATGCTTCACCTGAATGATAGATAGTGTCGACGTAGCGCTTTTGTTTGTCCGTGAGTCGTGTTGTTCTTAATAAATCTGCCATGCCAATAACACCGTTCATGGGGGTACGTATTTCATGACTCATGGTGGCGAGGAAATCGGTGTTTGCTGCAATATCTGCTTGTGCTTGCGTAGCAATGGTATGGGCTTCAGTTTCTGTTTTATTGGCCTTTATTTCTACTTCTATTAGTTTCTGGTGTTCTTCTTGGGCAATGGTCTCGTTTCTCTGCGCTTGTTTTTCAGCGACTACAAGAGACTTTTTGTTCATGTTGATCTGTTCTGCGAGGGCGAATGAAAATAGTACGATTTCAATACACATACCAAACTGCGTAAGATAAATAGCAAAAGGCGTGTAAGGGATTACCCCTAACTTATTGATGGCTAGAAAAATGGTGCAAACAATAAGGCTGCTCCAGCCAATGACGTAATAGCGCGCGGCGGTGTTATTTTGAAATAACATGACGAAGCCAAAGCAGTAACTGATAATAGCCGTTAAAATGAGCAAACATATTAAGGGCAATATAACCACTTGATGAGGAAGTATTAGCGAAAAAACAATGGCGCTGATATTAATGGCTAGCCAGCCTTTTTGTAAACGTAACAATGGTTTTGATAGTGCATGTAAACCCACAAAATGAATAGAGAATATTTGTACGCTGGCAGACGTGCAGGCTAAGAATAAAGTGGAGCTTTTGTCTTGAAACCAAACGGAATTAGGCCAAAGCATCTCATAACCATAACCATTGATTGCGGATATTAGCAGAGTACTTGTTGCTATGTATGCTGCATAGGAAAGGTAGGCTTTTCGGCGGGTTGCGATACTAAGGAAAAGGTTGTAACACAGCATTACAGTCATGGTGCCAAAGAACAGGCCTTGGCCAAAGGTATGGTATCTATCTTGCGATAAAAAGTGTCGTTCATCCCATAAATGAATGGGAATTTGCATGGCGCTATCACTTCGGATCCGTAAATAAATATAGGCCGATGATTCTTCTGGTATATGTAAAGGGAATAGAAAACTTGGGTGGTTTATGGGTCGAGTGCTAAAAGGCAAGCGGTCGCCTGTGGTGTAAAGGTGGTTGAAATTATTGCCATCAAGGGTTCGGTATACTTCGATGTGATCAAGGCGGGCGTAGGCGATTTGCAGTAAAGGTTTGTAATCGCTGAATTGTAAGTTATTGATGTGTAGGCGGATCCAAAGCGTATCTTGTGTATAACCAAGATTAATGTCCTTTTGTGCAGGGGATTGCCAGTCGTTTCGGTTATGGATCTTAGCGAGGGCGAAAATATTATTAGGGTCGTGTAAGAATTCAATGTTGTCGCTAGTAATGATTGCCTGTGTGGCCTCTATTGCATAGTTATTGATGTTAATCGGCTGTAGTGATTGAGCGCTAAGAGGTGTTCCGCTAATGAGTAGGCATAGTATTAGCAGGCATAGAAAGGGTGCCTTGTTATGGGTGGATTGTTGGAGAGATTGTTGGGTGAGTGGTGTGAAAGACAAAGTGACCTCCTTTTGCTAATAGCTTCAGTATAGCGCTGTTAGCAAAAGGAGGTAGTGAAAGGCTGTTGAAAGAAGAGCGAATTACTTTAAGGAAATGTGCATTGGTTGAACAACAAAACAGGGCCAAGTTTTAGAAATAATTGAGCGTATTCTATGCAGCTTGCAGGTTTGTTTTCTCGTAAGTCTAATGCTAGAACTCGCGTGAGTGTTTCGAGTTCAATAACGCCGTCGTTTACTTGGTTGTCTGATAGGTCTAAGGCGCGCAGGCTGGTGTTTTGTGAAAGGGCGCTGACATCGGTTATGACATTATTATTGAGAAATAAACTGTCGAGATTAGTGAAGGGTTGAAACTGGCTCACATCACTGATCGAGTTGTTATATAACGATAGATTAGTTAATTGTGAATTTACCTGTAGTGGCCGTACATCATTGATATTGTTGTCATAAAGAGAAAGGTTTACCAAGGAGGCGATAAGAGGGAAACTGCTCAGGTCTGAGATGTCAGAGTTGCTCATACTTAATGTGGTCAGTAATGGAAGTTCACCCAAAGGAGAAAAGTCGGTGATCGGGTTTTTATCTAATGATATTGTGGTTAGTGCGGTAAGTTGTTGTATGCCTTCTACATTTTCGATGTTCCGGCCAAAGCATAGCAACGTTGTGAATTGTTCAATGTGGGTAAATCCCGTTTCCTCTAGGCACGCTAATAAATTGTTATCGGTAAATAGTGAATAATCCACTCTCGGCCCAATATAAATAGTGACTTTAATTAGGGTGCTCCAAAGACCACCCTCGGTACGCTCAGCTTCTGCTTTTAATGTGTAGGTTGTTGTTTGTTCTGGGTAAACTGTCATGCTGCCAACAAAGTCTACTTCGCCAATATTGGGCTCGATTGTGACACGAGTAGGAATTGTTGTGCCATCGGAGCTGGCAGCGATTTGCCATTCCAACTCGCCGTATTGAAGGCCTTCATCGTTGACCAAGGAGAAACCGTCAAAGTTAACTTGCGGAGTACAACCGGTTAACAAAATGAGGGTGGTGAATATCAGCGCGGAGGATCGTGCGAATCGTGTAAACATGGTAAGCCCTTTTTCCAAAATTATTATTATTGTTAATAAAAGCTGTTAGTGAATGCAGTTAATTGAGGTCATTCGTCGGGAGTCTGAGATAGAGTGTAAACATTGTTAAGGAAATTGAGAGGTTTTTTTGCCTAATTCTTGAATTGGTACGCACAAAATTCCTTATGAATTAATAAGTTGCGGGGTTTTGTACTAAGTTTTGATGAAGGTGGCAGCTTCTACTAGCCTGTCTATACTGATAATAATTATCTGTTTTTATATTTAGTCGTTAAGGAATAGACAAGAAATTCAATGAGTTATTCAAAAAACATTGTACTGATTTTACAGGATGAAACATTGTCGAATGTGTTAGCTCCTGCGTTAGAAAGTTCAGTGGGTGTTGCTGTGCATCAACACCAAAGTATTTCAAAATCATTATTTGAAAATAATGATTTTGGTTTGGCTATATTGGATATCAAAAACAATAGCTTTTTGAATTTATCTCGCTTAGTGAAATTATTTCATGAGGATGAACAATCGATACAGTTTCCACCTTTATTGCTGTTGACGGATGACAAATCTATCAAAACAGTCACCGAATTTACGGACTTAGGCGTCGTTGGTATTTGTCGTAGCGATGATCCGTTAGATTTATTGTCATATCAAGTGAAGCGAATGTATGACATGTTGGCGACTATAGAGAATACGAAACAACAACTTAATAATGCGCGTAATGTAGCAATGTTAAGTATGTCCGCCAGTAGCCAGTTAGGTGAGGTAGTTCGGTTTCAAGAACAAAGTTATAAGATTCTGAGTTATTCAGAATTGGGCGAGTTGTTGCGGGCGTCGTTCAAATTGCTAGGGGTTGATTGTGCTGGTGTGATTTGGATAGGTAAGCGCTCTTATTATTTTGGTGATAGGGGTGAAGAAAACCTAATTACGACGTTGTTAACAGCTTCTAGTCGTAACAAGGAGCGCTACGTTCAGGATGAAGACAATACTATGGTTTTTTTCGAGAGCATTTGGGTTTACGTTACTAATATGCCTCCAGTAGATAGTGAAGAACATGGGCAGTTAAAGGATTCATTGTTCCCCCTGATTGAAGGTGCAGGCATGCGGGCATATTCAATTAATGCAGATAAAATGGCAACCATAGCAGAGCGGAATAAGGCGTGGTTCCTGAAGAACATGTCCCATGAATTAAGAACCCCGATGGGGGCGATTATGAGTGGTGTGACTTTGTTACGGCGAAAGCGTGTTAGCGGCGATAGTAAAGAAGGTCAGGTTGTCGATCTTATGGATAAGAGCGCTAACCGGTTGACGGATCTTATTGAAGACCTGCTGGCATTGAGCGATATTGAGAATATCCATGTAATTAAGAAGAATTTTTCAGTGCCGGATCTTCTTGTTGATACGCTCGATTTTTATGATCGCTGGGCAGACAGTAAATCCATAACGTTTACCCACAAATTCACGGGTATTGATAGCAAGGTTTTTTTAGATCCTAAGCACCTTAAGCAGATTTTACGCAGCCTATTATCGAATGCAGTGAAGTACACCAATGAGGGAAGTGTCTCTTTAGTGGTGGAGAAAATAAAGAAAGAGAGGGGGGACTGTCTTAATGTCGTAGTGACGGATACGGGGGCTGGCTTTGATATGGATGAGGCCCAAGATTTCCTTAAACCCTTCGTTGATTTGGATGAGCGGGCTGTTCATCAAGGTGCAGGCGCTGGGTTAGGGTTGTCGGTAGTATATCAGTTAATGAAACAGCTCAACGGTACCTTGGATGTTCAAAGCCAGTTGGGCAAGGGCAGTGAGTTTACGCTTGAATTCCCAATCGACTATTCTGAAGACGCAGAGCAACTGTTGTTTAGTTAAATTGTTTAGTTGAACTGTTTAGTTAAATTGTTTAGTTGATATTCACTATTTACAGTAGAATCGCCCTCTTTAGCCTCCAACAGTAGACGGATCGGTTATGGATCGAGGTGATATTCAAGATTACCGCCAGTTGTTTTTGTCAGACACGCCTTTAATGGACGTTAGAGCACCCGTTGAATTTAGTAAGGGCGCTTTCCCTACGGCTATTAACCTGCCTGTATTAAGTGACCAGGAACGAGAATTGGTTGGTACCTGTTACAAAGAAAAGGGCCAGGATGCGGCGATTGCGCTGGGCCATTCGTTGCTAACCGACGATATTAAAGCCCAAAGAGTGAAAAGCTGGGGTGACTTTGCTAAAGCAAACCCTGAGGGGTATCTGTATTGCTTTCGTGGAGGGTTACGCTCCCGCTCAACCCAACAAGCCTTAAAAGATGCAGGTATTAACTATCCATTGGTTTTGGGTGGTTACAAAGCAATGCGCCGCTTTCTCATTGATGAGCTTGAGATGAATGCGTCAACATTACCTTATTGTGTTGTTGCGGGGCCAACAGGCTCAGGGAAAACAGAGCTGATTATAGAACTTAGCGGCGCGGTTGACTTAGAGGGGCTTGCAAACCATCGAGGCTCAAGTTTTGGGACGTTGCCGGGTGGTCAGCCTAGCCAAATTGATTTTGAAAATAGGCTGTCGATTGCTTTGTTGAGGCACAGGGAAGCTAACGCAGGTATAACCCCTGTACCAATCGCCCCCGTTTATGTGGAAGATGAAGGGCGTCTAATTGGGCGTTGTGCGTTGCCGGAAACCCTAAAAGAGCGTATGTCGGTATCTCCTGCGGTGGTCTTGGAGGCCACAATTGAGTCTCGGGTTGATCGTGGAGTGAAGGATTATGCAGAAAATATGGTTGACCGTTTTCAAGTACTTTACGATACGAAAGATGAAGTATTTGATGCATTAGAGGAGCACTTGAAGGGGAGCCTGTCTCGTATCAAGCGACGACTGGGGGGGGAACGTTATTCTCGTCTAGATAGCATACTCGATGAGGCATTGCAGCAGCACAAAGTGACAGGTAGTGTTCAAGCTTACCGGGAACTCGTATCGGAATTGTTATTGGAATATTACGATCCTATGTATGAATATCAGGATAAGCAGAAAGAGCGCCCGATATTGTTTAAAGGTGACCACGACATGATTTTAGAGTGGTCTCGAAGTGAGGTGATTTATGAAGCTTACCGATAAATGTCGGGCTTTTGTATTTGTTGTACTTGTTGTGTCTGGGTGCTTTTTATCCGTTACGAGCCAGGCAGCAGAGACGCTTGTGTTTACTGCAATACCTGATCAGGATGAAAGCCGCTTACGAGCGCGCTTTTCTACGGTAGCGTCTTATTTGCAACAAAAGTTAGGCGTCGATGTGCGTTATCTACCCGTGAAATCTTACGGTGCGGCTGTGACGGCTTTTAAAAATGATCAGGTTCAGTTAGCGTGGTTTGGCGGTTTATCTGGCGTACGTGCACGTAGTCGAGTGCCAGGGTCTGCGGCAATTGCACAAGGGTACGAAGATCAATTTTTCACATCCTATTTTATTGCTAACCGACAGCAAGTCCCGTTTGCGACCTCATCAGACATTATATCCACATCGATATCGGGTTTGGATGGGCTAAAAGGCCTTACCTTTAGTTTTGGGTCGAAAGGGTCAACATCGGGTCGCTTAATGCCTGAGTTTTATATTCGTAAACATTTTTCATTAGCCCCAAAAGACGTGTTTCGTCGTGTTGGTTATAGCGGTGATCATTCTAGAACGATTGCTTTGGTTGAGTCTGGTGCATTTCAAGCGGGAGCGGTAAATTATAAAGTATGGGAAAAAGCCGTCGCGCAGGGTTTAGTCGATACTGAAAAAGTTGCTGTAGTGTGGAAAACACCCCCGTATCCTGATTATCAATGGACTATTCGGGGTGGTGTTGATCAACGATTTGGTCACGGGTTTACAACAAAGGTGACTAATGCTTTGTTAGAAATGTCTGAGCCAGCGTTATTAAACGCTTTTCCGCGAAAATCCTTTGTTCCTGCACACAATGAAGATTATGTACCGATTGTTAATGTTGCCAAATCCGTAGGGTTGATTGATTAATGCTGGCGTTGGTTGATCATTTTTCCGGTTATCAAAACCGTCATGTTTTACGTAATATTAATATCACTATTACAGAAGGCGAAAGTGTGGCTGTTGTGGGAGAGAGTGGTGCAGGGAAAAGCACGTTGTTACGCCAGCTATATCAACTCTCCCCTAAAACGATTGCCCTATGCCCGCAATCCTTGGGGTTGGTTCCATCCTTGTCTGCATTCCATAATATTTATATGGGACAGTTACATCAACGAACACCACTTAAGCATTTATTGAATTTGTGTTGGCCACAAACCACTGCGTGGAATAATGTGCTGTCGATAGCAAAACATGTGGGCGTGCAAGAGTTACTTCGACAACCGGTTGCTAGTTTGTCAGGAGGGCAACAGCAGCGCGTTGCACTTGCACGGTGTTTACTCCAGGCTCAATCGAAGATCGTTACCACGTTTATAGGTGATGAGCCCGTATCTTCCGTTGATCAAAAACACGGTGGGTTGTTATTGGGCCAGTTAAAAGAACAGTTCACGACGGTGATTGTTGCGATCCATGATCGACAGTTGGCGTTACAGCAATTTGATCGAGTAATTGGCATTCAGCATGGCAGTGTTGTTTTTGACGAGCTCTCGTCAACGTTAACATTGCAGGATTTATCTGCAGTGTGTCGTGATCAGTAATGCCTGGTTTGCAAAAGGGAGACTCTACGCTGGAAGGTTTTTTTTCTAAATATTTATCTAGAAAAATACCGCTCTCGTTGCCAACAAAAACCACCTTGATGTTGATTGTGGTAGCAATCGCCTGTCTATTTTATGCAGATATAGAGGTTGCTATGACCTCTCCTTGGGCTGAGCTGCAGCGATTAATGTTGGGGGCGTTAACTCCGTCTTATCCCTCGATGTCCGAGTTGTTTCACGCTGTTGTATTAACGGTACAGTTTGCGGTAGTGGGTGTCATGGTGGGGGTACTGTTTGGATTTGCCTTTGCTTGTGCTTATCAATGGGCAGCGGTTCGTTGGTTTTGTGCATTGACCCGTGCGATACATGAATTGTTTTGGGCGTTATTGTTAATTGCGGTGATTGGCGTGTCACCATTGGCAGGATTGTTGGCTATTGCTATTCCTTATTCGGGGATATTCGCCAAAGTGTTTTATGAGATGTTATTACAAGCAAATCCAGGCCCTGATTTGGTATTAAAAGAAAAAGCGGACGTAGTATCGCGTTTTTTTTATGGGCGATTAGCGCAGATGGCACCTCGCATGGCGCGTTATATACGGTACCGTTTGGAATGTGCTTTACGCTCCAGTGCGGTGTTGGGGTTTGTTGGGTTACCAACACTGGGTTATCACTTAGAGTCGGCAGTTAAAGAAGGGCATTACTCTGAGGCATGGTTGTTAATGTACGTTTTGTTGGCGTTAATAGGTAGTAAGAAATGGTGGTTTAATCGTCGCACCTGGTTGGGGTTGACGGTATTAGCTTGTGCATTTTTTCCATTTACAGAAAGTATTTCGTTGCAAAACTTGGGGCAGTTTTTTACTGAAGAATTAGTGCCGTCTCCATTACGAGGTGTAGATCTGGGCGGTGATTCATCTCAGTCTACGCTCTCTTTATTTGCTTCTTTGTTGTTTCCTTGGCTTCAGGTATTGTGGGTTAACGAGGTTTTTCCTGGCGTTATTAATACACTAGTGCTTACGATGCTGGCCCTGATTGCGACAGGTGTATGTGTATTGATGTTGTTGCCGCCACAATCAGTGTGGTTTGCTGGAAAGAACATGCGTTTTGTGGGTCAGGGTATAGCGTTAATTTTACGTTCGCTTCCTGAGATTGTGCTGGCGTTTATTGTAATGCTGTTGGTTGGGCCATCAATGTTACCGGCAATTATTGCGTTAGCGATTCACAATGGTGGCGTTATTAGTCATCTATTACAGCATCAAATAGACGAACTACGTTTACGTGAAGATCACCCTAAAGGGTTGTTGCTTTTTTGTTATGAAATCATGCCGCGTATCTCGACGCAATTTATGAGTTTTTGGTTGTATCGTTGGGAAGTGATTATGCGGGAAACCGCAATTTTGGGTTTGTTGGGAATCCCCACGCTGGGGTTTTATATTGATTCTGCCTTTGAAGATATACGGTACGATAGGGCATTATTGCTAATTCTGACCGCTGCAGCACTCAACCTTTTTATCGAGGCTCTGTCTGGGCGGTTGCAGAAGAAATTATACAATAAACATCGTTGATGCTTGTTGTGATCTTCGAGGTTGTTATGCCTCGTCAGTAACTACTCCTCGGTAATCATCGCCAACCGAGCATCATTTAAGCGAACAACATTATCTTTCACTTCAATTTTGCTGACGGTCACGGGTTGTCCACTAAGTGCTGCTGCCCCGGTTAGTTTATCCACTAACGTTTCATCAGTGATGTCATTAATACTCACCCCAGGGTGCTCTGAAGCGACAGCCAATTGACTGCCTTTTCTTGAGTGTCCCCAGCCATGTGGGATACTAATAACCGACGGCATAATGTTATCGGTAACTTCAACAGGTAAGCGAATCTCACCACTTCTAGAGCTAACGGTGATCATGTCTCCATTCTCAATAAGCAGTCGTTTTGCATCCTTTGGGTGAATGTATGCAGTACAGCGGTTTTTGCCTTTTACTAAACGGTAACTATTGTGTAGCCACGAGTTATTGCTGCGAACATGGCGTCGTCCAATAAGCAAAAAGGTCTCTTTGGTTCTTTTGGGCACGTTAGCTAAACGTTCTTGTAATCGAGAGACATCTTTTAAGAACATCTTTGGCACAAGATTGATTTGTTTGTTGGCGGTTGCTAATCGTTGCGGTAAACATGAATTCAGTGCGCCAAGGTCAATGCCGTGAGGGTGTTTCTTTAAGGTCTTGAGACTGAGTTGCGTACCGCGATCTTTATTCGTTTGATTGTACGGGCTTAGATCTAGCGCTAGCCGAGCAATATTTTTGCTGGATAGTCTGTTGTAGAGGAGGTCAACCAATTGCTTTTGTTGTTTTTCAAGTTGAGGAACCTTGGTGCCATAAGGCCCTGTTCGTAACAACAAGTCTAAGATGCCATCGGCTCCGAGTCGCTCAAGAAGTTTATGCTTAACCTCGGCAGCGGCCCAAGAAATGGGAGATTTGCTTTCGAAGCGCTTGGTTAATTCTAAAAGGATTTGCCAATCGTGACGGGTGTCGGGAGCGGGGTGGAATAATGGTGGAGAATATTTAGCGGTATTGCGAACGCTCACCATACTAAGCCCTAAGTCATAATGGCTGTGCTCAAGTGGACCTGTCGGTGGCAAAATGATATCAGCATGTTGCGTCGTTTCATTAAGGTAGAAATCAATAGCGACCATAAACTCTAGGCCTTCAAGACCCTTTTCAAGTTTCTTGCCGTTAGGAACCGATAACACGGGATTGCCAGCACAGGTTATCAGGCCTTTGATTTGCCCTTCGCCTGGCGTTAGCATCTCTTCTGCCATTGTGGTGGCAGGGTATTCACCGCCAAATTCTGGCAAGCGAGATACGCGACTTTTTCGACTGTTAAAGGTGCCTGTTTGACCAAATACATTGGAAAGGCCAACAAGGTCGATGGCGGGCTGAGTGAACATCATGCCGCCTTCTTCGTCCATATTCCCTGTGATGACGTTAACCGCCATGATCAACCAGCTGCTGAGGCCACCAAATTCTTGTGTTGATGTGCCCATTCGGCCATAACAACAAGCGCTATCGGCTTTTGCAAATTCAGAGGCTATTTGTCGGATAGCTTTAGCGCTGATACCGGTATGTGGTGCGACTTTTTCGGGGGTGAACCCTGTCACCATATTACGCAGAATATTTAACCCATGAGTGAAGTCTTCCGCTCGGCCTAAATTTACTAAATCTTTACGGAACAGAGTATGGATAATACCCATCAATAACAGCGCATCACTTCCCGGTGTAATAAAGTGGTGACGGTCAGCGACATCGGAGGTTTCTGTTTTACGTGGGTCAATGGTGATGAATTTGCCACCACGTTGTTGGATGGCCTTAATGCGTGTTTTGATATCTGGCGCCGTCATGATGCTGCCATTGGACGCGATTGGATTGCCCCCAATACATAAAAAATAATCGGTGCGATCAATATCGGGAACAGGTAGCAGTAACTGGTTGCCGAACATTTTCATCGCCACAAGCATCGGTGCCAACTGATCAACAGACGTTGCACTATAGCGATTGTGGGTTTTTAACGACGCCATAAACGGGGCAATGGTTAACATGCTACCGAGGTTATGTACCGTTGGATTCCCGGTGTACATGGCGAGTGCATTTTTGCCATGTTTGGCTTGAATAGTTCGTAATCGAGAGGCAGCTTCATTGAAGGCATTTTCCCAACTAATGCGCTCCCAACCTTGTGGTGTTTTTAATAGGGGGTAGCGTAAACGATCCTGGTCATCGTGTAGGTCTTGCAGTGCCACCGCTTTTGGGCAAATATGGCCTCGACTGAAGGGGTCGTGCTTATCCCCCTTAACCGATACTACCTTACCTTTTTCGTGGGTGATGACCACTCCACACATAGCTTCGCATAAGTTGCAGGTTCGGTAGTGTTTTTCCTGGCCAGGCATATTGGATCCTTTTTGTAAGCGGTTGGGCGCTAATCTTTTTATAGAGGCTCATGTTACTCGCGTGTGGCGAAGGATGCAAAGATAGGGGACAATAGCCGGCAGAATGTAATGAACACCGAAAAGAAGCCTATAAGACTGTCAGGAGAGACGTCATTGATCATTATTAAGAAACTGTTTTTGGCCATACTTGGGGGCGCACTGGCTGCTAGTGCATTTTATTGGTACCTAGATCGTGCTAACCCGTTGTTACAGATGGCAGAGCAATACCGCGAGCAACGAGGTGTATCGGGAGAGAAGCTGCTTGAGTTGCCCGATGTTGATTATGAACAGTGGAATAAGGTCGCGCTATTTGATGTATTAAGTGAAACGTTTGATCTTTCAAAAAATCTGGGCGAGGTGCAAGAACTGGATTTAGTCGGTAAAAGCGTTGATCCGCTGTTGGAGCGATGGATTGTACGGTTGTTGAACCGTCAGGCGAGTATCACTGGTAAAGCCCCGTTGTCAGCTGATTCTCAAGCGCGTATGACTAACTTGTTACTTAATATGAGAGAGGCCACAAAGAGCGCAGCAATGGCGCAGCGAGATGGTAGAGAGCTTTCGAGCGATGACAAAGTAAAAGTTGCCTCCTTAATGGCTAAGGGGGAGCTGCTCTTTGCGGATGAACTCGGTATGCCGTTGTCTGGGTTTATGGCTGAATTGGCAAAAGGTGATCTTAGAACACTGCTTAACCCATCACCGGGAACTTGATTTTGTAAGGTGTTGGTAAACTTGCATTTTTTCAACCCGTAGCGGTCTAACATGAAGACCTCAACAACCTGTTCTACACAATTTATAACCGTTTTCTATCTCCTCAGCTTAGTTGACGTACACAATGTGTGGATCGGGTTGTTTGAGCCAACCCCTTGTTTTTATTTGTATTTTTCTTAATTCTCCCCTTGTGCTGCTCATGTTAAACCTTGAGTGATTTATCGTGCCATAACAAATGACGCTTATTGCCATTGAGGGAGCTATCAATTCACTTCACAGTTGGAACTCTTGGGTTTTATCAGCAATACTTATGTGGAAACGGGGGTGGAATGATGAATATTGACAGTGGCAGTAATAGCGAGAGTGATAGCAAGAACAAGGTTACACGAGAAGATTTGCTGGATCAGCTCGAGGTCATGAAGTCGTCGGTTATAGATGATAATGCAGGCATATTTGGCCCTGATAGCATGTTTTGGCAAGTCGGCAAGTACACTACCTCGTTCTTAGGCGCTGGAAGAGCTGTGTTGCTACAGTTAGCCCACCCTTGGATAGCGAATGCAATAAAACAGCATTCCCGAACTATCGATGACCCCATGAGCCGTTTTCGAGGCACCTTCACAAATGTGTTCACCATGGTGTACGGCAATGTTGATCAGGTAATTAATTCGTCGCTTGGGCTTCATAATCTCCATGCTTCAATTATTGGCGAAATTGAGGAAGACTCCGGAGTATTTAATAAAGGCTCCACATACAATGCCAATGGCATTGATGCAATGATATGGGTGCATGCTACCTTGTGGGAAACCGCCGTCAAAATGTATGAGTTGGTGGTGGGGCCGTTAACGAAAGCAGAAAAAGAACAGTATTACTCTGAAACCAAAATGTTTGCGTACCTGTTTGGTATCCCCGAGTCACGTCTCCCTAAGAATTGGGATGACTTTATTGATTATAACGAAGCCATGTGGGAATCCGACAAGCTACACGTTGGAGAAGCGGCAAAAGAGATTGCCTGGTTTATTTTTCATATGAACCCATTGTTGAGACCAGTATTAGCGCCCTTTGAAGTCGTCACTGCACAGATGATGCCTTCACGATTACGAGAGCAGTTTGACATGCCAGGAGATACTGCCGTCAATCGAGCTATTTACAATACCTGTATAGGCACATTACAAAAAACTTATCCTTTAATGCCAAGGCGTTTACAGTACTTTCCGGCTTATATCGAAGCGCATCGGCGATTAAACGGTTTGCATGACCCTGATTGGTTAACCGCGGCTATGAATAAAGCGATGTTAGGAACGTCTCGGTTAGTGTCTGCGTAACTATTGTCTTTTAGGTAGAGGGCTAAATATATAAGGCTCTACTACAGGAATACTCTCCAATTCCTTATTGCTTACTTGTATTTGAAAAAACTCTACCGATTGGATTAGGCCATTAGTCCTGATCTGTGTGTCGAATTGTTACAGGTGCATCTTTTGCCTCAAATGCATCCTATTGTAGAGATCTTGCTGGTAAAAAACGACAACGAGCCAGTTTTTAAGACGTTAGTGCAATAAGCGTGATGCCATCACCTCCAGTTGTTTGTGACACTGACCACCTTTTAAAATACTAATACAGTAGTGAGATATAAGGCTATGACTAAAACCAATGGACCGGTATATCAAAGTACACATACAAATATAGGTATCGATCAGGGTGTCATTAAACATGTAGAGCAAATTCCCGATTTGTTTCTTAAAAGCTATGTTGTAGAAAGTCTGTCGATTGAATCGTTGGCCCGCAGTATTGAAAACTATCAGGAGCATGCCACGTACCAGGGGGTGATTGACTGCCTTGGAAACGTAAAAAACCGCGTTATCCAGAATTTAACTCAACGTTTTCTATCGTCTTTTTCTGATAAGACCTGTAACTATCAGTTAGGAGACGAAAATGCTGTTAGCTTCCATGCTAATTCCCTAAGTCTTGTCACTGAAAAAGAGTTGGTTTCTCAGCTTAATCTAGAGAAGTACTTTATCGCCTCACAAGAAAACTATGAAAAGATGCTGCTGGAATCTGGATGGAGGTTTTGTGCAGGGTTATTCGACGAGACTTCTGAACGGGTATTAGAACGTATGCGCCCTGGCTTTCTCGCGCTTATTATTCAAGAAGCATTAGATTCAGTTATCGATAACAAACAAATTGTTCGTATAGCCTACCGCTTTATTTGTGCCCATTTCTTTAATGCATTAAGTCAGCATTATGATTCGATGACACCTCTGTTAAAAGAATCCGTCGCCAGGATAAAGGAATCATCGGTATTGTTATCAAATAATACCAATGAGGTCGCTACCAGTGTGGATGTCACCGGCTTATTAAAAAATTGGGATGTACCATCATCGTTGGGAAATAAAGTATCTGAATTTGACGGATTTACCGACTTTGATCAAATGACCCCGGATACACAGATTCATACTGCTAGCATTGAAGATATAACGCATCTATTGCAACTTTTAAGCAATAAACGTCTCCTAGATAGTGATGAGCTACTGGGTGTGTGTGATGTAAGATCTGCACTGAAGGAATCTCTAGGTAGTCTTTCTGAAGAAGGCTACCTCACTGTTATAGATAGTGTCAGTGAAAACATTCTAAATTTGGTTAATCACCTCTTTGAGGATGTCTGTGATAATAATGAATATAGCGACAATGTTGTTTCGCAAATCACTAGGGTGCAATCGCCTGTGATGCAGGTGGCGCTCATTGATAGTAAAGTCTTTCAATCTTCAGATCATCCCGTGCGTAGATACTTAAATACGTTAAGTTACCTGGGGCTTCGTGTTTCTAATCAAGATGAGGAGGGATATGCGGCAATACGAGATTCCGTCAATACGCTAATAGAAACGTTCCACGGCGACACCAGCGTCTTCACTGAGTTGACGAAAGATCTAGATGAATATATCGAAAATTCGATGTATTCCAGCAAATGGAAAAGCGAGGAGTACCATCAAGAAAGTGCTTCAACAAACTCGAAATACATGGTTGTTCATGAATTTTTGGGCTTTCAAAAAACACTGCTTAATAATGAACTCGCATTCCATAAGCTTATGTTTATTGTGTGGAAAGCCATTTTGTCAAAAATAGTCTTGCGTCATGGCAGTGAAAGTAAGCAGTGGGATTGCGCAACAAAAATTTATAGTGAAACCGTGTGGAGCACTCAAGTTGATGCGAACGACGAGGGTAAACGCGGAATACTAAGGAGGTTGCCAGGAATCCTTCATGGGATCGGTGAACTATTCACGCTTCATGGGCTATCTCAAGAGATCGCGGATACCATTCGTGAACACATGATAGAGATCCATCTAACGATCATTCGTGGTACGGACGGAAAAGATATTGTAGAAGACCCTGCCCATGCACTAACACTTTTTAGCTGCTTAAAAGGGCAGGTCTTACAAGAGGCGAATTGTGACCACGAGGCGGAATTTGATGCTCTACATAATGTCATTTATCAATTCGATGATATTGCTCCATTTTCTACAGACCCTTCTGTTTCAAACAGGGACAGCAATAGAAAAAATGTGTTTGATGAAAGTTTGGAATCTGTAGCAGCAAGAATACAATCGATTTAAAATACGCTAATGGGGAAGGTTTTGAGGCTCGCTTGATTCACCGTTATAGGCGTGTGAAAGATCTTCAAAAAATGCTGGGTTTTCTGATTGCAAACGAATCACTAAAGATACCAAGGTTTCTTTATCCAAGCTTTTTAACAGAGCGGGTAATAATTCTGGATTGTCTGCTAAGTACCCATTGACGGTAACACCAATAACTTCTGGATTGATTGCATTGAGCAAGGATGAGCCAAATTGAGGTTGGTCTTGCAGCAAGGTATTAACGCCTTGTGCAATAAGTTTTGGGTCAATAGATTCAACTAAGTCAGAAAGGTAATTAGGGCTGCGTGTGAAGAGGTCGTTAATAAAACGAGAGATAAAGGACGGATTAATGCCAGCCGCTAACTCAAATATCATTTCAGGGTGTTCATCCAGCAATTTGTTAACTGAATTAGCAACGGGTTTAGGGTCAATAGATCCCACAACTTTAGCGATAAAATCGGGGTTTTTGTGCAGTACATCGTTGATCGCGTTGCCTAATGCTTGTGTATCCAAATGCCCGACAATGGAATAAATGAGCTTTACTAACCACTTTGTGATATTCATTGTTTTTCCTCGCGTGTGAGATGACTCACTTTCTTATTGTTTTCACTGAATTTGGGATGATGGTATCATTTTTGGCGACATATTTGATAGAGTTAAAAATTGAGACTATTACTATCTGTTTTTATCTGCTCTGAGGTCAATGGGTGTGACGAACCCCTTTTTCTTTGATTGTCGTCCTGAGTGCCGCGGCCGTACATTTGATCACCGATAAGTGTTAGGTCAAAAGGGTTAAGTTAGCGGGTACTACGTCAGCGTGGCATGCAGGGCAATATTTTTTCCTGTGGCTCCTTTTAGGCGATGACAAATACGCGATTGTCGACGTTATTAAAATCAAGATCAAAGTCTGTTGCAATGCGTTTAATCGCTTTTCCAATAGCAATAAAATGTTGGTTTTTGTGAGAAGGAATAGAGGGGATTCGAAAGGTCGGGGTTTGTACTAAATGTTGTAATGTAAAGATTGCTAGTTGAGCTGGTCAATGAGATTGATAGCGCGAGAATAAAATTAATGTTGTTCCGGTAACGTTTAAAAATGTCCTGTCTATACATAAGACAAGGCCTTTTATTCCAAGTGGTGACTGAGATAATACGTTATTCTTTATCGATAAAAATGCGTCCTTATAGGCTTAGCTCCATTTTTGTCAGTTAGTGGCTGCTGTCGCTTTGATGTGAGACTATTAATTGAATAATGCTATTTTTAATCGGCTCTTTTAATAAAAATAAAAATTAGTAAAGTAGGTCGAGTATTTCATGGTGAATGAATACATTTTGCTTGTGTCTTCAAGCTACATTTTACACGCGATAGCCTGTTTGGAGCGAAAAGGAATTTCCACTGATAAATATTGTTCAGAGAATAATATTAATAGTGCTCATCTAAAAAATTACCATGCCTTTGTTCCTATGCAACAGGTAAAATCGTTCTATACCTCGATTATTATGGGAGAAAATCTACCTGAACTTGGTTTGATTTTAGGTCGTGAATACACGATTACGAGCCATGGCATGGCTGGAGTTGCAGCGATATCTCAAGAAAATATATTTGATTTTATCAAGGTGTGTACTGATCTATTGTCATTGCGGTTCCCTGCTATTAAGGCGACAATCATTGAAGATGAAGACGAATTCGGGGTGCGTTTAGAGGAAGTCTTTCCTTTAGGCCTTGGTGTCCCGTTTGTGATAGAAATGTCATTTCTTGTGATTTGCGAAATGCACCGACTACTTTTCCCGGGCGACGAGGACAAGCTGCACTTTCGATTCAATTTTAAGGCACCAGCTTATAGTGATCTATATGCAGGCTACTTTGGTGAAAATGTCACGTTTTGCAGTGAATATTGTGAGATACGTATTGAAAATAATAGAAAGTATAAAAGGCTGTCGCACCATGATCCGATAAATTCTCAGATGTTTTTTGAGAAATTCATGAGTGATATGCCGCAAGTTAATAAAAACAATATTTATGAGCGAATGTTAAAGATGATTCGCTTACCCAGTGGAAAGTTTATGGGTCAAGAGGAAATGTCGGCAATGTTTTCGTTGAGTCCAAGATCCTTTCGTCGAAAACTGCAGGAGTCGGGTAGTACTTTTCAGGATATTATTAATATCGAAAAACGAAAATGCGCAATCTATTACCTAATTCATACAACAATGAAAATTACTGACATATCGGCCTCTCTCTACTTTAGTGACTCTTCACATTTCACAAAAGCGTTTAAATCATGGGTAGGGATATCGCCATCAGAATACCGCAGTGAAAACCAACGGTCTCTGGTTTCAATGGAATCGGCTAATTCGACGCTTGTGTGATGTTGATTCTATACATTTTTGGTGTGACGCCATTAATTTTTTTAAACGTTTTACAGAAAGATGCCGGATCGTGAAATCCTAGTGTTTCTGAAATATTTGAAATGCTATCTGAACTATTAACCAAATGAAATTTTGCGTCGTTGTTTCTTTTTTCTTCAGTTATTTTTCGGAAATTTGTTCCTTCAGTTAGTAATTTTCGGCGAAGGGTTCTTTCGCCTAGTTTTAATTCTTGTGCGATTTCTGAAAACATCAAGGTGTTGTTAGCGCTAATGATACGCAACACCTGATTTCTAAATGTGTTGTTGCTTGTTCCAAGTAAGTCATCCGTACAGAGTTTCTTGGCGGTGGTTGCTGTTTCTATGCAAGTGTTATCCAGGCTTGTGCTGACTTCTTGCCGGTCAAGCATGACTTCATTAAACGGTTGATTGAAGTTTGGTGAAGTTAAGAAAAGATGGTTGTACAAAGGAGCATAAACGGGACTGTCATGTTGATAATGGATAGCCAGTTTCAGTTTTGTTGATTTGTCTTTAATGAAATAGGGGAGGGTTCGGTATAGGGTCGCGCTGAATAGTTCGGCAATATAAATAACATACTCGGGATTTTTGTGTTCAATTCTGTAGCGAATTCCGATTTTTTCTTTAGTTTCATAGGGTTCGATGAAGATAGAATGATAGCGGCTGCGACAACAGGAAGAGAGTAGCTTTGCTGCGTCTACCCAGTTTTTCTGAGATATGGTTGCGACACCTAACATGCCATGTGACGTGATATCCAGTCGACTACCAAAGAATAGCCCGGTGCCTTGTAAGCCTGTTTTTTTCTCAATGTTTTTGATTAGGAGAAATATCTTGTCCGACGATATTAGTCCGTTACGGTTCTCTAATTCTTTTGCGGAAATTCCCGTATCTTCAAGAACGCTAGAGCGGTCGACACCTATCTCATCGAGTATAGTCAACCCTTTTAGGACGTAGCTGATGGCAGTGTCGGGAGCGTTGTATTTGGTTGTTGGATGCATGGTTCACCTGCGTTATTATTTTTAGTTAGCAGAGTGTCTATTTATTCTATAAACACATTATTACGCAGCGGTGTTTTTTTCTATGACGAAAACGTTTGAATTGGTAACAGAAAAATAGCTATGTATAGTGAGGTATAGCCTAAATGGGGTAGTCCATTAGGCTATGCGTGATGGGTGTTTCCTAGCTTTTAAAGATTGTTTAGCCAGTTCCCGATAGCAGGAAACATGATTGTTGGTGCACTTTCATTGGTTGTAATATCAATATGGCCAGAACCTTCAATTTCTATCCAGTCATCGTTCTGATGGTAGGTCTTTCCGTCGTATAGTATTTCAATCATGGTATCGGTATCGACTAATCCGGAGCTGTCAGAAAAAATAGACATGGCGGGTACGGTCATGCGTGACATGTTTTCATTGTAATCATAGTAGCCGTCATCGTAGGCAGGATTTGGTGGATTTATACGGTTTTTGTTTTCTTTACCGTTCATCCAATGTTCGCGAAAGGTGCCGTTAATTCCCCAGTCCGCGTATTGCGAAATGGCACGTAAGTACAGGCTTGATAAGGACATTCTGCCAACGTAATCAGAGGTGTATAGGTTCATTGTATCGGTTTGCCAAAAATTAAGAGCGCTAAAAAGGTTCATTGTGTCCGGTAATAACCAGTCAGGAAATGCGTCTGATAGAGATGAGACAGTGTTAAAAATTAGTGCAACGGTGCTGCTGGTTAACCACGGTGGTAACAATGGCATTATCACTTCACCTACGAGATAATCCAAATCAAAGTACCAGCGCTGCGCAAGAACAGTCCAGATAACTCCGTTATCAATAAGACTCTCATAAGCGAGTGTGGGATTACCTGCGGGATCAATTGCAAGAAATCCTGCGATCTCATTGTTGCGCTGCATGGCCAACGTAGCGCTTGAGTTCATGTGTGGTATGTAATCTCCGCGCTCAACTGGCGCAGGATCCATGGTGACACCTTGTAGATAAAGGTATGCAACCAAACCACCGGTGCTATGTCCGCCGATAACGGGTTTTTTTCCAGTGACTTGTATTACTTTTTCGATCACTGCTGGCGTGTCGAGAGCTGCCCAAACATCTAAGTTAGTTCTGGTATTACCTTTTTCACTTTCAAAATCACCGCGCCCAACGCCGCGATAATTTGCTAACCAAACATCGTAACCTTGAGTCCACAGGTAGTAGGACAAGTTGTAATACACCATGGGGTCATCTTCAATGACAGGGTCTCCTTGCGCCCAACCGGCTATCGCGTTGGGTAATTTCATTTTTCGGTAATTAAACGCTTGTCCTTTTGGTGTGTGCGAAAGAAACTCGTTGATATTTAATAGGATTCCTGGAAACAGGATGATAGGTTGAGTATTTTTATAGCGACTTGTTGGTGACGGTCGGTAACGTCGAATTTTTATTTCAACATCATCTGCGGTGATAGCGGTGTAAAGTCCTTCTACAGACTTTCCGCCGCACCCGGATAGTAGTAATGAATACGTCGTTATGATCGCAACGAGTAATAGTTGATGAAGTGGCATGATTGATCTCCCGTATTATTCTATTTATTAGGTTGTTTTAATTTTTAAGCGCTTTGTCGAGCTGCTATCTGTAACGTTATCAATGTTGGGTTTCTCTGGCTGGTAGGATAGGGCCAATAGTTAGGTTCAATTCGGCAGGTGTTTGGGTAAATAAATTGGGTACAAGATCAATAGTTCTTGCTAGCTGATACTCAGGTTTACTTGTGAGTGAAGGCGGAATTGATTACGCTATCGATAAACTTAAAGAAGAGCTTGAGGTCTTCCGAAAAGAAGGTAAAAGGAAAATAAAGGCTATGAGAACAAAGATAAATTCGGAGCTTTTAAATGAATGAGCTGATTAGCGCTATTAACTCATGTGAATCAATTGCTTATAGTGTTATTACATGTAACTAGGACTACTTAAACTATGGAAGAATTAGCATCTGCATTACTGAGTACATTTGAGGATTATCGGCTTTCTAAAGGAGAAAAGGCTGCTTTTCGAGAGTTGCTAATGGAGTATCAGGAGGATACCGATGCCCTGAATTTTGTACGTAACAAAGCGTTTGATATCGTCAATATACACATGCAAAAACAACAGTCCTTTGATATATCTGGTTTTAAATGGTTAGAACATATTGTAAAAACCATTGATGTGGTTCGAGCTAGTGGAGCGTCGGCTATTAACGCTGAAGCGTATTTTAGCCCTGGAGAAGATTGTAAACGTCGCATTGTAGGATTAATTAGTAATGCCAAGAGCTCGGTAGATGTTTGTGTTTTTACGATATCTGATGATGATATTAGCCGAGCCCTATATTCCGCCCATCAGCGTGGTATTAACGTAAGAATTATTACCGATAACGATAAAGCCAATGATTTGGGAAGTGATGTTGATCGTTTAATCGATCAGGGTGTGCCAACGGTAAAAGATATTAGTGATAAACATATGCATCATAAATTTGCATTGATTGATGGCCTCTATCTTATTAATGGCAGTTTTAACTGGACACGCAGCGCTACAAAATACAATAACGAAAATATTACCGTGGTAGGTGATGTGGGGTTGGTGAAACATTTTTCTGAGAGATTTGAGGGGCTGTGGAAAGAGTTCAAAGCTTAACGGTTTCTTCCCAGCTTGTCATGGCTGGTAACCCAATCGCCAGCCAAGATTGCTCCACTTAACGAAAGGTCCCCTGCCAATACAGTTCCAGCAACAATCTCTGCAAACTTATTAACTTTTCCTTGCCCATAACACCCCAATAGCTCCAGGCATTCTTTTTGTGTTCCAAGTCCGGTTCCGCCGCCGTGAGTGGCAACAATCAGTGATGGAATGGTGATGGATACGTAATAGTTTCCATCGGCATCTAAGTCCGCATAGGATATTGCTGCAGAAGATTCAGCGACGTTTGCTGCATCCTGTCCACACGCGATGAATAACGCCGCTAGTGCGTTGGGGGAGTGTACGCCCGTGTTGATAGAGCCAGCCATAAAGCTACCCACATGGGAGATTTGACGCATTTTATAAATCATCTCTGTAGGTACGCCCAGAATAGATTGCATCGTATCGTTTGGGATGACTGCCTCTGCAATGACTCGTTTCCCTCGGGTATGTAACGTGTTTAGTTGCGAATGCTTTTTATCGGTATCCATCGCGCCGGATAACATATACCGCTGTAACCCGCAGTCAGGTTTGCTTTTGGGGTACTCCGTTGCTATCCACTCACATGCCGCAGATGTTGCTTTGCCTACCATATTTTGTCCCGCTGCATCTCCGGTGGTGTAATTAAAACGCAGGTATCGCATACGGGCTGCGGCATATTGCTCGATGTTTCTGAGTGAACCCGATCGCGTAGTTTCCTCGGCTTGGACTTTTATTGATGTGAAATTCTCTTCAATCCAAAGGCCAAAGTCTCGTGCTTGCCTTGCATCTTCAAAAATAAATACGGGAGCACGCTGCATTGCATCATCTACGACCGATACTTTTACGCCACTAGACTCTCGTAATAAGCGCATGCCTCGACTATAACTAGCGACTAAAGTGCCTTCTGTTGTCGCCATCGGAACGTAAAATTCCCCTTGTGCATGTTCTCCATTAATGAGTATTGGCCCCGCTAAACCAATGGGAACTTGCGCAACACCAAAAAAGTTTTCGATATTCCCAGCAGTAGACGCAGGGTCAATGGAATAGTTTGATACATGGGGCAGGGAAGTTTCACGTTGCCGTTTAATGAAGGCGCGCCTATTCTCAGCTTGTTCCTCTGTGTAATCATTTATCTTATCTCTTGGAATAGAGGGCGATCCAGTTTTTGGCGATTGCTCCGTCATGTGATGATTTTCCTGAGTGGTTTTTATTGGGTTAATTGATTACTACAGTGTTTGAGCGTAGTGGAAGATAAATAACCTGCCCCATTTTTCTTAGTTCACCTGCTTATCTTTTCCTTCCCAAAACGGAGCGCGTAGATTTTTCTTTAACACTTTACCTGCACCACTTATGGGCAAAGGTTGGTCGCTAAAGTCGATTGATCGAGGCACCTTATAAGAGGCTATTTTTTCCTTACAGAAATCGAGAAGCTCCTCTTGGTTTAGGTTTTGGCCTGAATGCAAAATAACAATCGCATGTACCTGTTCTCCCCATTGATCACTTGGGATCCCAATGACCGCACAGCTTTCAACCGCAGGGTGTTGAAACAAAGCGTTTTCGACTTCTACGGAATAGACATTTTCACCACCGGAGACAATCATATCTTTGACGCGGTCGGCGATATACAAGAAACCATCGTCATCGAGATAACCTGCATCGCCCGTATGCATCCAGCCATTTCTCTTGGCTTCCGCAGTTTCTTTTTCTCTGCGCCAATAACCTTTCATGACCATTGGGCCTCTGGCGATAACTTCACCGATTTCCCCATTGGGTAGGTCTTGATCATTCTCGTCGACAATGCGAATTTCTCCCGTTAATACCACACGACCAGCCGATCTTGCTCGGTGTGCAAATGGACCGTCAAAATCGTGAAACTCAGGGGCAAGAATGGTGATAAGTGGAGAGAGCTCTGTCATTCCGTAAGCTTGGGCAAATTCGGTGGTAGGCATTAATTTTTGAGCTGCTTTTAAAACGGCTTCGGGCATAGGAGATGCACCGTACGCTAAGCGCTTAAAACTACTAGTGTCGTAGTTACTTGCATTCGGTGTGTTAACGATCATGTTAATCATGGTGGGAACCAATGTGCAGTTCGTTACCTTGTGACGTTCTATGAGTTTCAGTGTTTCCTCTGGCTCAAATCTGTCGATAAATACGTGTGAACCTCCAAACATAGTGACCGAGATATTGGACGCTGCGTCTGCAGCATGAAACATCGGAGCGGCGTGTAGGTAGCGAGTGTTCCCATCGTACTGAAGGCCGCCTAGACAATTTAAGGCGTTGCTGACGATATTGTTATGGGTCAGCATGACCCCTTTGGGTAAGCCGGTAGTGCCCCCGGTATAAAAAATGCCAGCGGTATCGTCGCCGCCCGCGCCTACGTCGGGCATGGGTTCAGCATCAATGATCAATGTTTCGTAAGATATAATGCTGGTTGTTGATTCTTTAGCATCATAATTAATAATGGTTTCTACGCTGCTCAATTTGCCATCAAATGCGGGTAACATCGCGCTGAATGTATCATCAACGACTAATACTTTGGTTTCTGAATCATTCAGTAGGAAAACCAATTCTTCTGCTGCTAATCGGATGTTAAGTGGAACAGCAATCAGTCCAGCCCAGGCTAGTGCATATTTTGTTTCTAAGTACTGCGCGCTATTGAGTGATAAAATAGCAACTCGATCCCCTTCATTCAGTTGTAGTGAATGTTTTAATCCGCTAGCAAGTGTTGTGACACGGTGCGCCAATTCTGCCCATGTTTGTTGCTTTTCGCCATCAATGGTGGCAATTCCGTTGGGGTTTATTTGAAGGGCACGACGCAGACTTTGGGTGATATGCATGTAAAGAACCTTGAGTTATGTTTTTTTTGATGTTGCCATAGTTACTTGCTCAGTGACAATACAAAAAAGCGATATTGTCAGTAAAACGTATCGGCGAATTTTGTTAAATATGATGCTTATTTTCCGGAGAGAGGAATTGCTTGGTTGCATCTGGGTAGTAAATTTTCTGTATTTATCGCCAGTAATCTATATATTGTTCGTTCAAATGTATATTGAACAGTAAAAGGACGTACTAAAATGGCATTAGAAAAATTTGGTTTTATCGTGGTTGGTGATGAGTTTGAACAGTTACAAGGTACAGATAGCTTTCAAATGAGTGTTGTGGGTATACGTAAACCTAAAGAGGCTATTGATGTTGCTAAAAAAATGGTCGAAGAGGGTATTCAAATTATTGAGTTGTGTGGTGCTTTTGGCCCAGTGTGGACGGCGAGAGTTATCGAGGCTACTGAAGGAAAGGTTCCGGTTGGTACTGTCACCTATGGGCCAGAGTCAATGCCTGGGTTATTTAAGGTACTGTCGAGTTAGGCGCACAGGTATGATCCAAGAGCGAAGTAAAATCATCATCAGTCTAGTTTCCGGTAAATATGAAAACAACGTTATTCTATCTACATGACCCTATGTGCAGTTGGTGTTGGGGGTTTCGTCCAGTATGGGATGAAATCCAAGTTAAGCTGAGGAATGAATTTCCTGAGCTTAACTTGGTTTATGTGGCAGGCGGGTTAGCGCCCGATTGCGATGATCCAATGCCCTTGGAAATGTGCAGCGCAATCGAGGGCTATTGGAAAAGGATCGCAACAGAGCTTGGTGCGACATTTAATCACGCGTTTTGGACTGAAAATACGCCAAGACGATCAACCTATTTAGCGTGTCGAGCGGTATTGGCTGCAAAACGTCAGCATCGTGAGCATCAAATGGTTGATGCAATCCAACAGGGTTATTATTTACGCGCAATGAACCCCTCAGACGAAGAAGTGTTGATTCAGTTGGCTGGGGAGGTTTTTGATCAAAAGCGCGCTTCTGTGGATCAGTTTTGTACAGATCTTCGCGCAACAGCAATCGATCAAGAGTTGCAGCAAGGTATCAGGCAATGCCGCCAATTTCAGGATCAAGGGTTGGCGGGTGGTTTTCCGTCTTTAGTGCTGAGTGTCAGTGAAAAGGACAATGAAGGTTCGTGTTATGGCATTAACATTGATTATAAAGACGCTCAGGGTGTGCTTGCACAAATAGCGTCTTATTTGAAGTAAGATTCCACCGAATACCGGTGCCGCGAAAAGTGCGCTGTAATCTATGATATTTCTTCTCTGGTGGATATTCAAACGCTGACATCACTGCTTCATGTATTGAAATTGCTCTTGAATGTATCATTTTGTCTTCACAAAACTAGTACATTATTTAGCCGGTTTGCGCGTGTTTAATGCGTGAGCTTAGGTATACTGTCGGCCTTTATAGTGCTATCAACAGCTCCTGCATAACGAGTGTGAGTGCATCCAAAATTTAGAGGTAATATCATCATGAAGCGAAGATCTTTTCTTAAATCGACAGGCATCGCTGCGGCAGCTACAGGCATACCAGCGGTGGCTAGTACAGCCTCAGCACATACACCTGAGGAGAAGTACCGAGAGAAGGTTCCTGAGCTCTTTGATCCTGTTTCTAAGCCACCTGAGTATACTCCGGCATTGGTTATTGGATCCGGTTTTGGAGGGGCAATATCAGCTTACCGCTTAGCACAAGCCGGTATACAAACTACGGTTTTAGAACGGGGGTGTCGTTGGCCTCAAGATCCTAAAAGAGATATCCATTCCAATGATTTTGCCCCTGATGGCAGAGCATATTGGCATCGAACCGATATAACACAGGTCACAGGGATACCGTTCAGTTTTGATAAATTCGGTGGGATTTTGGACGTCACTGATTACGATCATGTGTCTGTTTGGCGTGGTGCTTGCGTGGGTGGTGGTTCAAAAGTATTTACCGGCGTGCTGATTCAACCTGAGCGTGAGTACTTTGAAGAAATTTTTCAAGACAATGTCGATTTCGATGAAATGAACGACACTTTTTACCCACGGGTAAGAGAGATGTTGCGTGTAAGCCCGTTACCTAGTGATTTATATTGGAAGTCAGCCTGGGGGCACTCTCGGGTTTGGGATCAACACGCTCGTTCAGCAGGTTATACACCAGAATCAATTGATGGCATTTGGAATTGGGATGTTGTACGTAAAGAATATCAATGGTGGCGGGGGAATCGTCGCTCAGCAACAGTTGGTGAGAGTAATCATGGCAACGCTAATGGAGCCAAGTTTGATGTAACTCAAAACTATTTAAAGTATGCAGAAGAAAGCGGTTATACCACGGTTTATTCTGGTACCCAGGTCAAGGGAATTAGCCAAGACTCCAGCGGTAATTATCTTGTGCAGGTTGAACAAATTGACCCTATGGGAGAGATCATTGACGAGTACACATTGTCTTGTGGGAAATTGTTTATGGCGGCAGGTTCCATCGGAACCACTGAATTGTTATTGCGAGCTCGAGAAAGAGGTGATTTGCCTGATCTGAATGAACATATAGGTGAAGGTTGGGGTACTAATGGCGATGCTGCAGTCGTTCGAACCATGGCTCCATCGTTAGGGGTTACTCAGGCATCCCCTTCTGCCAGCAAAATACATGATGCATCCCTTGATGTGCCAATAACGTTGGAAAACTGGTATGCCTTACATGTTCCCGTTAATGTGGGCGTCATTGGTAGTTTATGTATGGGCTTTGATATGACAAATCGTGCGCGATTTGAATATGATGAGGAATCGGATTCATGTACATTGCTGTGGCCCGAAAATGGCAACGATGATGTTGTAGAATCTGCGCGGGAAATGAATAATAAAATTGCTGCAGCTAGCTGGAGTGTACCAGGTCTTCCAGGTCTTATTCCCGATGTTAATGCCTCGTTTACGGCGCACCCACTGGGCGGAGCAATCCTTGGTAAGGCGACTGATGCTTATGGGCGTGTTCATGGATATGACGGTCTGTATGTGATGGATGGGGCAATGGTCAACGGTAGTACTGGGTCAGTAAACCCAGCGTTAACTATTTCTGCATTGGCCGAGAGAAATATTGAGAAAATCATCTTAGAAGATTTATAGATTAAAAATAACAAACGACCCCGGTAATATCTCTGAGATATTACCGGTTTACCCTCCAGCTTGTTAAATGCAAAACGTCTGTCGTTGATCTAATCAAGTAGCAAACTTATTACATCCAGACTGTACCTTCGACTTGTGCCTAACGTGTTATTATCCAGAGTAATAGAAACCATCACGCACAATTCTTAGGCAGCATATGTACATAGGTGAAATATCAAAAAAAACAGGTCTGTCTATCAAGGCTATTCGATTCTATGAGGAAAAAGGGTTGATCAGACGGCCCGAGAGAATAGGCCGATACAGGGTATATAAAGAATCAGATATAGAACTCCTTATATTAATTAAAGAAGCAAAGGAATTAGGAGCAACGTTGTCTCAACTTAAAGAACTTATCACTTACAATGATGGCAAGGTAGATTGGGCAAATATAAAAATATTTTTGAGAGAGATAAGGGGGCAATTGGTTAGCCAGGTTGACGATATAAAGAAGAAAATTGATAGCCTAGATAAATGCCATGACCAAATAAACCCCTAGATAAATACTTGACTCTCCCCTAATGGGGAGACAGTAAGCTGCATCCAAAATAACCAATTTTGGAGAATGATATGAGCAAACGAGTATTGGTTTTGGCGGCAAACCCTAAGAAAGATAGCTTTACAAGTTACTTGGCCGAGACGTATGCAAGTTCAGCCAGAAAAAAGCATGAAGTCCAACTGCTAAATATATCTGATATGGAATTTAATTTAGATCTTTCGGGTGGGTATGCAGAGGAGCACTCTATGGAGAAGTCGCTAACGTCTTTTCAGGCTTCTCTCGAATGGTGTGAACATCTGGTTATTTTTACCCCTATTTGGTGGGGTTCGTTACCTGCAAAATTAAAGGGGTTAATTGATCGAACATTTTTACCTGGTTTTGCATTCCAGTACGAAAAAGGCAAATTGATTCCCAAAAAATTGTTGCTAGGAAGGACGGCTAGAATTGTAATGACGATGGACACTCCTCCATGGTATTACTTTCTTATTCAAGGGGCTCCAGCCATCAAGCAGTTAAAGACAACAACCCTTAAATTCGTTGGCTTTAAGTCTGTGAAAAGTAAAATGTTTGGTCCCATTATAAACTCTACAAAAGAATCTAGATCAAAATGGGTTAATGATGTATCCATACTCGGATATGCCGCTAATTAGGCCGATAGAAATAATGCCATTGATTCTAGGGCTTCAGGGCTTACATTTTGTGTATTGCATCATGAAACTCAAAGAGCGCCGCAAGTACTTCCGTAGGGTTTTCCACATGAGGGTAATGCCCCGCTTGCTCCAAAAGAACAATGTCAGCATCAGCAACTAGCTCTCGATAACGTTCTGCAGCATGTAATCCTGAAATCGGATCTTGAATGCCGTTGATCAAACGTAATGGTATTACGGTTTTTTCCATAGGAGATACCCAGCGTGTACGGTTCACTCTGCGTTCATCCATATAACGAAGAAGCCGAGGCATCATGGCGCGGCCGTTATTTTCGATGAGTAATTTCCATGACTCCGTTAGAAACTCTTTTGTGGGAGGGTTTTCTGTGCTGAAAAGATTTGTCATGGTTTTATGAAAGGTTCGTTCGGATGACAGTGATGCTAATAGTGGCCCAAGAGGTGATGCGAGTAGTTTCTGTACTAATCGAGGGCGATGGGTTTCCGGAAATAACCCGCCGTTGAGAAATACACAGGATTGCCATTCAATGGTTGATGAGCCTTCCGCTTGTCGGGCCAATAATTCCTGAGCGACGGTATCCCCTAAATCATGGGCGAAGAT
>MAAC01017502.1_pt1 | contig 48811 bp, 32 predicted proteins | sample 1115981 | NCBI WGS metagenome assembly MAAC01 (sample SAMN04961126, study PRJNA320927) | seawater metagenome | isolation source: sample BD02T64 sea water enriched with oil for 64 days | place: USA:Gulf of Mexico | collected 2013-07-27 | reverse complement strand
AGACGACCCAATGCTTGCCCGTCCGCATCTACTAATAACCACTCCTTATTTACAGTGTTTTTGTTAGCAGATACTGTTTTGTAACTTAATGTATCCATTTAGTTCTTTGTCAAATTGTTAATAAATCATTGTTTTTGCCTTTTAAAAGGCTTTGTTCTCTATAACAAAGTTTGCTTTAGAGGGGTGCAAATGTAATACTATTTAATTGAATTACAAACAGTCGCGATTTTATTTTTTCCTGAAGTAATTCGAGTATTCCGTAAAGTTAAATTTCTCATAATTATAAGATAACCTGTAACATTTTTTAGAATATTATGTCCCTTAAGAAATCATCAATCAAAATGAACAAATCAATAGTACTATTATTATTCAGTTTGCTTTTTTCAGTTATAGGAATCTCTCAGGAAGAATCTGAAAAAAAAGAAGAACAAACTAAACCCATTAAAAGAAGTTATACCACAAAACATATTGCTTCTGAAGGTGCTTTAAAAATTGATGGAATATTAGATGAAAGTGTTTGGGATACTGTGGAATGGACTTCTGATTTTATAGAAAACCAGCCTGACAATGGTACTCCTCCTACCGAGCAAACAAAATTTAAAGTATTATATGATGATAAAAACATCTATTTCGCTTTTTTAAATTTAGATGCTGAACCCGATAAAATTGAACGTAGACTCTCTAGAAGAGATGGATTTGAAGGAGATTGGGTAGAACTTAATATAGACAGTTACCATGATAAACGTACCGCCTTTTCATTTACCATTACTGCTGCTGGTGTTAAAGGAGATGAATTTATATCTAATAATGGTAATAATTGGGATCCTAGCTGGAATCCAATTTGGTATGCAAAAACGCAAATTACCAGTGAAGGATGGGTGGCCGAATTAAGAATACCTTTAAGTCAATTACGTTTTAGCAATGAACAAGACCAAACTTGGGGATTACAATCTACTCGACGTTATTTTAGAACTGAAGAGAGATCTCTTTGGCAACATGTATTGCCAAACTCCCCAGGATGGGTAAGTGAATTTGGAGAGTTAAAAGGACTTATTGGATTAAAGCCTCAAAAACAATTAGAAATTCAACCCTATGGAGTTGCACAATTGGACACCTATCCAAAAGAAGAAGGAAATCCATTTCGAGAGGGTACCGATACAAAATTGGCAGCTGGATTAGATGCTAAAATTGGAATTACCAACGACCTTACTGTCGATTTAACGATCAACCCAGATTTTGGACAAGTAGAAGCAGATCCTGGTGCAATATCTTTAGATGGTTTCGAAATATTTTTTAGAGAACAACGCCCATTTTTTGTGGAAAATAAAAATATATTTGATTTTAGAATAGGAGGCGGTGCAGATAATTTATTTTTTTCAAGACGGATTGGTCGTAATCCTCAGGGTTATTCAACTGCAGATATAGAAAAAGGAGAATATGAGGAAATCCCAGATTTTACTACCATTTGGGGTGCTGCAAAGTTTAGCGGTAAAACAAAAGATGGTTGGTCTATTGGTGTTTTAGAAAGTGTAACCTCAAAAGAATATGCCAAAATAGAATTGAGTACAGATCAAGATTATTTAGACGAGTTAGAAGCAATAGGTGAAAAAGGGGAGGAGCGAGAAGAAATAGTGGAGCCCTTAACCAATTATATGGTGGCTAGACTTCAAAAAGATTTTAATGATAATAATACTTATATAGGAGGGATTTTCACTTCAACAAATCGAAATATAGAAGGTGATTTGGGTTTTTTACATAAGAGTGCTTACACTGGCGGATTAGATTTTAAACATAACTGGAATGAAAGAAAATTTTACATAAATGGTAATTTCGAAATAAGTCAGGTTAATGGTAGTGAAGAAGCAATATTAAGAACTCAAGAATCCTTAACGCATCTATTTCAGAGAGAAGATGCTAGCCATGTTTCTATCGATCCAACAAAAACTTCTTTAACTGGAACTGGAGGAAAGTTGCAAATAGGAAAACAAGGAGGGGGAAATTGGAGGTATTATTTGGGAACACATTGGAAATCTCCAGAATTAGAACTAAACGACCTCGGTTTTTTAAGACAAGCTGATGTTATTACTCAATATGCAGGTGTGACCAGAGTTTTTACGAAACCTACTTCTTGGTATCGAAGAGCTCAAATTCGAGGGGAGCAATTTTCTACTTATGATTTTGAAGGAAATTATAACAGACTTCAAATGGAGATTAATGCCGAAGTAAATTATAAAAATAATTGGTGGTCTGAAGTTGGGGGCGCACATAAGCCTCAAATATATAGCAACACTGCATTAAGAGGAGGACCTAGATGGCGATGGTCTGATGAGAGTTTCTTTTTTATATTTTCTGGAACAGATCAAACTAAAAAATTGAGCGGAACTTTAGGTTATGTTCAGTCTCAGGCCAGACAAGATAATTTTTCGTTAAATCGTTATGTGGTTCGATTGCGATACCAACCATTAAATGCTTTGAGTTTGTCTTTATCAACAGAATATGCTAGCAATCCAAATAAGACACAATATGTAACTCAGCAAGATTTTGTTGGAACCACTCGATATATTACGAGTGGAATAGATCAAGAAACGTTAAGTGCAACCTTAAGAGTAAATTATACTTTTAATCCAAATTTAACGCTTCAATACTATGGACAGCCATTTATCGCAAGAGGAAAGTATTCCAATTTTAATTATGTGAATAACCCTATAGCGAAAGATTTAAACGAACGAGTTACCTTATTTGATGATAATCAGATTAGTTTTGAGGGTGGGTTATATAGTGTAGATGAGAACTTAGATGGAGCTACAGATTATTCTTTTGATGATCCTAACTTTGCCTATGTACAATATCGATCTAATTTAGTATTGCGTTGGGAATATATTCCTGGATCTGAAATCTTCTTTGTTTGGTCACAAGGAATTACAGGTTTTGGAGATGCTTTAAACGATTTTAATACTATTGTAGACAATCAATTATTTAGCCAACAACCAAATAACACGTTTTTGATTAAGGCTACCTATCGATTTGTTTTATAGCGTAAATAGTATTGATTTCTCCTATTTTTTTTGTTTTGAAAACAGAATCAAGTTGGAGGTTATTTTCTGATGCAATTGAAACTATTTTTTCAATTTGACAATCTTCAGAAAGAATCATAAACGATTTGTTTTCGGCGGAAAGAAATTGAGGTAATTGCTGAAATAAATGTTCAAAATATTCAAACTTTTCCCCACAATACCATGCTTGTTCTTTTATATTTTTAGGATGTTTAGGGTAATAAGGAGGGTTAATAATAATGCAATCGAATGCTTTTTTTTGCAGGTTTTCAAATAGATTAGAATAGACACAAGATACTTCAAGATGGTTATTTTCTGAAGCTTTTTCCAAATACCCTAAGGCTGTTTTATTGATATCTGAAGCTGTCACAATAGCACCTTTTTTACTGGCAAGCAGAGAAATAATGCCAGAACCACAACCCAATTCTAAAAAGGTCTTGTTTTGTAATTCTAATTCAGAAATAAAATCCAATAATAATTTAGTGCTAAGTGTTAAATGAGGTGGAAACACCTCTGGATGAACCAAAACTTCAATGTCTTGATATGAATACCTTCTCGGTTTCCGATAATAAAACTGCAAACCAGCATTTAAAAATGGTTTTGTTAAACGTTTAATTATGGACCTTGTTTTTGACATTATTCAGAATAAAACCCCTGTATTTCGGGTTGACGATATTTCCAGATTTTATGCATTACTTTTATTTCATAAGGGTATTTATAAAAACCAGTACGATATCGAATCTTAGAAATACCACGCAACAAGAGCCTTTTAAATCCTTTAATTCTAAAGTCGGTTGCAGTTGGGTAATATCCATTAAGAACGGTTTCGAAATTCATGATTTTATCTACCATTTTTGGAGTTAACCAAGGTGTTAATGGATTCTTTCGAAGATCAAAATTTTCCCAAGCTGGATCTAGCCAATCTTCTAAATGCTTTGGAAAACTAAAGCCTGCTTTTTGTATTTGTTCATACAACTCAGATCCTTCAGTAGCAACTGGGCTATACAGATAAATAATGATTTCTGAATCAGGGTTAATTTCTTTTATTTCTTTTATAAAATTAATGTCCCATTCTATTTGCGCCATCACTTTTTCGGGAGTTTCGGCAGGCATTCCTAAGACAAAAGAAAGTTCTGGAATAATACCAATTGGGTGCAATCGTTTTACAAATTCTTTAATGGTTTCGCCCGTTTGGGTTCCTCCTTTATTCATTTGTTTCAGGATTTCATCGTTTCCAGTTTCGGCGCCCAAAAAGATCATTTTACAACCTGCAGTTTTCATCAACTTTAAATCGGCATCACTATATTTATTAATGGTGTCTATTCGTCCTTCACCCCACCAGGTAATATTGTCATTTTTAATTAATTCAGAAAATTCAACTACTCTTTTTCTAGAAGTAAAAAAGTTATTGTCATGAAATTCAATCGCTTCTATATTGTATTTATTTTTAAAATACGAAACATCATCATAAACCGATTGTGCAGATTTTGCTTTCCAACGGCCGTTATAAATAGGGACCACTGCGCAAAAGGAACAGGTAAAAGGGCAACCCAAACTAGAGTGATAGCTAAACGTGTTTCTGCCTAAAAACGTTTTACTTAAATAATTTTCTAAATTATAAAAGCTATCCAAATGTTGATAGGGTAATGGAGGAAGCTCGTCTTGTTCTAACAACTGTTCTTTAGCTGTTTTTATAATAATCCCTTTTTCATTTTTATAAATTAGGTTTTTAATTTTAAAAATGGAATCCAAATTATTTTCTTCTAAAGCTTGAATCAATGAAGGAAAAGCCACATCCCCAGGACCATTGATAATATAATCTACAAAAGAGGATTCTATACAAACTTTAAATTGATTGGAAGCAAAATAACCACCCCAAATTGAAATGGAATCTGGATAATGTTCTTTTACTTTTTTAGTAAATGGAATGGCCTGTCTCAATTGAGGACCTGGCATCACGGTACTACAAAAATATTTGAATTCTCCTGTCTTAAAATAAGCATCAATTTTTTGCCAAGGATCTGTTTCTAGGTTCCCATCCACAAAAACAAAATCGTATTTCCCATAAATAGCTGCTCCTACTTGCAAAATAGAATTGGGGATTCTATGTTTACCTTTAGCACTACGAGGATTAAATATGAGGATTTTGTTTTTCATTAAAATTTATTAAGCGTGCAATTTAAGAATAGATTAGAAATCATATAAACTATTAGTGTCTTTTAACTTCAACTGGAACTGGTTTATTTCCTCTTCGTTAAATTCTTTTTTCCAACCTCCTTGTATACCTTTTCGCAATATTTTTTTTTGGTGTTTGTCTTTTTTATCTACATCTTTCAATTTTCTAGTTTTAAAAGATTGATTTATAACACTTTTCTTGATATGTTCAGGGCTTTGATTAATTTTTAAATAATTTAATATTTTTTGAGATTCTATTTCTGGAGAATCAATAAGGTTTTCATATTTAATAAATAATATATTATTGTTAAAATAAGGAGTAAAATGATCCAACCAAGAAGTAGAAAGCCAGGGATTAATAGCCTTATTGCCATATAATATAGCTTGTATCATTTGCCTTTTCTTTTCTTTATTTGAAACTAGCCTATTATAAGTCTTTCTTAATACGCTATTGATTTTATAGATCACTTTTTTTTTAGCTAATAATCTCGGTAAAAAATTAAAATAATAAACTCCAGAAACAACAATATCACGAGGGTCACGAATGATATAGATGATTTTATAAATTTCAAGTTTTGAAGCTTTATTAATTTCTTTAATTGAATGGTGTGATTTATAAACTTGAAATTTCGATTCTCTTTCTAATCCTTCTTTATAGGGAGAATCCAATTTTTCAAACCCCCAATCTCCTTGTAACGGACAAGAAACCAATTCAGCAACTAACCTACTTAACCAAGTCGTGCCACTTTTGGGATAACCTACAATTACAATGTTTTTCCGCATTTGTTAAGCGAGTTTATTGTTTTTTACTTTTCTGAACCAAAACCACAAGAGTAGTGTAATTAACCATTGACTGGATGCTTTTAATATTAATGCTCCTTGAATTCCTTGTTCTTGTATGAGGAAGTAGCCTATTATTAACTGTAAAAATATAACAAATAAAGCTACATAGCTTACTAAATTTTGTTGGTTGTATTTATAAATTTGGTTTACTAGAATCATCTGAAATAAAAGTGGGATAAAGAATGTAAATACGGTAATGTAATTAGCTAAAGTAAATTGAATTAAATAGACATTAGTAATGATAAAGTAAGTTGCAATGACAAATGCGAGTCCGTAAAAAACTCCGAAAACAAAAAATTGTCGTTTAATTCTTTTAATAATAGAATCGCTAACTCTAAAGAACACTTTTAGATAAGGATTAACAAAATAGGTTGTTGTAATATGTCCAATGGAAATAAAACTGATAAGAATTTGATATTTTCCTAGGTCTGAAACGCTAAATAAAGTATTAGCAAAATATGTATCAATTTTAACCCTAACAGTTCCTAAGGTTAATGGAATAAAATAGGGGATGTTTCTTTTTAGTTCAGAAGGACTGAAACGAAATGTTAATCCCTTCATTTTTTTATAATAATAAAGAATGAATAAAAGGACTTTTGCAAGATTTGAAAAAACAACTATGGATAAAAATCCGAGTAAGTCAAGAGTATCAATTTTTAGAAAAACAAACAATAGAATTAGGCTGTTAAAAATGATTTCAACAAATAAACTATACTTAAAATCTTTCAGGTATAATATGAGAACTTGACACGATTGTGTGATAAATAACAATACAATCCATAGACAAGTGAGAAGAATTTTATCATTAAAAAAGGAAGTAAAAATGATAATTAGAAAACTTGGAATTAAGAGAATGCTTCTATTTAGAAAGTTAGAAAACCATAATTGGTAAAGCTTAGCGGGTGTTTTACTGATTTCTTTTAAAAGATAAGCTTTGTTACCGAAAGATAATAATAAGAGAATTAAATTTACCCAGATTAAGACCTCAACATAGGAACCCCAAAAGGCAATTGATTTGAACTTTATAATAAAATATGAAATCAATAAATAACCTAGGGGGGTAATCGATTGGCTTAAACCGTATAACGAAATAACTTTAAGTCGGATTAATAATTTATGGATACTATTCATTATAATTTTGCTGCTTTTCTTTTTTCATTCTTTTAGACCAAATTACGCTAATCTGAGATAATATTTTATTTCTTGAATAATTAATAATAGATTTGATTATGGTTTCTAAAATTCTTCAAAACATTCATTGGAAAACCCTCCTTTATTTCTGTCCCCTACTTATTGTAATATCTTATTTTTTTTATCAATCTCTGCTTTTCAATCTTCACGATTTTTCTAATAGTTATTTTTCTGCGAGAATGATTCGAGAAGGAATTTCGCATTCTCATTTATTTGATATTTATGAGTTCAATTATTATATCTGGAATTTGGGTTATCCCGATGTATTGGTAGATTTTTATTTAAATAGCCCCTTTACTATAAGTCTATTTTATCCCTTGAGTTTTATTGAAAATCCCTATGTAGCAAAAGCTATTTTTAATTTTATAAGTATTGTTTTATTTTGTTGGAGTCTGTATGTATTACTACGAAAAAAATTGAAGGGGAGGAATGCTATTTTATTGTTGTTACCAATTATATTTTTTATTCCGATTCGAAACCAGATTTTATTTGGACAGTCTTATTTTTTAATAATTTCATTAGTTATTTTTGGTTTTTTATTAATAGAAGAAAGAAGAAAAGGAATTGGAGCCAGTCTATTAAGTGTTACGGTTTTATTAAAAATATTCCCTGTTTTTTATGGGGTCTCCTTATTGTTTTATAAAAGTTGGAAGGCGATACTACTAGGCATTCTTTCCTTAATTATACTGTTGTTGTTTTCTATCTATATTTCTGGGTATTCATTTTGGGAAAGTTATGTTATGGAAATCATCCCCAATGCAATACAGAACAATAGCACTGTTGATTTTCGTTATAATGCACAGTCTTTTGATGTTTTCTTAAAGACGCTGTTTATTGAAGATTCCTATTATAATCCAAATGCTTTATTTAATAGTGAACGGCTGTATGTTTTATTGAAATGGCTATTTAAATCTTTAATCATTGCCTTTGCCATAAGTGTTAGTTTTACACAAAAAAACAACCTTTTTAAATTATTGTCTATTTGGATTGTGGCGCTGTTTTTATTACAAAGTAGAACGGCAACCTATGCACAAATTTTATGGATCATACCTGCTATTTGTTTGTTGAATCAAAAGATCCCCACCAACAAAAAAAATATCTTTCTTATAGTTCTTTTCATTGTTTGTAATATACCAGTATACAAACTTGAATTCTTGCCAATAGTATTTAAATTTTCAAGATTATGGCTTACGTTTTTCTTGGCTATACTATTTTTTAGAAGCTTCTCGGTCAAGTTTAATTATAAATGGTTAGTGGTCGTATTTATTCTTCTAACGCCACTTCATTTAAAAGTTTTTGAAAACATTAAAACCATAAATTCAGAATATGTTTTAGCAAAAAAAGAGTATTTCATAGTCTATGATTTCTTTGAAAAAAACGGGGGCTTATTTATAAAAACACTAGGGAGGAATGGAGAGGAAATTGTGAATACGGGTATTCCAATTTTATCTTTCAATGAAAATATTCTTGAAATTAAGGGTAATCAAATTTTAATTGATGAAAAAGTTATTTTAGAGGATTATTCTCTTAAGAAAAAACCAGTACTTGTCAATAATACAGAAGTTTATTATTTAACAGACCATCATTCACGGAGAGGAGCATACACCCTAAAAAAAATATCGATTGAGGAAATTCATTAAATACTATATAAAGGACACTGCCTTGTTAGGATTAGCGAATATCAAATTATCAATTTTCTCTAAACATAAACCAATTCTTGTGTTTACCATGGCAAAAGTGGGTTCCTTAAGCGTTTATTTTTCATTGAAAAAATGGAAAAAAAAGGAATCTATTTTCCACATTCATTCTTTAAATGAAAAAGAAGTAAAAGAGGGTATTCAATTGTGTTTTAAGAATAACATGTATCCTGGAAGTAAGTCACCTGTTTTTTTAATCAATAGAAAAATAATTAATAGAGGGAAGTCTTATAAAATTATTTGTTTGTTTAGAGATCCTCTAGAAAGAAATATATCTGCTTTTTTTGATGTTTTTGAGTTGCATACAGGTAAAAAAAGCAATAATTATAAAGGAGGTTTTGAATTCTTGAAAACGCTTTATTATGAAAAGTTAAAACATGACTTCCCTATTAATTGGTTTGAAAAACAATTTTTTGAAGCAACAAAAATCAATGTGTATGCTTATGATTTTAATAAAGAAAAAGGGTATAAAATAATTAAGAAGGGTAATATAGAATTGCTTTTACTTAATAGTAATATCGCAGATCCATTAAAGGAAGAATTAATAAGCGATTTTTGTGATCTAAAATCCTTTACTTTAAAAAACAGGAATGTTTCTTCAAAAAAGGAATATGCAGCGAATTACAAAGATTTTAAAAACAAAATAAAGTTCTCAAAAGAATATTTAAACAGACTTTATGATTCTAAATATGCACAACATTTTTTTACTGAAAAGTATATTAAAAATCAAATAGAAAAATGGAACGAATAATTTTCTTTAACCACAAAGCTCACTGAGTTTTCACAAAGAACACTAAGATTTTAAAATTTCAATTTGTGTGTAATTTCATAGTGTAGCTTTGTGTCTTCTTTGTGCTCTTTGTGGTTAGCTCTTTTTAAACAACTTAAACTGAAACCCAACTTTCTGTAAAAAATACTTTATCGAAACACCTAAAACGCCCAATCCATATTTCACACTTCTAGAAAAGTTGATAGAAGAAGACTCTTTTTCATATTTGGCAGGACAGGAGATTTCGCCAATATCTATCCCATTATAGCATAGTTGTGCTAATAACTGATTATCAAAAATAAAATCGTTGGAGTTTTTCTGAAAAGGAATGTCTTTTAAAACTTCCGCACTAAAACAACGATAACCCGTATGATATTCAGATAATTTTTGCCCCATCAAGATATTTTGAATCAAAGTTAAAAATCGATTTGATATGTATTTGTAAACCGGCATCCCTCCTTTTAAAGCACTTTTTCCTAAAATTCTAGAACCCAAAACCACTTTAAAAACATCATTAGCAATTAACGAACACATTGCGGGAATTAATTTGGGATTGTATTGGTAATCTGGGTGAAGCATAACAATTATATCTGCATTTATGTCCAATGCTTTTTTATAACATGACTTCTGATTGGCGCCATAACCCATATTTTCTGTATGTTCAATAATATATTGAATGCCTATTTTTTTTGCTTCAGAAACCGTTTGGTCTGTACTGTAATCATCGGTTAAAATAACAGCATCCACAATGTCATGTGGAATTTCACTAAAAGTTTTCTTTAGGGTTTTTTCAGCATTATAAGCTGGTAGAATGACCACTATTTTTTTTTTGTTTAACATATTAGTTGATATAATTAACCTCTGTTTCAGACTCTTCTCTTACATCGCTAGAAACTTGTAATCCAGAAAATGGAGCATACGATTCTATCGTGAATCGATGGTATAAATTCCCCAAATAAACAAACTCCTCGTGGGTATGCGTTGGGATTTCAGACAGTAAATTTTCTACTTCTGCAAGCGACATTCCCCATTCTAAACTCAATCTATTTGCCGAAGGCTCCATAAAAGTAATGTATAAAAGTTCGGTTAAGGTATGTTGTTGTGTTTCTTCAAAACGCACACCATCAAAGAGGGAATTTTGTAAGGATTGGTGTGATGTTTTATAATCGGTTAAGAGATCTTTAAACTCGAGATAGGGGATAAACCCATCAAAATTACCCTGTTCACTAAATAAGGGTTGAATTTTAGATTCGTGACACCACATGCATTTTGCAGGTTTCCCACCATTGGAATGCAATGGGTTTGTATTGTTAATTCTAAAACCTTCTCTATCATAAATTCCAAAACGGGGTTGCCCATTTTGCATGAGTTCTACCGTTTCATATTCTAAAATTTCACTGGTTTCCGGATCTATTTCAGAACAGAAAAACACTTGATTAAAACCATTTTGTTCAGAAAAACCAATGATTCTATGTTCAAAAGAAACCCCCGATTGATTTACATATCCTCTTTCAGAATTTATATCATAGTCATCTAATAAATCCGATAACAAAAACGGAACTCCAGTGATTTCATAATAATGTTCGGGTGCGCCCAATAACAAACTTACGTATCTTCCTAAGTCGATTGCATTAGTTATATGATACTCTTCAGATGTCATAATAACCTCATGTATGCTATTTAACTTTTGCTGGGCAGTATTGGTAAAACCTAACTGTTCTAAATTAATTTCTATAACATTGTTTTGAGTGGTAATTCCTGTATGTTGATAAGGTAATATGGCACCCAAATATGAAAACACCCACTGTAATCCTAGGATAGATTTTTCTAAACTATCCTCTTCATAGGCTTTATTCCATTTTAACTTTAAACCTGTCTTGGGTTCCACAATATCATCGTAAGTTGAATTTGTACATGCAAGTAATAAAATACTAATAATAAATAAAAATACTAGATTCTGAATATTATTAATCATTGAATTTATTTTTAACTTCATAAATATAATAATCAGTACGTCTAACAATTGTAGTATCAATTTTAGTTAGTAATTTGACATTTAGATTTTTACCGACTTCATGCCAAATATTTTTATCAAGAGAACCTGATAATTTTTCTTTTGAAATAAAGATGATAGATTCATTTGATGATATCTTAGATAGTTTTTGAATAATATCTTTCTTCAGTAATTTACAGTTTGGAGTAATTCCCCAACGACAAAAACTTTCTAAGTTTTCACCACATAAAAAAAACAACTTTTTTCTTATATCTGAACTTATGACAGTTCCTTCACAAGATTGTGTGACAATTGTATGATGGAGTAGTTCTTTCTCTTTTAAAAATAAAGCAACTTCTTTTCCAGAAGAAAAAGGATAAATAATGTCCATAGTAAAAGCAATAACTCCTGCGACACACTGTATAATAAGTATTCCGTAAATAATGGTATTTCTTAAATTTTTGTATTGTTTACTGAATGTATTTTCAATAGTAGAATAATAATAATTTAACCACATGGCTATAATGAGTATTATAAAAGTCATCCCAAAATAGCGTGTCGCAGATATTTGTGTTATAAAGAAAAATACTTGTGTTCCTAATAAAGCTATGTAAACAAAAAATAAAGTATATTTTCTTTTATAGAACAAGAATAAAGGAATAAAATAAACTATTATTCCAGTTATGGCCGAAATAGGTTTGCTGATATTTACAAATAAATTTGAATTCCAGAATTGAATTGATCTGAAATCTGGTATGGGAAATAATCCTTTAAAGAATGAAAAACCTCCAGGAATTAATTTTTCTTGTAACGAAAGGTCGTTTATTCTATCAAAAAACGAGGTGGTTTCAGGAATGATTTGAATGATAGAAATAATAATTCCAAAAAGGAATAATAGTACTCCATATATAATAGTTTTAGTATTATATAATGCTTTATCTTGAATAATTTCGAAGATAAGTGTTAGGAAAATAGCAATACTAATTACACTAAACATTAAATGGGTATTAGCAGCTACAGCTAAAAGGAAACAGAGTAGGATAAAATTCTTGCCTCGATCTTTAAAAATACTACAAGCTAAAAACAGAAATAAAACCCCTAGCATATAGTTTCGACTAATAATATTATATTCATATAGTATAAAATAACCGAAGATGAAAAGTGTTTTAAATAGTAAAGAAAAAGGGGCTTTTTTTAAAAATATCAGTACAGCAGAAGTTGAAATTAAAATATGAAACAACTGCATCCAATATGGATTTAAAGTAAATCTTGTAATGTAGAAAAGTAATATATTCCACAAAATGGGATGACCCTCGGAGTTTGTATTTAGGATTAAATTAGAAAGGCTATAGCTATCTCTTGCCAATAACCAATGATGGCTTTCGTCTAGCCAAATTTCATGAAAATTAATTCCAATTAAACTAATAATAAAAAACAATAGAATTAAAAATAGATAATGCCTTTCATTTGTCTTTTTTATAATCATATTATTTACTTATCCTCATTAGTCCACCCGCTAGAATAGACTTGGTTTTTAATTTAATTGCATTCACTTTATTCTTGTTTTTTCCTTTTAAAAGCTCCTTATGAAAATTCACTTCGTTCACTACCTTCCGAACCGCATAATCGTAATATTTTCTAGAATACGTTCGTTTAAAATCAATTTGCCGATCGGTGGAGGTTTCCCAATTGGGTTGAACCGTGATATCTTTTTCTATTTCAGAATATAAAGAAGTTCCTTTTATAGGGTAGGCAATCGTAATTGTAAAATAAGTTGGATTTGCTTTTTTAAGGTAACTAATGGTTTCTTGAATGTCGTATTGATCCTCTCCAGGATAGCCTAACATGATAAATGTGCCCGTTTCCATCCCAAAAGAGTTTGTTTTAATAATAGCGTCTTTTACCACATTAATATCCACACGTCTGTCCATGGCATCGATTATTTTTTGAGAGCCACTTTCTGCTCCAATCCAAATCCGGTAGCATCCAGCTTCTTTTAAAAGGTGTAGGATTTCATCATTAAGACGTTCGGCCCGAGTAATACATTCAAAAGGAATTTTAAGACCTTGTTGTTGTGTTTCTTTGTGAAATTCTTTAATCCATTTATGACTTACCGTAAAAACATCGTCAACAAACCAGATAGAGTCTGGCTTGTATTTTTTTTGAAGTAGTACCATTTCTTCCACTACTAGTTTTGCTGGTCGCCGTCTATAACTTTGTCCATAAACAGCGGTACTACACCATTTACAAGTGTAAGGGCAGCCTCTTTGTGTGCTTACTGTCATGGAACTTTTTCCATGGTTTTCTTTCCAAACAGTGAGGTATTTTTCAATAGCTATACCCTCTCGGTTAGGCAATGGAAGATTGCTTAAGTCTTTCATTTTAACTCTTGGGGGAGTTTTAACAAGAGCTCCATTTTCTAAATAGGCAATTCCTGTAACTTCTGAAACAGCTGTATTTTGCGTAATCGCAAGATAAAGTTCTGTCATGGTTTCTTCCCCTTCACCTATGACTATAAAATGAGCGCCAGTATTTAGATAATTATCAATATTATAAGAAACATCTGGGCCACCCAAAACTATTTTTGGAAAACCATATTGTGCTTCAGAATTCAATATTTTTATCAATTTAATAACATTAATTTTTGTCATTAAGTTGGTATAAATAGCAACAACACTTGGTTTTTTATTTGTTATAAAATCTAATTGTTTTTGTTGATCTGAAAAAGTAGAGTCGAATAAATGGTTCTCTACTCCTTGTTTATTCAAATACCCAGAAATATATAATAGTCCCAATGGAGCATAAGGCTTCATGATTTTAGCCTCTACGGGGTCTTCGTATAGATAATATGCATGGGTAAGTACGATGCTCATTTCTTTTCAAACACAATTAAATAATGGTCAGAATATTTTGCCCAAAATCGATTTGGATATATTTTTTCTGCCCAAATTAACAGTTTTAAAAGACCTTTTTTATTTATAAAAAAAGATTCTAAATAGGAGGGGGGAATTTTAATTCCGATGGGCTTTAGGAGCATTGTTTTATACAAATTTGAAGCTAAAGATACTACTTCTTCAGGGTTATAATACCAAGTAGGGATTTTAATACCATCCACATTTGCTTGTACAAAATCGTTGGTATTTCTTCTTATGGCTTTTTTAAAATCGCCTTTTATGGAAAAGTAAAAACGTTCCCATAAACAATTCTTGGGCATGATTACTAAAGCTAACTTTCCTGAAGGACTTAATAATTCAGTTGAAATTGAAATGAATTTTTTCAATTCAGAAGGGGATAAACAATTCAAGCCTCCAAAATTTGAAAAGATCAAATCAAATTTTTCTAAAAATGTTGTTGAGGTAATTTTTGTAATATCTAATTCTTGAAATTTAACTCCTGATTTTTCATGTTTTTCCTTGGCAATTTTTATCATTTCCGAAGAAATATCTGTTGCCAATACCCGATGTCCTTTTTCTGCTAAATACCGAGCGTCTTCTCCAGTACCACAATTAATTTCTAAAATATTGAGATTGTTATTAGTAAGAATGTACTCCTTTAGAAAATGATATACCCGATTGCGTTGTGCTTTTCCTATTTCTGAAAAGGTAAATACAGTGTCGTAGTTTTTAGCGTGTATGTCGAAGTTATTTTGCATTATATAACCACAAAGATCTCAAAGGTTTATACAAAGATCACTAAGTGTCTTCTTTATGTACTTAGTGGTTTGATAAATGCTCCATTTTATCCAAAATCATTCTATCTAAGTAGGAACTGGGAAGATAATAAAAATACAAAAGCATAGACCTGATTTTTTGTACTGAAATAGAAAAAGGATTCTTAAAAAAGCTTTTATAATTTGCTATAGCTTGACTCTTTCTATATTCCTTATGAACGTAGCGATGTAGTTTTTTGTAATATTTAGAATTGAAAGTGCCTTGAAACATCATCGCCAAATCGTCTGAGTCAGTCCAGTTTGCCTTTTCTTTTAAATCGTCTTTCACTATTTCATAAAACTTAGTTCCTGGTAACGGATAAGAAACAGAAACCCCAATATTATCGGGTTGTAATTCTTTGATCATCGCAACTGTTTTAGCAATGTCTCCTTTTGTTTCCCCTATATATCCAAACTGAATAAAAAATGCAACACTAATATTTTTACGCTTTAAAATTCTGGTAGCTTCATGAATTTGAGACAATTGAGTGCCTTTATCCATGGCATCCAATATTTTTTGGGAGCCACTTTCTGCTCCCACCCAAACTTCTTTTAATCCACTTTCTGCCAATGCATCGATGGTGTCTTCTTTCAACAATAAATCAACACGACTCTGTATTACGAATGAAATTGAAAGATTAGCTTTTTTTAATTCTTCATTAAAATTTTGTACCCAATTGGGTTTTAAACCAAAAATATCATCGCACATCCAAAAGTTGGTCACCCCATAATTTTCTTTTAGATAACTAATGTGTTTGGTAATATATTCTGGAGAATGCGAATTATACCGAACACCATAAATTGGTTTTGCACACCAATTGCATTTGTAAGGACAACCACGGGTGGTGGCGATATTCAAAGTAAATTTTCTTCCTCGTTCTGCCCAAACACTTTTATATGCATCAATATCAACTAAATCCCAAGCGGGTTGAGGTAACTCATCTAAATTTCTTAAAACTTCTCTTTTAGGAGTGGTCTCAAAATCTTCCCCTTTTTTATATACGATTCCATTCACTACAGTAACATCCTCTTTTTTATTGAGTGTTTCTACAAGCGCTTTCAAGGTAAATTCTCCTTCACCAAAAATGATAAAATCAGCTCCGGCATTTAGGTATTTTTGATAATGATCGGTACTATCTGAACTATTGACGATTACGGTGCAATTATACTTTTTACCCAAAGCTATCATTTCGAAAGCTGCTTTCCTCATATTGGTTAAGCACATTTTGGTGAGGTAATTAAAACCATCATCATATACCACCAAATACTTAGGGGATTTCTGTTGAATTTCAATTTCAATGTCGAAGGGATTGTCTCTAAGGTTGGTGTCAAAAAGCGAAACGGAATACCCTGTTTCACGCATCAATGAAGCTGCATATATTGTCCCCAAAGGAGGATAAGGGGTTTTATTTGCCCATTGTTTTTTATCCAAAGGGTAATAATAGGAATGAGAAAAAAGAATATCAAGCATGTTCTTTAGCTAAATGAATATTGTGATTTTCCCGATATTCATCATATTTTACGTTTAATCGTTCAATCACTTTTCGTTGAAAATTTAATGGATGGTGTTTGGAAATATTTTTGGTAGATTTTAATGCAATATTAAATTGCCTTTCTTCCATTTCATTAAATTTTAATTTCCATTTTTTATAGGTTATTTTTAAAAAAAGTTGATCTAATTTTTCTCCTAATTTAGTGTTGAGTAGTTTTTCAGTTATTCTAGTGAATAAAGGTTTTTCAACAAAGTTCATATTAACAAGACCTTCAGATATAGATTTGTTTGGCAGAAAACTATGTACCCAAGTATTTTGTTTATAGAAATCATGAAAACTCCCATTACCATACATAGGCATTAAGGTAACTAATTCGGTTGCCGTAAAACGATTTTTCTCATCTATTTCAAGAGAATTTGCACTTATAAAATAGTTGACACAAAAATATTTTTTTGAATTAAGCAGAAATAATTTTTTATATAAAATTAAAAAAGTTCTAGCAACCCATAAACGATTGGGAGCAGTAATAATAAAAAAGTCAATATCGCCATCTTTATCATAATATCCTTTAGATAAAGACCCTGAAATTCCGACACCTTCAACATAAGGAAATTTTGAAATAAATTTAGAAACATTGTTTGCCTTTTTATAGATATCCTTTGCCATTTTATTTCCTGAAAGCCTTCTTTTTACAAGAGTTTCGTCATTTTCACAAAGGTAGAACCCATCGATTTTAAAAATCACTTTGTCCTTTACTAAACCATCTAATTCTCTCTTAACTTGTTCTTTTGAGTTAGATTCAGAAAAGTCAAAGATTTCCTCTTCGGTAAGTGGATGCCGAAATAATGAAAAATATAAAAGTGGTTTTAAAAGTGTCAAGCTTAATTTTCTTAATAGTAATTATTGATTAGGCGAAAAATCATTTTATAAGATACAAAATAAGTATAAATTTCCTATAAATAGAATTGTTAACACAAATTTCATCCTAGTCAAAATTTAAATTTAATGTGCTTCCAACCAATTTTCACCCAACCCTAGATCAACATCTAGGGATACAGAAAGGGGATAAGCATTTTCCATTTCTGTTTTAATGAGCGATTCTAGCGATTCTAATTCAGGTTTATAAATGTCAAAAACCAACTCATCATGTACTTGTAACAGCATTTTACTTTTATAATTGCCTTCTTCTAATTTTTTATGAATATTGATCATTGCAATTTTTATAATGTCTGCAGCAGAACCTTGTATTGGAGCATTTACCGCATTTCGTTCGGCAGCACCTCTAACAATAGCATTGGAAGCATTGATAGCGTTTAAATATCTGCGACGACCTAAAACTGTTTGTACATAACCATTTTCACGTGCAAAATTTACTTGCTCGCTCATAAAGTTTCTAAGTTTAGGATAGGTTTTGTAATAGGTTTCTATTAATTCTTTCGCTTCCTTTCTACTTAAATCTGTTTGATTACTCAATCCAAATGCAGACACCCCATAGATGATTCCGAAGTTTACTGTTTTTGCATTACTTCGTTGTTCTTTGGTTACTTCTTCCAAGGGAACATCAAAAACTCTCGCTGCTGTCGATGCATGAATATCTTCTCCATTTTTAAAAGCTTCAATCATGGTAGATTCTTCACTTAATGCTGCGATAATCCGTAGTTCAATTTGTGAATAATCTGCTGCTAATAAAGTATAGTCTTCATTCCTAGGAATAAAGGCTTTTCTTACTTGTCGTCCACGTTCGGTACGAATAGGGATGTTTTGTAAATTAGGATTGTTACTACTCAATCTCCCTGTAGCTGCAACGGTTTGCATATAATCGGTATGTACTCTTCCAGTAATTGTTTCTACTTGTTCTGGCAAGGCATCTACATAGGTGCTCTTTAATTTTGCCAAACTACGATATTCTAACACATTTCGAATAATTTCGTGATCTTTCGCTAAATAGGAAAGCACATCTTCTGCAGTGGAATATTGCCCTGTTTTCGTCTTTTTTGGCTTTTCTACCAGCTTCATTTTTTCAAAAAGAATGACACCCAATTGTTTTGGAGAAGCAATATTAAATTCCTCTTCAGCTTCCTCATATATTTTTAACACTAAGTTGTTGATGTCTTTTTCTAGATCGGTAGTCAGACCATTTAAGAATTCAACATCTAGATTGATTCCTTCCAATTCCATTGCAGCCAATACTCGCAATAATGGAATTTCAATCTCATCAAATAATTTTTGAATATTGGCTTCGCCTAATTCTTTTTCAAAATGTTCTTTTAACTGAAGTGTAATATCAGCATCTTCCACGGCGTATTCGGTAATTTTATCTAAAGAAACCTCTCGCATAGAAAGTTGATTTTTTCCTTTTTTACCAATTAATTCGGTGATAGAAACGGGGGTGTAATTTAAATAGGTTTCTGAAAGCACATCCATATTATGACGCATATCGGGATTGATGAGGTAATGTGCCAACATGGTATCGAACAGCTTTCCTTTTACTGTAACATTATATTTTGCTAAAACCTTGATGTCGTATTTTAAATTCTGACCCACTTTTTGGATGGCTGCGTCTACAAAAAAGGGTCGAAGCATTTCGATAAGTTCTTGCGCCTCTTTTTTATCTTCAGGAAAGGGAAGGAAAAATCCCTTACCAACTTCCCAAGAAAAAGCAATTCCTACGAGTTCTGCAGTTATTGGATTGAGTCCAGTAGTTTCGGTATCAAAACACACCGAAGATTGTTTCATTAGATTTTGAAGAAACAATTTAGTTCCTATTCCAGGCTGAACACTTTGATAAAAATGTTCGGTTGTTGTAATGGTTTTACGTGAGCTTTGAGGGGTGTTTTCTGAAGGTTCACCGTCACCTCCAAAAAGCGAGAATTGCCCTTGTCCCGCAGGAGTAGCTTCGCTTTTAGGAACATCCCCCTCTGTTCCCCTTCGAAGGGGGATTTCCTCCGCTTCAGTTTTCGAGCTTGTTGAAACTTCCGAAGAAAATGTTTTATTAAAATTGTCGATCATTCTTCTAAACTCTAATTCCTGAAAAATTTCAGTAACTGCTTCCATATTGGGTTTAGACATTTCAAAGTCTTCTTCGTGAAATTCAACTGGAACATCCAACATAATAGTTGCCAATTGTTTTGATAGGATTCCTAACTCTTTGGCAGCTTCTACCTTCTCTTTCATTTTACCTTTAAGCTCGTGAGTATTGGCTAACAACCCTTCCATACTTCCGTAAGCTGCAATAAATTTCTTAGCGGTTTTATCGCCTACTCCAGGAAGTCCTGGGATATTATCACTGGCATCTCCCATCATTCCTAAATAATCAATGACTTGTTCTGGGCGTTCTACTTCAAATTTCTTTTGTATTTCTGGTATTCCCCACATTTCATAACCACCACCAAACATGGGACGGTACATAAAAATGTTTTCAGAAACTAACTGAGCAAAATCCTTATCTGGGGTTACCATAAAAGTTTGATAGCCTTGTTTTTCAGCTTGCTTAGATAAAGTTCCGATAACGTCATCGGCTTCAAACCCTTCCTTTACCATAATAGGAATGTGCATTGCTTTTAGAATACTTTCTATATAAGGAATTGCAATTTTTATGGCATCTGGTGTTGCATCTCGATTAGCCTTGTATTCTGGAAATGCCTCTTTTCTAGCAACACTTCCACCTTTATCAAAGCAAACTGCTAAATGATCTGGGCGTTCTCGTTTTATAACATCCAATAATGAATTCATAAACCCCATAATTGCTGAAGTATCTAATCCTTTTGAGTTGATTCTAGGATTTTTTATAAATGCATAATACCCTCGAAAAATTAAGGCGTAGGCATCAACTAGAAAAAGACGTTTTTTGTCTGACATATAGTTAAGAATAATGTTTAATGTCTCTTCGAGTACATTCGAGAGTTCTTTTTGAAGTTTAGGGTTTTCTAATGAGTTCTCGACAGCACTCGAATGGAAAAAACTAAAACTTCGAAATCTCTTCAAAAATAAAAATAAGACTTTAGAAAAAGATGTTTTTTAGATAAAATAAAAATGATAAACACATTTTAAATCACAATTCAGGAATGATCTGAAACCTTCAAAAGTTATTTTATAAAAAAAAAGTTTTCAGGAAGTAGATGATTATAAATAGAAAACCCACCACAGGTGTGATGGGTTTTCGCCCCAAATTTGATTAATAACGAACGTTATCAACCTACTTATGTATTGCTAAGTTACAAAAATTGTTTATTGTAAAATAATTTTAAGTAGATATATCACAGATTCACTTCGGTTAACTTGTTGGAAAAGTGTTTTTTAAAGCCAAAAAAGATGATATAACCATAGCATACTATTAATAATAATAGCGATAGTTTAAACCCATATTCATCTGTTAAATAGCCATAAAGTGGAGGAATTATGGCGCCCCCAACAATTGCGGTACAAAGCAAACCTGAAGCCTGTGGTTTCAATTCTCCTAATCCATCTAAGGTTAATGTAAATATGGTTGGAAACATAATAGAATTAAATAAGCCAACTGCTAATATGGACCACATTGCAATCAATCCTTGAGTGTTAATAGAGATGAGTATCATTATAATTGCTAATCCAGAAAAAACACTTAATACTTTTGCTGGTGATAAAACTTTAGTAAGATAAGCGCCTATAAACCTGCCTACCATTGCACCACTCCAATAAAAAACTACAAAAGCTCCAACAATAGCTTTGCCATCAAGTGAAGATATTTCAGTATTTAATAAAAAATTCACCAAAGAGGACATGGTTTTGTTTTCAGAAATCACCGAGACTAAATTCATATCTAGAAAGTAATTAACTAAATAACTACCAATGGCAACTTCTGCTCCAACATATAAGAAGATGCTAAATGCTCCCATCCTAACGAACTTGTTTTTTAAAAGTTTCCCGTAACCATCACGAGGACTATCATGTATAAGAGTAGGAAGCTTGTTGAATAAAAAGAAAATTACTAGTAATACTATAAAAACAGCAATTAATAAAAATGGTGTCTGAACAGTCCCTGCTTCTGAAATATAATAAGCGTTTTGACTTACTTCATCCATTGCGGCAATTTCATCTGAAGATTTTATGGTATCACTTAATAAAAACGATGCACCAATCAAAGGAGCAATTGCTGTCCCTAAAGAATTAAATGCCTGAGATAAATTCAATCTACTGGAAGCGCCTTCTTCACTCCCTAATAAAGCCACATAAGGATTAGCAGCAACTTGTAAAATAGTTATTCCTCCAGCTAGAGTAAAATAACCAAATAAGAATATTCCGAAATTTCGAAAAGAAGCCGCGGGATAAAAAAGTAAACAACCCAGAGCCATTGCGGATAAACCTAAAATAATTCCTTTTTTATATCCTATTTTTGAAAGAATAAAACCTGCGGGAATCGATAATATAAAGAAAGCTCCAAAAAATGCAAACTGAACCAATCCAGCCTGAAAATAAGATAACTCGAAAACATCTCGTAATCTTGGTATAAGACTATCTACTAAAACTGTGATAAACCCCCATAAGAAAAAAAGTGTTGTGATGACAATAAATGCGGAACGATAAGATTTTTGTTGAGACATATTTTATTTTTTGTTATAGAAATCTGGTGATTTACTTATATTTTCATTGTTTTGATAGGTAGTGGTATAAAATCCTTCATGGATAGCATATGCGCCTGTTTCCCCATTTTTATTAACAGCAATATAACCCACTTGAAAATTTTCAAAGTTTGGGCTTTTTTTTATGATTCTTTTAATTGCTTCTTCGCAAGCTTCTTGAGGGGATTTTCCTTGACGCATTAGCTCTACAATAAGAAAACTTCCTACTGTTTTTAATACTTCTTCGCCTAACCCAGTAGCCGTTGCTCCACCAACCTCATTGTCTACAAATAGTCCCGATCCTATTATGGGGGAGTCTCCAACACGTCCAGCCATTTTATATGCCAAGCCACTTGTGGTACATCCTCCTGAAATATCTCCATTTTTATCGATGGCTAACATCCCAATAGTATCGTGATTTTCGATATTGATAATGGGTTTATACTGTGAAGTTTCTTTCCACTTCTCCCAAGCTTTTTTGGATGCCTCTGTAAGTAGGTTTTCTCTTTTAAATCCTGTAGAAACCGCAAATTGTTCCGCGCCTTTTCCAGCTAAAATTACATGAGGTGTATCTTCCATCACTTTTCTTGCAACTGAAATAGGATGAATGATGTTTTGCATACAAACCACTGCTCCATAATTCCCTTCCTTATTCATAATACAAGCATCCAAAGTTACATTTCCATCACGGTCAGGCAATCCTCCAAGACCAACAGATTGACCTTCGGCATTGGCTTCTTCCACCATGCAGCCTTGTTCAATGGCTTCTAAAGAGGACTTTCCTTCCTGTAAAACCTCCCATGCTTTTGCAGTTGAATTAGCCACATTCCAGGTAGCAATGACGATGGGTAATGTAGCTTTAGTTTCAGAATCTTTAGAATCTACAACTAGTGTTTTTTCTTCTGAAGGTATTTTTTTAGATCCTAAAATTGCAGTTCCAACAGTAAGACCAGCTCCTGTTAAGGATGCATTCTTTATAAAACTTCTTCTTTTCATTATTTAAATTTTTGGAGTTGCACTCATTTCAAAAATAATTTCTTTGCTTGACATTAATTCTTGATGTGTAAGATAATCTCTTTCCAATAGTTTACCATCGATAATTACCTTAGTCACATATATGTTTTCTTTACTTTGATTGTTTGCTTTAATGGTAACTTTATTTCCATTTTCCAAAGTAATAATTGCTTGTTTAATTAGAGGGCTTCCCAGCGCATATTGATTTGATCCAGGAGTCACAGGATAAAACCCTAAACTACTAAAAATATACCAAGCACTCATTTGTCCTGCATCGTCATTTCCACAAAGTCCGTCTTCTTTATTTCCATACATACTTTTCATAATCATTCGAACTCGTTCTTGAGTTTTATAGGGCTGATCGGTCCAATTATATAAATAAGGGATATGATGTCCTGGTTCATTTCCATGAACATAATTTCCAATAATTCCATCGCGAGTGATGTCTTCATTTTTGGCGATATATTTATCATCAAGTTCCATGGTAAATAAGGAATCTAAATGTTGCCGGAATCGCTTTTTTCCTCCCATCATCACAATCATGGTGTCCAATTGTTGAGGTACATACAAACCATAATTCCAAGCATTACCTTCAATAAACCCTTGTCCATGGGTGTCTAAAGGATCAAATTTTTCACGAAATTTTCCATCAGCTAATTTGGGTCGCATATACCCAATCGAAGGATCGTAAACATTTCTATAATATTCAGATCGTAATAAGAACTCTTTTTCCTTTTCAGTATTATTTACTTGTTTGGCCATTTGAGCAATACACCAATCATTATATGCTAGTTCTAATGTTTTTGAAACTGAAGAGTGGCTTTTATCATCTGGGACATATTGATAGTCGATATAATCTCCTAAGCCATCAAAATAGGAGACATTGGCTGTATTTACGGAAGCGATCAAGGCACGATTTTTATCGAAGTCTCCAACTCCTTTAACCATAGCATCTGCAATAACAGAAGTAGCATGGTACCCAATCATGCACCAGTTTTCATTGGCATAATGACTCCAAATAGGAAGCATGTTATGCACACTTTGATCGTGATGTGCTAGCATCGACTTAATCATGTCATTATTACGCTGAGGTTGCGTAATATTAAAAAGAGGATGCAGGGCTCGATAGGTGTCCCAAAGGGAGAAAATGGTGTAATTTGTAAACCCTTCAGAAGTATGTATGTTTTGGTCCAAACCTAAATATTGACCATCCACATCTTCATATAAAATTGGACTCAACATGGTATGATATAAAGCAGAATAGAAGGTTTTTTTATCATCTTCGGTAATGGATTTTACATCAATTTTAGATAGTTCTTTATTCCATTTTTGCTTGGTTTCTTCTTTCGTTTTATCAAAATCCCAATGCGGAATTTCAGCTTCTAAATTCTTTAAAGCTCCATTAGTACTTACAGAAGATAAAGCGAATTTGATTTTTATTTCTTCGTTTTCTTGGGTATCAAAATTGAAATATGCCCGTAGGTCTTTTCCAGCCATTTCAGGAAAATTCTCAGTCTGATGGAAACGTCGGTAAAACCCATCATAGGTTTCAGCATTGTATTTTTTATGACCGTAACTTTTAAATGGTTTTGAAAACTCCATAGCAAAAAACACTTTTTTGGTTCGAGCCCAGCCTTTGGTTTGGCGATATCCAGTAACTAATGAATCATTTTCAACTCGAATAAAGGTCCACACATTTTTATTGTCATGATGGTACACATTATACACCATATCTAATATAATATGTGAATCATTAGATTGAGGAAATGAATATTTATGAAATCCAACACGATCACTTGTTGTTAATTCAGCTTTAATATTATAATCTTCCAATTGAACCTCGTAATATCCCGGTGAAGCTTTTTCAGTTGTATGAGAAAATGAGGATAGAAACCCTTTTTCACCTTCTTTGGTTTTTATAGGGTCTAATACCAAACCACCAGTAGTTGGCATGACCAAAAAATCACCTAAATCTGAATGTCCAGTTCCACTTAAATTAGTGTGAGAAAAACCAATTATGGTTGAATCTGCATATTGATATCCGGAACAATACTCGTAAGTTTTAGAATTATAACGACCATCCTCTTTAAACATCACTTCAAAATTTGTCTGCGGACTTAATTGCACCATTCCAAAAGGAGCGGTAGCACCAGGAAATGTGTGTCCCATGTTTTTAGTGCCAATAAATGGGTTTACAAACTGTGTAAAATCTTTGCTATCATTTAAGATGGAGGGATGCTCAATTTTTGATTCATGAGTACAGGCTAAAATGCAACTTAAAAAAAGGGCAACTATTATTTTTTGATACATCGGTTTACTTTATGGTTATTTCATCTATAAAAATCCAGGCTTTCCCATGATGGGGAGCGCCTAAATGCCAAGAAGGTAAATCTCCTAAATTTTTTGCTATAATTTTTATAAATCGAGAGCTATAACCCCCCATATTAAATGTTACCGTTTTTATTTCGGTTTCTGAAGAAGGTACTTCAGCAGCAATTTTTTGAGGAGGAAGATTTTTGTAAAATGTTTTTCCAGGTGCCACATAGCATTCTACTTCCGTAGGAAAAAAGATCCAACTTCGCTGGTCTTGTAAAAAACTAACCTCAATAGTTTCGAAGGACTTTATACTTCCTAAATCGATAATTGCAATTACATCGGTATCTTGATATCCTTGCCAAGCTCCCGTTCTAAAATCTCTTGAACCTCGAATTCCATCTATTAGTGCATTGTTGCCGCCAGCATTGTACTGATTGGCATATTCAGTATCTAAAGTAATACTCAAATTAGGATCTATTTTAAAAAATTGAGTCGCTAGAGTATCGCTTGTAATCCCGTTAGCTATCGCAAAGGTTTTTAATTCACTTTCTTCTGAAATTGTTATTGCACTTGAGTATTCTTGAAAATTAGAATTATTTACCGCCACATAAATTTTTGCATTCTTTGAAGCAATACCTAGTTTGATTTCTGTTTCATTTTTAAAAGCAACATTACCTTCAGCAATAAATGGTGCAGGAGTAATAATGTGATCTTTTATTTCTGTTTTTGGTTCTTGTCCTTCTATGGTTCCCCAAGAAGATGGAGAATTTGTCATCTTAAAAGTTAAGACCCCTCCATTCATTATTTCTTTATGTAAGAGATAGGTTCTTTCTAATTCGATATCGTTTAAAAGAGCCTTTTCTATGTATTTATTTTCTTCAGAGATATTTTCAGCAACGATAGTAAACTCTTTTTCATTTTCAAGATTAATAGTTGCTTTTTCAAATAAGGGAGTACCGATGATGTATTCATTAGAACCTGGAGTTACAGGATAAAACCCTAAGGAACTTAAGACATACCATGCGCTCATTTGTCCACAGTCTTCATTTCCGGATACACCGTCAGGATCGTTTTTGTATAATTCGGTTAAAATTTGATGAACTTTTTCTTGAGTTTTAAAGGGTTTGTTTACAAAATTATACAAATAAGCCATGTGGTGACTGGGCTCATTACCATGGGCATATTGCCCGATTAAGCCTGTGATATCCGCTTGATTTCTTCCCGAAGTTTTCATATTAGCTGTAAACATTTTGTCTAGATGATCTTCTAATGCAGGTTTACCACCCATCAGGGATATTAGCCCTAAAATATCTTGAGGTGCATATAAACTGTATTGCCAAGCATTGGCTTCGGTATAATTAAAGTTTACTTCGTAAGGGTCGAAAGGTGCAAACCAAGTATTTCTGAAACGACCTCTCATAAATTGAGATTTTGGATCGTAAACATTTTTATAGTATTGCGCTCTTTTAGAAAATATAATATAATCTTCTTTCTTATTCATGGCTTTAGCCATTTGTGCTATTGTCCAATCGTCGTAAGCATATTCTAGCGTTTTTGAAACCGACTCACTTTCTTCTTCCATAGGAATAAAACCAACTTCTTTGTAAGATTTTAATCCTAGTTTGTCCTGAAATGCACTATGTTTCATGGCTTTAAAAGCTTTTTCAGTATCATAATTCCGAATACCTTTTAAATAGGCATCGGCAATCACAGGAACCGCATGATACCCGATCATACAACCAGTATAATTAGCCGATAAATCCCAAATAGGCATAATACCACCTTCATCGTATTTTGCTAAAAATGTATTGATGAAAGCATTAGTGCGTTCTTGCTCAATAATCGTATATAATGGATGAGCAGCTCGATAGGTATCCCATAATGAGAACACGGTATAATAGTCAAAATTGGTAGTTTGATGAATTTTTAAATCCATTCCACGATAGCGGCCGTCTACATCATGATACAAATTTGGAGCAATCATGGTATGGTAAAGCGAGGTGTAAAAATTGGTTTTGTAATCCTTATTTCCGCTTTCCACTACAATTTTTTCAAGTTGTTTTTCCCAAGTATCTTCCGCTTCTTTTTTAATTTGATGGAATGATTTATCACCAATTTCATTTTCTAAATTTTTCTTAGCTCCTTCTTCATCAACCGCTGAAATTCCTATTGAAACATACACTGGCTCGTTGTTAGGGTTGATAAATTGGTATCCAGCCATACGAGTCCTACGGTCTGGATCCCGATGGAAATGTGTAGGAATATCTATTGGATGAGAAAATTTAATATAAAAATATACGCGCTGATCTTCTGCCCAAGCTTTTGAAAAACGATATCCTTTTACTTCAAATTTAGAGACCTCTTCAATCTTAAGGTCTAAAAACTGATCTCTGTGTTCAAGGTCTATGATTAACTTTTGATTTTTAGAGGAAGGGTATTGGTATTTATGCATTCCAGCTCTTGGAGTCACAGTTAATTCAACATCAATATTTGTACTATCTAAATGTACTTTATAATAGCCTGGAGATGCAATTTCATTTTCATGCGAAAAATATGCTCGATAGCCTTTTTTGCCATCGGCACCATTATTAAAAACCAAAGAATCGGTTGGCATTAAAAGAATATCTCCATAATCGCTGACTCCAGTTCCACTTAAATGTGTGTGAGAAAAGCCATAAATGTATTCGTCGGAGTAATGATAACCACTACAGCCGTCCCATCCTTCTAGACGAGTATCTGGGCTTAATTGCATCATTCCAAATGGCATTGTTGCTCCCGGATAAGTATGGCCATGACCACCTGTGCCTATAAATGGGTTAACATAGGAAAGAAGAGTGTTGTCTTTTTGAGCAGGAACCCTAGATGACTTTTTTGAACATCCAATTAATAATATTGTAACAATAATAGATAATAATACTCTAATCATATTAATTTTTTGTGAGGCGAAAAGATACAAAAACAGTTAAATAAAAGTAAATGTTATTTTTTGGCTTTTCAATCGTCTTATATTTAAAACCTAATTTATTTTTAATGATTCGATTTATAATATTTTTTACCATTTTAATTTTAATAGATTTTTATGCTTTTCAAGCATTTAAAACAGTGATTAAAAATAATTACTTAATCGTAATTTATTTTTTAATCTCTTTAAGTGTGTTGGGGTTTTTAGCTCTTTCCATATACAATTTCGATAGAAGCAAAGGTCCTTCATCAGAATCGTTAAAGGCGACAGGTTTATTGATGCTTGTATATGTTCCAAAATTGGTGCTAATCATATTTATGTTAGGGGAAGATATTCTTCGAATATTCACAGGGGGTTATCATTTTTTAAGTAATACCTTTTTTGAAGGAAATAAGGCTCAATATATGCCAGACCGAAGAAAATTTGTGAGTCAAGTCGCATTAGGTCTTGCCGCAATTCCTTTTTCATCTTTAATCTATGGTATTTTTAAGGGAAAGTATAATTTTAAAGTAATCACTCATACCTTATTTTTTGATGACCTTCCTGAAGCTTTTGATGGATTTTCCTTAACTCAAATTAGTGATATACATTCTGGAAGTTTTGATAACCCTGAAAAAATAGAATATGCCATTGATTTAATAAATGAACAAAAAACAGATCTTATTGTTTTTACAGGAGATATTGTAAATACAAAAGCTGAAGAAATGAATCCTTGGATTAATACTTTCAAACGTATTAGAACTCCAGAGTATGGAAAATATTCGGTGTTAGGGAATCATGATTATGGAGAGTATGTAACCTGGCCTTCAGAAGAAGATAAGCTTAATAATTTTAATGAAATAAAAGGGATTCATAAAAAAATAGATTTTAATTTAATGCTTAATGAAAGTGCTTTTATTGAAAAAGATGGAGAACGATTGGCATTAATTGGGGTAGAAAATTGGGGGCATAATTTTAAGAAAGCAGGAGATTTACAAAAGGCCTCTTTGAATGTTTCAGAAAAAGATTTTAAAATTTTACTGAGTCATGATCCAAGTCATTGGGAACAAGAAGTAAAATCGCATAAAGATCGATATCATTTAACATTAAGTGGGCATACTCATGGATTTCAGTTTGGTATAGAAATTCCTGGTATTTTTAAATGGAGTCCCGTGCAATATGTATATAAACAATGGGCAGGAATCTATGAAGAGATGGGGCAATATATAAATGTAAACAGAGGTTTTGGCTTTCATGCTTTTCCAGGAAGGGTTGGGATATGGCCAGAAATCACAGTGATTCAACTAAAAAAAACACCTAATAGGACTTAGTTAAGTGGAAATGCTATATTTGTAATACAATTGTTTACCAATACTATTAGAAAATATGTCAAAATTTGGAGAATTAATTGAAGCTCAAGTTCCTGTCCTTTTAGACTTTTACGCCGAATGGGATGAAGCGTGTAAGGGAATGCATCCTGTTTTACGCGATGTTGCAGCTGCTTTAGGTGATAAAGCGAGAGTGATTAAAATTGATGTTGAGAAAAATCAAGAACTCTCTGATGCTTTACGAGTAAAAGGATTGCCAACTTTAATGATTTATAAAGAAGGGGAAATGAAATGGCGTCAAAGTGGGGAACAAGATGCCAATACACTTATAGGATTAGTGAAAGAGTATTTGTAATTATTAACTAATACCTTCATAAGAACAATCTTCCTTTTCCATAAATTTCAAACTTTTCGGAAATACATTTCATAGTTTTTCTACAACTCTAAGACTGTCATTAAAAAGCCATAACATTTAATATTTGTAGGTTTTTTAGCACATTGTTTTTTTTGTTATTTATTATAAAACCTGCATTATACTTTTTATGTGTACTTAATTATTATTCCTTTTCGGGATGTGATTTAAAATGCAATTAAAAGTTAATATTATAAATAGAAGTTTTATGAATAAATCATAAAACAAATTTAGATCTCATATTTGAAATATTCAACTATTCCCCAAAAAGTTAAATATATCTTAAAAATATCTTTAAAATAATTATATATTCGAAAAAAATTAATTAAAAAAATATCAATTATGAAGAAGATTACATTTTTATTAATGGGATTAATGGTTGGCTTTTCAGCTTTCTCTCAAACCCAAAGATCAACAGAGATTTTTAACGAAGACTTTTCAAATGGTGTGCCACCAACAGGTTGGACAATTGATGATATGGAGGGACAATGGTCTCAATCCTCTAGTGAAAATGCTGGTGGATCTGCTCCCGAAGCAAAATTAACTTATGTAAACGGTAACAATACTACTAGGTTAATATCTCCAGTAACTGATTTAACAGGAGTTACAGATGTGTTATTTTCTTTTAAACACTTTTTAAATGACTATTCAGGTTCAGGATATACTATAGGTGTTTCAACCCGATCTGGAGGAGGAGCTTGGACAGATGTATGGTCGGTTAACCCAACTGGAGATATTGGTCCAGAAGGGAAAGATATTTTAATTTCTGGGGGAGATGTTGGCGCATCAGATTTCCAAGTTTGTATTTATTTATCTGGAAATATGTTTAATTTTGATTATTGGTATATTGACAACGTTGTTCTTATAGAGCCTGATAATAACGATGTAACTATGGATTCAATAAATGTACCTGCCTTTGCTGAAGCTGGAGATATTGAAATAAGTTGTACGATTAAAAATGCAGGTTTGTCTACAGTTAATTCAGTTGATTTAAATTACCAAATAAATGGAGGTACTATAATCACAGAAAATATAGGAAGTTTAAATTTACAAACTACAGAAAATTTATCTCACACTTTTGCAACCCCTTGGTCTGGAACACCTGGAGATTACACACTTGATGTATGGGTTTCTAACTTTAACGGTGGTGGAGATGACGATGATACTAGTAATGATGAAAAATCTATGACTTTAAGTATAGCAACTCAATCTACACAAAGTTTGCCATTTTTTGAATCATTTACAAGCTCAACTTGTGGGCCATGTGCACCATTTAATTCTGGAGTTTTTAACCCTTTTATGCAAGATCACCCAGACGATATCACTGTGGTTAAATACCAAATGTCTTGGCCAGCACCAGGAGATCCTTATTATACAGATGAAGGTGGAGTTAGAAGAGGTTATTACGGAGTAAGTTTTGTTCCAGATTTATATACTGGTGGCAATCAAACCGCTACAAATTCTGGTGCAGTAAATTCTGCTTTTGATTATGAAGAGAATAAACCTGCTTTTTTTGAAATGACTTCTACTCTTTCTATTTCTGGAGATAATGTGTACGTTGATGTAACTATAATGCCATTTATTTCTGTTGACATGAAAGTTAATATTGCTGTTGTTGAAATACAAACTACAGAAAATACTGGGAATAATGGAGAAACTTCTTTTGAAAATGTGATGATGAAAATGCTTCCAGATGCTGATGGAACTATTGTTAGTTTTGAAGCAGGGACTAATGCAGAAATAAACGAATCTTTTGATATGTCTTCGACAAACGTTGAAGAAATGAACGACTTAATGGTTGTAGTTTTCGTACAAGATGATACTACAAAACAAGTAATGCAATCCACATATGCACTTGGTCAACCATTAGGATTAGACGACAACTATTTACAAAATGTTGGAATGTATCCTAATCCTTCAAACGGATATTTAAATATAGCAACAGATAGAGAATTACAAATAACTATTCATGATATTTTGGGGAAAAAAGTTTTTTCTAAGGAAGGAATAAACACTGAAATTTTAAATCTTAGCCATTTAAATAATGGAGTGTATTTAGTGAATATTACTGATGGATCTTACCAGACAAGTAAAAAACTTATTATCAATAAATAATCGGTTAATATTTCCGAGATTTTAATTTGGAATGTGCAAGAATTAAGCTAGTTATAGCATTAAATTCTTGCACATTTCCATTTATTACCAGTAATAAAATCTAAAACTTTAGGTAAAACATACCTTAGTTTTTCTTCAGATTTTAAACTGTCATGAAAAACAACTATGCTTCCAGGATTTAGGTTTTTCAAAACATTTTCAAGACATTTTTCTTTAGAAATATTGGGGTCAAAATCTGCACTTAACACATCCCACATAATAATTATATATCCTTTTTTTTGAAGGATTTTAGATTGCCTTGTAGTGATTTTTCCGAAGGGAGGACGGAAGAGATTTTTGATTGTGGATTTTTGATTGTGGGTTTCTGATTTGTCATTTTGATATGTCGCTTCAACAAGCTCATTGTTGCAATTCAGGATTTCATCAAACTTTTCACAATTATCGATATATGCTTCAGTATTAGTTTCCCAACCATTTAAATGATGATAAGTATGGTTGCCTATGGAATGCCCCTCAGCCACGAGTCTTTTAAAAATAGAAGGATGTTTGTTAATATTATCTCCAATACAGAAAAAAGTAGCTTTGGCATGGTGTTTTTTTAATAGATCCAAAACCCAAGGAGTTACTTGTGGTATTGGGCCGTCATCAAAAGTTAAATAAACTATATTCTCATTATTTGGTAACGCCCAAGTTCGCTTCGGAAATAACCGTTGAACAAACTTGGGTGTTTTAACAAAATATAGATTCATATGTCTATATCTATTGTTTTTTAGGAGTCATCCCGAATAAATTTCTGGACAGGCTATGCTGTTCGCTATAAGTCATTTCTTTTAATGAAAAATTTTAACTTGCTCGATTCACTTATTAATTTAAGGTATCCTCGTTAAGTTGAGGTATGGTGTCTAATGGAGTTTCAGGTAAATCGTCTCCTAATAATTCATTTTCAGTTTCTAATAAATCTTTTTCAGAAGGAGAGAAATTAAAAAGTCTTAAATAGTCATTAAAAATATCTGCTTCTTTCATAGTATGTTCCTTTTCTTCAAAAATCACCATAATATCTAATAATCCTCGATAACGCCCTAAGTCACTAAAAATTTCATCTCCCAAAACCTCTTGTTGCCTAAAGGTTAATCCACTGTAATAGTGCAGGTGTTCTTGATAATGTTTAACTACAGATTTATATACTTCTCTGGCCTTTTCTTTTCTATCAATTTCATAATAACCTAATACAAAAGGTTCTAATAGGGAGTAAAATTCAAATTTATCTACTGGCATTTTTTCCATTGCTAAATCTAGAATTTTCTCTGCTTTTTCAAACTTTTCCTCTTGAATAAGCACATCTGCTAAACGTGATAAATTACTGCGATAGGTAATTCCATTTCTACGGGTTTCTACATCGTGATATATTTTTGGGTCACCGCTATTACCCCAATCCCAATTCATCACTATATCATACATTTTATCACTGTCAATTCTTCCCATATCAAACGGATTTCCTTTTTCGATAGGGGTGTGTATTGGAACTAATTTGTATACCACACCTTCTAGTTGAAGGTACTCTTTCATCCAAATATAATCATCGTCTCCAAATGCTCCACCACTAAAATAGATGGGACGTTCCCAATTGTTATTTGCGATAACATCTAGCATCATCATTCTATTTTTATAGATAATATTTCCTTTTAATTCAATATCTATATAAGGAACAATTTTGTCTGCATCTTTTGGATCCACAATTCCGTTCTTTAAAACAGCTTCTTTATCCACAGGTATTCTAATTATTTTTGAAGGAAAAGTATTGGCAAATTTTCTACTTTCCAATTCCACCATGGTATTTGGACTATCATCTGCAACCCAATCCATCCATCTATTAATATCTATAGTGTCTTTTCTTGTTTTTTGAAAGAATATAAAGTCTCTAGACCCGTATTTGTATTTATCGTGTGTTAATTGTGAGGGGATAGGGTCGCTAGAAAAAGCTTTCTTTTTCATGTCATCGATATACCAATCTGTTTGAAATAAACTAGTATTAACTACTCTAACATCTTGTCGATATCCTTCAATTCCCTGAGCATACCATAAAGCAAAGGTGTCGTTATCCCCTATGGTAAATATGATGGCATTCTCATCGCAAGAATCCAAATACATTTTTGCCATAGATTGCGCTGTATATCTATTGGAACGGTCATGGTCGTCCCAGTTTTGAGATATTAATAGTACAGGAACTGCAAGTGCAGTTATTGTAAGTACTATAGGTATGGCAAGTTTGGGCTTAATATACTCTTTTACCACTTCAAATAAGGCATAAACACCAAACCCAATCCACATGGCAAATACATAAAAGGATCCCACTAATGCATAATCTCTTTCTCGAGGTTCGAAAGGCCTTTCATTTAGATAAACCTTTAATGCTAAGCCCGTAAATAAGAAGAATATTAATAATACCCAAAAGCTTTTATTGTCGTTTTTATAATGAAAAACCAATCCTAATATCCCCAATAATAACGGAAGCATAAAGTAGGTGTTTCTGGCTTTATTATCTAGGGCATCACTTGGTAAATTTTGTTGTGAGCCCAATCGCATTTCATCTAAAAAAGTAATTCCGGTTAACCAATTTCCGTGAAGATCTGTTAATTCTCCTTGTTTATCATCTTGTCTGCCGCTAAAATTCCACATAAAGTAACGCCAATACATGTACCCAAATTGATATTCAAACATATAGGATATGTTTTGCCAGAAAGAAGGTTTTTCTATATCGAGAAAGGGTCCAAAATCTCGTAAGAAACTATCAAACTCTTCAGAGCCTATTTTTCCTTGCGCGATATCATTATTGAAATTACTTACGATATCTACCAACTGAGCTTCTCCTATATACTCTCTTTTTATGGTATACTTTAGGCCATCGGTAAATTCTAAATAATTTTTGTTGTGTTCGATACTCCACATTCTTGGAAATAATCCTTTTTGAGAGTCATCGGTGTTTTGGGAAGCGTTTTCATAATCGTTAACGATGATGTATTTGCTTGTATTTTCATCTTTTTCAAACTTAGGTTTATCATCCTTATAAGGATTGCTAGGGTCTAAACCAACATAGGTTTCGGTAAATAATGGACCATAAAAAAGATGTGTTTCTGGGTATTGCTCTCTATTATAATAAGCTAAAAGCTCTCTTGCATTGTTTGGATTGTTTTCATTAATCATGGTTCCAGCATTAGCTCTTACCGGAAGCATTATCCAACTAGAAAAACCTATAAAAATGAAGAGAATAGAAAGTAATAAAGTGTTTAATTGCACAAAATTTTTACTACGTGTATATCGTAATAAATAGTAAAATAATCCAATAAACAGTAGGCCTGCGATAATAGTTCCTGAATTAAAAGGAAGTCCAATACTATTGATAAAAAATATTTCCGAGGCACTAAAAAAGCGAAGTGTCATTGGAAGTAATAATTTGAAAATAAATAATAAAATAGCAACCATTACCACATTGGCTATGATAAAGTTTTTAACGGTTACCTTTTTATAGTTTTTAAAGAAATACAGGAAGCCCATTGCAGGAATGGTAAGCAATCCCATAAAGTGTACTCCAAATGAAAGTCCAATAACAAAAGCAATTAATATTACCCATCGATCTCCTCTGGGTTGGTTCATATCTCTTTCCCATCTTAGAGCAAGGTAAAAAAGTATCGACATAATTAATGCGGCCATGGCATACACTTCAGCCTCAACAGCATTGAACCAAAAACTATCTGTAAATGCGAATGCTAAGGCTCCTATTGCTGCACTTCCTAAGATGGCAATGGTATTGTCTTTATTTAATTCACTATTCTTCGATACAATATTGGTTAATAACAAGGTAAGCGACCAAAACATAAAAAGTATCGTAAAGGCACTTGCAAAAACAGACATTAAGTTAATGGCAAGCGCAATATTTGTAGCTTCCATTGCAAACATGGAGAAAAAAGCACCAAGTAGTTGGTATAGCGGTGCACCTGGCGGATGTCCCACTTCGAGGTTACTGGAAGTAGTGATATATTCTCCTGCATCCCAGAAACTTGCAGTAGGTTCGACAGTTAGCCAATAAGTAATGAGAGATATGGCAAACACCAACCATCCTAAAATATTATTCCATTTTTTAAAGTTAAAGGAACCCATAAAAGTATACAATTTTGATTGCAGCGAATTTACTAATAATAATTAAGGTGGGTTCTAAAAATTCATTCGCATCAAAATTATCAGAGTTTTTTATAGACAACGATATTTTTTAAAGCACTATCGAGATAATACAAGAAAAATTGAAGTCGTATATGGAAAACTATGGTACCCCTATAGGAACAAATAGAACAAACAATTTGTTTTGTTATAATTTTGTTCAATAACTAAGGCTATTCAAAAAATTAATGCCTCCCATCTTATTTGTTTTATTTGTTTTTTTAAAGAAATGAATTTTGGAACACATCTTAAGCCTAGAGTTAAAAATATAGTAACGAAAAATATTATAATAATATTTTGTAAAAAATAGTTGTATAAGACGAAGATTGTTTTAAATTTGCACTCGCATTACGGTATTGGCCCATGGTGTAACTGGCAACACATCTGTTTTTGGTACAGAAGAGTCTAGGTTCGAGCCCTAGTGGGCCAACTTTAAAAACCTCTAAACGTTTATAGAACAAGCGGTTAGAGGTTTTTTCTTTTTAAATGTACTGACTTTTGTACCGCCCACTTCTGCTAAAGAGTAATATTGTAGTTTAATATTTAAATTTACCAACTTCAATTTCATCTTCTTTTTCATCTAATCTAACAATGGTAGTTTGTTTGGATTCATTCTTTTTACCATAATTTGTAAATAAGGTAATTTTTAAAATAGTAGGACCAGATATTTTTTGAACATTATCTGAAAAGTAATCTACCATAATCTTGTATTCTCCTTTTATGGCTTTTTTTAGCATATACTCTTCAGGACCATAGCCTTCTATAAGATCTTCGGATAATCTTCCTCCAATTTTGGTCAAAGAATTTTGATAATATCCTTTTTCATTATTTGGATCAATCACCCAAAGGTCAATGTCTGTGTCATTATGATTCCAATCTACTACAACTCTAATATCCACAGGAATTTCTTTGAAATTATTTTTTTGCCCTTTATTTAATTTCAATTTTTTGTCATATTTAGATATTAGTCTATTTAGTTCTACGAAGGCTATATGCTCAATACCATAATACCTTTCATCTACATCTTTTTCTAATAATTCCCCATTGTATATTAAATAAAGTAAATCAAAAGACTTTTGATATTCTCCAATATATTCATATACCAATGCTAAATCCCTATAAGATTGTGGTTCTTCAGGTCTTAACTCTAATGCTTTTTGATAAACAAATACAGCTAACTCATATTCCTTAAAATATTCTAATTTATATGCTAAAGCTTTTAGAAGTTCGTAATTGTCAAGCTCAATTTCAATAAGATTTGTTAGTATTGTAATAGCAATACTTCTTTCATTTCTCTTATCGAAGAAGTCGGAAACATCAAGATAAAATGTAGGGCTATTTGAATACTGATCTCTTAATTCAAAATATTTTATATAAGCCGATTCTATAGTAGGCTCTTTTTCTAATATTTTAATATAAGGCGTATCACTATCCCACGATTTTATTTCAATTTTATCATCAATCAATTTATTTAATTTTTCAATTTCCTCGAAATTATTTTCTAATCCATTTTTTGTAGTAATAATGATAACTCCATTAGATCCTTCAGTGCCATATAATTTTGTAGCTTCTTCAGGTTTCAAAAATATAAAGGATTCAATTTTATCTGGAGTAAGCACAAATTGATGTATACTTACTTCAGGGACTCCATCAATTATATACAATGGATCTGAATTAGTTATAGATGAAGCACCTCTTATTTTTATAGATGAAATAGCCCCAGACAGGCCATCATTTGTTGGGGTATTTATACCTGCAGATTTTCCTTGCAATGATTGGGTAATCATATCTGAAACTGCATATCCTAGTGCTTTTTTTTCTCTTTTTATTCCTTGTGCTGTGACTACAACTTCTTCTAATACTGCAGAATCTTCATTTAAAGAAACATTAATAGTATTAGAGTTTCCAACAACGGCATTTACTGTTATAAATCCTACATAGGTAAATGCCAATACATCTTGCTCTTCAGCATTTAGGGCATAATAACCATCAAAATTAGATTGAACCCCATTGTTAGAATTTTTAATAATTATGTTTACCCCTGGTAAAGGGAGGCCACTATTGTCCAAAATAATCCCATTAATAATTCGTTTAGTAGAATCTACATCAAATCTCGATAAAATCGTTCTATTACTAATATTATTCCTATTAGGAACAATAGCATTAAGGTTTCTTAAATTGTTTCTGTTTCGATTTTCATTTGACGAAATTTGTTTTTTATTTTTTTTAATTTTCTTTTTAGGATAAACAGTATTGTACCAATCCATAATATCTTGGTAATCTTCAAATAACCCTTCTTTTCTTTTTTTTAACAGATCAAGCTCCTCAGCTTCTTTTTCCTCAATATTCGAAATCCTTTCTTTATACTCTTTTTTTAATTCTTCTGGAGGCTCAATTCTATACCTCACATAATCTTCAATTCTATCTAATATCAACATTGAAGTATAATCAGTAACAAGATTATTCTGCAGAGCTAATTCAATTATTGCTTCTTTGTTTTTACTTTTCTCTTCATTTAGATATCTTAACTTTTTTTGTGCCCAAAGTCTTTTTACAATTTTTGTGTTTTCGGAACTGTTTATAGCGATTTGTATTCGCTCAGTGACTTTGTTTTGGTAGCCAAAAAGTAATTCAATAGTTGTATTCTCTCCAGAAAATATACCGCTTATAGAAAAATCTTGTACTACATTAATATTTTTAAAGGGATAAAAATCATTTATAGAATCGTCTTGTTTTACACCTAAAAATTGAAAAGTTTCATTTTTCAATAACTTAACTGCATCTATAAAAGAAAGTCTTACTAGGTTAATATAGTTCCCTCCAGATTTTGTTGCAATATTTTTAAGAGCTTCATGATTTGCTGAAACTTTTGAGTTTATAGTATAAATAGCCCCTTTAAAAGAATTTGATAGACTGCCTAAATTTGATAATCCGTCTGAAAACAACATAATTTCATCGGATTTAATTTTTTTATTTTTAAGTAGGTCTAAGGTAGTTCCTCCGTCATATTTTACGGATTTTATATGATCTTTTAAGTTTGTCCAATCGCTATTAATAATACTGAAGTTTTTAATTTCTTTAAATGTATTACTAAATGAAATAAATTGAACTTCTACATTTTGTAAGTAGTTAAAATAGTCACCTAAAAGCTTTAATTCAGAATCTAAGTCTCTATGTTTGACTGATAATGATGAATCCCAAAAAAGTGCAATGCTATTTGGTTTTTCTTTTAATCTTGAGTTAGGCTTTAAAGTCTTATAGGCATAGAAATAATTATTGTATGTAATAACTTTTTCAGTGTCTTTATCAATGGGTATGCCTACAATGATAGGGTTTGATGGAATATGATTTGATTTATTTACTTCAGCAATATATGTATTGTTCTTTTTTAAAAAAATTAGATTCTCAGGATTTTTATATCTAATAATGGGCATCCCTTGATCACTAAACACTTCTATTTTTAATGAAAAATCTGATAGAATTTCATTAAACCCTAGGGGTAATTCATATAAATGGGAACTGTTGTTTATGAATAATTCTTGTTCATAGGCTATCACGATTTGCTTGTATGAATTTGGAAGAATTGGATAAATTCTAGCTTTATAATTATTTCCTTGTGTCTTTTCAAGAAGGCCAGGGTCAATATTTTGTCTTACGGTACTTTCAAATGCTATTCTTGCAAGCTCTTTTTCAACGATAACAGCTTCACGAAGTTTTCCATTAACATCCATAGCAAATCTCGATACAGATTGCCCTTCACCTAAAGGGAAGAGCAATTCACCCTCCAGAGTTCTATCTAATTCATTAAAGAACTTCATATTGTAGGTCGTTATAGAAAAATTCCCTACAATCTTCACATCAATATTTAAATCAACAATTTTTAATTGACTAGAATCATTTATTTTAATAATAGGAGCCTCTTGTGAAAATGAATTTAAAATAGAAACTAAAAAAAGAAATGTAATAAATTTTTTCATGGTTAGTGGTTTTAAAGTTTAGTATCAAACTATAGAAAACTCTTTTTTTAATAAATCAATAATGAGTAAGGATGTTATTTGAGTTAGTGTTTGGGGGTAAATAGCCTTAAGTATTAATATCTAACTAAGATAGATATTAATTGAAAGTTAATCTATAAAATCATCTATATTTTTTAACTCAGATGCTTATGTTTTAATTGCCAGCTACTTAATTTATAGTTTCGAAAGGCTTCTTAATGACACTCAACTTTTGACACTATAAGTCATTAATTATACTATTAAAAAAGTTTATTAAATTTTTATATATTAGTGGCGCTAATCACTAGCAACCAAATTAAAATTTACTCCCCTCTTTTTTAAGTTTGTATTGATTTTTTTTAATACTTATAAACGATTGTTAAAACTATATATATCACCTAAAAATGGCGGATAAACGTCAATAAAGTTGATGATATAACAAGTTGTGCATTATTAAAAAATGAAAACAAAACTTTAATGGAAAATGTATACCACATAGACGATGAAGATTTTGGTGATTTAATTTATCAGATTGAGAAATCTTTTGGCTTTGAATTTAATGAAGACGAAATCACAAATCTAATGACAATTGATGAGTTTTCTGAATTAGTGATTTCAAAAACGAATATGAAAGAAGGACAACAATGCACTTCTCAAATTACCTTTTACAGAATTAGAAAAGCTCTTGTAGAAAAATTAGGCGTTGACAAGAACACAATTAACCCTAACATGAAATTGGAGAGTATTTTCCCTAAGAAAACTAGAATTAAAGATTGGAATAAAGTTTTTGGTGAATACAATAGAATAGAATTACAACCATCTTCAATCCCATACGGAATATCAATTTTGACAGCCATAATATCATTCTTTTTTCTATTTGCAAGTTATAAACTATATGCAATCCCAATTTTCATATCTTCAATAATATTAACTAAAATCTTGGTCAAATACGGGAAAACACTTCCTGTAAAATATATTCGTGAATTAACTGAACAAATTGTCCGTTTTAATTACAAAATTGAACGCGCAGAAAACGGAACGATTAACGTTAGTGAAATTAAAAAACTAATATTCCAGCATTTAACTGATTGGTTAGAACCAAATGAAGTGAAAACCATGAATATGGAGACCAAAATAAACTATATAGATTAAAAACAATGCACAACAACACCTATAAATAATACGGAAGTTGGTATTAAGTCCGAGTAGTAATTTTATATTTACAAAGTCGCCAAATCTTTTAATTTGGCTTTTATAAAACACGAAAATAAAAACAAAACCGAAAAGCTTATGGCTTGTGACGATACGAAAATCCGTGGATTTTCTGCCCCGTACTATTCATAGCTAAACGTTGTAGCACATTAGAGAAATGAGAAAAATATTCCTTTTATTAATGTTTCCAACTATTGCTTTAGGGCAAACAATCTCATTGAAAAAAAATGATTTTCATAATATTAAAATTTATGAGAATCAATATTTATGTCTTGTTGGTTGGAACGGGTTAGATTATTTTGGAAGAGGCACAAGTGAAGTTTCACTTTTTTCTATTGATTCACTTTTTTATATTGAAAATAATGAGAATTATGACAATGAAATAATATCCAACAACGACAAACTCAATACCGACAAACTCAATATAGTTATCGATAAATTTAAAATAAATAAAGAAGAGAATAAATTAGATTTAAGTGGGCATATTAATGGAGGTTGGTATGGTGCAAAAAGTAAAGTTATGATTTATATCGGTAATCCGAAAAAACAAACTGATACACTTTATTTATCAGCAAGCGGGATGCCAACATATGTGGATGGAAAAAAAATTAATAAACCTTACCCAATAGGCATTTATGAAAAATTAATTATAACTGTCAAAGAATCTTTTCAGACAAAGGATGGAGAAAAAGATGAATATGAGAATAGAGCTTTTGATATTAGTTTTAGCTTTGATGAAAATGATTTATTAGTATTTGGGCTTTCAGATTGTATTCCAGAAATATTTGAACTCGGAAAGCTTCTAAAGAAATAACGTGCTACAACACCACCTATAATTCATTGCGGTTGAATTTCCTATCGGAAATCCAAGCCTTTTTGCTAAATTCGTTGCTTAGCCGAAAAATCCTATCGGATTTCTCCGCAACGCAATCATAGCCAAAACCGTTAGGTGCAAGCAAAAACGAACAACAGTAAATGAAAACAACATTTTTAGGACACGGACTTGATTCTGGTAAAAAAAACAATGTCGGAAAACAACTTGCTGTATCTTTTGAAAGTAAAGACTATAAAAAATTTTATGGGTTTGTTGCTTTTGCAACTCTTACTGGAATTAAACCATTAAAGTCAAAACTTGAAATAGCAAAATCAAATTACGAAGAAATAAAATTCTTTATTGGGATTAATAATAATATTACTAGTGAAGAAGCTCTGGCGTTTTTATTAAATGAAAATATTGAAACATATATTTATTACGATGAATCAATCCCTCAGAAAATTTACCATCCAAAATTATTCTTATTTGAGGGTAAAGATGTTTCTAGAATAATCATTGGTTCTTCAAACCTTACTGGTCGAGCAATTAATTCCAATGTAGAAGCATCAATCCAATTAGACCTTGAGTCAAATGACTTTAATTCTCTCAACGAAATTAAGGAATATTATTCAAGTCTTTTAGACCTTTCTTCACCAAATATTAAATTACTAACAAAGGAGTATTTAGAGGTTTTAAAAAAAAGAGGATTACTATCAAATGGGGACAATGAATTAGAAGATAATGAGAATAAAGAAAGTGAAAAAAAATATGAATATGATAAAAAGTTTACAGAAACCGATAAAGAAAAATTTGATATATTATTAGAAAGATATATTTCATATAAAAAAGAAGAACGACCAGATGGAATAGTAAGTAAGCACGTTAAAGATAAAGAGCTATTCAGATGGTATCAAAAAATGCACGCTTTATACAATCAAGATACATATTCATTACCTTTTGAAAATTTTGAAAAGTTACTAGAAGCTGAATTTCCTTTCGATGGTATAGGAAGAGAGAAAAAAAGAATTATCAAATGGGAAAAAGACTTTAATAAAGTAGTAGAATATAAAAACAAGGTAAGCCCAGATAGAGAATATACTTATGTTCCTCAATTTAAAAACAAATATCATCCTTATTATGAAATTGGTAGATGGTGTGCTTGGCAAAAACAAAGGAAAAAAGGAAATAAAAATTATGGTCCACTACTGACTTCTCACGAAAAAAAGAGAATGAAGTCAATAAATTTTATCTGGGAATATGATAGTAAAATGTATAAACGCGCAAAAGATGATGAATGGAAAGATACATTGAAAGAACTTGAAAAATATTACAAAAACAAAATTAATTACAAAACCGTTCCATCACAAAAAACTTATATTGGACATTGGTTAAGCGATCAAATGTCATTTAAAACAAAACAAGATAGAGAAAATAGAAATGACCTATTTAGCTCTGAAAAAGAAAAAATGTTAGGAAAAGTTCTAAATGAAAATGGAGTTGAATGGGAATGGAGAAAACAAAAAGATAGAGAAAGTATTGAAAATAAAATTAGAAGTTGGCAGATTGTAGAAAAGTTAAAAGCTGAAGGTGGATATAAAAAATTTAGAGAGGAAAACCCAAAGGTTTTAAAAAGATATAACGATGATGTTGCTCAATTAAGAAGTCATACAAAAAGGTGGAATGATAAAAAGAACAAATGGAAATATGAACTTGTTGATAAAGTTGGTTTTCCATACAAAAAGGAATAAATGCCAGCACCTAACACCGTATAAAATTAATTGCTAGTTCTACTCTACTTACGAAAATCTTCGCGGATTTTCTAGTTGGTTTTGTATTTACTAAATTAGGTGCTTGAACACGCAAAAAATCTTATACAAACACGTTGCCACCAATTTGAAAAAAATGAATAATCTGAATTAATGCCATTTACATTTTCACACCCAGCAATAGTTTTACCACTTAATTATCTACCGAAAAAATGGATTTCGCTAACTGGATTAATAATTGGCAGTTTGACTCCAGACTTTGAATATTTTATAAGAATGAAAGTACAAAGCGACCATAGTCATACTTTATTTGGACTTTTATGGTTTGACTTGCCACTAGGAATATTACTCGCTTTTATATTTCACAACATAGTTAAGAGTAACTTATTTGAAAACTTGCCGAAATCTTTAAAATCTAGGCTTTTGAATTTTAAAAATTTTAACTGGAATAACCACTTTAAGATTCATTGGTTAGTCATTTCAATATCTATAATAGTCGGAGCTTTTTCACATATATTATGGGACAGTTTTACACATCAACACGGATATTTTGTTGAGAAAATTACTGCTTTATCAAATAACGCTAACATACTTGGACTAAAAGTACCGATTTTTAAAATCTTACAACATTCAAGTACAATAATCGGTGGATTTGTAATTTTACATACTTTATTAAAACTACCAGTTATTGATAATAAACATAAAAAAATTGATTACAAATATTGGAGCATTTTAACCATAATAACTTTGACAATCATCCTGATTCGACTTTTTAGCGGACTTAATTACAAACTATATGGACATCTAATTGCGACTGGAATATCAGCTGGAATTATTGGATTAATTTTAACTCCAATATTGACAAGAAAAACTGGTGGCAACACCGTGTATAAAACATAGCTAGTAAGTGCTAAACCGAAAGGTTTCTGCTTATTTGCGAAAACCACCAAATTTTTAAATTTGGCTTTTAAAATAGAGAAAGTAAAAACAAAATATAAAAATTCGGCTATGTGTTAATCCGAAAAATTAGCGTCTTTTTACACGCTACGTTTCATACACAAAACCGTTGTAAAACATTTTGACCCGTCCTGAATAAAGGCTACATAATTCTTAACAATTATGTATAAAAACGACAAAGTAATTAGACGTTACAGCGAACCTTTCAAATTAAAAATTTTAGACGAACTTAGTACTGGGAAATACACCAAGAGTCAATTAGGAAAACTCTACAGTATTGCTCCTACAACCATTAATGAATGGATTAGAAAGTACGAACGTAAAGACTTAATGAACACCAGAGTTAAAGTGGAAACAAAAGTTCGTGTAGTGACCAGTTTTGGAAAAATAATCTCGGCTAAAATAATGTCATTTAGAAATAGTGAAATAGACAAGAATGTAATTTTTAGTAGTCCAACGCAAATTCCATTGGAAAAAGTTAATGGAAAATTGGAAATACTGAAACCATTTATTCTAAGGTTATGGAATTAAAAAAAACGCACTACAACACCACCTATAATTCATTGCGGCTGAATTCCCTATCGGAAATCCAAGCTTATTTACTAAATTCGTTGCTTTGCCGAAAAATCCTATCGGATTTCTCCGCAACGCAATCATAGCCAAAACCGTTACAACCAAAACAAAAAGCCCCTTTCCATCCACCGGAAAGGGGCTTTTTGCTTATTGGGGGAGCTTACAATTAGAATTTCTTTCTAAACTCTTTTATCAACGTATTCATATATGGCGTGAGCGCCTTTATTTCGGCTGCATTGGTAAACTTGTGGTGCGTACTTAACGTGGCTTAAAAACGTATTGTAAATGCCTCGTTTGGTAATTTCAACGGAGATATACGCCTCAAATATTCGGGCGAACAACTCGTTTCTACGATACCAGTACTCACCTACTCTAATTCCAGTGGAGCATTAGCCAGAGTTTCATCGTTCTTATAAATATTCAAAATAAAAGTCCTTCATGACTAGGGTGAATTATTAAATTATTTGTAAAATTACATGGGGCTTTATGGCGATACAAAATTGCTAAAGTCACCGACTTAATCGGATTCAAATAAAAGATCAAATATGTCTCGTGAATTAAATACTCCTTTACGGCAGGAATAGCCGAAACACTACCTTAAACTTAACGGAAACTAGGCAAATTAGAATGAACTAAAATACCCACACGGATATTGCTATAGTAGATTTTGAGAGCCACTCCATTTATTCATGAAACAGTTCCATTAGCATTATAAAATGAAGTTATTAAAAATGGTATGTATAATGCTGCCAATATTCTTGGCGTTATACTCTTGTAATTCTGCATCTAAAAAGCAATTGTTAAAAACAGATAGCTATAATATCTATTTGGAGGATATAAAAGTCAATAGAAAGGCGATTAAATTATTTGATGTTATTACGCTTAATCATGAGCTTACCGCCTTTTACTTCCATACCATAGATAGCAGTATACATTTTGTTAGAATAGATAGTAGTATTTCGAATAAACAGCACACAAAATTCAAATTAAATAAAACTCTTGGTAAAGCAATAATTGAGGATTATTCCAAATGGCTTATCGTTAATTACGATACAATTTTTGCAGTAAGCCTTAGAAACGAAAAGGTGTACATGTTTAATGCATTTGATCAAATTATGGATAGTTTCTCACTATATCCACAAAATAACACAGAGGATTACATTTGTTTTTCTAGTGATTTTGGAAACCTGAAATATTCCAATAATAAGCTAATTGTTCCGGTAAGTGCAGGAGTGAATTTTGACGAAGAAAAAAAAGAATATTCCTGCATATCGGGAATAATTATCGATATTAATACTAAATCTGTAAAACAGTTTGGTCGTACCTCCAAAAAAGAAATTCTGGGGGTTAGTTCATTTACCAATCCTTACGATTATTTTGAAATAATTCGTAATCAGGTCTATTTTTCGTCCGAGGAGGAATCTTCCATGTTTGTATATAATATAGATACGGATAAAACGACAGAGTTTCAGGCAAGTAGTAAATTTATTGACTCCATTGCTTCCTATCCTGATTCTTTGTTATATAACAGGGAAGCTAAAATTAAATATTCTATTCATGAGCCTAGATATAGTCGAATTGGTCACATCCCACAAAGCAATTATTTATTTCGAATAGCAAAGCATCGTACAGAAATCCCTAAAAGTGATGGGTATTACAAAGCTGAGGACCCAAAGAGCCAATTCTCTATTATTCTAATTGACTCTAATAATAAAATTATAGATGAGCTTTTGTTAGGGGATCAATACCCTTCAGATTTCGTTCGTACAACGAATAATGAAATCATCCTTTTAAACCAAAAATCAGACTTGAAAAAACAAGGATTGTTATGTTTAGACGTATTCACTATAAATTAATTTCTGCCATTTTACTTCTGGCATGGAGTGTCTCTTGTTCTAATCCTGAGGCAAGTAATAAAAGCGCCAAGATACTAACCCCATCCAAAATTCTATCGCATTTTATTAAAATGAAACATCAAAAAAAAGTCGTAAACGGGAATTATTTTTTTGTGTGTGAAGGGTATTGCAAGGGCTGTGTGAAACAAACTCTATTTTCTTTAGATTCATTATATGTATCTAAAAATTGGGAAACAGAATGGACCATAGTTACTTCATCGGAATTTGTAAAGGATTTACCAATCCGAAATATTGAAGTTAAGTATGATCCAGAATGGTCAAAAGTAAATTACGTGTTTAACGATGTTACCTATGTGAAATTTGAGAAGGATCGTATTACTGTTTCACAAACAATCGATAATAAGAACCTTGACTTAGTGGAAAACTAGTTCGCTGTTGGTTGTTGGCTGTTCGCTGTCCGCTTTTGGCTTTTGGCTGTTGGTATAGGATAATGGACTTGGCTGTTCGCTGTTAAAGGTTAATAATCTTTATAAAACTATGACTATGACCATAACTATGACAACCACCTTAGTTTCAGTTGTTAATAGTTAAAGTCCAGGAGTTAATAGTTTTTTATTATACTTAGACAATGAATCTGACTTTAGTCATAGTCATGGTCTTGGTTTTAGTCTTTTTTTTGCCTTTGCTATTCGATGTTTGTTGTTGGTATAGGATAATGGACTTGGCTGTTCGCTGTTAAAGGTTAATAATCTTTATAAACTATGACTATGACCATAACTA
>MAAC01009550.1_pt1 | contig 48851 bp, 52 predicted proteins | sample 1115981 | NCBI WGS metagenome assembly MAAC01 (sample SAMN04961126, study PRJNA320927) | seawater metagenome | isolation source: sample BD02T64 sea water enriched with oil for 64 days | place: USA:Gulf of Mexico | collected 2013-07-27 | reverse complement strand
GCAATGCGTATTTTGTATGGCGTACAAGGCACCGGTAACGGCCACATTTCCCGAGCCCGAGCTATGGCTCCCGCTCTCGAAAAGGAAGGCGTCGAGGTCGACTTTCTATTTTCTGGCCGTCCAGAAGATCAGTATTTCGACATGGAACCCTTCGGGAATTTCAGCCTGCATAAAGGCCTGACCTTCGTCACGGAAGAGGGCAAAATCCGCCCCGTCAAAACAGTGCTGCGCAGTGCGCCGCTGACCTTTCTCCGCGACATTCGCCGACTTAAGCTGGATGACTACGACTTGGTGCTGACTGATTTCGAACCCATCACTGCCTGGGCGGCCAAATTACGCAACAAGCCGGTACTTGGCCTCGGGCATCAATATGCCTTCAATTTTTCCATACCTCAGCACTACGGCAACCTGCACCAACAACTGATCATGAAGTACTTTGCACCGGCAAAACCCGCCCTTGGTTTTCACTGGTATCACTTTGATATGCCAATTCTGCCGCCCATCGCGCCGGTTGAACGTAGCAATGAAGACATAGACCAGGAGCTGATCGTGGTCTATCTGCCCTTTGAAGCACCCGCTCAAATTGAGCAGTTTTTGCAGCCTTTCAAACATCACCGTTTTGCCGTGTATCACCCCGAGGCACCGCAAAGTAAAACCGGCAATATCCAATGGCACAAGCCGAGCAAAGTGAAATTTCACACTGATTTGGGCCGCTGCAATGGCGTCGTTTGCAATGCCGGTTTCGAATTGAGCAGTGAAGTGCTGCAACTCGGCTGCAAACTACTGGTACGCCCGGTACAGGGACAGACCGAACAATTATCAAACGCCATGGCACTCAAAAGTATCGGCCTTGGCTACACCATGAATACCCTAAACCAAGCTATCTTTCGTGAATGGCTCGACAGCGGGCGCGGCGTTCGTGTTCGCTACCCCGATGTCGCAGCAACTGTCGCCCGTTGGATCACTAAAAATGATGCCTCCAGCGAAAGTATTGAAGCGCTTGCCGCTCAATTATGGCGTCGCACCCGCTTTCCCCAGCAACCACTCTCTTCAGAGATTGAAACCAATCATCTGGCCTTCAATCTATAAACCGACCTATAAGCCAGCAACGCCACCCACCAATAAAAATAGAGACCGCATTCGTGTTTAAACCAGACCCTGATCTCAATAAAAAACAGCTGAATACTATTTGGCTATCTGACACTCACCTCGGCTCAAAAGACTGTAAAGCCCAATTCTTGTTGGACTTTCTAAACCGCAATCACTGCGACACACTTTATCTAGTGGGCGATATTATTGACTTATGGGCGATGAAACGGCACTTCCTCTGGCCCGACAGTCACCAGCAAGTGCTCGACAAACTGCTTGAAATTGCCCGCAGCGGCACCCGTGTTATTTACATTCCCGGTAATCACGACGACCTCGCCAACAAACTGGCCGACCACCACTTGCTGAACATAGAAATTATTGACGAACACATACACACCACCGCGATGGGTAAAAAGCTACTCATCGTCCACGGCGACCAGTTTGACCCCGCCGTGCGCTGTAGCAATATTTATCAACAATTCGGCACTATCAGTTATCGCTTTTTATTATTTCTCAACCGCTGGGGCAACCTCCTCCGCAGGTGGACAAACCGGCCTTATTGGTCACTGGCTTACTACCTTAAAAATCGCGTCAAAAATGCCCGTGCAGCCATCCTTGCCTTTGAACAGGCCGCCGTTGACGCCTGTAAATCCCGAGGTCTGGACGGCATTGTCTGTGGCCATATTCACCAGCCAGAATTACGGCAAATAGACGGCATCGACTATTGCAATGATGGCGACTGGGTCGAAAGTTGCACCGCCCTTGTCGAACATCAGGATGGCCGCCTTGAACTCATGCACTGGGGCGATGTACAGCATGCCCTCAAATCCGACCGGGCTGCTAACGATGGACATAATTACCCGGGGCTGGATGCCGCGTAACGCGTCAAAAAGCTAAATACCGAGTTACCCTTACACAGGTCGCCTTTAATCCTCCAACGGCACGGCAAAGTTTTGCCCCTATGGGTTGATCAGTTACACTTGCCGCAATTCAGCGCCTGATCGAGACACTATGGCTGTTTTTGTGTTGCAAGATATTGATGATAACTTTCTGACCAAGGCTTTAGAGTGGCGCGATGACTGCAGCGTGACTGAGGTCTACCGCTCGCCCCACAAGGACGGCGCACTCAACCACTTGCTTGAAGTCAACGCCAAAAACCCGGATCTGCGCGCCCGTGTTGTCCCTTGTGAAGTCGACGCCAAAAACAAACTGCTGTTACCAAAAAAGCAGTCTGCAGCCTGAACCCGGGAGTTCCCCTTGTCACTATTAACCACACGCTTGGCTGCCCTCAACAGCACTGAAAATCAGTGTCACCTGAGTGACATTCAGCGCGGTATTGAAAAAGAGAGCCTGCGGGTCACGCCAGCGGGTGAGCTGGCCAATACGCTGCACCCCAAAGCGCTCGGCTCAACGTTGACCCACCCCAGTATTACTACGGATTTTTCTGAATCTCTGCTGGAATTCATCACCGCCCCATCGTCCTCCATCGACGAGGTGTTGAGTAATCTCGACGATGTCCACCGCTTCACCTATCGCCATATCGGCGACGAATTACTCTGGGTCAACAGCATGCCCTGCATGCTCGGCCGCGATGAAGATATCCCCCTCGGCCAGTACGGCAGTTCCAATATCGGGCAGATGAAAACCATCTACCGTCGCGGGCTGGGCCATCGTTACGGGCGGCTGATGCAAACCATTGCCGGCATTCACTACAACTGGTCACTGCCCGACGCGTGTTGGCAGGTATTGCAGCAAAGCGATAGTTATTCCGGCTCGCTGCAGGATTACAAAACCGAGCGCTACTTCGATTTAATCCGCAATTTTCGCCGCCACTTCTGGCTCCTGGTCTACCTCTTTGGTGCGGCACCCGCAGTCTGTCGCAGTTTTGTCAAAGATCGCGCCCATCGCCTGCAACCGATGGGTAGCGATGACCACAGCCTGCACCTGCCCTACGCTACATCCCTGCGTATGGGCGACCTCGGCTACCAGAGCAATGCCCAGGCCTCATTAATTGTCTGCTATAACAATTTGCCGCGTTATATTGAAAACCTGCGCGGCGCATTAACCACGCCCTATCCCGCTTATGAGGCCGTTGGGGTCAAAGCGCCGGGCGGCAAATACCGTCAGCTCAGCCCTCATTTACTACAGATTGAAAATGAGTTTTACAGCACCATTCGCCCCAAGCGCACAGCGCAGGGCAACGAAACCGCGCTACAGGCCCTGTGGCAACGGGGTGTGGAATATATTGAAGTGCGCTGTGTCGACCTCAATCCCTATATGCCGGTTGGCATTGATGCCGAGCAGATGCGTTTTCTCGATGTTTTCCTGATGCATTGTCTGCTGCAGGACAGTCCGCAAACCGACAACCGTGAATATGGCCAAATCCTTGAAAACCAGCGGCGCATTGTCGATCGCGGCCGCGAACCTGAGTTGGGCCTGAGCCGAGGCGATGGCGAAACGTCTCTGCAGGAATGGGCTGGCGAACTCTTTGCCCAGTTACAGCCCATCGCCCAGGCACTCGACGAGAGTCATACGGGCAACGCCCATGCTGAGGCCGTCAATGCTATGGCGCAGCGACTGCAAAACCCCGAGCTGACACCGGCCGCGCAATTGCTTGAGGAAGTGCGCAGCAGTGACAGCACCTATTTCCAAACGGCCCTGCGTCATGCCCAACAGCACCGTGAGTTCTTTCTCGATTCACCACTCGACCCGGCGATTGAAGAACAGTTCATCAGCCTTGCCGCGCATTCGCTGGAAGACCAGAAGGCCATTGAAGCCGCAGACACACTCAGCTTTGACGACTTCCTCAGCGCCTATTATCAGCAGTATCAATTCTCCCTCGGGTCGTGAACTACCTCGCCCACATTCTTCTCTCGGGCGACAATCTGGACAGACAAGTGGGCGGCCTGCTCGGCGATTTTGTGAAGGGCCCGCTGCAGGGCAAATACCCCGATATTGTTGAAGAGGGCATCACCCTGCACCGCAAGCTCGATGTCTACACCGATGCACAGCCGGAAGTTCAACATCTGATTCGCTCCTTTGCACCCCCGTGGCGACGCTATGCGGGCATTGTTCTCGATATTGCCTTCGACCATATACTAGCAACGCGCTGGCAGGCCTATCACTCATTGAGCCTCGACCAATTCTGCCAACGCTTTTACCAACACCTCAACACCTGCCAGACCTGGCTGCCCGCGCGCGCCCAACACTTCAACCAGCGCGCAGCCGAGATTCGCTGGCTGCAAAGCTACGCCAATGATGCCCTGATCCCCATCATGCTCAACCGCGTTGGCGAGCGCCTGCGTCGACCCCTGCCACTGGGCGAGGCCTGGCCCGAGATTGTTGATCGCCATGAAGAAGTCGAGCAGGTATTCTCCACCGTTATGGCCCGGCTACTCACCCATTCACAACAACTGCGCTCGGCCGCTATCACCCCGACTGCGGTCACCGTTCGCTAAAAGGAACTCTCAATAATGCCCAATATTCGCACGCTCAATTTATGCCTGTTTTTAGGGGCGACGAGCATGATTTTGGTGGCTTTGTATATGCAGCACCAAATGGATCTCAACCCCTGCTACCTGTGCATCGTGCAGCGGGTTTTTGTCATTATGACCGGTCTTATCGCCCTGCTGGCCTTTGCCCACAACCCCGGTGCTAAAGGCCAAAAACGCTACGCCGCAGCAACCAGCCTGAGCGCACTGACCGGCGCTGGTTTCTCCATTCGTCAGTTGTGGCTGCAGAGCCTGCCCGAGGAAAAAGTGCCCGCCTGCGGCCCACCAGCCGACTACCTGTTTGACGCTCTGCCCATCAGCGAAGCCCTGCCCATGTTGCTCAGTGGTGACGGCAATTGCGCCGAGGTGCAGTGGACCTTCCTCAACCTGAGTATCCCCGCGTGGACACTCGTCGCCTTCGCCGCGATGACTCTGCTCGGCATTTATCAATTACTGCGCAAAAGCTAATGGCCTGCCACTAATGAGTAATGCGCTCGACTACCTGAAAGGACTCAGTGTATTAGTGCTGTTTCAGTTGCTCGGGGAGGGTCTCGCCCAAGTACTCCCCATCGCCGTGCCCGGCCCGGTATTGGGTATGATTTTGCTGTTTTTTGTTCTCCGCCAAATCGAGCCGCCCGACTGGCTGACCAAAACGGCTGGTCGACTTATTGGCTTGCTCTCACTGTTTTTTATTCCAGCGGGGGTTGGTGTTTTCTTTCTGCCGGAGCCCATACAGCAACAATGGCCGGCGATTCTGGCAGCAATCGTGGGCGGCACTTTGCTGTCGATTGCCCTCACGGGCCTGGTGCTAAAAGCACTGACTCCCGATATCGCCGATCGATGAATCTATTTAATGCCGATTTAATGGAATTATTCATCGCCGCCAGCCTGCTAGTGCTAACCCTCTGCGCCTATTTCACAGGGCTATGGGCCTTTCAAAAAGCCCAACACTTTTCACTATTGCATCCCTTAATGAGTAGCTGCCTGCTGATCGCCGCTTTGCTTTACAGCTTTGATATCGACTACACCCGCTATCAGCAGGCCAACAGTGCGTTTTACTGGCTGCTCGGCCCGGCAACCATTGCCCTGGCGATACCGCTCAACCGGGAATTCGAGCGCATTCGCGCACTCGCCCAGCCCCTGTTAATGACCTTACTTTTCGGTGCCATTGCCGCACCCTTGTGCGCGGTAACACTGGCTTATTTGTTCGGCGCTGAGCCTTTAACCCTACTGTCACTCACCCCAAAATCTGTCACCACCCCCATCGCCCTGGGCATCGCCAAAGAAATTGGTGCATTGGGTGAATTGAGCGCTGGTGTGGTTATTTTTACCGGTGTGGTCGGTGCCATCGCCGGACCGAAGTTGCTAAGCCTGATCGGTGTAAAAGATGAGCGCTTGCAGGGCTTTACCCTGGGTATTAATGCCCACGGCGTAGGGACGGCACGGGCCTTTGATATCAGCCCACTCTGCGGTGCCTTTTCCAGCCTCGCCCTCGGTCTGACGGGCGTGTTGACCGCGCTGACTTTGCCAACCCTACTGCTATGGCTAGAGAAGGCTTTTTAAACGCGTTTAATCGGGGGGAAATCCGGACGAAAAAAAAGCCCCATCAGAGGCTTTTTTCAAGGCTTCTTTAAAGACTCGCCTTAGCCAGCATCATCACCCGCAGACGCCTTCAATAATTCAACTTCAAAAATCAGCGTTTGATTGGGGCCAATCAAACCACCCGTTCCACCGGGCCCGTAGGCCAGGCCAGCAGGAACATACAATTCCCACTTAGCGCCCTCTTTCATCAGTTGCAACGCTTCAACCCAGCCCGGTATCACCTGGGTAACGCCGAACTGAGCAGGCACGCCGCGCTTAATCGAGCTATCAAACTCACTACCGTCAATCAGAGTACCGACATAGTGAACTTCAACGGTATTTTCCGGCGCGGGAATAGCACCAGAGCCTGCCGTGAGAACCTTATATTGCAGGCCGCTTTCCAGTACTACAACGCCATCCTTTTTCGCATTCTCTGTTAAAAAAGTCTCGCCTTCCTGCAAATTGGTTTCAGCCACCAATTTCGCGCTCGCTTCCTGATCGGCCATCATTTTGGCCTGAAAAGCTTCGATTACTACTTTGACTTGCTCCTCAGACAGTTGCGGCTCATTGCCCGCTACTGCATCGCTCAAACCCAAAGTCAGCGAGGGAATATCAACCTCAAAAGCCTCACTCTTAATTTGTCCGCCAATATTCGTACCCATAATGTAACTGACTTTCTGTATTTCAGATTCCAGTACCACTGCTGCAGGCGCTGTTGCACCGGCATTAGGCTTAGCAGCTTCTTCACAACCCACTAAAAACAGTGACGTTGCGAGGGCAAAGGGTAAATATTGTATTTTTTTGAGCTTCATCTAAATGTCCTTTGTTTTAACATTTTCGTTTTAACGCGAGCCCTTTCGGCTCTTTTTTTGTGGGTAGATAATACCCGATTAAATAAGTTAAACACCACTATGCATTACGGCTCACGACGATAGAGCAAGTCCCACACGCCGTGGCCCAAACGCTGTCCGCGTTTTTCAAACTTGGTAATCGGGCGATAATCGGGCCGTGGCGAATAAACCCCATCACCAGCCAAATTAGTAAAGCCTTCAGCTGCCGACATCACCTCGACCATATATTCAGCATAGGGCTGCCAGTCGGTGGCCATATGAAAGTGCCCCCCGTCAGTGAGTTTTGTGCGGATTCTTTCGACAAAAGGCTGCTGCACGATACGCCGTTTATTGTGTTTCTTTTTATGCCAGGGGTCAGGGAAATAGAGCTGCACCCTGTCGACACTTCCGTTCGGAATACAGTCATCCAGTACGTCCGTCGCATCGGCAAGATAAACCCGTAGATTCGTCAAACCCAGTTCGGCAGCGCGATTAACCAGTCGCCCCGCACCGGGTGGATACACCTCAATACCGACAAAGTCTTTTTCAGGCTCATTTTGAGCCATGGCTAGCAGTGAATCGCCCATGCCAAAACCGATTTCTAGCACCACGGGTGCCACGCGGCCAAATACCTCAGCCCAGTTATCAATTGGCCCGGCAAATAAACTCAGGCGAAAGTGGGGCCAATGCTGCTCAAGAGCACGCTGCTGGCCTTCGGTCATACGGCCACTGCGCAAGACATAACTGCGGATAGATTTTTTCTTGTACTCGGGGCGGAAATTCTTTGCTTCTGTCATCTCTGCACTCACCGCCGGAAAAAGCTAATCGTCAAGCTAGCCCAACCCAGCAGAAAAAACACCCCGCCGACGGGCACACACATGCCGAGCCAACTTTTCTGTGTCAATGCGAGGAGATAAAGGCTGCCACTAAAAAATATGATGCCCAATACAAATAAACAGGCTGCAACAACTAACCAATGCGAAGCGCGAGAGTTCGCTTCACCGGTCGTGGAGAAGAAGGCACAGGCTAAAAGGGCCACGACGTGGAACATATGGTAGCGCACACCAGTTTGCCAGAGTTGCATTGCCTCGGGGGCGATCAGGGCCTTTACACCGTGGGCGCCAAAAGCACCGATGGCAACAACCAAAAATCCGTTGATGGTTACGAGCAGCGGCAGGAAGCGGCTGTCGGTATTATTTGAACTCACTATCTATCACCTGATTAAAACGGAAAAACGATGGGTGTTGAGGCTATTCATTACCTTGCCACTGATTGCAGCATTTGCTTTACCCCTAAAAAAAACCGCGAAATTCGCGGTTTTTTTTAGGTTCTTAACAATTTGAGCTTGTGCTTATACGATTCAAGCCTCGAGGAAAGAGCGCACCTTTTTCATCGCATTTTGCTCGAGCTGGCGAATACGTTCCGCCGACACACCGTAAACATCCGCCAGTTCGTGCAAGGTTGCCTTGCCATCACTCAACCAGCGTTGGCGAATAATATCCTGACTGCGCTCATCCAGCTCACCCAGTGCGGTGGCCAATCGAGCCTGACTATCACTTTCCCAGTCGGCATCTTCGGCTAACAGGGCGGGGTCAGCCTCGCGATCTTCGAGGTAGAGCGCGGGTGCCTGGTAGGCGCTCTCGTCATCGTCATCAGACGAGGCATCGAAGCCGGCATCTCGGGCTGAAAGCCGTTTTTCCATCTCGCGCACATGTTTGACCTCAACACCCAAATCTTCTGCGATGGCTTTGGCTTCGTCATTAGTCAGCCAGGCCAAGCGTTTTTTTGCGCCGCGAAGATTAAAGAACAACTTGCGCTGGGCCTTGGTAGTCGCAACCTTAACAATACGCCAGTTGCGCAACACAAATTCATGAATTTCAGCTTTGATCCAGTGCACGGCAAAAGAGATCAAACGCACGCCCCTTTCAGGATTAAAGCGCTTAACTGCCTTCATCAAGCCGACATTACCTTCTTGAATAATGTCCGCCAGCGGCAAGCCGTAACCGTTGTAAGAGCGGGCGATATGCACCACGAAACGTAGGTGAGCCATTACCAACTGGCGCGCACTGTCGACGTCGTCCTCAAAATACAGACGCTCTGCGAGGGCTTTCTCTTCCTCAACGGAGAGAATCGCAATCGTGCTTACACCCTGCATATAGGCTCCGAGGTTGCCCCCTGGTGCCATCCATTGAATCGATTGAAGATTCGTACTCATAACAACCTCTATAAATCAGCGACGCAGTTTACCACTCTTAAGTTAGATAACAACAGACCGTAAAAGTTCATTTAAGTACCTGTTTTGTCTACTAAATCACGGTTCGAGTTGCGCAATATGCCGCCCCACTGCGAGTGCCGCACCCACCAAACCCAGAGCACCACCAAGGGCGATGAGTACCAGCATGCCATCCAGCCCAATACCCTGCAGAGCGAAGTCACTTTGATACAGCGCCGCCAGACGGGTCACCGTTGTCCCCAGCCAAAACTGGGCAATCACCACCCCCAACCACGCAAGAACGCCACCAAACACACCGTACCAAAGCCCGGTATAAAGAAAGGGCCGCCGCACAAAGCCATTGGTGCCGCCCACCAGCTTCACCACCAGAATTTCCTCACGGCGATTTTCTATTGCCAGACGAATCGTATTACCGACCACCAGTAACACGCCCAACGATAGCGCACCGCCCAGCAGCACGGTGATTTGTCGGCCAATATCGAGTATCTGTTGCATGCGCTGCAGCCATTTCATGTCGAGCTGCACTTCGTCGACCAGAGGCTGCTTCGCCAGCGTTTTCACCAGCTGCTCAACCCGTGGCACATCGGCCTCGATGGTGGCAATGGGCACAACCAGTAATACCGGTGGCAGGGGGTTTTCATCGAGCAAGGTTAAAGCCTCACCAAAACCGGCACTATCCTGCAGGGCATCGAGGGCCTGGCTCGGGGAAATATAGTGTATTTCGGCAAGCTCATCGTTCGACTCAAGTTGCTTGATCAAGCTCTTAATGGCCTTATCTTTGGCACCCTTTTTCAGAAACAGGGTCATCTGCGCGCTGCTATCCCAGCTGCCGCTGAGTTGCTGCAGGCTCGACACGCCAACGTAGAGCATGGCCGGCAGAGCCAGGGCGATAGCCACAACCAGCATTGTCATGACACTTTGCAGGGGTTCGCCGACCAGGCGGTGGAAACTCTCAGCCGCATTTTTGCGATGGTTATGAATATACGCTCGCAGTATCGAGATAAGACTGCGGCGGCTTTCCACCGCACCACTGCGTCGGGGTTGCGAGGCGGTGACTGTATCGGTCTTATGCCGAGGCAAGGGAAGCCACCTCTGAAAGTCGCCCGTGATCCAGGGTGAGTACTCTTTCGTCCATTCGTGAAATGAGCGCAATATCGTGGGTCGCTACTAAAACGCTGACACCGACATTGCGAAAGTCTTCAAATAGTTTCATGATTTCGGCAGAGAGTTCGGGGTCGAGGTTGCCCGTCGGTTCATCGGCGAGCAGTATGCGCGGGGTGTGTACTACGGCCCGGGCGATACCAATGCGCTGCTGCTCACCGCCGGATAGCTGTACTGGGTTGAGTTTTTCTTTGCTGAGCAAACCAACCTTGTCGAGGGCCGCACGCACACGGCGCTCGATGTCGCGGTGCTGCGCACCTGAAACCTGCATTGGCAAGGCCACATTGTCGAATACGCTGCGATCGAACAATAGCTGGTGATTTTGGAAAACTACGCCGACACGCCGCCGATAGTAGGGTATTTGGCTTTTGTGCAGGCGACTAAGGTTTTTGCCATTAACCAGTAGCTGGCCACCGGAAGGGCGCTCCATCAACATAATCAGCTTTAACAGGGTACTTTTACCGGCACCGGAATGGCCGGTGAGAAAGGCCATTTCCCCCGCGTCCAGGGCAAAGTTAACCTGACTCAGCGCTTCGTGGCCATCCGGGTAACGCTTGCTGACATTATCAAATTCGATCATAGGCCATTGTCAACGTCCGACAAGACGGCTTTAACGTAATCCTCGGCACGAAAAACCTGAAGATCATCAACGCCTTCACCCAAACCGACATAGCGCAGGGGCACTTTAAAGCGACGACTCAGAGCAAAAGCGACACCACCCTTGGCAGTGCCATCGAGCTTCGTCAGCGCCAGGCCAGTAATGCCCACCGCCTGATTAAATTCGTGCATTTGGTTGAGGGCATTTTGGCCGGTGCCCGCATCCAGCACCAGCAGTACTTCGTGGGGTGCGGCTTCATCCAGCTTGGCCATCACCCGTTTGACCTTTTCCAGCTCTTCCATCAAGTTGGATTTAGTGTGCAAACGCCCTGCCGTGTCGGCAATCAATACATCGATGTTTTTGGCTTTGGCCGACTCGATAGCATCATAAATGACCGAGGCACTATCTGCCCCCGTATGCTGAGCAACAACCTGCACATTGTTACGCTCGCCCCAAACCTGTAACTGCTCGACCGCTGCGGCACGAAAAGTATCGCCAGCAGCGAGCATCACCGAGTGACCCTCTTTTTGATAGCGCTGGGCGAGTTTACCAATGGTCGTGGTCTTACCCACGCCGTTGACACCCACCACCAGCAACACAAAGGGTTGTTTGCCGGAAACATCCAGAGCTTGCTCACAGGGGCTAATAATATCGAGCAACACCCGATGCAGCTCTGCTTTGAGGGTATCGCTGTCATTGAGCTCACCGCGCTTCACACGATCCGTGAGCTCACTAATAATTTCGGTGGTGACATCGACGCCGACATCGGCCATCAGTAATAGGGTTTCAAGCTCCTCGAGTAGCTCATCACTAATTTCTTTACGGCCGAGGAAAAAGGCACCCAGGCCAGCACTGGTACGCGACAGGGCACGGCTAAAGCGATTGGGGCGTTTCTTTTTCTCGACCGGTTTCGCTAGCTCGGTATCTTCCGGCTTTGTCGAAGGATCTTCCAGCACTTCACTATGAGGCTCAGGCTTAGCTTTTTCAGGCTCGGGCTGCTCTGCAGGAGCTGTGGGCTGGACAGGTGGTGAGACCTCAGCGGCACTCGACGCAGAGGCCTCGGCAGGCGGCGAAGCAGTAGCTGGCGCTTCGACAGGGACTTCGGGTTCAACCGATGTTACCGGCAAAGTCACGGCCACTGGAGCCACAACATCAGGACTTGCCACTTGCTCCAGCGACTCGGGGTCTTTGAGCGACTCTTGCAGTGAGTCTGATAGCTGCTCTGTCGGCGTTATTGCCTGCGTATCGAGCACCTCTGCCGCTGCCGACTCTGTGGGCTCAATAGCTTTATTTTTGCGCCGCCAGCGGGAAAATAAACCCCGTTTTTCAGATTTTTTCGGTGACTCTTTTTCAGAGGACATTGCGAATTTTCCCGGTACTACGACAAGCTGTGTATCCTATCATTTTTACCTTCAATCAGGAGCGGCCGATTGCCACGCAAAGCCACGAATAAACAAACCAACGGCCAGGTGCGTATCATCGCCGGACAATGCCGAGGACGGCGCATTAGTTTCCCCGCCGTTGCCGGCCTGCGCCCCACTGGCGACCGTCTGCGAGAAACACTGTTTAACTGGCTAGCCACGGATTTAAGAGGCGCTCACTGTCTCGATCTTTTTGCCGGTTCTGGTGCGCTGGGACTGGAGGCAGCATCCCGTGGCGCAGGCGAGGTTGTTTTACTTGAGTTGAACACTGCTGCCGCTCGCGCCCTAAGCGATAATATTGAATTACTTGATTTGAAGTCCGCCCAGGTGTTTAACGCTGACACTCTCAGCTGGTTACAACAAAACGCGAATAACATGGCGCCCTTCGATATTATTTTTCTCGACCCACCCTTCGACTCAACATTACTCGCCAGTGCCGTTGCTACTCTTGCTCAACAAACGAGCCTGCTAGCGGAAGACGCGATGATTTATATCGAGGCCCCCGTTCGTCAAATACTGGATTTTATTCCTGCACACTGGCAGCTCCATCGCCACAAAACAGCAGGGGATGTCGCTTGCCATCTTTATCGTGTACTGAGCCCGCTATCGAATTAACACAAATCACCTGTCAATTCGGGTAATTGAGCTAAAGGGTCAAATTGTTTAACATGCGCCTCCGCGTTGGAGTGCCTATCTATGAAAACAATTGTTTACCCTGGAACATTTGACCCCATGACCAATGGCCATGTTGACCTGATTGAACGGGCTTGCAAGTTATTTGACCATGTCATTGTGGGTATTGCGCGCAGTGAAAAGAAGAAGCCCATGTTCTCACTGGATGAACGCGGCGATCTTGCCAAAGAGGCCCTGTCTCACCTAAAGAATGTTGAAATCATAGGTTTTGACTATCTACTGGTCAATTTCCTCAAAGACTGCAAAGGCGATGCTGTACTGCGGGGCCTGCGTGCCGTTTCCGATTTTGAATATGAATTTCAGCTGGCCAATATGAACCGCGCCCTGTCGCCCGCGGCTGAAAGTATCTTTATGACCCCCTCGGAACAACACTCCTATATTTCATCCAGCCTGGTGAGAGAGATCGCTGCGTTAACCGGTGATATTTCCCCCTTTGTGCCACCCAATGTTGCTAAGGCTCTGAGCGAAAAGTTCAGCTAAAGCTGTCAGTGCGTTAGCGCTGACAATCGGGGCAATACACAGTACTGCGTTGCCCCAAACGCACCTCTTTCAAGGTGGTCGAGCATTCAACACAAGCCTCACCAGCACGACCATACACCTGCAATTCCTGCTTAAAGTAACCCGGCTTGCCGTCACCACCGACGAAGTCGCGCAGTGTTGTGCCGCCCTGCTCGATCGCTGCAGCAAGGACTTCCCGCACAACCTCTGATAATCGAGCGTAACGACGCGCGGAAATACGATTCGCCTTGCGCAGGGGGTGTATGCCACTGCGAAATAGCGCCTCATTGGCATAGATATTACCCACGCCAACGACAACTTTGCTGTCCATCAAAAAGCTTTTCACCGCCAGGCTTTTGCGCCGTGAGCACTGATAAAGGTGGTCATCATCGAAAAGATCGCCCAGCGGCTCCGGGCCAAGATTGGCGAGTAGAGAGTGCTCAAGGGGCTCGCCCTCGATCCAGAGTATGCAGCCAAAGCGACGTGGATCGTTGTAGCGCAGTATCCAGCCGCTCTCGAGGACCAGATCAACGTGGTCGTGCTTACCCGCAGCCGTGCCTTGAGCGGCAAGGCTTAAGCTACCCGACATGCCGAGGTGTATCATCATGTGGCCGTGGGGGAATTTCAGCAGTAAGTATTTACCGCGCCGAGTCACCTCTTCAACTGCCTTGCCCACCAGCAAGGTGGGCAGGTCTTCGGGTATTGGCCAGCGCAGGGTAGGGCGGCGCACCACCACCTTCTGTATCTTCTGTTTCAGCAAATGGGGGCGAATGCCCCGCAAGGTGGTTTCTACTTCCGGCAGTTCGGGCATGACTATCGAGCCTCAAGTCATTTTTTATGGTGTCAGTATTTAGCGGGCAATAAAAAGCCCGGCAATACCGGGCTCTTTCAACTCACCAAAAGTGAAAATCAGCTTATTTGATTTTCGCTTCTTTATAGGCAACGTGCTGGCGAACGACGGGATCAAATTTTTTGATCTCCATCTTCTCAGGCATGGTGCGCTTGTTCTTGGTGGTCGTGTAGTAGTGTCCAGTGCCGGCACTGGAGACTAACTTGATGGTATCTCTGTTTGACTTAGCCATGTTGTTTCTCCTTAGACCTTGCCGCCATCGGCGCGAATGTTGGCAATAACCTGCTCTACGCCGAGCTTATCGATAATGCGCATACCTTTGCTTGAAACACGCAATTTGATAAAGCGCTTTTCTGTTTCCATCCAAAAGCGATGGGTATGAAGATTGGGCTCAAACCGGCGGCGAGTCCTGTTTTTTGCATGGGATACATTGTTCCCGCTCATGGGACGCTTGCCGGTGACCTGACACACTCTGGACATCTTTTTGCCTCTATCTAATCTGAATAAACTGTTAATTTCTGGGGTCGTGACGACCAGCCCTACTACTCAATCATTACTTGTCTCAGACAAGCGGGAACAGTGTGCCGGTGAAAAGAGCCGTGCTTTATACCAGAGCAAGCATTACGAATCAAATTAAATTTGTTTTTAGTCGTTCTTTTCAAGCGCCTATAACAGGCCTCGCTCAGCCAGAGAGACCTCCTCACCATGGCCAACGACGATGTGATCAAGCACCCGAATATCAACCAATGCCAGAGCCTCCTTCAGCTGCCGAGTAATTTTCTCATCCGCACCACTGGGCTCAGCAATACCGGAGGGATGGTTATGCGAAAAAATCACCGCCCCCGCATTGTGCTGCAAAGCCCTCTTCACAACTTCCCGGGGGTAAACGCTGGCGCCATCAATCGTGCCCTGAAACAACTCTTCTGTGGCTATCAGGCGATGTCGAGTATCGAGAAACAGGCAGAGAAAGACCTCGCGCTGATAACCCTGAAAATGTGCGCGCACATATTGCCTGACGGTTTCCGGATTGGTAAACACCTGTTCTCTACTCAGCTGCTCTCCCAAATGTCGCCGGGCCAGTTCTAGCACTGATTGCAGCTGGGCATATTTAGCCGGGCCTAAACCTTTTACGGCACAGAAAGCCTCAAGATCGGCATTCAGTAAGGTGGAAATACTACCGAACTGAATCAACAATTCTCTCGCCAGATCAACTGCCGACAAACCAGTAATGCCCGTGCGCAGAAATATCGCCAACAACTCTGCATCTGAAAGTGCTCGCGGCCCCTGATTTATTAACTTCTCCCGAGGGCGCTCCCCCTCCGGCCAATTTTTGATCGTCATCGCAAACCTTCCATGATTTCTACGAAATTCCTTTAGCAAATGTTATCTTAGCGCCAATTCTGAGTTTTAAAAGGGTCTTCATGGGTTCTCTAAGCAACAAAAGGGTCATACTCGGCGTCACCGGAGGCATAGCCGCCTATAAAAGTGCCGAGTTAATCCGTTGCCTACAAGGCGAGGGGGCTGAGGTTCGCGTCGTGATGACCCCTGCGGCAACAGAGTTCATCACCCCTCTGACCCTGCAGGCACTATCGGGAAACCCCGTTAACCTCGAGCTACTCGATACGGCCGCCGAAGCAGCCATGGGACATATTGAACTTGCTCGTTGGGCCGACCTTATTCTGATCGCCCCAGCCAGCGCAGATTTTATTGCCCGGCTGTGTCATGGCGAGGGTAATGACTTACTCAGCACGGTCTGCCTTGCCAGCCACAGCCCCATCGCCATTGCGCCTGCGATGAACAAACATATGTGGGAAAACAACGCCACGCAAAACAACCTGCAACAACTACGTGCGCAGACGGTGCATATTTTTGGCCCGGCCACTGGCTACCAAGCCTGTGGCGATGTGGGTGAAGGACGCATGGAAGATCCCACCACACTGGCCAGAATGACCGGCTCATTGTTTGAAAAAGGCCTATTGAGCGGGAAGAAAGTTGTCATCACCGCCGGGCCAACCCGTGAAGCTCTCGACCCCGTACGCTATATTTCTAACCACAGTTCCGGCAAAATGGGCTATGCCCTGGCTCAAGCAGCCATGGAGGCAGGAGCAACAACTATACTCATCAGCGGGCCAGTACAAATCGCACCGCCAGAGCGTGTCAAGATTATCGCTGTCGAATCAGCTGAAAACATGCTTTCCGCCGCCTTAGACGAGCTTGATGGAACTGACATTTTTATTGCTGCCGCTGCTGTCGCAGATTATAGACCCGCCAGCGTAGCCGAACAAAAAATCAAAAAAAATGATGACGACATGTTTATACAGCTAGTTAAAAATCCTGATATTGTCGCCACTATTGCTGCCCACCCCAAACGGCCATTGACTATCGGCTTTGCGGCAGAAACTGAAAACCTCGAACATTATGCAAAACAAAAATTACAAAATAAGAAACTCGACCTGGTCATCGCCAACGATGTTTCTGACTCAACGATTGGCTTTAACAGCGACGACAATCGCGTATTACTCGTCGAGTCCGGTGGCAGCAAAAAACTACCAATAATGAATAAAAACCTGTTAGCAACGCGGCTTATTGAGCATATCGCCTCTTTATCGAAAACTTCGCAGCCTTGAACAAAATCGCTATTTTTATCACACAAGGGTGACTATGAAGCTACCAATAGATTTCAACTCTGCCATAAAAACACCTGTCGTCATTGCCGGCTCTGTGCTGATTATCATTTATACCATTTTTTTAACTCAACTCTTTTACGGCAAGCTTGTCATCGCACCTTGGCACGAAGCGATAACTCAAAAAGCAGAGTCCTTAGCTGAAAATCAAGTTTTAACAATCGTAAACTACTTCGAAGTAATGGATGAAAAACTCAATCGCATCGCCAAAGATCGAACATTAATCAACCTATTAAATTCAAAGAATATCGCACAGATAAAAGAATACAAAGATTTTCTGCGCCACCAATTACCCGAAATGGCTGAAATCAAATTAGTTTCCGTTAACAGCCCTTACTTTGATGAAACACAGAATTTTGTCGGCATTACTCTCGCCAAAAACTCCATCGCCGGCAAACAACTTGAGCCAACGGCGGTTAAACTCCATGACTGGCTGATCGTCAACGCCACTCCCATTGCTGATTATGATGAAGTCGTCGGCAGTTTAATCGTCAACCTCTCAGTGCAAAACCTTCACGCTGTGCTTAGCCAAGCAGACCCCACCCTGGGTCAAACAGAACTACTCCAGTTTACCCGCGGTTTTGCTCCCCAGGTTATTGTCTCCAGCGGCGGCTCAAATACGTCCTTTCAATCAACCATCCCCGTTAAAGGCCGAGCTGACTGGCAGCTGCGCTATTCAGTGTCATCTAAGCTGGTTAATACGGTCGACAAACCCGTTCTTTATTTCATCCTCTGTTTTTTGGCGTTACTAATAATAGGTTTATTGCTGTCAGTCCTCTTAATTCGCTACCAATTAACTCGCATTCGGGAAGCATCAGCTCTTGATGCAACAGACCTGACGCCCACTGAACTCAACCAGTTAATCCAAGAAAAGCTCACCCAAAGAAGAACCCAGCCCCCTAGTACTGCCCTAAAAATAGTAGCGGATGCAGGGGAAGAAATAGAGGAAGAGGCTTCCACTGCCGTGGTTTTCAGACAATATGACATCAGGGGCAAAGCAAATAGCCAAATTACTGAAGATTTCGCCGAGCTATTAGGTAACGCCATCGGTTCAGATATGGTGAACAGCGGGCAACGAAATTTACTTGTTGGCGCTGATGGTAGAACGTCCAGCCCCCGCTTAAAAGCCGCCTTAATTCAGGGCGTACTCTCTACAGGCTGCAATATTATCGATATTGGTACCGTGCCAACGCCCGTACTTAATTTTGCTCTGGCAACAATGGATACCGTGGAATCTGGTGTCATAATCACAGCCAGCCACAACCCTGCCACGGATAATGGCTTTAAAATTTATTACAACCAACAAGTTATTTCTGGCGCCGAACTTCTCAGTCTAAAAACAGCAATGGATGCAGGCATATGGAAAAGCGGGCAGGGCCAGCAAAAACAGATTGATATCCTTGATCAATATACTGAAGCAGTACTGAAAAGTATTAATCCCGTGTCAAGACAACTTCGCGTAGTAATCGATTGCGCCAATGGTGCTGCGGGGCCTATAGCGCCAGCCCTTTTTGAAGCACTGGGCTGCGAGGTCATCCCTCTCTACTGTGACATTGATGGTGCCTTCCCCAACCATCCACCAGATCCTTCTAATCCCGAAAACCTTATGGATCTCATCACCATCGTCAAGCACGAAGAAGCCGATCTTGGACTTGCTTTTGACGGTGACGGCGATCGGCTGACCGCAGTCACTGCGGAGGGAAATATCATTTGGGCCGACGAATTACTAATGATTTTTGCTCGCGACGTTATTGGTAGCTACCCGGAAACTGATATTGTATTTGACGTCAAATCAACTCGTCGACTTAATAACCTGATTAGTAATTATGGTGGACACCCTGTTATGTGGAAAACGGGGCACTCTCATATCCGCCAAAAGATTTCTGAAACTGGCGCGCCCCTTGGTGGTGAGTTTAGCGGCCATATCTTCTTCAATGACCGCTGGTATGGCTTTGACGATGGCCTCTATGCCGCCGCACGTTTAATCGAAATTATTAATCAAAGAGAGCAAAGCCTCGACCAAATAACCGAAGCATTTGAAACCACCGTATCCACCTCCGAATTACGCGTTGCTGTTCCAGAAAATGACAAATTTGCCATTGTTAAAAAGTTTGCTGAAGGTGTTTTTCCCGAGGCAAAGCGCATTACCATTGATGGCTTACGCCTGGAATATCCCGAAGGTTGGGCATTAATTCGCGCATCTAACACCTCTGCTCATTTAACATTTAGATTTGAGGCCGACAATCAACAAGTACTATCCAGGTTGCAGCACCAGCTCAAACAAAAATTGGTCTTGCTATTACCTGATACAAAACTGCCCTTTTAACAAACGGCTCTTCCGCTAACAAAGGACCTTGGAGTTTTCTGGCACTATGTCTCTATCTCGTGATAATGCGCTGCAAACGGCAAATATTCTTACCGAAGCATTACCCTATATTCAAAAATTCACCGGCCGAACTCTGGTCATTAAGTTTGGCGGTAACGCCATGATTGATGACCAGCTAAAACAAAGCTTTGCGCGCGATATCGTGCTAATGAAACTCGTCGGCATCAATCCTGTTATCGTCCATGGTGGCGGGCCACAAATAGGCGAGTTACTCGACAAACTCAATATCGAATCTAATTTCGTCGACGGTATGCGAGTTACTGACAACAGGACAATGGATGTTGTTGAAATGGTTCTTGGTGGTGCGGTTAATAAAGAAATCGTTAGTCTGATTAATCATGCCGGGGGTAAAGCTATTGGCATTACGGGTAAAGACGGCCAGCTGATTACCGCAAAGAAAATGCTCGTGACACGAAACAACCCGGAAATGGAAGCACCTGAAATTATCGATATTGGCCAAGTCGGTGAAGTTAAACATATTAATACGGCCGTTATCGACATGCTAACAGGTGGGGATTTTATTCCTGTTATCGCACCAATTGGTGTTGATGATGAGGGCAACTCGTACAACATCAATGCCGATCTTGTCGCTGGAAAAATTGCCGAAGTCCTGCAAGCCGAAAAACTATTATTACTGACCAACATCTCTGGCTTACAAGATAAAGAAGGTAGGGTATTAACGGGACTCTCCACCGAACAAGTTGATGAACTCATTGCCGATGGCACCATAAGCGGCGGTATGCTCCCCAAAATACGCTGTGCCCTTGATGCGGTAAAAGCGAATGTCCGCAGCGCCCACATAATTGATGGCCGTGTCAGCCATGCCGTATTACTTGAGATATTTACCGACGAAGGTGTTGGCACACTGATCACCAATAAGACCAGCTAGCCTTCTTGTTCGTTATTTACTTTTTTCTAGTTTTAACAGAGGCCCTATCGACACAATGACAGCTTCTCCATCTTCGCCAAAAAAAAGCTCATCACGACGCCAGGCTATTCTTCAAGCATTGGCCGAAATGCTTGAACAGGCTCCCCATAAAAAAATCACTACGGCGGCGCTGGCAAAAGAAGTCGGAGTTTCCGAGGCAGCCCTGTACCGACACTTTCCGAGTAAAGCTCGAATCTACGAAAGCTTGATTGATTTTATTGAAGAAACTCTTTTTAGCCGTATTAATGTCATCATTAAAGACGCGCCCGATACCCAGGAGCGCTGCCGAATGATCATCACTTTATTATTAAGCTTTTCAGAAAAAAACCCAGGGCTATCTCGCATTCTTACCGGCGATGCCTTAACCGGCGAAACAGAGCGCCTGCATATCAGGGTCAATCAATTGCTTGCCCGTATCGAGTCCCAAATTAAACAGGTACTACGAGAAGGCGAGCTTAAAGAAAACTGCCGAACGCATTTGCTGGCCTCTGCTGCCGCCGAACTGTTACTCGCTATAGCAGAAGGAAAAATCCGCCAATTTGGGCGTAGCAATTTTACCAACCTCCCTTCCACACATTGGCAGGAACAATGGATGGCACTCGACAAAGCTATCTATATCTAGGCCCTGCTACTCCCCAAGCTTATTCGCGTCTGACTGAGCTTTAAGCTGACGGTATCGCTCTATATAGCCGAGATAACGTTCTTCTGTTTTATTATATTCGTCTTCTTTAAGCACCAACAAACTCTCAGACTTTTTCACCTCGGCATCTAGCTCTAATAATGTTCCCCTCACATTTTCAGGCACTTGCCGACCTCCGCGCTGGTAGTTTGCCGCTCTCTGCTGCTCGAAAGCAATTCGACGAGTACTACCCTTAATGTTGCTTCTTATACCTTTTACTTCCCTATCAAGCTGGCTAAGCTTACGTGACATTGCCGCTTTAATATCGACCACTGAACTGTAGCTGATAAGAATAAAACGATCTTCCTTTTCACGCGCTGCCAGAGCTTTCTTCCGCAAGGCTTTCTCAACAGCGTTTTGGGGCACTGAAGGTGCAACGGTATCTAGTAGCTGTCCTGTATAGCTAAGTATATCGTAGCCTTGGGCAACATAGCCCGGCGGGATTTTATCATCGATAACGACAACACCCTCTGCATTTATGTAACGATACAGCCTTCCACCGCCAGCACCATAACTAACACTGGCACAGCTCAATATCAGCAGGATTACAAATAATCTTCTACAACCTTTCATCAAGCTTTCTCAAACCCTGTTTTATTAAATACCATATTTTTGTTGATAACTTTCTACTGCTTCCAGCGTCGCTCCACCTGTAGACTGCTCGCCAACGTAGGACAAAATATGTGAAATATCTACGATGCTCTTCACACTTAGCGTGAATTCCTGCTCCAGCGCCTGTATTGCTGACAAACCCCCATCTCGACGCTCCTTTCTATCCAGGCCAACCAGCACACCAGACACCTCTGCCCCAGCAGTGTCAATCAGGGTCAGCACTTCACGAATCGCCGTGCCTGCGGTAATCACATCGTCAACGATCAGTACTCGGCCTTGCAAAGGCGCGCCAACTAAATTGCCGCCCTCACCGTGGGCCTTAGCCTCTTTACGATTAAAACAATAGGGCACATCACGATCATATAATTCAGACAGGGCAACAACTATCGTCGCAACCAAAGGAATACCTTTATAGGCTGGGCCGAAAATCACATCAAATTCAAGGTTGTTATCGACTATTGCTTGCGCATAACAGCGGCCAAGGACTGCCAAAGCCCGGCCTGTATTAAAATTACCCGCATTAAAGAAGTAGGGGCTAACGCGACCCGATTTCAGCGTGAACTCGCCAAATTGCAGTACCTGGTGCTCAAGCGCCAGATCAATAAACTCTCGTTGATAGTTTTTCATCTACTCAATTCGATTGGAAGTATTTAACTGAGAACTCCGGCGGAGATCACACGGCAGTAAGAAATTAGACTTAACATTTTCCCCTGTTTAGCCGCTTAAGGTATCATAGATCGTTAAAAATAGAAGGCAGGAATATGCGTTTAATAAGTGCTTGCGTTGACGGCATCCATCAAGCCACCGAAAAAGGTTTGTTCGATTGGCTAAAGGAACAAGATGCGGAGATCATCTGCCTACAGGATCTCCGTGCCCAGGCACCAGAGCTTGAAGATAACCCCGCGTTTCAGCTCGACGGCTATTTCAGTTATTTCTTTGACTCGCCCACCCCGCAAACCAATGGTGTCGCCATCTATACCCGCCAGGCGCCCAAGGCAATAATGTTCGGCTTCGGCCTCACCTCCGGCGAGGATATGAACGGGCGCTACCTGCAGGCCGATTTTGACCACACCAGCGTCGCCTGCCTTCTTGCCCCTCAGGGTGGCGAAGATGCCTCCACACGAGAAATCAAAAGCCAGTTTTTTACCGGCCTGCAAAACCAGATGCTAAAAATCACCCGCAAACGTAGGAATTATATTTTCTGTGGTAATTGGCAAATGGCCCACCGTGAAATCGATGTACAAAACTCAGAGAGTCATAACGACGAATCCGGTTTTTTGGCCGAAGAGCGCCAGTGGCTCAACCAGCTCTACAACGAGATCGGTTATGCCGATGCCTTTCGTATTTCCAACTCAGACAACGATGAATTCAGCTGGTGGCCATCGGGAGAGATGGGCAGCGGCGACGCATGGCGCACCGACACCCAGATTATTTCCAAAGCACTCATCAACCAGGTCGAATACGCCGTACTCTACAAAGCCAAGGTGTTCTCTAGCCACACCCCAGTAATTATCGACTACGACCTGCACGAGCTTTAAGCCCGCAGGCCGCGACGCCTCAACTCTGCGCCAATGCCATGCGCTGAACTTTAACGAGATCAGCGATACCACGCTTAGCCAGCTCCAACATTGCGTTTAGCTCATCCTGGTTAAACGGTGCCGCTTCTGCAGTGCCTTGCACCTCGATAAAGCCTCCATCACTGTTCATCACCACATTCATATCGGTTTCAGCCTGTGAATCTTCGGCATAATCCAAATCCAGTACCGGCATCCCTTTATAAATACCCACAGAAACTGACGCGACAAAGCTCTGCAGGGGGCTTTTGGCGATGCGTTTTTTGCTCAGCAAATACTCAACCGCATCAGCCAGCGCCACATAGGCACCCGTTATCGACGCCGTGCGCGTGCCCCCATCAGCCTGAATAACATCACAGTCAATATTGATGGTATTTTCACCGAGAACACTCATATCCACCGCCGCCCGCAATGAACGACCAATCAAGCGCTGAATCTCTTGAGTACGGCCGCTCTGCTTACCACGGGCCGCCTCTCTATCCATGCGTGAATTGGTCGAGCGCGGCAACATACCGTATTCCGCAGTGACCCAACCCTGCCCCTTACCACGCAAGAAACGCGGCACCCCTGGGGTGACGCTCGCGGTACAAATGACCTTGGTATCACCAAATGCCACCAACACCGAGCCCTCGGCATGACGGGTAAAATTGCGGGTGATTTTAACGCTGCGAAGCTGTTCGGGACGACGTCCACTGGGGCGCGACATAAAATGATCCTTGTGAAGACTGAAATGAAAACGAGCAACAAATACAAGACATGCTCTGGAGCGGCTATTGTAGCGAAATTAGTCTCTTGAGTTGCCACCCGTGTTTGCTAACATGGGCACTAACTGCAACATCGAGTCCGAGTAAGAATGCCAAGAAGCATGACCGCCTTCGCCAGTGCCAACGCCAAATACGCCTGGGGCACGCTGACCTGGGAGCTGCGTTCAATTAACCACCGCTTTCTCGAAGCCACCTTTCGTCTGCCAGAAACCCTGCGCCATCTCGAAATTAATTATCGTGAAAAGCTGCGCCAGTTTGCTCAGCGCGGAAAAATCGACTGCACCCTGCGCCTTGACCTCGCCCAAGGCCACGCTACCGGCATTAACCTCGATATCGCGCGCCAATATCTTGCTGCCTGTAACCAGATTCAGCAATTGATGCCAGAGTCATCAGCGCCCATATCACCGATCGACGTGCTGCAAGTACCCGGCGTATTGCAAGAAGACAAGGTTGACGCCCAGACTCTACAAGCAGCAACGTTAGACGTTTACGTGGAGGCTCTGAATAAGCTAGCCGATGCTCGCAGCCGTGAGGGCGACCGTCTCACCACGTTTATCAGTGAGCGGCTAGAAAAAATCAGCCTCGAGGTCACCTGTGTTCGCACTGTGCTGCCCCAGCTCATGGCGCAGCAGCAACAAAAGCTGCGAGGTAAACTAGAGCAGGTCACCGCCCAGCTCGATGAAGAAAGGCTTGAACAGGAGCTGGTTTACATCGCCAATAAAAGCGATGCCGACGAGGAACTGGATAGACTTGAAACCCACATCGAAGAATTTTATCGTGCCCTCGACAGTACATCGCCCGTCGGTAGGCGACTCGACTTCCTGCTGCAAGAATTAAATCGTGAGGCAAACACCCTCTCATCAAAATCCCAGGCAGCAACCACCACCCACTCTGCCGTCGAATTAAAAGTACTGATCGAACAAATTCGCGAACAAGTGCAAAACCTCGAATAGCAGGAGAGATACCCCAACATGACCCAGCGTGGCACCCTCTACACCATTTCAGCACCTTCCGGGGCGGGCAAAACCAGCCTCGTCGCCGCCCTGCTTGAGAAACGGCCCAACCTTCAAGTGTCCATCTCTCACACCACCCGGCCCAAACGTCCGGGGGAAAGCGACGGCGTAAACTATCACTTTGTCAATAAAGAACAATTTAAGACGATGCTAGACCAGCAAGCCTTTCTCGAACACGCCGAAGTTTTTAACAACTCCTACGGCACCTCTCGACAATGGGTTGACGACACACTGGCCAGCGGCTGTGATGTTATCCTCGAAATCGACTGGCAGGGCGCAGCTCAAATTCACATGCAGCTACCCGATACGGTCAGCATTTTTGTCCTGCCCCCGGGGAGGGACACTTTATTTGAACGACTCACCCAGCGCGGCCAGGATGGGCCTGAGATTATTGCCCAGCGCATTGCTGAGGCTCAGGCCGAGATGTCCCATTTCGCCGATGCCGACTACCTGATCATCAACGATAATTTTGCCACTGCCCTTGAAGAGCTAGCGCTTATTATCAGCAGCGGGAAATTACTGCTCAAAAAACAACAGTGCCAACACCAGGCCCTGATAAAAGAACTACTGTTATAAATTAACTTTTTTCACTATAATATCTGGTCGAGTAGAAATTTAATTCCGTTACAAATAAGGTAAAGTTTTAATGGCTAGAATCACCGTTGAAGATTGTCTGGATCATGTTAAAAACCGCTTTGAGCTGGTTCTTGTTGGCTCCAAACGCGCCCGTCAATTAGCCATTGGCGGTAAAGAAGCCATGGTTCCCTGGGAAAATGACAAGCCAACTATTGTCGCCCTACGTGAAATCGAAGAGGGCCTGATTGACGTCAACATTCTCGAGGAAAAAGAAGAAGCTCACGAAATCCTATCTCTGGATATGCTGACGGCAAACCTGAACGCCGACGAGAACACGACTCCACCTGCCATCGAAGAGTAAGTCACCACTCGGAGGAAAGACTTGCAAGCGCTCGATCTCCTTAACGACAAGCTTTCCTCCTACCTCGAACCTACCGAAGTCAAAAAGGTTCTGCGCGCTCACAAATTTGCCGAGCGCAGTCACTATGGGCAATTTCGACAAAGTGGCGACCCCTATATCGTCCACCCAATTGCCGTCGCCTCCATTCTTGCCGACATGCACATGGACCACGAAAGCTTAATGGCAGCTTTGCTCCATGATGTTATCGAGGACACCGATGCCACCAAAACCCAACTAAGCTGGCGCTTTGGTAAAACCGTTTCAGAGCTGGTCGACGGCGTTAGCAAGCTCACTGAAATAGAGTTCGCCACCAAAGCCGAGCAACAGGCAGAAAACTTTCAAAAAATGACCCTGGCTATGACCCGGGACATTCGCGTTATCCTCGTCAAGTTAGCCGACCGCCTCCACAATATGCGCACCCTCGGTGTTCTTCGACCCGATAAGCGCCGACGCATCGCCCGCGAAACCCTGGAAATCTATGCCCCCCTCGCACAGCGTCTGGGCATGAATGATATCCGCATTGAATTTGAAGACCTCGGTTTTTCCGCACTCTACCCCATGCGCTACGAACACATTGCACGGGCACTGAATAAAACCCGCGGTCATCGCAACGAACTCGTCGCCGATATCAAACAGGCCATTGAACGACAGCTTAACCTCGAGAATATCAAGGCCACCGTCGTCGGACGCGAAAAACATCTCTGGAGCATTTACCAGAAGATGAAAACAAAGCAACGCTCCTTCAAAAATATTACCGATGTCTTTGCCTTTCGCGTGGTTGTCGACAACGTCGGCGACTGTTATCGAATCCTGGGCATATTGCACAACTTCTACAAACCCATACCCGGTGAATTCAAAGATTACATCGCTATTCCCAAATCCAATGGCTACCAATCATTGCACACCGTACTCGTGGGTCTTGATGGCGTGCCCATTGAGGTGCAGATTCGCACCACAGAAATGGATGACCTCGGCAATTACGGTATCGCCTCTCACTGGCTGTACAAATCGGGTATTGAAAGCGCCCAGGGCAATGACCGTCGCTCCAATCGCTGGCTTAAGGGCCTGCTCGAAATACAACAACAGGCGGGTAATTCACTCGAGTTTATCGAGCACGTTAAAACGGATTTATTCCCCGACGAGGTCTATGTCTTTACCCCCCAGGGCGAAATTGTTGAACTACCCACCGGAGCAACCGCCGTCGATTTCGCCTTCGCTGTGCACACCCAGGTGGGCAACACTTGTGTCGCCTGCGAGATTAACGGTCAGCTCAGCCCCCTGTCAGAAGTGCTGGAAAGTGGCCAGCGTATTCAAGTCATCACTGCACCCGGCGCCCAACCAAACCCCTCGTGGCTGAACTTTGTTCTCACAGCCAAAGCCCGCAGTGCCATTCGCCATTTTTTGAAAACACAGCAGCATGACGAGTCCGTTGATCTGGGCAAACGCCTGCTCGACCGAGCGCTGAATAGCTTTGGCTCCGCTTATAGCAATATTAAAAAATCACAAATCAAGCACCTGCTAAAAGAAACCGGTGCCGATACTTTTGAATCTGTATTACAGCAAATCGGCCTCGGTAATCGCGTCGCCTATGCCGTCGCCAATGTGTTGATACCTGAGAATAAGCGCAAAGCAACACCGCCAAAACTCGATTCACCGATACTTGTCGACCATGCCGATGGTCTGATTACCAGCTATGCCCGCTGCTGCCACCCCATACCTGGCGACCTGATTCTCGGCCATATCAGCCCCGGCCGTGGCTTGGTGGTACACCGCGACTCCTGTAAAAACCTTAACGATATACGATCCAACGCCGAAAAGTGTATGCCTCTAAGCTGGTCGCCCTCCGTCAAGGGTGAGTTCCCCGTCGAATTGAAACTGGATGTCTGCTCAGATCGAGGCATAGTCGCCACCCTGGCAGCACGCATTACAGAGCAAGATGCCACCATTGACCAAATTAATATTAAAGAGCAAGACGCTCACTCCAGCCTGATTAATTTAATCATCGGCGTCAAAGATCGTATCCACCTGGCCAATATTATGCGCAGGATTCGTGGCGTAAAATCCGTGCAGGCTGTGTATCGTATAAAGAATTAAACTCAACAGATAATTTCGAGAATAGCACCATGCCCAATAAAGCTGTGATCCACACCGACAAAGCCCCCCAGGCGATTGGCACCTATTCACAAGCGATTAAAGCCGACAATACCGTTTACCTCTCCGGGCAAATCCCTTTGGTACCGGCGACCATGGAGATGATTTCTGACGACATCGGCGAACAAGTTCAGCAGGTTTTTACCAACCTGAGTGCGGTTTGCGAAGCAGCTGGCGGCTCATTGTCTGACATCGTTAAGTTGAACATTTTCCTCACCGACCTGCTTCACTTTCCGACGGTGAATGAAATAATGGGACAAGTTTTTGCCGAGCCCTATCCAGCCCGTGCCGCCATTGGTGTTAAATCACTACCGCGAGATGCTCTGGTAGAAATGGATGCCATTATGGTGCTTTAAGGCGTCCACTTCGTAACGGCCTCTAGCCAGACTGAAGCACAGCCGCCAGATAGGCTGACATATCAAATTCGGCAAATGACCATTGATAGGAAAGTCGAGAAGGGTGCCTAGGATGACCGTGCTGGCACAACTTACCGTAATGTAACCAACGCCCACCTCTGCTGGCGACCTCACGATGCAGCTTGATACAAGCCTTTAACAAATAAGGGCGAGTACTGATATTAACGCCCCAGGCCGCCCACATCACCGGCGGCTCATCACCAAAACTGTCGACAATTTTAAGAATATTACGACGAAACAATCGAGCATTGTGCTCAGCTGGCAGATCTTGCGGGTCAGTAGCACGTAGCGGATAAAGGTTAGCCATCAGAAAGCCGTCGTGGCCATTACGCAAGACCACCTGTTCAACCTTCGCTACCGTTGTATCGGCCTTTTCACGGTTCGCTGTACTCGGGTTGAGCCCTATGACATGGAGCTTGCTAGCCCCCGATTTACCGAGAATGAAGCGCGCCGTATCACCGCGATTACAGGAATAGAGATCATACATAGGGAGTAAACAAAGCTGGCTTTGCCGACAAATGACTAATTCGGATAAACAATAAACTCCAGTAAGTTATTGTCCGGGTCGCGAATATAAATACTGGTGCCGCTGTCCCGGCCGCCACCGGGCCCTCTTCAATATTGGCATTTAGCTGATCAAGCAGCTGATGTAATGCGACTTCAGTATCGCCCCAGACAAAACAAAAATCACCACAACCCGGTTGCGCTGTTGGCCCGCGTAGGGAGAATTTGCCGGACTGCCAAATTTTCGGGGTATGGAAATTAATTTTGTTGTCGCCAAAGTGGATTGAATACAGACGCTTGCCGAAGTCATCACTCACCCCGCAGCCAAGGGCCTGATAAAAAGCGATCATTTCATCCACTTTCTGAATAGGAATGGCGACATGATCAAAGGCTTTAATCATTATGGTTTTTCTTTGCGCTCTTAGAGTGCGCCATTATTAGGATGTCGCTATACGCCTTCAACTACCATCATGTGAGACACCGCCGACTTATGTCGGGCCATTCTCGCCTCGCGGTACTCTTCCGAATCAACCCAGGCTCTGGCCTTTTCCATCGACTCAAACTTTAAAATCACCGTGCGATTGGGGATACGGTTGCCTTCAAAAACATCGACCGCGCCACCGCGGGCAAGGTACTCGCCACCAAAGGCCTCGATGGCTGCAGGGGCAAGTTCTTTATAGGCTTCATAGGCCTCAGGATCGGTAACTTTGACGTCGACGATTACATAAGCGGTCATACGGTTCTCATATTAAAAAATAACGAATGTCTGAAGGTGCTAAATATTTGCCGCTGGTACGACTAAAGTCTCAGCGTAGTTATCCAGGGTTTGCACCATCTGTTCAAGGCTATCGGCAAAACCCACCAGAATAATTTGCTCAACGCCAAGGTCGGCAAAGCGCTTGACGGTATCCAGGTCACACTCCGTATCGTAGGGTGAAATAGCGATTTCGATATCACTCAGTGAACGATCATATTTCGCTAGCATATTCGATAGCTTTTCCAGCCGCTCGGGCAGGGATTCCGGCGTTAGGCGATAACCCATCCAGCCTTGACCAAATTCGGCAACCCGACGCAGGGCAGGGTTACTTTCACCACCAAAGTACAGAGGAGGGTGGGGCTTCTGTATGGGCTTTGGCCCCTGCACACACTCCGGCAGTGAATAGTATTCACCTTCAAAACTGGAGATTTCATCGCACCACAAACTACGCACCACTTGCAGATAGTCTCGCGTGCGGCTGCCCCGATGCTCAAAGGGGACGTTTAATGCGCCAAATTCTTCCGACGACCAACCCGTGCCAACACCCACTATCATCCGCCCGCCGGAAAGCACATCAACATCAGCGGCCTGTTTGGCCAGATACACCGGATTGCGCTGGGGCAAAATGGTAATGCCCGTGCCCAGTTTAATGGTAGAGGTGTGGGCCGCAAGAAAGCTCAGTACGGTGAAAGGCTCAATAATGCCGGTGTCGGCCCCAAAGGGCGGCACACCGTCATCGCTATAGGGGTAAGCGGATTCATAGCTAGGGAAGTTGACCACGTGCTCAGCAACCCAAATATTGCTGAAGCCTCGCTCTTCCATCGCTTTCGCGGTACCAATAATATAGCCCGGTTGTGAGGCTACCGGCCCGCCAAACAGTGTTTGTACACCAAATTTCATAAGACTATTCCCTTGCAGCAGGGCCGGGGCTTATCGACAGAACGATAAAATACCGGCACTCGTTTATTGTAATTATATTTGCTGAGAGAATTATTCCCGCTACCGGGCTATTTGTCTATCTCTAACGACACACCGGACAACGGGGAAGAATAAGACCGCGCTAAATAAACTTAAAATGTTTCCCGAATTGAGCGCCAGGCAACACGTAGACTGCCATGAACAAAGGGCGGACGAAAATAACCGTGCAATTCCCCTCGGGGATTAATCAGCATCAGATTCCCGCTGTGCGCTATCTGGTAATTATCTTTACCGTCTAGTTCAGGCTCGTAGGCGACAAGTAACTGCCGGGCGAACGCCATCAGCTCGTCCTGACTACCATTGAGACCAATAAAACTGCTATCAAAACGCGCCAAATATTCGGCCAGCTGCTCGGCGCTATCTCGCGCTGGATCAACCGTGACCATGACAACCTGCAGGTCAGCCTTATCCTCAGGTTTAAGTGCGCCATAAGTTTGCGCCAATATCGCCATGGTAGTGGGACAAATATCATCGCAGTGGGTAAAACCGAAAAATACCATCGTCCACTGGCCGCGAACGTGCTCTAGACCAAAACTGGCACCACGCTGGTCGTTGAGGGTGAATTCAGCCAATGCCACCGGTTCCTTGAGTACTCTGGCACCGTAGTCACGTAGTTGGTATTGGTTCAAAATGCGCGGCCCCGAGAGCTTACTGCCAACGGAAAAAATAGCGACGGCGGCAAAAATTGCCACTGCCGCGACAATCAACCGTATATTGCGCTTTACCTTAGGATCATCAACCACGCGGGTTCTCACTTATTGAAGATTGCATTAAAGGGTTACTTTTAACACTGGGGGCACGATCCAATAATGATCGACCAACATAATGGCGAACAGAGCCAATAAATAGACGATGGAATATTTAAAAGTGGCCATGCCCAGATTTGGCTTGTCGCTCACCATCAAGACAATTGCCCAATAGAGAAAACCGCCACCCAAGACCAGCGCACCGAGTAGATATAGCCAGCCACTCATACCCGTTAGATAGGGCAATACGGTGACGATGATCAACAGTATGGTATAGAGCACGATATGCAATTTGGTATAACGCTCACCGTGGGTTACCGGCAGCATGGGCACGTCGGCTTTGGCGTATTCGTCCTTGCGGTGCAGGGCTAGCGCCCAGAAATGCGGCGGTGTCCAAATAAAAACAATCAATACCAGTAGTAAACCGTAGCCATCAACCTCACCGGTCACCGCAGTCCAGCCCAGCAGTGGCGGGGCGGCGCCGGCAAGTCCACCGATAACAATATTTTGCGGCGAGGCGCGCTTTAAAAATAAGGTATAGACCACGGCATAACCCAATAGCGAGGCTAGGGTCAGCCACGCGGTGAGGGCGTTAATAGAGTTCAGTAAAATCCCCATACCCAGTACGCCGAGCACGGCAGAGAAGCTCAAGGCCTGATAAGTGCCCACGCGACCTTTGGCAATCGGGCGATTCAGGGTGCGCGCCATTTTCAAGTCAATGCGGCGATCGACCAGATGGTTAATGGTCGCCGCCGATGCGGCACTCAGGGCAATACCCAGGTTACCCAGCACCAATATCTCCACCGGCACCATGCCAGGCACTGCCATAAACATGCCGATAGCGGAGGTGACGATCATCACCAGTACGACATTGGGCTTACACAGCTCAAGATAATCACGCCAAATTGGCCTTTCATTTTCCAGCTCTAATGTACTCATTTCAATCCTGTTCGAGGGGCTTCTTGGCCATCCACATTTTTGTGCCTAGTGTAATAAGGCTAACTAACAACAAGGCACCGCCGGCATTATGCAGCACGGCAATGGGCAGAGGGATAACTAACAAAACATTGGTGATACCCAGGCCCACCTGCACCACCAGCACCGCTACTATCACCAGGGCCACACGACGCACACCACTATGGGCAACCTTAAAAAGAAGGAAACTAAAGGCCAGTAAATAGACACTGGTAATAATGGCGCCGAGGCGATGGACCATGTGGATGGCCACACGCGCGTCACTACTCATCAGGCCGCCAAGATAGTTGGGGCCGATACCCTGCGTCACATTAAAACCTTGGGCCAGATCCATTGTCGGCCACCACTCACCACGACAGGTGGGAAAGTCGCCGCAGGCAACCGCCGCATAGTTAGAGCTAATCCAACCACCGAGGGCGATCTGTAGAAAGACAATCGCAACACCAGCAATGAGTGCCGGACGTAGACGCTGCATTTGCCCCCAGCTAGTGTTGTCAGTTTGCCAGCGCTGGTTTTTTAAACGTAGGGTAAACAGCCAGAGTAGTGAAAAGGTGCTCATACCCCCGAGTAGATGCACCGTCACCACTTGTGGCCACAGTTTCAAGGTCACTGTCCACATACCAAACATCCCCTGCCAGACCACTAAAAACAGCAAAAACAGGGGCAGGCGGAAAGGGTAGTTACGTGCTTCCCTGTGCCGCCAGGCGATCACGCTCAGGGCAACAATAAATAAGCCCAGAGTACTGGCAAAGTAGCGGTGTACCATTTCTGGCCAGGTTTTGTCTGTATCCACCGGCATATCGGGATAGAGGGCATCGGCGCGAGCAACTTCTTCAACTTCCGTCGGCCACATTAAATGGCCATAACAACCGGGCCAGTCGGGACAACCGAGGCCGGCGTCAGTCAAGCGCGTGAAGGCCCCGAGCATCACCACCACAGCAGCGAGACAAGTGGCAAGTAATGCGATGCGATAACCCGGCCTGGGTATTGATGTTTTGGGAAGGGCCATGACTTATAGCTCCGGAGAATATTTAATCAGATGCTTTAAATCACGCAGTAAATCACTGCCCTCGTGCTCAGGGGTGTAATACATCATGGCCACACCCTGCTGATCCACCACGAACAGGCGAGACTCCTCCGCCGACCAGCCCGATTGGCTGGCAGCAATCAGCGCCATAAAAGTCGCCTCATTACCGCGCACCACTGTCAAGTAGGGGTGCTCGCGACTTATAAAGGCTTTCATCTCATCATCCAGCGGGGCACCCAGATTCAAGAATACCCGCTTCACCCGCTGCGTTTTTTTATCAAGACGAATATGCACCTGCCGTGAGATATACAAAAATTCTCGGCAGGTCTCATCGCACTCGCCGACAAAAGGCAGCAACAAACGCCATTTCGGCGTCTGATCCTGCCACAACCAGGATTCGCCCTGTTGATCAGTCAACGGCATGTCTGCCATTAGGACAACTGGCTGTAGCAAGGTGCCTCGATTATTCGTGCCGAGGATGGACAATAGACGATTGCGCTCCCCATCGTCCCCCGGCATCAGTAAAAAGCCGCTCAACATCACCGCAATGGTAATTGTGATAATTAATATCAGCGGCAATTTGCTGGTTTTACTGGTCGTTTTATTGGTCGTTTCGTTCATCTCGCTAGACTCTTCAAACTCTTGTTCATTCCCTTACTCGTCTTCAGACAGTGCCGGTCGACGGGTAAAATAGGTGGCAATATTCGAATTGGCAAACAACGTTAAGATCACCAAAGCCAGAGCCATGGCAAACCACTGTACCGCATAAGCCGTGTGTTTTTCAGGCTGAGCACTGACAATAATCCAGTCAACCCGCAGGGAAGCGGGGTGGCTTTCTTCAAGCCGCAGCATATAAGGATAAACACTGGCGCCAAGGTAGTACTCAAGCTTCGTGCGATCAAAATGCTGAATCACCAGAGGTGTTTTATTGGCCGCCCACACATCATCGGCCAACAGCAGGGGCTCACCCAAAGGTTTATACAAATAACCCGACACCCTTGACCCCTCAAGTATGGCCGGTATGCTCGGCAGTTGGCTGCGATCCAGGCCCCCGGCAAGCCAACCACGATTAACCATCAGCCAGGTGGTGTCCCCAGTTTCTAGCTCTACTTTCATTGGCACCAAAACCTCATACCCCGGCCGTCCACCCTGCACCCTATTATCGAGCAGAAAAACCTGCTGCGGGTGCATTTCACCCTCGGCAATAACCCGCAAATAACGCTGCGCCCGATGCTCACCCCCGCCATTATCATTTGCGTCAAAGTCATTCTGTAGGCTGGATAACATTAACGGCGGCTTCTTATGCAAAGCCCCCTGGGCCGCGAGTATTTCTCTTTTTTCCTCAGCGCGGTGCAGCTGCCAAAATCCAGCACTCATGGTTAATGGTAAAAAAAACACCGTAAACGCCAACACTTTCCAGTTCCAGTGCCAGCGAAAGGTCTCTTTAGGACTTACGTGCTCAGAGCTACTCATATGTGCTTAAATAAAAACCCCAACTATCCGGAGATTTGTAATGTGGCTGAAAGTCATCATTGTGCTGTTATTTATCGGCATTGTAATCAGCTTAAGTAGCGGACTGGTGTTTCTGGTAAAGGATTTTGGTGATCAAAAGCGCCGTACACTTTACTCACTGGGTATTCGCATCACCCTGGCTAGCTTGATGATGGGCCTTATTGTATACGGCTACTATACCGGCCAGCTTTTTAGTAAGGCGCCCTGGGACAAAAAAATCCACGCTCAACATGCGGAGCCGGTGGCGATACAACCAAAGCCATAAAGCGGGCAGAAATAACAAAAGGCAGTGACAAAAATGGCCAGGTAAATACCTGGCCATTTTTATGTGGAGCTTAGAAGTGCTTTTTAAGCCAGTACGTAGACAAACAAAAACAGCCCCGCCCAAACCACATCAACAAAGTGCCAGTACCAGGAAGAGGCTTCAAAACCAAATTGATCACCTGAGCTAAAGTGCCCTTTAAGGCTACGAATCAACTGAACTAGCAGCATGAAAGTACCCATGGTGACGTGGAAGCCGTGGAAGCCCGTCAACATGAAAAAGGTGCTGCCGTAAATCCCAGACTCCAGCGTCAAACCCATTTCAACATAAGCTTCGTGGTATTCCTCATACTGCAGGAAGAGAAAAATGATGCCGAGAAGAACAGTAACTGCCAGCCAGATATTAAATTTCTTGCGGTCATCATGCTTCATCGCATGATGGGCAAAATGACAGGTAACACTCGAGGTGAGCAGAATAATCGTATTCCACAGGGGCAGCCAGTGAAACAGCTTGTCCCAACCCGGGAAGCTCATGTTTGCATCGGGGCCAACAAATTCATTACTACCCGCAGCCTGAGCCGGTGTTTCCATCAGCGGCCATTGCGCTGTAAATTCTGGCCACACCAGGTGAATCATATCGCTCCTGTCACCTTCACCGCCCAACCAGGGTAGTGCCAAAGTGCGAATGTAGAACAGCGCACCAAAGAACACGGCAAAGAACATAACCTCAGAAAAGATAAACCAGCTCATGCCCCAGACATAAGAGCGCTTTAACTGATCACTGTTCATGCCCGCAATATTCTCTCGAATCACGGTTCTGAACCAGACATACATTACAGCGATGAGCAGAACCGCTCCCGTCAACAGTATGCTGCTACCATCGCCATTGAGCAAAAGACCTGCGCCGAGCGCCATTAAACCAAGGGCTAACGCGCCAAGTACAGGTAAGCGGCTCTCCTCGGGTACGTAGTAATTGTTTTCTGTTGCCATTTTTATTTCTCCAATACTCCGCGTTACTAGGCGCGGTCACTAACAGGTGATTAGTTTGTTGTTGCTACTTCGGCTGCCGTCGCTTCCGTTACATCAAACAGGGTATAAGACAAAGTAATCGTCGTAACGCTAGCCGGTAACTTCGGGTCAACGATAAATACCAGCCCCATATTTGCCTCTTCGCCTGCTTTAAGCTCTTGTTTATTAAAGCAAAAACATTCGGTTTTATGAAAAAACTCTGCCGCATTGTTGGGCGTAATATTGGGTATTGCCTGAGCAACCATATCTCTCGATGTCGGGTTTTTCGCATAAAACTCAACGGCTGTTTTTTCTCCCGGATGCACTCTAATTTGGTAGTCCAGTGGGGAAAACTCCCAGGGCATTGCACCGTTATTTGTCGCAACAAACTGAATTTTAATTTCACGCTCTACATCTACAGCGACTGCGGCACCTTCGTACTGTCCTTTCGTTTTACCACCAATACCGGTGAGTTCACAAAATACATCGTACAAAGGCGGCATCAAGAAGACCGCAAAGACAAACATACCAATCGCCGCCACCACTAACTTCAAGGTGATTTTTTGCGTCGCGTTGATTGGCATGTCAGAGTTCCTCGCCGCGCCTACTTAACTTCTGGAGGCGTTGAGAAGGTGTGGAAAGGCGCCGGTGTAGGCAATGTCCACTCCAGACCCTGCGCACCTTCCCAGGTTTTCTCTTCACTAGTGGGCTTGCCAGCAACGATAGTACGTACAACGTTGTAGAGGAACATCAACTGTGCCGCGCCGTACATAAAGGCACCAATGCTCGACACCATATTCCAGTCAGAAAACTGTAGGGCATAGTCGGCGTAGCGACGTGGCATGCCCGCTAGCCCCAAAAAGTGCTGGGGAATAAAAGCAATGTTGAAACCGACAAAGGCAACCCAAAACTGCACCTTACCCATAGTCTCGTCATACATTTTACCGCTCCACTTGGGCAACCAGTAATAGATCGCGCCCGACATGGAGAACACCGCACCGGCAACCATCACATAGTGGAAGTGACCGACCACGAAGTAACTGTCGTGGTACTGAATATCCGCTGGAGCAACTGCCAGCATCAAGCCGGTAAAACCACCGAAGGTAAACAGGATGACCACGGCAATGGCGAACAGCATTGGGGTTTCAAAGGTCAATGAACCCTTGAACATGGTGGTAATCCAGTTAAAGACCTTCACCCCCGTCGGTACGGCAATCAGCATGGTGGCGTACATAAAGTACAACTCACCAGCAATTGGCATACCCGTGGTAAACATGTGGTGAGCCCAAACGATGAACGACAGGAAGGCAATCGCCGACGTCGCGTACACCATCGAGGAATAACCAAACAGCGGCTTGCGGCTAAAGGTGGGAATGATTTCAGAAATCACACCAAAGGCCGGCAAGATAATAATGTACACCTCAGGATGACCAAAGAACCAGAAGATGTGCTGGAACAAGACCGGATCACCACCACCCGCAGCATCGAAGAAGCTGGTACCGAAATTGATATCCATCAACATCATGGTAACTGCGCCAGCTAGAACAGGCATTACAGCAACTAATAAGAAAGCCGTAATCAACCAGGTCCAGACAAAAAGTGGCAGCTTCATCATTGTCATGCCAGGAGCGCGCAAGTTGAGCACCGTGGCGATAATATTGATTGAGCCCATAATCGATGAAGCACCAATAATGTGAACACCAAAGATGAAGAAGTTAACCGTGTCAGGCGCGTAAGTGGTGGACAGTGGCGCATAGAATGTCCAACCAAAGTTAGGCGCACCACCTTCCATAAACAGCGTGGAAGCTAGCAAGGCAAAACCGAAGGGCAGAATCCAGAAGCTGAGGTTATTCATCCTCGGCAGAGCCATATCCGGCGCACCAATTTGCAGGGGAATCATCCAGTTCGCCAGGCCCACGAAGGAGGGCATGATGGCACCGAAGACCATGATCAAACCGTGCATGGTGGTCATTTGATTGAAAAATTCGGGTTTGATTAGCTGCATACCCGGGGCAAACAGCTCGGCGCGAATAATCATCGCAAACGCACCACCGAGTAAAAACATTGAAAAACTGAACCACAGGTACATCGTACCGATGTCTTTGTGGTTCGTGGCGAACAACCAACGACCAATACCTTTTGCGGGACCGTGTGCCATATTAATTCTCCCCTATTGGCCTTGTTTGAATTTAAGTACGTCGATGGGCTGCACCATGTCACCGACATCGTTGCCCCAGGCGTTGCGCTCATAAGTAATGATCGCCGCCAAATCGACTTCTGATAACTGAGCACCGAAAGCTTGCATTGCGGTTCCACCTACGCCATTAACAACAACGTCAAGGTGATTGGCGACAGAGCCAAGAGCAATGGCGCTACCTTTCAGAGCCGGGAACGCACCCGGGATGCCTTCACCATTGCCGGCGTGACAGCCCGCACATGAACGGTTGTAAGCTTCTTCACCTTTGACCATCAACTCTTCAAGCGTGAAAGTTTGCTTGGCCATTTCACGTATCGCCGCAGCAGCTTCTTTTTTGTCCGCTAGCCAAACTTTATATTCTTCTTCGGAAACGGCATTAACGACGATGGGCATAAAGGCATGGCCCTTGCCACATAACTCCGCACAAAAACCACGGTAGATACCAGGCTCGTCGATTTTGGCCCAGGTTTCATTGATAAAGCCCGGCACCGCATCGCGCTTAACACCCAGATCGGGTACCCACCACGAGTGGATAACGTCCTTGGCGGTCAGCAGGAAACGTACCTTTTTGCCCACTGGTAGTACCAGGGGCTCATTAACCTCAGACAAATAAAACTCTGTTTTAGGCTCGAGGTTATAAATAGCAGATTCAGAAGTGGTCAGCTCACTCATAAACTCAACGCCTTCGCCGAGATATTCGTATTGCCACTTCCATTGATAGCCAGTCACTTTGATATCGATATCGGCTTCACTGGTATCGTAAAGATCGATCAAAACTTTGGTCGAGGGGAAGGCCACCCAAATCAAAATCAACACAGGAACGATGGTCCACAACAGCTCGACCGTCGTACTCTCATGGAAATTAGACGCCTTAGCGCCCTTTGATTTGCGGTGAGCAAACATGCTGTAAAACATCACACCGTAAACCACCACTGAGATCCACACACAGATCCAGACAACAACCATGTGTAAGTCATAAATATCATTACTGACACCGGTAACACCCCGGGGCATATTCAGCAAACTCCACCCACTTCTATGTGCATCTTCTGCATGGGCCATCTGCCCCACAAAAGATAGCAGCAACAGCGGGCTTAGCGCATACACGACAAGCTGCTTTACTCTAGATACCATTACCTATTCTCTCCGTATTGCTTTATTGATCTTGTTCAAAAACACAAGGAATCTTTACTGCGAGCCTTGACTGACTCACATGGACTGTTTGATTGTATGAACCCTCTTTATTTGCCGCATTTATAGTCCCCGCATTATGTTCTTTATTGCGGGTAACACCTGCGACATCCTGTCACTTCTCTCACCAATAATTAAGGTCTATTATGCAACTGTCTTTTATTAAAATAGCTCACAACAAGCGTAATACTGGTTCGGCGCGCATTGTAGCAGAAGGTTGACATAAAATTCACCGCCAAAAACACCTATTAATTCATCACCCACTGCAGCAGTACGCCAAGCTCTTAATATAAGTCGGTTGCGAAACCGGTTACCTGTTTTCCCTAAACAATCTCAAATTTTCACCACAGGCTCTGAAGCAGGTTTGCATTTTTAGGGTTATTGACTAAATTTCAGCTATGAACACCATCGACCTTCGCCGCAGCATTGAGCACGCCAAACGATTAGAAGAACAACACGGGCTGCTCGCCGCGCAGTTATCACAGAAAAAATCATCGTTGCACCGCGCCATTAAAATACCTCTCGACAACACCGTGCCCGTATTACTCGATTTTGTAGTGCGCTATATCGAACATGTTGCGGAATTTGTCGATGTGCTGAGCATCATCGGTATCAATGCTAGCTGTTGTGAATACACCGAGGCAGTAGTCAATTTTTGTACCAACACATTTGACCAGACGCCCTCTTTATTAACAGAGCAAGAATTAACGGAGCAGAATGCGCTCGCCACGTTTATGGTTCAGGCCTATATCGCCCACCGGGTAATCGAAGAGGTCAACGAACACTTTTTTCAGCAGTGTAATGCGCCGTTAATCCCGATGGATATGACGCGCTCCAACCTCATTATCCATCAGCTGATCGGCGAACCTCACGCCAATCAATTAGACCTTGTAGCCCAGGACGTCGCCGAACAACTTGAGCGAGACTACTGGCGCTTAGATAGGGATATCTTCGACCAGAGCGCCAGCCGAAAAATTGCCTGGGGTATTGAGATCACTCACTGGCCCTGCCTCACTGACACCCTCGCGGTAAACTTATTACTGGGGCAGGGCAGTGCTGAGGCAAAAAATATTCATTAATCTCAGGCTACACCTTTTATTTTGAGGCATCGACAAACTTGATGGTCTGTCTGTCTAAATCCCGATTGGCGCGGGTTTCTAGATCTGTAGAAGGCTGGGTAAACAACATCTCCTCGGCAAAATCACAGCTGACACATTCACGATAGTCACGTTCGTCCTGACGATAAACCACCAACTTATCCATCTCCCCGCAGCGCGGGCACACTGCCCCCGCTATAAAGCGTTTAATCACATTAGCCACCACAAACTCCCGTTCAAACCCAGTTCATAAAGCCCGCTATAATAACAGCTCACACAATTTCAAGGACATAGAGCCATGCCAGTCGACAATACAACCGCCATCCGCCGCTTTAACGGCCACACCCCTAAACTCGGCGAACGTTGCTTTGTGGACGCGGCAGCAACCGTCATCGGCGATGTCGAACTCGGTAACGACAGCTCGGTGTGGCCCGGCGCGGTGATTCGTGGCGACATGCATTCTATTCGCATCGGCCAGCGCAGCAGTATTCAAGATGGCACAGTGGTTCATATTACCCATGCCAGCGACTACAACCCCGGCGGCTGGCCAACTACCATCGGCAACGATGTCACCGTTGGCCACAATGTCACCCTCCACGGCTGCACCCTGGGCAATTGCATTTTAGTGGGTATTGGCTCGACCGTTATGGACGGCGTGGTAGTGGAAGACAATGTGATTATCGGCGCCGGTACTTTGGTGCCACCCGGCAAAACCTTAAAGAGTGGCCACCTCTACTTCGGCAGCCCCTGCAAACAAGCCCGCGCGCTGACACAAAGTGAAATTGACTACTTCCCCTATACGGCAGGCAACTATGTGAAACTGAAGGATCAGTATCTGGCTGAACAGGACTAGCGGAACAACTTCCAACTCAAGACCTAAGCTGCACCATCGAGCGCAGCTTAGGTATTAAAATCTAAAGCATATCGTCGTAGGGATTTTCACCGGTCAAAGGTACAGGCTTACCGTAACCCGGCAAACTGATGGCCTGATCTGAAATCAATACCTCATCGTCACCAATCACACCTTCGCCAAAGCGATAAATCGGGGCTAGCTCACCGTGATCAGCACGGGTTTCATAATCGGCTGCCTGCTCACGGGTTGCCTCGCGGCGTTGGCAATAGTCGTCCCAGCCACTGCTATGGCGTTTGGCGAGCATCTGTTCAGCAACGCGGCCGGAGAACAACACCCCCGTCGCATTATTGCCGCCAAAACCTTTGGCATTAATAAAGGCTACGTCTTTCTCAGCGGGCAAATCTTGCAGCGGGAAGTTCAGACGCTGCTGATAAACATCATCGGCAACGGCATCCATAGTTTTAATGCCAGGAATCAAGCCGTGGCGCATCGCACCAATGGCCGTCATGATTTGATCGCCACTGGCGGGGGCCAGTGAGTGGCCAACAAAAGCTTTAACTGCACACACCGGCCAGTCACTAATACCAAAGGCTTCGGCAACACGTTCAAAAATAATCGATTCAGTCACTCGATTCTGCGGCGTGCTCGAGCCGTGAGCCATGACAAAGCTGCGTTGGCGCACGGCCTCTTCGCCGAGAATATTACGCGCAGTAGCAACCGCCTTACTAAAGCTAATGTAGTTGCCCGGCCCCGGCCCAGAAATCGATTTTTTAATGCCATCAGCATCAACATGCACATCGGGCACTGCACCGAAGATATCCGCACCCAGCTCGATCGCCAGCGCATCGTCCATCAGCACAATATATTGCGCCGACTCACCCATCACAAAACCGGCATTCTCGCCAAAGGGGCGACTGTAGCGCCGGGGATCGCTATCACCCAAAGCCTCCATTTCCGCTTCCGTGGCCAGCGCGGTCATGTTGGTATAGCCCTCCATAATCTCAGGCAGAATAGGCGCTTCGCCACAGCCCACAACGGCCACACGGCGTGCGCCACTGCGGATGTCACTCACCGCTGCACGCAGGTTGTATAAAAAGCTAGCACAGGCACCGGCGACCGATTCGGTATGACCAAGGTTGCCCAATACATAAGCATTCACAAAATCAGCCGGCATGCTGGTCAAACCCATTGGCACTTGTTTAGAGGTCGGCCGACCGCCCAGCTGGCGGGAAGTCATCAAACCTCCAAGGCCTTCATCGGCCAACTGGCCCATCGCACTGGACGCGTAAACACCCGTTTCGTCGGGCTGCACGGCATCGCAAATGGTTTGCCAGTCAATGCCTATTGAGCGCACGGCATCGGTAGCGCCAAACAATGCCATCTGCAAACCCCGAGGCTGAAAGCGGGAATTGTAGAGTTCACCCGGCTCGAAACCTGTTGGCAACTGGCCCGCTGCTTTAACCGACATATTCCGGGTGGTGGGGATGCGCCATTCCTGCTGACCTTTAATCGTGACTTCCACCATGCCTTTTTCACAATGAATAACCTGCCAATTTGCCGGTATTTCATCGGGCAAACTCTTTTTCCGGGTGCGGAATGTCATCATTTCTTCGCTGGAATCTGTTATCAGCGTCTTTTGGCAAAACGCCGCATCGGGGTCGTAGTGATTCGATTCGATACGACGGATCAATGTTTTGTCGCACACCTCGGCGGCATAGCGCGCAGAAACCTCGGCAAGGCTCAGTGTTTTGCCAGCACTATCTTCATAGGCGGAACCATTCCAGCTGACCAGCTTCATCATGCAAGCCAGACCGGCAATCGTTTTTTCCTGCTCTTCCTGAGCCAGGTTTTCCAGCACCATACGGCGGTAAGCCTGGTCAAATGAGCTTCTTCCAGCGGGATTAACACCGCCGTATCCAACAATAACGGGCAAAATTGACATTGTGTGTTGCTACCTTATTCATAGATTGAACATAACTTGGCTGATTCTAAGCGGTGTGAAGGCCGTCATTAATGGCTATAGTAGCCATTCCATATGGCATTTCAGCCAGGCCGCCCATAACCGGAACTTATCATGGAAGAACCCTACCGCGTTGCCGTTATTCTCAGCGAAAACCTGCTCGCGACCAGTGCCACCTTGCCGATTGAAATCCTCAACACTGCGGCCGGTTCAGCCCTTGCCAACAGGCGCGATGCCCGCCCCATTGAAATTCACTCCATCTCGCTAAGTGGCGAGCCTGTGGCCTCATCATCTGGTTTTAGCCTTACGCCAACGGCATCTCTGAGAGACGATATTGGCCGCTACGATTTAGTCCACATCCCCGGTTTCTGGCGCAACCCACGCCCCATCATTCGTCGCCACAGTGAATTCTTGCCCTGGTTGGTCAAGCATCACGAACAGGGTTCTATTATTAGCGCTGTCGGCACCGGCTGTTGTTATCTGGCGGAAGCGGGTCTACTTGATGGCAAAGCCGCCACCACCCACTGGCATTATTTCGATCAATTTCAGCGCGACTACCCCAAGGTTGAACTCACCCGCCAGTACTTTATTACCCGAGCAGGCAACCTCTATTGCGCCGCCAGCATCAACGCCCTGGCTGAATTAATGGTGAATATCGTCTATCGCTGGTACGGGCGAGCAGTGGCCAATATCGTGCAGCGCAACTTCTTCCATGAGATTCGCAACTCATTCGAACCCACCAAATACTACAGCGGAGAAGCCACCCAGCACCCGGACGAACAGATCGTTCAAGCGCAAATCTGGATGCAGGATAACCTACACAAAACCATTCACATTACCGCCCTGGCCGAACAATTTGAAATGAGCCTGCGCACGTTTAACCGGCGCTTTAAAAGTGCCCTCGATAAAAGCCCGCTCAATTACCTACAGGAATTACGGCTCAATGCGGTCAAAGACTTACTGCAACACAGCAATCTGTCGCTGGCGGAAATCGCCAATCGCTGTGGTTACCAGGACGTGTCTTTTCTAACCCAACTCTTCAAACGCCAGTTCAACGTCCCTCCCGGCCGCTATCGAGATACCGTACGAGCAAAGTTATTCAGAGCGACAAACGACTAGCGCTCCAATAACGCCGTTATGGGGTACCACAGGAACGCCCGAAGGGTGGGCATTGCGTGTTATACCGAGCCACTGGATTTACCACTCAAGGGTTATGGCACTGTAAAGGCAGTTATTTTTGAAGAACCCGACGACATCATGATAGAACTGATGTCATTGCCCTCCGCCACAGAAGTACTGGTTTATCGGCAGCAGCGCGGTAAGTAAGCACTTACCTTGCAAAACCGTATATCTTCAGAAGATACGCACTACGCCTTAAAAGCGTCGCCTGTCATATTGATTCAACAGTACTTGCACCTGCTCCTGCATCCAGTTATCTGGCGCATTAGTCCAGCATTTGAGGGCCGGAAACCAATGCAGGCCCATACAGGTCAGTACTAATCGGGTGCCTTCCGACACGGGGCCGGGACGCCGATAGGCGTAATAAACGGGGCTTTATTCTTAAAGATAGAAACAACTCTGGTCACGGCTCACTCCTTGAATGCCCTTTAGGGAGCCTATGGATAAGTCTGGACGAAGTAGATGGCGAGCTAAAATCTTTAGATTCAAGGCGCAAAGTGCGCGTAATAGCGAGCTATTGCGAAGCTTTGCAACGAGGAAGCTGATGATTTTAGCCGTCAGGTACGAGTTCATGACTTGTTCAGAGGCTCCTCAGAGGGCTTTTACGAGTAGAAAAGCTTAACGCGATCTCATTGTTAGCACTGAAAATCAACCATCACAACAACTTCACTCTTGTACTGTCGACTCCGTCCCCAAACGGCGGGCGCGATAGTAGGCCTCTTCTGAAATCTCGTGGTAGTCCGTGACCTGCGACTGAAAGGCCTGCAGCGAATCGCGGGCCTTTTTCGCCAGCGGATCATTGGCAACCAGTTCATCGAGCACTTCTTTAGTGAGCGCCTTGAGCTTAATCAGCACATCGTCCGGCAGGCGACGCAGTTGCACGCCGTGCTCGTCAACCAGTTGCACCAACGCCGCATTGTTGCGGGCGGTGTATTCATCAAGCATGTCCTGATTCACCGTGCGTGCCGCCGTTTCAACCATGGCCTGCAGGTCATCGGGCAGAGATTCCCAGGCATCTTTGTTGATGATTAATTCTAGGGTCGAACCCGTCTCGTGCCAACCCGGGTAATAGTAGTATTTGGCCACCTGATGAAAACCAAAGGCGAGATCGTTGTAGGGGCCAACCCATTCAGTCGCATCGATCACACCGGTTTGCATTGCGGTGTAAAGCTCGCCGCCGGGGATGGTCACCGCTTCGCCGCCAGCACGGGTAATCACCTCACCACCAATGCCCGGGATGCGCATTTTCAAACCCTGCAGATCTTCAAGGCTGTTAATTTCCCGATTAAACCAGCCGGCCATTTGCACACCGGAATTACCGCCAGCAAAAGGGACGAGATTGAAGGGTTCATAGGTTTCGCGCCACAGCGCCATGCCACCGCCGTGGTACAACCAGCTATTCATTTCCTGAGCATTAAGGCCAAAGGGCACCGAGGTGAAAAACACGGAAGCCGGCGTTTTGCCCTTCCAGTAATAGGCTGCACCGTGGCCCATTTCTGCCGTGCCTTGTGAGACGGCATCAAAGACCTCCATTGCAGGCACCATTTGCCCGGCACCGTAGACCTTCACTTTCAGGCGACCCTGGCTCATGCGGTCAACTAGTGTGGCGAAATTTTCCGGCGCCATGCCCAGGCCGGGGTAGTTCTTCGGCCAGGTGGTGACCAGCTTCCATTTGAAGGTTTTTTGCTCTGCAACGGCAGCGCCCCCCTCGGAGGAGCTTGCCGCCTGTTGTTCACCGCAGGCCGCTAATAAAAGTACCAGAACACTGATCGCTAACTTTTTTATCATTGTTTGTTTACCTTACTTTTTATTAATTATGCCGATACTTTCTATCTATACAGGCTGTAATTTCTTATGCAGGCTGTAGCTTGGCGTACTGCAACACCATCCACTTGGTGCCTTCATTGGCAAAGTTAACCTGCACGCGGCCATTCGGGCCACTGCCCTCAAAACTGAGGATCACGCCTTCACCGAATATTTTGTGCTTCACCTGCTGACCGAGGCCCAAACCCGAGCCCTCACCGTCATCACTCAGCGTCGCCTTTTTAACAAAGCTGGTGGGGCGAGAGACATTGGCCGATAGCCGTACCTCTTCGAGCACATCACTGGGAATATCGAGGATAAAGCGCGACACCCGATTGAAACTCTCCTTCCCGTAAAGCCGTCGTGTCTCCGCAAAGGTCAGGTAGAGCTTTTCCATCGCCCGAGTAATGCCGACGTAACACAGGCGGCGCTCTTCTTCGAGACGACCCGATTCTTCCAGCGACATTTTATGGGGGAAGAGGTTTTCCTCCATACCGGCCATAAACACCAGCGGAAACTCCAGCCCTTTGGCCGAATGCAGGGTCATCAGCTGGATGGCATCTTCATCGCTTTCGGCCTGGCGCTCACCGGCATCGAGCACGGCTTCGTCAATAAACTGGGGTAGGGCGGGGGTATCGGGGTCGGGCGCTTCGTAGGCCCGGCAGGCATTAATTAATTCTTCGAGGTTTTCAACACGAGTTTGCCCGCGCTCGCCCTTTTCGCGGCGATAAAACTCCAGCAAGCCCGATGCTTCCAATACCTGATCCGTCAGGCCATCGAGGGTCAAGCTTTGATAATCTTCGGCCAGCTCCGCCACCATCGCCAAAAACCCGCGTACTGCATTACTGGCACGGGCCGGTAAGTTCTCAACCTCGCTTTCGGCCGCCGCCCACATGGACTGATTGGCGGCGCGGGCCGTATCGCGTAAACGCTGTACGGTTTTATCACCAATGCCGCGCGTCGGGGTATTAATCACCCGCTCAAAGGCCGCATCGTCGTGGCGATTCATTAACAGGCGTAAGTAGGCGAGGGCATTTTTAATTTCGAGACGCTCGTAAAAACGGTGGCCGCCGTAAATGCGATAGGGAATTTGCAGGCGCAGCAGAGCTTCTTCAAGAATCCGCGACTGGGCGTTGGAGCGATAGAGTATCGCCACATCGCTGCGCATATTGCCCTTAGCAATCCAGTCCTGAATTCGCTCGCCGATAAAGCGCGCTTCGTCCTGCTCATTAAAGCCGGCGTACAGCGACAGCTTCTCGCCTTCTTCGCCATCAGTCCACAGGACTTTGCCGAGACGGTTGGCATTTTGGGAGATCACTCCATTGGCGGCTTTCAGAATAGTCGCCGTGGAACGGTAATTCTGCTCCTTCGCACCGCGCCAGCCGTAGATTGACTGGTCGTCGTCGCCCACCGCCGTCATGCCCAGCTTATTGCCCGCCAGCACGCGCAACCAGGCGTATTGAATACTGTTGGTGTCCTGAAACTCATCTACCAGAATATGTTGAAAGCGATCCTGATAATGAGCCAGCAGTTCCGGCTTATTCAGCCACAACTCGTGGGCGCGTAATAATAGTTCGCCAAAATCAACCAGGCCACCGCGCTGGCAAGCCTCTTCGTAACCGCGATAAATTTGCAGCATCGCCACCGAAAACGGATCGGGACTTTGCTGAATATGGGCGGCGCGCAAGCCTTCATCTTTCTGCTCGTTGATATACCACTGAGCCTGGCGGGGTGGCCACTTCTCCGCATCCATATTCAAAGCGGTGTACACCCGTTTGACGACACGCAGCTGATCATCGGCATCGAGTATTTGAAAACCCTCGGGCAAACCGGCATCGCGCCAGTGCATTTTCAGCAGCCGATGGGCGAGGCCGTGAAAGGTGCCGACCCACATACCTTGGGGCGCAAAGCCGATCAAATCACTGATGCGCTCACGCATTTCCCGCGACGCTTTATTGGTAAAGGTCACGGCGAGTATTTGATAGGGTGACAAACCCTCGACCTGCATCAACCAGGCAATGCGGTGCACCAGCACCCGCGTTTTGCCACTACCGGCACCGGCCAACACCAACTGATGGGCGTTGGCACTGGTCACCGCCTCACGTTGGGCGGCATTAAGACTATCGATTATTGAGGTAACATCCATGGGCGGAGGATTCTAGCAGATTACGTGCC
>MAAC01016902.1_pt1 | contig 49000 bp, 44 predicted proteins | sample 1115981 | NCBI WGS metagenome assembly MAAC01 (sample SAMN04961126, study PRJNA320927) | seawater metagenome | isolation source: sample BD02T64 sea water enriched with oil for 64 days | place: USA:Gulf of Mexico | collected 2013-07-27 | reverse complement strand
CAACTGAACCGTGCGCTTGTTTCGCTAATTTACCGGTTTCTAATGAGATGGTTCTTCCATCTCCAAGGTCTATTACCTCGTTAAATACTTTTGGAATCATAAAATTTTAATTCTAAGTTTATACTTTGTTTTTTGTTGTGTTGTTTGTTGTTTTGTTGTTGCTTTACTTCCAATGGAAAATCAAAATTGCTGTTACTAATCTTGAATTTTTATATCTAAACTCTATCTGTTAGGTAGAATTGAATACTTTTTTAAAATAAAAAAGAGGCACGTTTATAGAGCCTCTTTTTCTTGTTAGGTTTATTTTCTAAGTCCTAATTCTTTAATAATCTCACGATATCTGTTGATTTCAGTTTTCTTTAAGTAAGCTAATAAGCTTCTACGCTTACCTACCAATTTAACTAATGAACGCTCAGTGTTATAATCTTTACGATTCTTCTTTAAGTGCTCAGTTAAGTGGTTAATTCTAAAAGTGAACAATGCAATTTGTCCTTCTGATGTTCCAGTGTCAGTTGCTGACTTACCGTGTTTTGAAAAGATATTCTCTTTTACTTCTTTCGTTAAATACATGCCAATATTGATTTAAATGATTTTTATGTACATCAATGATTTTTTCATTGAAGCTGCAAAGATACATTATTTTTTAATTTTTACAGGTAATGAAGTCCTCAAATTGAGTTTCTTTTTGCCAATATAAGATATTGACAGAAAGTGGTTTAAATAAAAAAGAGCCCTAAGGCTCTTTGATTATTTTCTGATAGGTAGATTCTGAATTAAATCTATATATAAGTTGATTTGTTCTTTTAAGTTTTTACGTTCGTAAATTCCATCTAAGAAACCATGCTCTAATAAGAATTCTGATCGTTGAAATCCTTCTGGTAATTCTTTACCTGTAGTGTCTTTTACAACTCTAGGTCCGGCAAAAGCAATCAATGCATTTGGTTCGGCAATATTGATATCCCCTAGCATTGCATAAGATGCAGTTGTACCTCCTGTTGTTGGATCTGTACATAAAGAAATATATGGAATTTTAACGTCAGCTAACTGGGCAAGTTTTGCTGATGTTTTTACCAATTGCATTAGTGATAAAGACGCTTCTTGCATACGTGCTCCTCCAGATTTAGAAATCATTAAAAAAGGAATCTTGTTTTCAATAGAATAATTAATTGCTCTGGCAATTTTTTCTCCAACTACAGATCCCATAGAACCACCAATAAAAGTGAAATCCATTGCAGCAATCACTAACTCTTTTCCTAAGGATAATCCAACAGCAGTTCTAACAGCGTCATTTAAATTGGTTTTTTCTTTGGCAGCTTTTAATCTATCTGGGTATTTTTTTGTGTCCTCAAATTTTAAAGGATCAATAGCCGTTAAAGATTCATTTAACTCTTCAAAAGTATTGTCATCAAAAAATAATTCAAAATATTCTTTACTTCCAATTCTTACGTGATATCCATCTTCTGGACTTACATATAAGTTTCTTTTTAGTTCTTCTGTATCTATAATTTTACCGCTGGGAGTTTTATACCACAATCCTCTCGGAATGTCCTTTTTATCCTCAGTAGCTGTCTGAATTCCTTTATCTTTTCGTTTAAACCAAGCCATTATTAAGTTGTTTTAAATTTGGTGTTTGATAATAATTGGCTAAAATAAACTATCTTATTGATTAAGCAAGAGTATTTACATTGTTTAAATCTTCAAAAGCAGATTTTAAACGTTCTTTAAATGTGATTTCTCCTTTACGTAGCCAATTTCTTGGGTCGTAATATTTTTTGTTAGGTACATCACTTCCAGTTGGGTTTCCTATTTGAGATTGTAAGTATTCAGTATTGTCAGCAAAGTAGTCTCTTACACCTTCCATAAATGCATATTGCATGTCTGTATCAATGTTCATTTTAATTACTCCGTAAGAAATTCCTTCTCTGATCTCTTCTACTGTAGATCCAGATCCTCCATGAAAAACAAAGTCTATTGTATTGTGAGGAACATTGTAGTTTTTAGAAATATATTCTTGAGAGTTTTTTAAGATTTTCGGAGTTAATTTTACATTACCAGGTTTGTAAACTCCGTGTACGTTTCCAAAGGCTGCAGCAATTGTAAACCTTGGGCTTACTTTCATCAATTCTTCATATGCGTAAGCAACTTCTTCTGGTTGTGTGTATAATTTAGAAACATCAACATCAGAATTATCTACACCATCTTCTTCACCTCCTGTAATTCCTAATTCAATTTCTAAAGTCATGCCCATTTTACTCATTCGAGCTAAATAACTTTTACAAATTTCAATATTTTCTTCAATTGGTTCTTCAGATAAATCAATCATATGAGAACTATATAAAGGAGCTCCGGTTTCTTCAAAGTGCTTTTCACTAGCATCTAACAACCCATCAATCCAAGGTAATAATTTTTTAGCAGCATGATCTGTATGTAAAATAACAGGTACTCCATAGGCTTCTGCCATTTGATGTACGTGTTTAGCACCGGCAATACCACCAGCGATAGCCGCTTTTTGATTTTCGTTTGACAAGCCTTTACCGGCATTGTAATGTGCGCCACCGTTAGAGAATTGAATAATAACAGGAGCATTCAATTCTTTTGCTGTTTCTAGAACACCATTTACAGTATTTGAGCCAATAACATTCACTGCAGGTAAAGCAAATCCTTTTTCTTTTGCGTAATTGAAAATTTCTTGAACTGCATCTCCTGTAGCAACTCCTGGTTTAATATTATGACTCATGTTGTTCTGTTTTTGTGTTAATTGTTGCTTCAAAAGTAATCATTTTTTCAATAAATGAATCTTGTTTTTGTCGTAAATAAAGAGAAAATAACGAAAACGTTATAGGGTTAAAAAGGGTAGTTAATACCTATATTATATACGGCATTGTTAAAGTTGAAATTGTTAAACCATTTGTTTCCTGTTAAATATGGTTCATGTGTCTTAAAACCAATATCTAATCTTAATACTAAGAAGTTGAAATCATATCGTACTCCAAAACCAGAACCGACAGCAATCTGTTTTAAAGACTGAAGTCCGCTAAATTTTGCTTTAGAGTCAATAAAACTGGAGTTGGTGATGTCCCAGATATTTCCTGCGTCAATAAAAAGGGCTCCTTTAAGTTTACCTATCAAATCAAATCGATATTCTAAGCTTGTTAAAAATTTAAAATTACCTACATTGTATTCTAGTCCAGGAGATGTTGATCCTGGACCTAAGTCATAGGTTCTCCATGCTCTAATGTCATTTGATCCACCTGCAAAATAACTTTTAGTAAATGGAATATCAGAATTTCCATAAGGAACAACAACACCCAAAAATGTTCTAAAACCTAAAACTGAATTTCTAGAAACATCCCAAAATTGTTTATATTCTATATCTGTTTTAAAATACTGCGCAATCGGAGTATCAGATATGGTTTTTACGCCGTCGGCATTTTTTTGATTGCTTAATAATGAAACGAAATTTCCAGAGTTAGCAATTCGGATTTTAAAGAATGAAAAATTATTGTCCTTATAGTTTGTCTGATTGTTATAGGTGAAACTATAGGCGATAGTCGGTATGATAAAGTTAGAGGTGATAATGTTATATCTATTTCTCACATTAGCACTGTTGTTGTATTCATTGGGGTTTGAGTTTTGAAATTCAGTATCGATGTTTACATCATTCATAAACGCTATAGCATCACTTTTTAGCAAGTCGTAATTGTTGTTTTTATAAAATATTTTGGCTAAAGGATGAAGTTTGTTAAATTCTGAATTGTAAATATTAAAATATTCGCTATTGTTTAAGTTTCGAATGTACTGCACATTGAATAACTCTAAATTGATGGTTCTCTTTTTATTAAATTTCCAATTATAATCTACTATAGCTGTAATTGTTTGTTTGTCAAGTCCAATATTTTTTTGGATTCCAGTTCCGATTGAGAACAATGTTTTTGGGGACATTTTTTTATCAACCAATTTGTTTAAACCGAAAGGGGCAAAAAATCTTGGGATTTCTAAAGATAAATCTACTCCAACTTCCCAAGCATTAAAGAATCCTGAGGAGTTACCTGGTTGAGTCGATGTGTTAAAGAAGGAGCCAGTAAAAGAGAATTTAAATAACTCAGCTCCTTTGAATGCGTTTCTATTGGTTATTGAGAATTTTCCAGCTAAGCCTAGTTTTCTTAAGTTAGAATGGGTTACTTCGGTTTCTGCGCCAATAGTGAATTTTTCTTTAGGTGTTAGTTTAATAATTGCTTCAAGTAAATTTGTTCCTTTAATTTTACGGTAATTAATTCCAATTGATTTAAAATTGTTGAGAGATTTTAAATGGTTTCTGGTTAATAAGCTTAAAGTGTCAGAATAAATTTGGTTTGGCTTTATGAAAATAGATTGTGCCAAGTATTTTGGATTGTATTTTACTTTTTTATGTGCTATAAATTGAATTCCTTCATGAAAAATGGAATCTAAAAAAGGTTCATTTTCTGTATTGTAAGAATAATCGGTATATACTTTTACATTTCCGATTTTTTGTGTGATGAAAGGTTTTGAAATATATTTCCCATTTTCGTTTGTCAAATAATTTTCAGAAATTGAAAGAACAATGTTTGTCTTATTGTCTGTTCTTGTGCTGTCAGCTTCATAAGAAATGTAACTTTCTGAAAAATGATACACACCAGAGTTTCTGAAAAGTTTAATGATTCTTTTAGCCTCATTTCTGAAATTTTGGTCCTTATATTGTTCTCCTGATTTTAAAAAGGTATTGATAGAGTCTTTCTTGTAGATAGCTTGTAGAATGGGCGAAGGAATTTGAGTTGTTATGGTGTCTAAAAAAAGTGGTTCTCCTGGTTTTATATAGTAGCTGATTTTTCCCTTTTTGTTTTTTAAAGTGTCTTTTTTTGAGCTCACCTTGCTTTTAAAGTAGCCCTGTGTCATGTAATATGCCTGGAAATTACGAACTGTTCTCTTCGTTTTTAAATCGTCAATAATAACAGGAGCTTCTCCGTTTTTGATAAACCAATTATTGAAGTTTATATACGATTTCGCTACGCCAATACTCTGTTTTTCTGAGAATAACGATTTAATAAAGTTGTATTTTTTTTTGTTTTCTAACGCCCACTCTTTGGGGGTTTTAGGATATTTTGGGTTCGATATATTGTGAAAATAAACAGAAAGGGGTAAGCCTAATGTTCTAGAATTTGGTTTTTGTATCACATAATTATTAAGTTTGCTACCTCTGTCTTTTTTCCCGTCAATATAGATGGTGTTAGATCTGAGTAAGTGCTCGTTTTGAGCAACTCTTTTAACAGAATTACACGAGGCAATTATAAAAATCAATAAAAGATAAAAAGAAACTTTTTTCATTAGCTTTGTACAGAATCTAAGTTGTCTCAAAAGTACTATTTTTAGACGGTTTTTCTAATTTAAATTTTTTCAATGAATTTGTCTAAAAGTCACATCAAACTTATAACTAGTTTACAGCAAAAAAAGTATCGTCAGAAACATAAATTATTTATTGCAGAAGGGGTTAAGGTTGTGAATGAATTGTTAGGTTCTTCTCTTGTGTTAGATAAGATATTTTCTACTTCAGATGCAACTTTTGATATTGATTCAGAGAAGTTGATTGAGGTAACTGAGTTGGAGTTGAAGAAAATTAGTCAATTGAAAACACCAAACAAAGTATTGGGATTGTTTCAAATTCCAAAAAATGTAGAAGTTGATGATTCAGGCTTAGTCTTGGCATTGGATGAAATTAATGACCCAGGGAATTTGGGAACTATTATTCGTTTGTGTGATTGGTTTGGTATTTCTAAGTTAATCTGCTCTAAAAAGACTGTAGATTGCTATAATCAGAAGGTTGTGCAAGCGTCTATGGGGTCATTAACAAGGGTTAATATTTTGTATGTAGATTTACCGCAATATATAGAAAGCTCTAAATTGCAAAGCTTTATTGCAGATATGAATGGTGAAAATGTGTACAAATCTAATTTGCCAAAAGAAGCTATCTTAATTATGGGAAATGAAGCGAATGGTGTATCAGAAGAAATAAAAAATTTAGTAGATTCTAGAATTTCAATACCAAGGTTTGGAGATGTTCAACAAACAGAAAGTCTTAATGTAGCAACTGCTACAGCCGTTTTGTTGAGTGAGTTTAAAAGAAGTTAGTTTTTTAATATGAGACTTTGCAACTCGCTTTTACTCAAATGCAAAATTTAAAAAGATACCTCGTGTGCCTAAAAAATTAATAGGGGAAGTCCACTGACTATTTGAGTCGGTATCATATTTTAATTCATTGTTCATAGCAAATACGCCTCTAATGGATGGTGAAAATTTGAAATAGTTCAAATAAATATCTATGCCTATTCCTAGTTCATACATGAAGTTGTGAGTTTTCATTCTAAATTCACCGCCTGCATTGTCGTTTGCGTTTCTTTCATTACTAGAAAAATTATAATCGTAAGAAACTCCAGCTAATACGTATGGTCTTACATTGTCCAATCTATCTGTACTGAACTTTAGTATGATCGGGATGTGTAAATAGGTAGAGCCAATCTCTCTAATGCTGTCTTTTTTTGTGTTGATATAATCGTAAGAAAGAGTTTTAGAGTTGCTTATTAATCCTGGTTCAAAACGAAGATTGATGTTTTTATGTAGACGTAAATCAGCAATTAAACCAACATTGAATCCGCTAGTTGCGGTAACAGAAATATTCGCATTTAGGTAGTTACTTGTTTTGTAATCTAATTTAAAATCGTTTTGATTGATTCCTAGGTAAAAGCCATAATGTAATTTTCTTTCATCAAAACTAGGTAAGTTTTCTACTCGATCTCTTTGTGAAAACATTGAGACAGAGAATGATAAAAAGAAGCCTAAAAGTACGATTTGTGGTTTTTTCATTTTCAATAATTACTTTGTAGCAACGTAAATTGTAGCTACACCAAAAGTAACAGGTTTGTCTGTTGCAGTTGTAAACCCATTTTTCAGTAAAATATTGTTGAATTTTTCTCCGTATGGAAAAGAATTGGCAGATTCGGACAGATAAGAATACGCAACCTTGTCTTTAGAGAACAGTTTACCAATCATTGGTAGTATTACAGAAGAATGAAAATGATATCCTTGTTTGTATGGGAATTTTGTTGGTACAGATGTTTCTAATATAACTAGTTTTCCACCTGGTTTTAAGACCCTATTAATTTCAGTTAATCCTTTGTTTAAATTCGCGAAATTACGCACACCAAAAGAGACGGTTATTGCATCAAAAGTGTTGTCATTAAAAGGCATGTTTTCAGAATCACCAACCAACATCTCTATTTTGTCTGACAAATTTTCTTTGGCAATTTTTTGTTTACCAACTTCTAACATTCCAGCAGAAATATCCAATCCAGTAATTTTATCAGGATTTAATGAAGCCATCATAATGGCTAAATCTCCAGTTCCTGTGGCTATGTCTAAAAGTTGTTTCGGATTGTCTTCTCCAATAATTGCAATAACTTTTTTACGCCATTTTACATCAATTCCGAAAGAGATTACACGGTTTAATCCATCGTAATTTTCAGAAATGTTGTCAAACATTTTAGCTACTTGCTCTTTTTTTCCTAAATCGGAATCTTTGTATGGTTTTATGTTTTCTGCTGACATGATTTATCCGTTAATGGCTACAACTTCGCTAATTTGATTTGGTAGCATATCTTTAAGCATGGTTTCAATTCCGTTTTTTAATGTAATAGTAGATGAAGGACATCCACTACAAGCGCCTTGTAAAATAACACTAACTACTTTGCTTTCTTTGTCGTAAGATCTAAAAGCAATGTTTCCACCATCAGAAGCAACAGCGGGTTTGATGTATTCGTCTAAAATGCTAACAATTTTTGCTGACGTTTCATCAAGATCTTCAACGTTAACTTCAATGTTCTTTGATGTCGATGCATCTTCTTTTGGTAGCTGTTTAATGATGGTTTTATTTTCTTGTAAATAACTGCGGATAAAAGTTCTTAATTCTGGATAAATAGCATCCCACTCTACCATTTCGAACTTGGTAATAGAAATGTAATTTTCTGAAATAAATACTTCCTTTACAAAAGGAAAATGAAATAAAGCTTCGGCCAAAGGAGAGGTAGCACTTGCGTCATCTATATTTTTACATTCAACGTCTTTAGTTGTTAAAGATTTGCTTGATCCAAATTTCATTACTGCCGGATTTGGGGTAACTTCGGCATATACTTCAATGGCTTGTTTTTTTGTGATTCCAGTTTGTGTTATTACTGAATTACCATCTTGAATGTATGCCTCAATTTGTTCTCTTACTTCTTCTTGTACATCCTGCCATTCAACAATATCATATTTTTGAATTGCTATGAAATTGGCAGTAATAAATACTTTCTTTACAAAAGGAAGATAAAATAATTGTTGTGCTAACGGAGCGTTTTTTGCTTCGTCTACATTATTAAATTCATGACTTCCGCCATTAATTAATACTGAATCACTCACAAACTTAATAATGGTATCGTTGTTTGTGGTTTGTATAGATATATTAATAGTACTCATAATTTTAGTATTGTTTGCACTGTTGTAAATGCTTGGCAAAATTAATGTAAAAAACTGAATGAATAACAAAGACCTCAAAGGTTTATTTCCTTTGAGGTCTTTGTAGTAGATACAAATTGATTCTTATAAACTGATGGTAAGTGTTGCTGTTATAACACGATTGTCAATGTTTAAATCTGTAGTGTTTACTTGGTTGTATTGTGGGTAAATATCATAGAATTCTGAATGAGATCTATTCTGGTACGCGAAATCTAGTTTTGTATTGCCAAATTTATAACCAGCCCCGAAAGAATATCCTTTGATGTTGTCAGAATCAATAGCGTTTTTATCAGGACTTTGCTCGTAATGATAACCGCCTCTTAAACTTAGGGCTTTAAAGCGCCATTCAGAGCCAATATTTATAGTATGTGTGTTTCTTAGTTGGTTGGTGAAAAATTGATTTTCAGAAGTGAAATTCCCATTAGATAATTTCATTTTAGTGTAACCTTTGTAGGTGTAATCAATGCTAATTAATCCATTTTTCTTGAAAATATAAGCCGAGCTTACAGTTGTTTTTGAAGGGGTCTTTAGTTTGTAAGTTATATAGTACGGATCGTTAAATAGAGTATAAGGAGCATCAATTCCGTTATGAAAAACTGTTTCACCTATGTCAAAACCGCCATTAGGATCATAATTTGTGTCTTGTAAGATTTCAGTAAACCAAACAGGTGTTTGATAAGAAAAACCTAAGCGTAAGCTCTTTGTTGCTTTGTAAATAACGCCAGCACTTAACGAAAATGCAGTACCTGTAGTGTAGTTTTCTTGGTAAAGAAGCGTGTTTAATTGATTACTGTTCCCATCGTTGTTTTGCTCAATTAGCGTAGATTTTTGACTAAAGTTTAAATCGAATGTGTTTAAAGACGCTCCAACATATAAGTCATTCTGATACACTCCAGAAACAGCAAAATTATATTCTGCCAATTCTCCTTTGTATGTGTTTATAAATTCTTGAGAACCCGTATTAAGGTATTGTGTTTTTGGATCTCCTGCATCCAATGGGTATTCTATAAATGTTGCAAATCCACTGTTTCCTTTCACAATAAAGTTGTTGTCGTAATTGTTGCGAATATTATAGTTGAAACTAAAAGCAAACTTATTCCAATCACTGTTGTTGTGATTTTTAAAAACAAAAACAACTCCGGCTTGAGAAAAATTGAAATATTCTTCTTGAGTTGAAGTAGAGTTTCCATAAAAGCTAGAAGTAATATCTGTGTTTCTAGAGTTTATTGAAGCGGAGAAATGGCTGTTGTTAAATACCGATGCACCCGCAGGATTTATTTTAATTGCAGAAACATCTCCTCCTAAGGCTCCGAATGCTCCACTCATGGCATTAAACCTTGCCGTTCCTGAATTATTTTCTTTAGAGAATAGTAATCCTAAGTTTTGGTATTCTAAGGATTGCGAAAAATTAGGCAATGAAATTGCACAAAAGAGTACAAGTAATGTAACTTTTTTCATGATAATATTCTTTATTTAATAATGTAATTAGTTTCCTCTTCTTTTAGATTTGCTACTTCTATTGTTACTGCTACTTCTGCTGCGTGAAGAATTTGAAGAGCTTCTTGTAGATGACGATCTTCTGTTTGAAGAGCTAGGTCTATAAGATTTATTATTTGAAGAACTTCTTTTTTGTCGTGAGTAATTATTTCTCTTTGATGAGTTGCTAGATCTATTTGTAGAAGTGTTTCTTCTAATTGTTGAGTTCGTATTTCTTCGTGTTGAAGAACTATTGTTTCTTGTATTTGAGGTGTTTGACCTTCTGTTACTCTGTTTTATTTTATTATAGTAGTCTCTTACTCTATTAGATTTAGAATTTACCCTCCTGCTTTTGCTAGAAGCGCTTCTCTTGGCGTAAGAAGATGCCTTTCTTCTATAGGTCTTGTTGTAATTGTTCCTGCCGTTGTAGGCATAACTTCTGGTCTTGTAGTTTCTGTAATACCTATTTGACCTATAATAGTTAGGGTAGTAGTACGGAGTGTGGTAATAAAAATTATTATAGCCGTATGCCCCATAGTAAGAGTAGCTGTATGGAGAATAGTTGTATGAGCCATAAAACCCGTGGCTAAATCTCCAGTTATATCTCCAATAGTTGTTGTTATATCCGTAATGATAATCCCAATAACTCCAATTTCTTGGGGTGTAGTTTATATTGATATAAACATTACTATCGTCAGAGTTTCCCCATGGTGTATTGTCTCTGTATATAACAGATGTGTCGTCAGAGCCGTCTAGAACATCAGAATCATCAAATGAAGTATAATCATCAATATCAGTAAAAACATCTTCGTCTTCAATATTTTCAATGCGGTCTAATTCATTTTTAAAATAACTACTTTCTACTTCTTTTATTTGCTTTCTGTTTTTAGTAATAATAACTTCATCTTTGTAGTCATTATTATCAGAACCGTAAATTCCGTCATCATTATAAACACTTTGATAAGTGCCGCATGAAATAAATAATAAAATGATAGCGAATGGCGCAAATGAGAAAAAGGACGTTTTATTTTTTGAATTGATATGTTGCATAATTGAAAAAAGCTATTAACTGATTAATATTGATGCACAAAAAAATTAAACTTTGATAGTGTCACTAATCTTTTTGCATTAGTTTTGTGCTGGAATTATTTTCCACATTAAAGATAACAAGTTTTATGCCAAACTTTTAATATATGGGTAAGAAGTTAACAAAGAGAGAAGAAGACTATTCTAAATGGTATAACGAATTGGTTGTGAAAGCTGATTTAGCAGAAAACTCTGCCGTTAGAGGATGTATGGTTATTAAACCTTACGGATATGCTATTTGGGAAAAAATGCAAGCAGAACTAGATAGAATGTTTAAAGAGACTGGGCACGAGAATGCCTACTTTCCTTTATTCGTACCTAAAAGCTTGTTTGAAGCAGAAGAAAAAAATGCAGAAGGTTTTGCGAAAGAATGTGCTGTGGTTACACACTATCGTTTAAAGAATGATCCAGATAATAAAGGAAAGTTAATTGTAGATCCAAATGCAAAATTAGAAGAAGAATTGGTTGTTAGACCAACTTCTGAAGCTATTATTTGGAATACCTATAAAGGATGGGTTCAATCATATAGAGATTTACCTTTGTTGATAAATCAATGGGCAAATGTTGTTCGTTGGGAAATGCGTACACGCTTATTTTTAAGAACAGCAGAGTTTTTATGGCAAGAAGGTCATACGGCACATGCAACTAAAACTGAAGCAGTATCAGAAGCAAAACAAATGCAAGAAGTATATGCTGAATTTGCAGAGAATTTCATGGCGATGCCCGTGGTAAAAGGCGCGAAGTCAGAAAGTGAGCGTTTTGCAGGTGCAGAAGAAACATATACTATTGAGGCTTTAATGCAAGACGGTAAGGCGTTGCAAGCAGGAACATCTCACTTTTTAGGTCAGAACTTCGCAAAAGCATTTGATGTTAAGTATACTTCTAAAGAAGGGAAGAAAGAATACGTATGGGCAACCTCTTGGGGAGTGTCTACTCGCTTAATTGGTGGATTGATTATGACGCACTCAGATGATTTTGGTTTGGTTTTACCACCAAAGTTAGCGCCAATTGAAGTTGTCATTGTGCCAATATACAAAGGAGAAGAGCAGTTAGAAGCGATTTCTGATAGGGTAAACGGATTTGTAAAAGAATTTAAGAAGAGAGGGGTTTCTGTGAAATTTGACAACAGAGATACTTTTAGACCAGGTGCTAAGTTTGCTGAATACGAATTAAAAGGTGTGCCAGTTAGAATTGCAATGGGAGGTAGAGATTTAGAAAGTAATACTGTTGAGGTTGCTCGTAGAGATACTTTAGAAAAAAATACTGTTTCTCAGGATGAGATTGTTGATTATGTAGAAAACCTTTTAACAGAGATTCAGGATAATTTATTTAAAAGAGCTTTAACATATAGAAACGATCATATTACCGAAGTTTCTACTTTTGAAGAGTTCAAAGATGTTATTGAAAATAAAGGAGGTTTTGTCTCTGCTCATTGGGATGGTACAGAAGAGACTGAAGACCAGATAAAAGAGATCACAAAAGCAACAATTAGATGCATACCAAATGATAGCGTAATTGAGGATGGAACCTGTGTTTTTTCAGGGAAACCATCAGCAAGAAAAGTGTTATTTGCAAAGGCGTATTAATTTTTTTTAAAAAAAATTAAAAAAGTGTTGCAAGGTTTCAAAAACCCCGCAATGGCGATATAATAAATGTCAAAGTTGTAATGGTCCGTTCGTCTAGGGGTTAGGACGCATGGTTTTCATCCATGTAACACGGGTTCGATTCCCGTACGGACTACAAGTTTTAAATAAGAAACTAAAAATTAAAAATTATGGCAAATCACAAGTCAGCTCTTAAGAGAATTAGAAGTAACGAAGCGAAGAGATTAAGAAACAAATATCAGCATAAAACGACTCGTAATGCTGTTAGAGTTTTACGTGCAACAGAAGATAAAACTGCTGCTGAAGCTTTATTGCCATCGGTTATTGCAATGTTAGATAAGTTAGCTAAAAATAACATTATCCACCAAAACAAAGCTGGTAACTTAAAATCTAAATTGACAAAGCACGTAGCTGCAATGTAATTTACATTTTAAAACAACATTTAAAAAGCGTTCTGAATTTCAGAACGCTTTTTTTGTGCAATATACTGTCGTTAATTCGCTAATTAGAAATAAGCTGAACAGAAATATTGTTCATGCAGATAAAAGTGCGTTAGTACTCATAAAACAGATTGATTTTGTTGTTTATTAATGTTTGTAGTAATAGAACTGGTATAGGTTGTGGTTGGACGTATTGAGACTCCCTAGTGTTAATTGAGAAGCTATTTATATTAGGGTCTGTATTTTAATCTACCAATCATATCCTTTGTTAGCATCTAATTTAATAAAGATGAATAAGAGCAGGGTAAATCCCCAAAGAGATGACCCTCCGTAGCTAAAGAAAGGTAAAGGAATTCCCACAGTTGGTAATAATTGTATTACCATCCCGATGTTTATGACCAAGTGAAAAAAGAGAATGGAAGCCAATCCATAGCCATAAATACGCCCAAATTTATTCTTATGAGTTTCAGCTAAGTAAATGATTCGATACAATAGCGCCATAAATAAAACTATTACAAACAGACTCCCTAAAAAGCCCCATTCTTCTCCTACAGCACTAAAAATGTAATCTGTGTCTTGTTCTGGGACAAACTTACCTTCTGTTCTGTCACCTTGTAAAAAACCTTTTCCTGTTAATCCCCCAGAGCTAATTGCTTGTATGGATTGATTTGTATTGTACCCAATTTTTTTAGTGTCAGTTGAGATTCCTAAAAGAATGTCAAAACGATCTCTATGGTGTTGCTCAAATATATTGTTATAGGTGTAGCTCGTGCTAAAAACAAACAGCCCAATTATGCTGTAAAGTATCAGTACTTTGTGCCAGTTGAATTTTAAATAACCTTTGTTTCGCTTTATAAAATAAATTACAAAAAGAGTAATAAGAGAAAAAGAACCAATAACAATTGTTGTTGCTCCAAAAAGAAGTGTAAGTAAGAATAATAATGTCGCAATTACCCCAATAATAATGTAGTTCAATGTTAAGCCTTCTCGGTTTAAAACAAAGAAAAATGAAAGATATACTAAAACAGATCCCAAATCGGGTTGTAATGCAATAAGAAATGCAGGAGAAAAGATGATGATGAATGCCTTGATCTGGTTTTTTATCAACTTTAAATTGTATTGCTTGTCACTTAGTAGTTTTGCTACAGCCAATGCGGTAAAAGCTTTTGCAAATTCAGCTGGCTGAAGGCTCATTCCGCCAAAATTATACCAAGAAGTAGCTCCGTTTATGTTTTTTCCAACAACAAATAACCCAGCCAACAAGAGTAAAGACCCTAGATAGAAAATACTAGCAAACTTTTCGTAAAATTTAGCATTGAAAAATAAAATCAATATTATTAATGGGAAACTTAATCCAATCCATAATAATTGTTTTCCGTATCTGGTAGTAAGATCTAATAATCCATTAGATTCATCAGTAACGGAAGCAGCGTAGATGTTCATCCACCCGAAACTTACAAGTAAAAGATATATGATTACCAAAAACCAATCTATGCCGTGAAAAATGTTGTTTTTTTCTTTTCTCAAAGTTTCAAAGGTTTTTTGGGAATGATTACTTTTTGATCGTAAATATGTTTCAAACTTAAATTAAGCATTCTTTTTTCTCTTCTTTTTCCTTCTTTACTTAATTCTTTGTTTAAGTATTTTTCAATCAACAAACTTGTTATTGGTGCTGCAATTGTTGATCCGTATCCTCCGTTTTCTACAAAAACAGCAATGGCAATTTTCGGATTGTCTTTCGGAGCAAAAGCAATTAATATTGAGTGATCTGCCAATTGTTTTCTTACGCCATCTATGCGAATAAAATTTTCAGCTGTTCCCGTTTTTCCTGCTATTTTAATTCCGTCAACTTTGCTGTATTGACCAGTTCCAGTTTTAAAAACTTCGTGCATGGCATCAATAATTGCTGGATAATGTTTTGTTGCTATTGTAGTTTGTTTTGGTTTCGTAAATTTTTGGTTTTGAATTGGTTTCCCGTTGATTTTTTTAAGAACATGAGGTGTGTAGAAATGGCCTTTATTTGCAATTGCAGCTGTAACATTTGCCAATTGAATAGGGGTTGTTAAAATCTCTCCTTGCCCAATAGCATTAGAAATTGTTCTTGTTGCTCCCCAGCGATACTTAATTCTATCGTCATAGTATTTTCCGTTTGGAATTAATCCAGGATTACCAGTTGGTAAATCGTATCCTAAATATGCACCCAAACCAAAACTTTTGACATGGTTGCTCCAGTTATCCATCCCAATAGTCGCGTTTTTTGCTTTCCCAATAATTTTTCTATACGCTGTAGAAAAATAACTGTTACAAGATTTTGCAATGGCTGTATGTAACTTTATTGGTTTGCCATAAATACCACAATGGCATTTCTGAAAAGCACTTTTACGGGTTCCGTATTGATAACCATCATAACAAAAAACAGAAGATTGCTCGTTGATAACTCCTTCTTGCAAGCCTATTAGTGCATTGATAATTTTAAATGGAGAGCCTGGTGAATATTGAGCTTTAAGACTTCTGTCGTACATTGGTTTGCTATCTTGGTCTCCAAATAAACGAACTGAGTTTCCGGCTCTTTGTCTGCCAACCATCATGTTTGGGTCGTACGAAGGTGCTGTAACTGATAATAATATTTCACCAGAACTAGGTTCAATTGCAACGATTCCGCCTCTTTTACCTGTCATCAATTTCTCTGCAAATTGTTGCAAGACAATGTCAATTGTCAATGTAATATCTTGACCATTTATAGCAAGCGTATCGTATTTTCCATTTTTGTATTTCCCGATAATTTTATTGAGCCGATCTACATGTAGAAATTTCTTCCCTTTGATTCCTCTGATAATGGAGTCATAAGATTTTTCTACTCCAGTTGTACCAATAAGCTCACCTTGTTGATACTTGCTGTTTTTTTTGAGGTCATATTTTTTTACTTCACTAATATATCCTAATACGTTGGCAGCCGATGCTATTGGGTAATTTCTAATGTTTCTTTTCTGAATGTAAAAACCTTTGTATTTGTGTAATTTCTCCTGTAAAAAAGCAAAATCTTCTTTGGCCAATTGTTTTAAGAAAACTGAAGGAAGCCATGGAGAATATTTTCTAGCAGATTTGTATTTTTTTTTAAAATATAGGATATCAATTTTTAATAAACCGCAAAACTCTAATGTGTCTAATGTTTTTACTTCATTCGGAATAATCATTACATCGTAAGAAAGTTGGTTGGCAACGATCAATTTTCCGTTTCTGTCATAGATATATCCTCTTTGAGGAAACTCGTGCATTGTTTTTACGGCAGTATTTTCTGTTAAATTATGATCTGCGCCTCTTACAACCTGTAGTTGAAAAAGCCTGAAAATTAATAATAAACAAGAAATGGTTATTACAAAGTATAATAAAAAGCTACGCTTCATTATTTTTTATTTCTGGTGATATAGGTTCCTAAAAAAAACAATACTGAAGTGAAAATACTTGAGTATAAAGTATTTATTAAAACATCAGAAAAGTTTTGTGTGCTAAAGTTAGCTAAAGAAAATAAAATAAAATGGTGAATAACTATTAAAGTTATCACATAATTAAAAACTTTACCAAAAGGTTCTTCGTGTAAGTTGAATAATAAATAGTCTTGTTCTGTTTTTTTGAAAATAATTCGAATAAAAAACAACCTGATATAGGCGATAAGAAGTAATGAAAAAGCATTTATTCCTCCAGAATCAGAAAAGAAATCAATGGATAGTCCTAAAAGAAATGAAAGAGTTAAAAATGAGATCCTTTCTTTTCTCAACGGGTAAAATATCACAAAAGAAACATATAAATAAGGGTTTATAAAACCTAAGAACTTTATATTATTAAGTACGAAAACTTGTAATAAGAGCAACGATATGAATAATGAAATGATGTAGATTGTTTTATTCATTGGATGTGTTTTCTAATGAATTTATTTCTTCTTTGTCTAAGCTTTTAATAACGTATACATATCCTAAATTACTCATATCGTTAAAAAGTGCAATGTCTATGGAGTTTTGTGAATTATCTGTGTTTTTTATAGTTCCGATTGGTATTCCTTCAGGAAAAATTGTCGATTTACCACCTGTAATAATTGTATCGCCAATTGTTATGTTTGCTTGTCTGGGTATGTCTACTAATTGTACAGTATTGTAATCGATACTGTTCCAAATTAATGTCCCGAAATGGTAACTGTTTTTTAAACGAGCATTGATTTTACTATTGGTGTTTAGTATTGACTGAACTCTTGAGTGATTGTTACCGCTGTCATCAATAATTCCTATTATTCCTTTGCTATTGATAACGGCCATCTCGGAAGTTACATTTTGATTTGTTCCTCTGTTTATCAAAATGAAATTATTTGGATTGATATAGTTGTTTCTTGTGATTTTTGCTTTACTATATGTGTATCTCTGGTGATATTTTACAGTGTCAATTGTAGTTTCTGTAATGGTTGAATCTATAAAAGATTCTATAAGTTGAAGCTTGTTTTTTAATCGAACATTTTCTTCGATCAATTCTTTATTTTGAACGTTTAAATTCAAATAGTCTGTTAATCGAGAAGAGGTGTCGTAAAAACCTCCCGTAATGTCATTTGCAGAGCTAATAAACTTACTTTTATGAAAGGTGTTGTTGTTTATTGTAAAAGCTATGGCTACAAATTCTAACAACAGAAAAAATAAGAAATATTTATACTTCTGTAAAAAATAAATGACTTGCTGCATAAAAGGAAATTGTAAAAAAGAGGTATTATTTCATTAATACACTTTTGTATTTTTCAAGTTCTTTTAAGGCGATTCCTGTTCCTCTTACTACTGCTCTTAACGGGTCTTCTGCAACATAAACTGGTAAGTCCGTCTTTCTAGATAAACGTTTATCTAATCCGCGTAGCATTGAGCCACCTCCGGCTAGATAGATCCCTGTATTATAGATGTCTGCTGCCAACTCGGGTGGTGTTTTGGATAATGTTTCCATAACAGCATCTTCAATTCTTAAAATTGATTTGTCTAATGCTTTGGCAATTTCTCTATATGAGACTTGTACTTGTTTTGGTTTTCCACTTAATAAATCTCTACCCTGAACTAGCATGTCTTCTGGTGGAGAATCTAGATCTTCTGTCGCTGCTCCAATGGTTATTTTAATTTTTTCTGCAGTAGTTTCCCCAATGTGTAAGTTGTGTTGTGTACGCATATAGTACATGATATCATTCGTGAAAACATCTCCAGCAACTTTTACAGACTGGTCACAAACAATACCTGCTAATGCGATGACAGCAATTTCTGTAGTTCCTCCTCCTATGTCAATAATCATGTTCCCTTTTGGTTCCATAATATCAATACCAACACCAATTGCCGCGGCCATTGGTTCATAAATTAAATAGATCTCTTTGGCATTCATATGACGTGCAGAATCTTGTACAGCACGTTTTTCAACTTCTGTAATTCCAGATGGTATACAAATCACCATGCGTAAAGCTGGTGGGAATAATTTCTTTTTGATTGATGGAATCTGCTTTACAAATTCTTTGATCATTTCTTCAGATGCCTGGAAATCTGCTATAACTCCGTCTTTTAATGGACGAATAGTTTTGATGTTTTCATGGGTTTTTCCTTGCATTAAGTTGGCTTTCTTACCAGTTGCAATGATTTTGCCTGTAGTTCTATCACGAGCAACTATAGATGGGCTGTCAATTACCACCTTACCATTGTGAATAATAAGTGTGTTAGCTGTCCCTAAATCGATAGCTATATCTTCCGTCATGAAATCGAAAAAACCCATAAAAATATCTGTGTTTATTAAGTATTGATGTATTCTTACAAAGCTACTAAATTTCTGTGTTCAAAACACAGATAATTTAGAAGTTCTTTTTAATGTTTAAAATGTCTTGTTCCCGTTAAAACCATTGAAATATTATGATCATTACAGTAATCTATGCTTAATTGATCTTTGATTGATCCACCAGGTTGGATTACACTTGTTATTCCTGCATTATCAGCAATTTCTACACAATCAGGAAAAGGAAAAAATGCATCACTTGCCATTACTGCTCCGTTTAAATCAAAACCAAAACTTGTTGCTTTCTCAATTGCTTGCCTCAAGGCATCAACCCTACTTGTTTGTCCAGTTCCACTTGCAAATAGTTGTTTGTTTTTGGTGAAAACAATTGTATTTGATTTTGTGTGTTTGCAAATTTTTGAAGCAAATAATAAATCTTCTAACTCGCCAGTTGTTGGTTTATTGTTTGTTACATATTTTAAGTCCTCTAAAGTATCTGTAATATAATCTCTATCTTGAACCAATGCGCCATTTAAACATGTTCTAACAGTTGTTTTTGAAAACTGAACATCTTTCAAGATTAATAAAACGCGATTCTTTTTTCCTTTTAAGATCTCAATAGCATCCTTACTAAATGAAGGAGCAATTACCACTTCACAAAATAATTTATGAATCTCTTCTGCCGTTGCTTTGTCAATTTCTGTATTTGCGATTAAAACCCCACCAAATGCAGAAGTAGGGTCGCCTGCCAAAGCATCAACATAGGCTTGGTGAATTGTTGCTCTTTGTGCAAAACCACAAGCGTTGTTGTGTTTTAAAATGGCGAAAGTTGGTTCTTCACCTTTAAATTCATTCATTAAGTTTACTGCGGCATCAACATCTAAAAGATTGTTGTAGCTCAATTCTTTTCCGTGTAACTTATCAAAAATTGTGTCTAAATCACCAAAGAAAAATCCTTTTTGATGTGGATTCTCACCGTAACGTAGTACTTTCCCGTTTGTTTCACTGATCTTTAAAACAGCCTCTTCGTGATCAGCATTAAAGTAGTTGAAAATAGCAGTATCATAATGAGAAGAAATATTAAATGCTTTTCCAGCTAGCTTCTTTCTGTCTGCTAGTGTAGTTTCTCCGTTGTTTTCTGTTATCACGTTTAAAAAATCATCGTATTGGTCCATAGAAGAAAGAATAACGGTGTCTTTAAAGTTTTTTGCAGCAGCTCTAATTAAAGAGATTCCGCCAATATCAATTTTTTCAATAATATCTTGCTCTGTAGCACCAGAAGCAACGGTTTTTTCAAAAGGATATAAATCTACAATTACTAGGTCTATTTGTGGAATGTCGAACTCTATTATTTGTGAAGCGTCACTTTCATTATCTTGACGATTTAAGATTCCTCCGAAAACTTTTGGGTGTAACGTTTTTACTCTTCCTCCTAAGATTGATGGATAAGAAGTTACATCTTCTACAGGAACTACATTGATACCAAGTTCTTTTATGAATTTCTCTGTTCCGCCAGTAGAATAAATGGTGACGTTTTGCTCGTTTAATTTTTCTACCAATGGTTGTAGTCCATCTTTATGAAATACAGATATTAAGGCAGATTTAATAGTTTTTGTGTTGCTCATGTTGTTGTGTTGTTGAGCACACAAAATTACTAAAACTAAGTAGTTATTACAATAGTAAAATTGTTTAAAATTTAGTTTTTAATGTAGTTCTGTTCTAGTCTTAAAATTGTTGACCAGACTTGTATAGTTTTTGTAATTTTTTTGGGTAAAGTCATTCTTTTTAGAATTGACAATTTTGCTTAAAAAAGCACTGATAGAAGTGTTTCTTTTGTTCATTATTAGGGGGGTTAATGATTGAAAAAAATGTGTTACTATAAATAGTACGTAGCAAACTTAATAAAAAAAAATGAAAAAAACAATCTCTTTGAAAAAGGTTTTTCTGATTTGTGTACGAATTGAATTATAGGATCTTAGCTATTTTTTTACAAGTATATTCAAGTAATTTTTCATCATCAGCTGTGAAAATATTTGCGGTATGTGAGTCAATGTCTATTTGCCCAATGTTTTCTCCATCTACAAAAACCGGAATTACAATTTCTGATTTTACTTTCCATCCACAAGAAATATAATTGTCTTGCTCGCTTACATCTTGCACTACAAAATTTTCGTTACTAACAGCTACTTGACCACAAATGCCTTTTCCAAACGGAATAATAATGTGATCTGTTGGCTCTCCAGTGTATTCAGCTAACTTCAGTTCGTTTTTGTCACCGTTTTTAAAATAAAACCCAACCCAATCATAATAAGAGATTTCAGATTCAAGATAATCACAAACGGCTTGTAGTTTCTGCTCCTTTGTGTCTTTTTTTTCTAGAATTGTTGCAATTTGTAGTTTTAATTTTTCTAGTTCCATGTCTTTTGGTAAAAGGGTTTATTAGAAATACTTATATTTGTTTCGCTTCATTGTAAACGATGCTGCAAAATAAATCAATTTTGTTGTGAATAAGTATAAAAATATCACCCTTTTTCTTTTAAAGTTTTTCGGAACCTATTTTTTGCTCTTTGGACTCTATGCATATTACTTGAATATAAATCAAGAAAAAGTAAATGGATTTCAATGTGCACCTTTAACAACACAAGTTGCAGATCAAACAGTGTCTTTACTAAAGTTTTTTAATTATAATGTAAAGAGTGAGCAGCACAATTCAGAAATGTCTGTAAAGTTGTTGGTAGGAGATGATTATGTGGCTAGAGTTATAGAAGGTTGTAATTCTATAAGTATTATTATTTTATTTGCGGCTTTTATCGTTGCGTTTGCTGGTTCAATAAGAGCAACGATTGTTTATGTTGTAGTTGGTAGTTTAATTATTTACGTAATTAATGTGCTACGGATTGCTTTTCTAACCATGATGCTATATAAATACCCTAATCAACAAGAAGTATTGCATCACTTAGTTTTTCCTGCTATTATTTACGGAACAACTTTTTTGTTATGGGTGCTGTGGGTTCAAAAATTTTCACACCGAAAAAAATGAAAAAAGAGATACGAATCATATTGATATTACTTCTTTTAGCCCTATTGGTGCTAATTAGAGCTTTTGAAAAAGAACTCTTTTACGATCCGTTGATTATTTATTTTCAGAATGATTATTTGTACACTTCAATTCCAGATGTAAATGTTTGGAAATTAATTGTAGATATATTGTTTAGATACACATTGAATTCATTGATTACATTGGGAATTATTTATTTGGCCTTTCAAAAGATGAAATTTGTGAAATTCTCAGGCTTCTTCCTCATGCTTGCTTTTATGTTGTTGATTGTAGTTTTCGCTTTTTTACTTAGAAATGATTTTAAAAATGGATACTTGTTACCGTTTTATGTAAGACGATTTTTGATTCATCCATTGTTCTTATTGTTACTCTTTCCTGCTTTTTATTATCAGAAATTAAATAAAAATAAACTTTAATGTTTTTTAATCTTCACATTGTAACTTTGTAAAACAGTAATGAGACGTTTTTTATATAAAATAGCATCAACTTTAATGGCACTTATTGTGCTGGTTTCTACCTTTTCATTTACGGTAGAGAAACATTATTGTGGCGATTTTTTAGTAGATGTTTCTTATGTTGGTAGTGCAATTTCTTGTGGTGTCCAGAATGATTCTTCTTCTGATGTGAAAGTTAAAGGTTGTTGTAAAAACGAAATAGAGCACGTAGAAGGGCAGGATAAACTTCACAATAATTCTATTGAGAAATTGACTTTTGAACAACAAAAAGGGCTTTTAGATTTTGCTTTCTATTTGAAAAATATATTTGAAAACGCTCAATTTGTAAAAGAGTATTTCAGAGATTTTCCTCCGCCAAATCTTTATCAAAATTATCAAATTTTGCATCAGTCTTTTTTAATTTGATTTTATAAAAATATTAGAACTCAATCCTTCATCAAAGTGGGAGCAGCGAATAATTTTTATAAATAAAAACAAATGAAAAAATATATTTTCAGTATTTTATTACTGATACCCATATTCTCATTCTCTCAAACAACTCTTAAGGGAATGATTATGGACCAAGAAAACTCAAAAAATAATTTAGGTGTTTACGGAGCAAATGTACATTGGTTAGGAACCAGTGTAGGTGTTGTTACCAACGAAAAAGGATGGTTCACAATTGAGTATAAAGCAAGTTACAGAAAACTAGTAATAAGCCATGTCGGTTATAAAACGGATACACTTACAATCACGAGTCTAAAACCAATTCAACATTATATAACTTCAGAAAACGAGTTGGATGAAGTTGTAATCAATAGTAAAAAGAGAGCGATACAAAAATCTTTTTTACAAACTCAAAATGTGTTTACTGTAAATAGCGATGAGCTGTTAAAAGCTGCCTGTTGTAATTTGGCAGAAAGTTTTGAAACGAATCCGTCTATAGATGTTAGTTTTTCTGATGCGTTAACAGGAACCAAGCAAATTCAGATGTTGGGTTTAACAAGTCCGTATTTATTAATAAGTCAAGAAAATATTCCATCTGTAAGAGGAGCTGCTCAGGCTTTTGGGTTGACTTTTACACCGGGGACTTGGGTAGAAAGTATTCAGATTACTAAAGGAGCTGGAAGTGTTGTTAACGGGCACGAAAGTATTTCAGGTCAAATTAATGCCGAATTGGTAAAGCCTTTTTCAGATAAAAAAATCTTTGTAAATGCTTACAGTTCTTTAAACGGAAGGCTAGAATTGAATACACATTTTAATAAAAGAGTTTCTGAAAAATGGCACACAGGGTTGTATGTTCATGGAAATTATAGAGGTGAGAAATTTGATAAAAACAATGATAACTTTTTAGATGCTCCATTGGCAAAGCAAATTAATGTGATGAATCGTTGGCAATATACAAATGCAGAAAAAGGTTGGGTGAGTTTTATCAATTTTAGGTATTTGAAGGATGATAAGCAAACTGGAGAAATTAATTTCAATCCATCTGTTGATAAAGGAACTACAAATGCTTGGGGAAGTGAAATAAATACAAAACGATTGGAAACTTCAGCCAAAATTGGATATGTTTTTCCTGAGTTGCCGTTTCAAAGTGTCGGATTTCAATTTGCATATAGCAATCATCAACAAGATTCTTATTTTGGGATGAATGTATATGATATTGAACATGAAAGTATATACACAAACGTGCTTTTTAATTCTATTATTGGAGATACTCGTAACAAGTTTAAAGCCGGAGTTAGTTTAACGCACGATCGATATAAAGAACTTGTAAATATAAAGAACTACTCAAGAAAAGAAAGTTCTGTTGGTGCTTTCTTCGAATATGCGTACGATAACCTGGGTAATTTTAGTTACACAGCTGGTTTAAGAGTTGATAAACACAATTTACTGGGTACATTTTTAACCCCAAGATTACATCTTCGCTATGCGCCGTGGGAAAGTGGTGTATTTAGAGCATCTGTCGGTAGCGGTAAGAGAAGTGCGAATATATTTGCAGAGAATCAACAATTGTTTTCAAGTGCTAGAAAGATCAATATTCAAGATTCTGGTGATGCAGTTTATGGGTTAAATCCTGAGTTGGCTTGGAATTACGGTGTTTCTTATTTACAGAAATTCAACTTGTTTGATAGAAAAGGAGACATCACTTTTGATTTCTATAGAACAGATTTTGTAAATCAAGTAGTTGTAGATTGGGAAAATCCACAGAAAATTTCGTTTTACAATTTAAAAGGAAAAAGTAACGCGAATAGCATTCAAATTGAAGTGAATTATGAATTGCTTAAGAGGTTGAATTTAAGAACTGCGTATAAATTTTATGATGTTGCAACTGCTTATGAAACAGGAACTTTTCAAAGACCAATGCGTGCGAAAGAGAGGTTTTTCACAAACCTTTCTTATAATACAGAACCCGATTTTGATGATGCGCAATGGAAATTTGATGTAACCTATAATCTAATAGGTAAACAGCGTTTGCCAAATACATCAAGCAATCCAAGTCAATATCAATTGGTGAAATTTTCAGATAATTATAGCTTGGTAAACGCACAAATAACCAAAGTGTTTTCAAAGAAGTTTGAAATATATGTTGGTGCAGAAAACTTAACAAATTACAAACAGAAAAATCCTATTTTAGCAAGTGATAAACCATTTGGAGCAAATTTTGATACAACGATTGTATATGCTCCAATTTTCGGAAGTTCATTTTATACGGGATTGCGATTTAAAATAGATTAATCCACTCTGTGGCGAATGCATAAAAGAACAAGATATTACTCGAGTAATTGTGTCGAGGAATCTTATAAAACGACAATAACATGAAAAAAATCACTTTAATATTTAGTCTTTTTTTAATTTGCTTTTCAACTCAAGCACAATCAAAAAAAGCAACAAAAAATAAAAACGCAAAAGTAGTTGTAGAAGTAGATGGTATTTGCGGTATGTGTAAAAAACGGATCGAAACTGCGGCCTTAAAATCGAAAGGAGTAAAGTTTGCTAGTTGGAATGTAAAAACACATCAACTAAGTTTAATCTTAGATGAACGCAAAACAACGTTAAAAACTATTCAGAAGAATATTGCTGCTGTAGGTCATGATTCTAAAGCTATAAAAGCAACAGAAGAAGCGTACAATACTGTGCATCCATGTTGTAAGTATCGTGATGAAGAAATCATCTTAAATCACAAAGGAGAATTGAAAAAACAAAAGAAAAAGAATTAATCACAGGGTGATAGCGTAGTTGGTTTTAATTTTCTGGCGCTTGTATTAAAATAAAAAGGCAGTTTATTTATTAATTCTGTAAATAAAAAACCTCGAGAATTTCTCGAGGTTTTTTATTGTTTAGGTGTCGATCTTCTCGACTTACATCATTCCTGGCATTCCACCACCCATAGGAGGCATTCCGCCAGCAGGACTATCTTCTTTAATATCGATTAAAGCACATTCTGTGGTTAAGATCATTCCGGCTACAGAAGCAGCGTTTTCTAAAGCTACACGAGTTACTTTCTTAGGATCTATAATACCAGCTTTCAGCATGTCTACATATGAGTCAGATTTAGCATCGTACCCAAAGTCTTTTTTACCTTCTAGAACTTTATTTAACACTACTGATCCTTCGCCTCCGGCATTTTCAACAATAATTCTTAATGGTGCTTCAATTGCTTTATTAATAATCTGTACACCTGTAGTTTCGTCTAAGTTATCTGTAGTGATTTTGGTTAAAACTTGTTTAGCTCTCACTAAAGCAACACCACCACCAGCAACGATTCCTTCTTCTACGGCAGCTCTTGTAGCATGTAAAGCATCATCCACTCTGTCTTTCTTTTCTTTCATTTCTACTTCAGAAGCAGCGCCAACATATAAAACTGCAACACCACCAGCTAACTTAGCTAAGCGTTCTTGTAATTTTTCTTTGTCGTAATCAGAAGTTGTAGTTTCTATCTGAGCTTTAATTTGATTTACTCTTGTTTTAATTGTTTCTGCATTTCCAGAACCATTTACAATTGTAGTATTGTCTTTGTCTACAGTTATCGTTTCTGCAGTACCTAAAAGATCTAAAGTTGCGTTTTCTAATGAAAATCCTCTTTCTTCAGAAATTACAGTTCCACCAGTTAAAATAGCGATGTCTTCTAACATTGCTTTTCTTCTGTCTCCAAAACCTGGAGCTTTCACTGCAGCAATCTTTAATCCACCTCTTAATTTATTTACAACCAAAGTAGCTAACGCTTGTCCGTCTACATCTTCTGCAATAATTAATAAAGGTCTTCCAGACTGAGAAACCGGTTCTAGAATTGGAAGAATTTCATTTAAGTTAGAAATCTTTTTGTCAAATAATAAAATGTATGGATTTTCTAGATCAGCAATCATCTTATCTGCATCAGTTACAAAGTAAGGAGATAAATATCCACGGTCAAATTGCATTCCTTCAACAACATCAACATAGGTTTCCATTCCTTTAGCCTCTTCAACAGTAATAACACCTTCTTTGCCAACTTTTGTAAAAGCGGTTGCGATTAAATCGCCAATAGTATTGTCATTATTTGCAGAAATTGCAGCTACTTGTTTTATCTTTTCAGATGAGTTTCCTACTTCTTGAGATTGTTTGTTTAAATCAACAACAATTGCAGAAACCGCTTTGTCAATTCCACGTTTTAAGTCCATTGGGTTTGCACCAGCAGCAACGTTTTTCAATCCTTCTTTTACAATTGATTGTGCTAATACTGTAGCAGTTGTTGTTCCGTCACCGGCTAAATCATTGGTTTTAGAAGCAACTTCTTTCACCATTTGAGCCCCCATGTTTTCTAACTCGTTTTCTAACTCAATTTCTTTTGCTACAGAAACACCATCTTTAGTAACAGTAGGTGCTCCAAAAGCTTTAGAGATAATTACATTACGTCCTTTAGGGCCTAAGGTTACTTTTACTGCGTTTGCTAATGCATCTACTCCACGTTTTAATCCGTCACGTGCTTCAATATCAAATTTTATATCTTTTGCCATAATATTTGTTTTTACTTTTAGCCGTTTGCTTTTAGCTAAAAGAGTTATTGTTTTTGTTATGATTTAGCTAAAGGCAAATAGCCAAAAGCTAAACGTTATTTAAATAATTGCTAAAATATCGCTCTCTCTCATCATTAAATAATCAGAACCTTCTAGCTTTAATTCAGTTCCAGCATATTTCCCGTACAAAACAGTGTCGCCTACTTTTACAGTTAAAGGTTCGTCTTTTGTTCCGGTTCCAATAGCAACAACAGTTCCTTTTTGAGGTTTTTCTTTTGCGTTATCTGGTATGATTAATCCAGAAGCTGTTTTAGTTTCAGCAGCAGCAGGTTCTACAAGAACTCTATCTGCCAATGGTTTAATGTTTAATGCCATTATATATAGTTTTTAATATTTAATTAATTGTTATCTCTTCTAGGTAGTCAGAAATTATGCCACTAGATAATAGCTGACATTTTTTCTAGTTCTTATTTTGAATGTGAAATTAAGGTATAAAAAAATGCCAACGTGTCATTTACGTTGGCATTTTTAATATAGTAACAGTTCTTACTAGTTTACGCTATCTTTTGTAGCAGGAACAGTAGTTGTTTGAACTGGTGTAGTTGTTACATTTTCTAATGTGTTTTCCAACTGAGGATTATTGTTTGCATTTTCTCTAGGAATTGCAAAGTTTGCTAATAAAATTAAAGCAAACATAGAGATTGCTAAAGTCCAGGTAGCTTTATCTAAAAAGTTATTTGTGTTTTGAACTCCTCCCATAGATTGTGCTCCACCGCCACCGAATGATGATGATAATCCGCCTCCTTTAGGATTCTGTACCATAACAATTAATATAAGCGCTACTGCTACTACTAAAATTAACGCTAAGAATAATGTATAACTCATGATTTGTTTTTTTGTAAAATTCTAATTCTTTTTATTTGGTCTGCAAAGAAACCACTTTTTTCTGGATATTTCAAACTTAAAATTTCATACGCTTTGATTGCATTCTCAAATTTTTTTTGTTCTAGGTAAACTTTGGCTAAAGTTTCTGTCATCACATGCGATTCTGAACTGTTTTTTACCGTTTTTACAGGGAATTCGATGTGTTTTTCTACGCGACTTATTTTTGGGTTTTTCTTAATAAATCGATCAATAATCGAAGAGTTGTCAATCTTCTTTGGTGTGATTTTATCAGTTCTTTCAATCTTTTTGTAAGTTGCTAATTGAAGCCACTCGTTAAATGAATGCGATTCTGATGTTGTGAATTTTATTGGTTTTCCTATTGATAGTTCTTCAATAATATCCTTTGTGTCGTCAGAGAAGCTTTTTTGAGGTGTTGGTTTTGTTGGTGCAGTATTCGTAGGGAAAGTACTAGCAGTGATGAAATCAAATAAAACGGTTCTGTCTGTTGTATGTGCAGCGGTAGCTTTAAGTTCTGTATTGTATTTAAAACTGTCTGCTTTTTTTAAGCCTTTTAAATAAATAGCTCTTGCAGATTGAAAATATGGGTATTTTTCAATGACCAATTTTAATGCTGCTGTTGATTCTTTGCTAATCTGTTCGGGGTTCTTTAAATTTTCGGTAAAGCTTTTTGTATTCATAATTAGTTTACCATTTAGCTACAGAAGCGTTAAAGATATCTTGAGTAATACGTTCAATGATCTCATTAAAGGCTGCTTCTAATGGTCCTCCAATTAACTGTGTGTTTGCGGGGTAATCATAATAAAAAGAAAAAGGTTTTTCAAAATTATCTTTTTCAATAAATTTATTAAAATATCTTATGTTTACTGTAATTGTTAACCTGTTTTGTGCAGCTGTTTGTTGCGCTGTTGCACTCATGGGGGCAATTCTGTATCCTGTTATTTCTCCTTCAAAATGCAAGTCTCCGCTGTTACTAACGAGTGTTAAATTTGTTTGTCTAGTGAATAAATCTTGAAAATCTTGTGTAAATTTTTGACTTAAAGAAGGTTCAATTAGTGGAGCTGTGTTTCTAAAAAAATCTATTTGAATTGTTTTTGCTTTGCCAGTGTCTCCTCCAGTAAATGAGTAAATCCCGCAAGAAACCATTAGTAAAGAACTAATAATAAAGGTAGCGATGTATAGTGATCTTTTCATGTATTAATAAGGTGTCGATATGAAGTAAGTCGTTCTTTTTGTAAATGTAAACAAATCAGTTAAAAATTTAATCCCACTAATGAGATTAATTTCTAAGACTTGCATGGATGTCGCTTAATTATAAATCGTATTGTTTGATTTTTCGATACAAGGTTCTTTCTGAAATACCCAGTTCTTGAGCTGCCAATTTTCTTTTATTGTTGTTTTTCTCAAGTGATTTTTTAATCATTTCTACTTCTTTATCTTGTAAAGAAAGAGACTCGTCTTCTTCAATAGGTTCAATATAGTCGTAGTTGTTTTGATTTTCTATGGTGGTAGTTTGTGGAATTTGAACCACTTCAACGTTTCCAGAATCAGAAGGTCTTTGTTCTTGGTAAATTTTTTCGATTAGCTGATGATTTTCTTCTTTTATTTCATCAATATTTCCAGTTTTCATAATATCTAACGTCAATTTTTTTAAATCATTGATGTCATTTCTCATGTCAAAAAGAATCTTGTACATGATGTCGCGTTCATTTGCAAAATCACTATTTGAACTCGATGAGTTTCCGATAACAGCAGGTAAATTCCCTCTGTTGTTCGGTAAATATTGAATCAGTTTTTCAGGAGCAATCAATCTGTTTTCTTCAACTACAGAAATCTGTTCAGCAATATTTCTTAGCTGTCTAATGTTTCCAGGAAAACGATAGTTAGTCAGTAGTTTTACTGCTTCTTCTGTAAGTCTAATTGTAGGCATACTGTATTTCTGAGCGAAATCTGCAGCAAACTTTCTAAATAATAAATGAATGTCTTCTTTTCGTTCTCTTAAAGGTGGAAGTGAAATTTCAATGGTAGTTAAACGATAGTATAAATCTTCTCTAAACTTCCCTTTCTGAATGGCATTGTCCATTTGAAGATTTGTAGCAGCTACAATTCTTACATTGGTTTTTTGAACTTGTGAAGAACCAACTTTGATAAATTCACCATTCTCTAACACGCGCAATAAGCGTACTTGAGTTGTTAAAGGTAGCTCGCCAACTTCGTCTAAGAAGATTGTTCCGCCATCAGCTACTTCAAAGTATCCTTTTCTAGCAGCAGTTGCTCCCGTAAAAGCCCCTTTTTCGTGACCAAATAATTCGCTGTCTATGGTTCCTTCAGGAATAGCACCACAGTTTACAGCAATATATTTTGCATGTTTCCTATGTGATAATTGGTGAATGATTTTAGGAATGTTTTCTTTTCCTACACCACTTTCACCAGTAACTAATACAGAAATATCTGTAGGAGAAACACGTATTGATTTTTCTAAAGCTCTATTTAAATGAGTGTCATTACCAATAATTCCGAAACGTTGTTTTACTACTTGTAAGTTTTCCATTTTTAATTATTTTCAGAATAACCAACTGCAGTTCCTTTTAAGGTTGCAGAAGTGCAGTCTTCTACTTTTACATCTACAAAATCACCAACTTTATAATTTTCTTTCGGAAAAACAATCACCATATTCTGTGTGTTTCTTGCTTTCCAATGCATGTCAGATTTTTTAGATTCTCCTTCAATTAAAAATTCTTCAGTTTTACCTAAATGTTGTTGTGTTCTGTATAAACTATGCTCACGTTGTAACTTAATTACTTCTGCTAATCTTCTTTTCTTTGTTTCTTCTGGTACATCATCTTCCATTTTCTTTGCAGCCAATGTTCCAGGTCTTTCAGAGTATGAAAACATGTATCCGTAATCGTACTTTACATATTCCATTAAACTCAATGTGTCTTTGTGATCTTGTTCTGTTTCACCACAAAAACCAATAATCATATCTTGAGATAAAGACATTTCTGGAACAATGCTTAAAACATTGTCTATCAATTTCATGTATTCTTCTCTGGTATGTTGTCTGTTCATGGCTTTTAGCATGCTCGTACTTCCACTTTGAACAGGTAAGTGCAGATATTTACACACGTTTTTGTGTTTTGCCATTACGTGAATTACATCTAAACTCATGTCTTGTGGGTTGGAAGTAGAAAAACGAAAACGCATTTTTGGAAAACGAGTAGCCGCCATGTCTAATAGCTGTGCGAAATCTACGGCAGTGGCTTTCGCCATCTCTGAGGCATTTTTGAAATCTTTTTTCAATCCGCCACCATACCATAGAAAACTATCTACGTTTTGACCAAGCAATGTGATTTCCTTGTAATTACCATCGTGCATAGATTGTATTTCTTCTAAAATACTCTGTGGATCTCTAGAACGCTCTCTTCCCCTGGTAAAAGGAACCACACAGAAAGTACACATGTTATCACAACCACGGGTAATTGATACAAATGCAGAAACACCATTGTTGTTTAAACGAACAGGAGAAACGTCTCCGTATGTTTCATCCTTAGATAATATAACGTTTACAGCATCTCTACCTGCATCTATTTCTTCTAGTAAATTAGGTAAATCTCTGTATGCATCTGGCCCAACAACTAAATCAACAATTTTTTCTTCTTCTAAAAATTTCTCTTTCAGTCTTTCTGCCATACAACCAAGAACTCCAACTTTCATTTTTGGATTGATCTTTTTTACGGCATTGTATTTTTCTAAACGTTTCCGCACAGTAAGCTCAGCTTTTTCTCTAATAGAACAGGTGTTTACCAAAACTAAATCGGCTTCTTCTAATAATTGCGTGGTGTTAAATCCTTGTTCTGCAAGTATTGAGGCTACAATTTCGCTGTCGTTCATATTCATCTGACAACCATAGCTTTCTATGAAAAGTTTTTTTGTATTTTGTGGTTTGTTTTCTTTTACAAGGGCTTTTCCTTGTAATTCTTCATCTATAACCTTCTCGATTTGTTCCATATCCATATTCAAAATGAAGGGCAAAGATACAACCAAATTCTATATTTTGTGACAAATTGGCAGAAATTTAACGATGAAATATGTGTGTAATTACATCAAAAATGGATAGAAAAACTTGATATAAAAAAAAACTTCCTACTTTTGCAATCCGAAATTACCTTTATATATAAGGAGTAACTATTTCAATTGAGAAGATTTATGGCAAAGAATTTAGTAATAGTAGAGTCACCAGCGAAAGCAAAAACGATAGAGAAATTTCTTGGAAAAGATTTTCAAGTAGAATCTAGTTTTGGACATATAGCAGATTTACCATCCAAAGAATTGGGAATAAATGTAGACGGCGATTTTATGCCAGAGTATATTGTTTCTGATGATAAAAAAGCAGTTGTAAAGAAATTGAAATCACTAGCGAAAAAAGCAGATACTGTTTGGTTAGCAAGTGATGAGGATCGAGAAGGTGAGGCAATTGCATGGCACTTGAAAGAACAATTAAAATTGACTGATGACAATACAAAGCGTATTGTTTTTCATGAGATTACAAAGAAAGCTATTTTGAAAGCTGTAGAGAATCCAAGAGATATCAACTACGATATGGTAAATGCGCAACAAGCGCGTAGGGTATTAGATAGATTGGTTGGTTATGAATTATCTCCAGTACTTTGGAGAAAAGTAAAAGGTGGTTTATCAGCCGGAAGAGTACAGTCTGTTGCAGTGCGTTTAATTGTAGAAAGAGAACGTAGCATTCAACAATTTAAAACCAAAGCAAGTTATAAGGTTGTTGCTCAATTTTCTAATACAAATGGAAAAACTTTTAAAGCTGCTATTCCTAAGAGTTTTGCAACTAGAGAAGAAGCTGAACAATTTTTAAAATCTGCTGCTACGGCAGATTTTAGCATTGCTGATTTACAAAAGAAACCAGCAAAGAAATCACCTGCAGCACCGTTTACAACATCAACATTACAGCAAGAGGCTTCTAGGAAACTGGGGTATCCTGTTGCCAAAACGATGCAAGTTGCACAACGTTTGTATGAAGCAGGTTTGATAACCTATATGAGAACAGATAGTTTAAACCTATCTGAAGATGCAAGAAATGCTGCTCAAGAAGCAATTACAGATAGTTATGGTGCAGAATATAGCAATCCAAGAGTTTTTAAAACGAAATCTAAAGGAGCGCAAGAGGCCCATGAGGCAATTAGACCTACAGATATGAAACTTCATTCTGTAAGTGTAGAATATGACCAAGATCGTTTGTATGATTTAATTTGGAAAAGAACCGTTGCTTCTCAAATGAGCGATGCAAAATTAGAGCGTACCAATGTAAAAATAGAAAATTCTAAAAATGATAAAATCTTTACCGCGAACGGAGAGATGATTCAGTTTGATGGATTCTTAAAAGTATATTTGGAAGGTGTTGATAATGATGAAGAAGAACAAGCTGGAATGTTACCAAACTTGAATGTTGGTGAAGGTTTGTCTTACGAATTTATTACAGCAACAGAGCGTTTTACAAGTCCACCATATAGATTTACAGAAGCTTCTTTGGTAAAACAATTAGAAGAACTGGGAATCGGTAGACCGTCTACATACGCACCAACAATTTCTACAGTTCAAAGGAGAGGTTATGTAGAAAAAGGAGAGACTGAAGGGGTAGAAAGAAATTACGAACAGTTTATGCTAAAAGCAGGAACAGTGGTTAGTAATTCTTTATCTGAAAAAACAGGATCTGATAAGGGTAAGTTAATTCCGACTGATATTGGAAACATTGTTACTGATTTTTTAGTGGCGAATTTTTCTAATATTTTAGATTTTGGTTTTACAGCGAAAGTAGAATCCTCTTTTGATGATATTTCTGAAGGGTCTGAAGATTGGATTGAGATGATTAAAGGTTTTTACAACGAATTTCATCCAACAGTAACTTTCGTGTCAGAAAATGCAGAAAGAGAAAGCGGAGAACGTATTTTAGGGAACCACCCAGAAACAGGAAAAACTGTTTTAGTTCGTTTAGGTAAGTTCGGTGCGATGGCACAAATTGGAGATAGAGAAGATGAAGAAAAGCTATTTGCCAGTTTGCTAAAAGAGCAAAATTTAGGATCTATAACTTTAGAAGAAGCGTTAGATTTATTTTTACTGCCTAAGAATCTAGGAACGTACGAAGCTGAAGAAGTGATTGTTTCTAATGGTAGATTTGGCCCTTATATCAAATTTGGCGCCATGTATGTTTCTTTAGATAGAGGAGAGAATCCAATGGAAGTTGATTTAGAAAGAGCTACTGAGTTAATTGTTGCAAAACAAAAAGCAGATGCGCCAATTGCTGAATATGAAAACCTGCCAGTTCAAAAAGGAGTGGGGCGTTTTGGACCATTCATCAAATGGAATAGCATCTTTATCAACGTTAATAAAAAATACGATTACGATAATCTTACGTATGATAATATTGTTGAATTAATTGAAGACAAAAAGCGTAAGGAGATCGAAAAAGTAATTCATAATTGGGAAGAAGCTGGCATTAGAGTGGAAAAAGCTCGTTGGGGTAGATTCAACATCCTAAAAGGGAAAGTGAAGATTGAAATGCCAAAAACAACCAATGCTAAAGAGTTGACCTTAGAGGAAGTAGAAGCGATTATTGCTGCAAAAGCACCCAAGAAAAAAACTGCAAAGAAAAAAACTACTAAAAAGAAATAGCAATTAGTTATATTGCGTTCGTATAAGCGATCAAAAAGTAAATGAATTTCGATTTTTTAACCCCTATAAAAGATACGATCATTGCTCACTTAGTGCTACAGTCTGCACAGAGTTTGGGTAGGAGTATCGAAGTGCATTCTGTTCAGAATGGAGTGCCAGAATTAGAGAATGTTCAGATTGCTATTTTTGGTGTTCAAGAAGATAGAAATGCTGTAGATAATTTAAATTGTGGAGACTCTCTTCAAGAAATTAGAAAGCATTTATATCAATTGTTTCCTGGTAATTGGCATACAAATATTGTCGATCTAGGGAATATTCAAAAAGGAAATACTGTTGAAGATACTTATTTTGCTGTTTCAAATCTAACTACAGAGTTATTAAAGAAATCGATTATTCCAATTATTATTGGTGGTAGTCAAGATATTACTTATGCCAATTATAGAGCCTATGATGCGCTAGAGCAAACAGTTAATTTAGTTTCTGTAGACAGTAAATTTGATATTGGTTCTACTGAAGATGAACTAAATTCACGATCGTATTTGAGTAAGATTGTTATGGATCAACCAAATAATTTATTCAACTTTAGCAACATCGGATATCAGACCTATTTCAATTCTCAAGAAGAAATGGACTTGTTAAATAGTCTGTTTTTTGATTCTTACAGGTTGGGAGAAGTAAAAGATATTAGAGTTGTTGAGCCAGTTTTACGTGATGCAGATATTGTTAGTATAGATATTAGTTCTGTTAGACAAAGCGAGGCACCTGCAAACAATAACTGTTCTCCAAACGGATTTTATGGGGAAGACATTTGTGCAATTTCTAGATACGCAGGAATTAGTGACAAGGTTACATCATTCGGAATTTATGAATACAATCCAAAATACGATACTCATAATCAAACTGCACATTTAATAGCACAAATGATTTGGTATTTTATTGAAGGAGTTAATTTTAGAGCCAAAGATTATCCCTATTGTACAAAAGAAAACTATCAGAAATTTATCGTTTTAGTCGAAGATGATGATCCAATAAACTTTTATAAAAGCGATAAAAGCGGAAGATGGTGGATGGAGATAAATATTAGCACCAATAATAAATACAAAAGACATGCGTTAATACCATGTACATACCAAGACTATATAGAAGCTACAGATCAAAAAATTCCGGAAAGATGGTATAAAGCCTTGCGGAAATTAATGTAGAAAAAATGAGATTAGTTTTTGTGTTTAAATTGAATATAAACTATTAAAACCATTGTTTTTATTAAAAAAAAACAATAGGTTTACGAACTTTTTGAGGAAAGAATATAAAAATATGAAGAAAGTAGCATTATTTGCACTGATCGTAACTGTACTTTACAGTTGTGGTTCTAATGATAGAGGAGAGTTAACGGGAGTTAATTCAAAAAGAAAATGGTTTGCAGAAAAACCATTGGGTATGACTCTTATTCCGGGTGGTTCTTTTACCATGGGGAAGCAAGATGAAGATATTATTGGAACATTAAGTGCGCCTACTAGAACTGTAACTGTTCGTCCATATTACATGGATGAAACAGAAGTAACCAATAGTGAGTTTAAGCAGTTTGTGTATTGGGTAAGAGATTCAGTAGTAAGAACTAAATTGGCATATATGGCTGCAGAGGTTAATCTGCTTTCTGATGGAAATGCTGATGGAACGCCACTTTCTGGTGGTATTCATGATTTCTCTTTTGCAGTTATTGATACTACAGATGCGAACCCATATCATAAATACATGTTAGAGAACTATTATGATATTGGAGGGGGATTAGATTCATTGAGACCTTTGAATTGGAAAATTGATGTTATTTGGAATAAAAACGATTACCCTGATGTAAATTATGTTGAGGTAATGGATTCTTTATACATTAAAAAAGATGAAGCAATTGATGGTAATAGAAGTTTTGATCCAAAGTACTTAGAATATAGATATTTTTGGTTTGACAGACAGGCAGCAGCTAGAAAAGGGGGTAATAGAAAAGATTTTTTACGTACAGAAATGATTAATATTTATCCAGATACAACCGTTTGGGTAAAAGATTTTAATTATTCTTACAATGACCCAATGCACCAAGATTATTTTTACCACCAAGCTTATGGAGACTATCCGGTTGTTGGTGTAAACTGGTATCAGGCGGAAGCATTTTGTAATTGGAGAACTAAATATAAAAATGATTATTTAAGAGCTCAGAAAAATACGGTTGCAGTACCAAGTTTTAGATTACCAACTGAAGCAGAGTGGGAATATGCTGCTCGTGGAGGATTAGATTTTGGGAAATACCCTTGGGGAGGCCCCAGCACAACTAGTGATAGAGGTTGTTTCTTAGCGAATTTTAAACCAGTAAGAGGTAATTATGCTGTTGATGGTGCTTTGTATACAATGGAAGGGAAATCATTCAATGCCAATGATTACGGATTGTATAATATGGCTGGTAATGTTTCTGAGTGGACAAACACATCATACAATTTGTCATCTTATAACATGGGGTCTACAATGAACCCTAATGTAGAAGATAGAGCAAATAAAAGAAAAATAATACGTGGAGGTTCGTGGAAAGATGTTGCATATTTCTTAGAAGTAAGTTCAAGAGACTACGAATACGCAGATACCGCAAGAAGTTATATCGGTTTTAGAACAGTACAAAACTACTTAGGTAAAATACACGGAAAGACTAAAAAGTAAAATTAATTAACCCCCTAAAAATAAAAATTATGGCACAGTCAAAAAAAGGTAAAAAAATGATGAATATGGTTTACGGTCTAGGAGCCGCAATCGTAATTATCGGAGCACTTTTTAAAATCCAACACATGTCTATTGGTCCTATTACCGGTGGAGTAATGTTAACAATTGGTTTAATTGTAGAAGCAGCAGTATTTGCAATATCTGCATTTGAACCTGTAGATGATGATATTGATTGGTCTAAAGTATACCCAGAGTTAGGAGATTCTAACGAAGAAGCTACTGGAGCAAACGGAATGTTGTCTCAGAAATTAGACAATTTATTAAGAGAAGCAGAATTAGATGGAGCTTTAATCTCAAGTTTAGGAACTAGCATTAAAGATTTTAAAGGAGCCGCAGAAGGTTTATCTGCAGCATCAGAAACTATTTCATCTACAAACAAATACAACGATCAAATGTCGTTAGCAGCTGTGCAAATGGAGTCTTTAAACGGATTGTACCAAGTGCAAATGGAAAATGCAAATAAACAAGCTGAATTAAATAGCTCATTGGCTGACAATTCAGAAAAATTGAAAGAGCAAATGGAGACATTGGCTACAAATATGTCTTCGTTAAACGGAGTTTATGGTGGAATGCTTTCAGCAATGTCTAAATAATTAGTATTCATATATACCTAAACTAATTAGATATGGCAGGAGGAAAACAGTCACCAAGGCAGAAAATGATAAACTTAATGTATCTTGTGTTTATTGCGATGTTAGCAATGAATATGAGTAAAGAAGTATTATCAGCATTCGGGTTTATGAATGAAGGAATTACAGAAAATAATGCGACTACTACAGCAAAGAACAATGCTGCATATTCAAGCTTAGCTTCTAAAGCGAGCGATCAACCAGCTGAATATGGTCCAATAAATTCTGAAGCACAAAAAATAAAATCATTATCTGATGATTTTTATGCTTATTTAGATAACTTAAAGTCAGAAATGACTAAAGATGTTGAAGATAAGAAAGCATATCAATCTATGGATAAAACAGATTTTTTAGATACTTATTTCTTTAAAGGAGACAAGTTTACTAAAAAAGGAGATGAGTTTTTAGCAAAGATTGTAAGTTTTAGAGCAGGAATCAATGCTGCTTTAGGCTCAAATTCAACGTTGAAGTCTACTGTAAATAAAAGATTCAATACGGATAAACAAACAAATAAAGACGGAAGAAAAGTAGAATGGTTAAAGTATCGTTATGAAGGATTTCCTTTAATTGCTTCAATTGCGAATTTAACGCAAATGCAATCAAACATTAAGAATACAGAAAGTGATATTTTAACTTCTTTATTAGGAGGTAAATTAGAAAGTGAAGTTTCTTTAAGTAATTATGAAGGAATTGTAAAACTTGATAAAACTGCGTATTTTGTAGGAGAAAAAGTAACTGGTAAAGTTGTTTTAGGTCGTTACGATGCGAGTATGGTACCAGATAAAGTTATTTTAAATGGACGTGATTTAACAAAGTCTGCTAAAGGAGGTCAAGTAAATATAGATTTACGTGCTTCTAAATTAGGAGACAACGACATTAAAGGTGTGATTACTTTTACAGAAAATGGAGAACCAGTTCCTGTAAGTTTTTCTAGTACATATACTGTAATTCCAGAACCAAACGATGCTGTAATTTCTGCAGATGCAATGAATGTTGTTTATAGAGGTGTTGAAAACCCTGTATCTGTTTCTTTGCCTGGTGTGAGTAATAACAATTTAAAAGTGAGTGCAACTGGAGGTAAAATAACACCTCAAGGTTCAAAATACATTATTACACCTGGAGCGGGAACTGAAATGACAGTAAACGTAAGTGCTACATTAAGTAGTGGTAAAAAGGTGAACTCACCTAAGAAATTTAGAGTGAAAGACATTCCTGCTGCAATGGGAATGGCTAGAGGAGATTTTGGGATTGTTAGAATGCCGAAATCAAGTGTGTCAAGAGCAACAATTGGTGCTGGTTTACCAGATTTCGTTTTTGATTTAAAATTAAAAGTGAATAGCTTTAAGGTTAAAGTTCCAGGTCAATTAACAGTTATTGTTAGGGGAACAACCTTTAATGCAGCTGCAAAAAAGGCATTAAATAGAGCGCGTAGAGGTGATGTAATTACAATCTTTGATATAGAAGCTGTAATTGAAAACAACACATCTTATAAGCTTAAAAAGGTGATGCCTGTAAGTATCGAGATTTCAAATTAAGATTAAAATTAGTAGTATGAATTGTAAACATTTTTATATTGTTTTTTTATTAGCCTTTGTTACTCCGGTAGTAATGAATGCCCAAGCAAATTTATTAAATTCAACAAATGTTGAACAGATTGGTAAATTGACTAAAGAACAATTAGTGGCAGATAATGATGGTCCTTTACCATACGGTTATATAGACGATAGAGATATCTTATGGTCTAAAATTGTTTGGGAAGTGATTGATTTAAATCAAAAAATAAATCTGCCATATTATTTTCCAATTGATACTGCTAATATTTCTAATAACAGACGCTCTTTGTTTGATACCTTGTACAAAGGAATTAAAACTGGGAAAATCAAAGAAGTATACGAAGATGATTTTTTTAGCACAAAAGTAACCCGACAAGAAATTGCAGGGAAACTGTATAATGTTAGACAAGATGGAAATAACATTGATACTTTTAATATTAGTACTCGTGATATTACGGCGTACAAAATTAAAGGAATGTGGTATTTTGACAAAAGACAAGGAGAGTTAAAATACAGATTGTTAGCAATGGCTCCACTTGGGCCAGATGTACAGACATTAGGTGTTTCTGAAATAGATGATGGTGAGTTGTACCCGTTGTTTTGGATATTTTATCCAGCAGCAAGAGAGGTGTTACACAAAGCAAAAGTGTTTAACCCTAAAAATTCTTCACATCCAATTTCTTTTGATCATTTATTAAATGCGCGTAGATTCTCCGCTCATATTATTAGAGAAGAGAATTTGTATGGAAATCGTAAAATATCAGATTATGTAAGAGGAAACTCATTGTTCCAATTGCTGGAAGCTGATAAGATTAAAGAAGGTATTAGAAATAGAGAAATAGATATGTGGAATTATTAATTCCGTGTAAATAATAGTTTAAAAAGCGTTTGCCATGGCAAACGCTTTTTGTATTTAATAGCTTATTTTTGTGCTATGAAAGTAGATTATATTGTTGTTGGTTTAGGGTTGGCTGGCTTGGCATTTGTTGAAGAGTTAATTGCAGCTAATAAATCATTTATCGTTTTTGAAGACGATTCTCAAACTTCTTCTTTGGTTGCAGGAGGTGTTTATAATCCTGTTATTTTAAAAAGATTCACACCTGTTTGGAATGCGAAAGAACAGTTAGAAGTTGCACTTCCTTTTTATAAAAAGATAGAGGAAAGACTAAATATTATTATTGATGAGAAGTTTGTCATTAAAAAAGCCTTTAAATCTATTGAAGATCAAAATACGTGGTTTGAAGCTTGTGATAAACCAAAGTTGGTAGATTATTTAGATCCTGAATTAGATACTCAAAGATATAACGGAGTTATCGCTAAATTTAGTTTTGGAAATGTACATGAAACTGGTAGAATCAACACAAAGAAATTAGTAGAATCATATAGAGGTTATCTTGAAGAGAGAAAATTAATTCGATTCGAAAACTTTGAACATGAACAATTGAATTTAAATGAAGAGCTTATACAATACAAAGATGTTACAGCTTCAAGAGTCGTTTTCTGTGAAGGATACGGAATTACAGAAAACCCATACTTTAACTATTTGCCATTAAATGAGGCAAAAGGAGAGTTGTTGACGATTCATGCACCGGAATTAAATATTGACTTTTTACTAAAGTCGACACTTTTTGTGTTGCCTTTAGGAGGCAATAACTATAAAGTAGGTGCTACTTTTAATTGGACAGATAAAACATCGAATCCATCTAAAGAAGGAAAAGAAGAGTTGATAGATAAGCTTAGAAAAGTAATTGATGTTCCATATACTATTGTAGATCAAACAGCCGGAATTAGACCTACAGTTGCAGGCAGAAGACCGTTGGTTGGTGTGCATCCAAAACACAATCAATTAATCGTTTTAAATGGCTTGGGAACTCGTGGAGTAATGATTGCTCCGACGGTAGCTAAAAACCTATTTAGTCACTTAGAAAAGGGCAATGCGTTATCGGAAGAAATAGACATTAGGAGGTTTTCTATGTGAAAAATTCGGAGGATGCATCTAAATTGAGCGATGTCAGTTTTAATTTTTCTTACTGCTAGCTTTTAAATAGTAGTAGGATCTCTCCGTGCTGTTGGCTTGTCTTCTGATTTTATTATACCGAAACCTCGCTCTTAATTTTGCAAACATGATTTTGTAAAAACCCATAGGTTATTGATTCAATTTGTTTTCAATTTCGACTTGAAATTTTCAACCATTTTATTATAATCAATTTGTTCTTTTCCTAGATTGGTTTTTTTCTTAAATGAAAAGCTGTTTTGTAAAATTGCACTTAAATTATGTTTGTTCTTTATCACAGATATCAATTTTCATACGTATTTATGAAAACAAAATTGCTCAAAATTTTTGTTATGATTGTGGGTGTTAACACCCAATCAATGAAGTTTAATTAAATAAATGCCTGTTTTTTTGTACCCAACTCAGAAGAGCTCCTGTTTTTTGCTCTAAGTCTAGTTTTATGATGGCTTTACTTCGATGTTTTTCTACTGTTCTAGGAGAGATAAAAAGTAAATGACCAATTTCTTTGTTGGTTTTGTGATTGGCAATTAATTTAAGAATTCTTTTTTCTGTAGTGGTTAGCTCCTTTAAAACTTCATTAGATTCTTCTGTAAAACCAATAAATGTCTTTATTTGTTTACTAAAATAAGGAGTGTTATTTGAAACTGAAATGATGCAATGTTCTATTTCTTCCAATGCAAATTCTTTTAAAAGATACCCATAAATATTTAACTTTTTTGCTTGAAGATATAACTCAATTTCTTTGTGTAGCGTGATTAAAATAATTTTTGTTGAACAGTTATTTCTTTTGCACTCATTTGCAATTTCTATGCCTGTTAAGAAAGGCATTTCTACATCCAAAATAGCAATATCTGGTTTTTGTTTTAAAATAAAATTCATCGCAGACCTTCCATCAGTAGAAGTACCTGTGATATTGAATTTTTTTTCAGTCAATAAGTCTTGCAGGCCTTTCACTAAAAGAGGATGGTCATCTGCTATGAATATTGTTGGGTTCATGTAATTGGTATTGTTATAGAGAAGTTTGTACCTTGGTTGCGTGTAGAGATTATTTTTAAAGCACCGTTCATTAGTTTAATTCGATCTTTTATTGTTTTTAAACCTAAACTATTTACGTCGTTGTATTTTTTCGAAAAATCAAAACCAATACCATTGTCTTTTATAAGAATTGAAATAAATTTCCCCTGCAACTTTAGCTCTACTTTTGCTGAATCGGCTTTTGCATGTTTCATAATATTTGACAAACATTCTTGAATGATTCTGTACACATGCATTTCTTGGTTTTTTGTCAATTTAGAATCTATGTTGTCAATGTCACCAAAAATATAAGTGGCCATAAAATTAGAATCAATTTGAATTATTAAGTTTTCTAATGCTTTTGTAATTCCAACTTCTGTTAACTGGAAAGGATGAATTATTCTTGAAATGCTACGCATTTCTTCAATTGCATTGTTCAGTAATATTTCGATTTCCGGTATGTTAGATATAATCGCTTTATTTTTTATCAACAATAAACTTTGGCCTAGTCCATCATGCAAGTCCTTTGAAATTCTTTGTCGATCTTTCTCTTGTGATTGAAGTAGTTTTTGGGCGTAATCTTCTTTAAATTTTTTCTTTCTGCTTAATCGTAATCGATTAATATATAGATACAATATAAGTATTGATAATAAAATTGCTAGGCTGCCAAAAAAAAGTAATTGTTTTTTTGCTTCATTTTTTTTTGCTAGTATTTCTATGGCGTTCTTTTGTTTACTTATTTCTTTTTCTTTAACCTCCGCTTCGTATAAAGTTTGGTAATATGACAATGCATTTAGTTTGGTAATGTTTCTAAGTGAATCTTTAGTTTTTGTGTATGTTTTGTGATATTTAAATGCTTTTTGACTATCTCCAAGTACTTCATATGTTTTCGAAAGAAGCAGGTTCATTTCCATGATAAAGTCACCTCTGTTTGATTTTCGTTCTTTTGATAGCAAAGTTAAAATTAATGTTTTAGCTTGTCTGTATTGTTTCGTTTTATAGAGGTAATAACATTTGGCCTTATAATAAAAAAGAAATGTATAGCTGTCCTTATTTCGATCGTGAAGTTTATTATAAGCTAAATCTAAATATTTTTTGGCGTTGACAATATCGTTATTTGTCGTATAGAATTTAGAGAGTTGACTGTACACTATTGGTAGTAGGTGGGAAGTCTTCTTTTCTTTTTGGATGTATTTTAATGCAAGTAATAAACACCTTTTTTGTTGTTTAGTATTGCCTAGTTTTTTATAATTTAAAGATTGATTGTAATAATTAGATCCGAGACCATTTGTGAAATTCTCTTCAAGTTTTTGTGCGATTAAGAGTTTTCGTTCTTGAATGGTCTTTTCTTCAAAACCAGTAACTCCATATATGCTAATGACACTTTCTCTAGTGAGGTACATATATTCTTTGTCGCCTAGTTTTTCGTAATAATTTGCAGCAAGTTTATATTGTTTTATTGCTTTTAAAAAATTACTCAATTCAAAATGAACTTGGCCTGAGAAAAAGATGGCATCTGCTTTATGAATAGAATCTTTAGATTTGTAATTTTGAATTGAAATTTTGTAGTTGATTAAGGCTTTTTCCAATTCATTTAAATTGAAATAGATTCCTCCTTTTTTCACATAAAAACCGCCAAGTAGAAAACTGTTTTCGGTAGTTGATGTATAGTCTTCTACAGATGTTAAAAGGTTTAAAGCTCGCTTAGGTTGCCCTAATTGAATATTAATAGTGTGGCAGCCATTGATCGCTGCTTTAATTGCTTTTTCATAGTTTTTAAGCTCTATAGCTAGAGTTACATACTTTTCAGTATACCTAGCAAATGATTCTAGTTTTTTGTTTCTAGTGAGTGCAATTAAACTATCTAGAGAAGAGAGTTGAAGTTTTTTATTGGTTGTAGTCTTAACAAGGTCTAAAAAATAATTTTCTTTTTGTTGAGCATTCACAGCCATTTTTACAAAGAGAAAGATAAATAGGAATTTGATAATTTTCATTAGTATCTAAATATAGGCAAATATCAACAAAATTATAAGGACCTATTTTCGTATTAACACCCAATTTAAAAATTGATTCCTAGTTTATGTTGTTTTTGATGTATACGAAATAAACATATTGATCCAAAGTAATCTAGATAATCGAAGGTTTATCGGCATTAGAACTAACGTTACAATCAGTATCACCGCAAAAGATTCTAATAAATCTAGTTTAAAAATTAACGAAGAAATTAAAAAGGTAATTACACATGTGGTAACTGTAATTCCGTAACCAACATACATTGCGCCATAAAAAAATGATGGTTCAATCATGTATTTTAAGTTACAGTTAGGGCAATTGTCGTAAATTTTAGTCACTTTTCTAGGAGCATAAGTAAATGAATATTTAAAGAAATCTCCCTCTTGACATTTCGGGCATTTATTGTTAAAAACGCTGTAGTTTTTTGTCCCTTTTTTAAACATTATTACCTTAATTATTTAATGTAGATTTGCAAACACAAAATTACAAAAAAAACACATGCTTAACGTACATAATTTATCAGTCTCTTTTATGGGGACAGATTTGTTTTCAGGAATTACTTTTAAATTAAATAAAGGAGATAGAATAGGACTGATTGGGAAAAATGGAGCAGGGAAATCTACGCTTTTAAAGGTATTATCTAAAGACATTGAAACTAGTGGTGGTACCATGGCTTTTGATAAAGATGTTCGCATGGGGTTTCTACGTCAGGATATCGATTTTGTAGAAGGAAGAACCATTTTAGAAGAAGCATATCAAGCTTTCGAAGAAATTAAAGAAATTGAAGCAAAACTTGATGATATCAACAATCAATTGGCAACAAGAACCGATTACGAAAGTGAAGCCTATAGTCAGTTAATTATAGACTTAACAGACCTGACTGAACGTTATGAGTTGTTGGGTGGTTATAATTACCAAGGTGATACCGAGAAAATCTTACAAGGTTTAGGTTTTAAAAGAGAAGATTTTGATAAGTTAACAGATACTTTTTCTGGAGGTTGGAGAATGCGTATTGAGCTAGCAAAGCTATTATTACAAGACAATGATATCTTATTACTCGATGAGCCTACAAACCACTTGGATATTGAGTCTATTATTTGGTTGGAAAATTTCTTAAAAGGATATTCTGGTGCAATTGTACTGGTTTCGCATGATAAAATGTTTTTAGATAACGTAACAAATAGAACTATTGAAATTTCTTTAGGTCAGATTTACGATTATAAAAAACCTTATTCTCAATTCTTAGTATTAAGAGCAGAAATTAAAGAAAAGCAATTGCAAGCGCAAAAGAATCAAGAGAAAGAAATTAAGCAGAAACAGCATTTAATAAATAAATTTAAAGCGAAGGCAAGTAAAGCCTCTATGGCGCAATCGCTAATGAAGCAGTTAGATAAGGTTGAACTGATAGAGGTAGATAAAGACGACAATGCGGCGATGAGCATTCGTTTTGCAATCTCTAAAGAGCCTGGTAAAATTGTTGTTGAAGCAGAAAACATGAGTAAAAGCTACGGTGATAAACACGTACTTGAAAATGTTGATTTATTGATAGAAAGAAATAGTAGAATTGCTTTTGTAGGTCAAAACGGACAAGGGAAATCTACCTTAGCAAAAATGATGGTTGGAGACATTCCGTTTGAAGGGCATTTAAAGCTAGGACATAATGTAGAGATTGGGTATTTTGCTCAAAATCAATCAGAACACCTACCGCCAGAACAAACTGTTTTGCAAATCATGGAAGATGCCGCAACAGATTCTAACAGGGCAAGAGTTAGAGATATGCTTGGGTCGTTTTTATTTGGAGGTGATGCTGCAGATAAAAAAGCAAAAGTACTTTCTGGAGGTGAGCGTAACCGTTTAGCATTGTGTAAACTTTTATTGTCGCCATTTAATGTGTTGATAATGGATGAGCCTACTAATCACTTAGATATGGCTTCTAAAAACGTATTGAAAAAAGCCTTAAAAAACTTTAAAGGGACATTGATTTTGGTGTCGCATGATAGAGATTTCTTACAAGGACTTACAGATACCGTTTACGGATTTAAAGACAAAGTAATCAAAGAATATTTAGGCGATATTGACTATTTCTTGGAGCAGCATAAAATGGAAGATATGCGTGAAGCTGAAAAAAGAACTGTTGTAAAAGTGGATAAATCGACTTCTAAGAAAGATGCGTATCAACTAAGTAGAGCAGATGAAAAAGAGTTGAAAAAGCTAAAAAATAAATTGTCTAAAATAGAATCTGAAATAGCAACGTTAGAATCTGAAATTGAAAAAACAGATTTAGAATTGGCTCAAAATTATGACGAAGTTTCTGCAAGACCTAATTTCTTTGAGAATTACAAAGCAAAAAAAGCAAAAGTAGATACACTGATGACAGATTGGGAAACAGTTGAAGGAAAAGTGACTGCTATTTCGTAACTTTTGCTTATGTTTAATTCTCAAGTAAAAACAGAAAATCTAGAAGTCCATTTATCTATTTTAAAAGATAAAAACATTCGTCTGTTTGTAAAAAGAGAAGACCAAATTCACCCTTTTGTTTCTGGGAATAAATTCAGAAAACTTAAATACAATATTCAAGAAGCTATAAACCAAGAGAAACAAGCGCTATTGACTTTTGGAGGCGCTTTTTCTAACCATATTTTAGCAACTGCCGTCGCTGGAAAAATGGCAGGTTTTAAAACAATTGGTGTTGTTAGGGGAGAAGAATTAGGTGAGAATTTAGAAAAAACACTTGATCAAAATTCAACACTAAGAGAAGCACATAACAACGGAATGATTTTTCATTTTGTAACAAGAGATGCGTATCGAAATAAAACAGATAAAATTTTTATCGAATCACTTCAAAATCAATTTGGCGATTTCTATTTAGTTCCAGAGGGAGGAACAAATGAGCTGGCAGTTAAAGGTTGCGAAGAAATTTTAACCAAAGAAGATCATGTTTTTGATATAGTTTGTACTGCCGTCGGAACAGGAGGAACGATTTCTGGATTGATAAACGCATCACAATTAAATCAGACTATACTTGGGTTTCCTGCGTTAAAAGGTGATTTTTTATCTGCAGAAATTACGCCTTTTGTAAACGATAAAATCAACTGGAAATTGATACATGAATATCATTTTGGCGGATATGCGAAAAGTACTCCAGAATTAATTACATTTATGAATAATTTCTATGCCGAAACTAAAATTCTTTTAGATCCAATTTATACGGGTAAAATGTTGTTCGGAATTTTAGATTTGGTAAAGAATGATTATTATCCAAAGAACAGTAAAGTTCTGGCGATACATACAGGAGGCCTGCAAGGAATTGAAGGGTTTAATCAAAAGTTATCAAAGAAAAATCAGGAACTAATACATATTTAATGAAATTCAAATCGTACTTTTTTATAACATTTATTAGTCTTTTCATTTTAAGTTGTAGTTCGAGTAAAAAAATTACTTCATCAAAAAAGAGAGCGCAAACAAATACTGCAGCAATAAAAAAGTTGCCTTCTGTAAAACAGAAAGAACATGTTAAAAATCTCGTAAAAAGGAATTCAAATTTAAATAAACATACTTTAGCTTATATTAAAAAATATGCGCCATTGGCTGTGATAAGTATGCATAATTATAAAATCCCGGCCAGCATTACATTGGCTCAAGGCGTTTTAGAATCTGGAAATGGACGCAGTAATTTAGCATCAAAATCTAACAATCATTTCGGCATTAAATGCCATCGTGGTTGGAAGGGCCAAAAAGTATATCATGACGATGATAAAGCGCAAGAATGTTTTAGAAAATATACCTATGTAGAACATTCATACAATGATCATTCAAATTTTTTAACAGGAAGAAAAAGATATGCTTTCTTATTTAAATTAAAGAAAACAAATTACAAAGCATGGGCAAAAGGCCTGAAAAAAGCAGGATATGCTACTGATAAAAAATATCCAAAAAAACTGATTAAAATCATTGAGACCTATAAGTTATATGCCTTTGATAAGGTTAAAAAGAAG
>MAAC01013428.1_pt1 | contig 49135 bp, 25 predicted proteins | sample 1115981 | NCBI WGS metagenome assembly MAAC01 (sample SAMN04961126, study PRJNA320927) | seawater metagenome | isolation source: sample BD02T64 sea water enriched with oil for 64 days | place: USA:Gulf of Mexico | collected 2013-07-27 | reverse complement strand
GATTTCAATTGCTCGAAAGAAGAAGTCTCATATTATGCGTATTTATCCTATGGTATTAAACAGTATGCCAATAATGAAACGCTCAAAAATATCACTGATTTAGATGATTCTGTTCTCGGCATTCAAAAAGAAATATGGCGCATATCAGAAGAATACTTGAAGTTACCTCTTAGTAGGGAACAGCGAGATCAACTTGAAAGGCTTGATGTATTACAGAAGCCTTTTAAGTTATTTGAGGCAATAGATAGCCTTACGGGAACAAGGTAATTAGCGATATTGGGGTACTAGGTATTTTCCCTCCTAAAAAGACATGATCATCTGAAAGCCCTATCATGCGTGGTCTGTAGGGCGCTATTAGATCTTGTTTGAATTTACTGGTTTTGAGATTCGGGTGTCGAATCAACAGTTTAGGAGGCAATTGTCTTTTCTAGAGGCTAGGTCTCTAGTACCCCAAGTAGCTCAAGGAACGGGTAGGGGGCTTAGAGAGCTATGAAAGAAACCCTTATTCCGGAAAAGTAACTACTGCGCGTAATTCGGTTTTGTTTTTTAATTATCAGGCTGGTGCCAATGCCAACGTAACAAGTTGCGGCTCTGGGAAAAACCTATGCTGCGCTCCGGTTTACGCCAGAGCAAGGCGTTGGATCGGAACGCCCACCTTCCTATATTTTATGCATCAGCCAAGATAGCTTAATTTGGCGGATTTAATAAATTCAAGAGACAATTTTTAGCTCCTGCCGCTTCCGGTTTAGCCTTGTTGCCATTGGTATTCTTCAATCTTAGTCAGTTTCATTCTGGCTCTATTGACGTTCAAGCCATGCTGGGCTGAGAATTACCGGTGCTATTATTTGGTTTCGTAAGTTGCCTAGGGATTTCTGTGGCTTTTAAAGAAGCAATGGAAGAGAGTGTTATTTTCCTGCTTAAGCATATACCACATAGCAAGCCCAAACATAAGGCAAGACGAAATCGCCAGCAAACTGCCTGGAAGCTCTGCGTGCGCCTTTGCCTGCGGCGCTATGCAATCTAGGGATGGTGTATGAATAAGATAACCCAGGACTTAATGTAACTCGACGCTTTTTTAACCACTGAAATTACTGAGTCCCTATATTGGGTTGTACGCACCCAATATAGGGACTCAGTGATCTCGATAAATGAAAAATGCACCTGAAAAAACTCAAAAATCTAAGTTGAGTCCCAATAGAGGGTCCCAAGCACCCAATATAGGGACTCAGCAGATTGAGAGATCAAAAAATCAGATATCAGCACACGAGTATAAAACGCTACGCCATCAATTAAGAAATACTTATCTAAATGAGAATGAATAGGGGGAGTAAAATCAGCTTACCTGTTTCGAAATACATTCATATTTTGCTGGATCGAAATCTAACTGAAACCCAGAAGGATCGGGCCTTTGACGCAAGAACAGTGCAAAATATACCTGTTGTTTTTTGCCCAATGGATAAAAAGTAACAGTTAAACGTGGTTTCACCGTGAAAATGCAAATAAACATAGTGTATTTGACGAAACAATATTTCGCTGCACCGAAAAGCTGTCTTTTTTTGCCCAATTGGAAAAAGACTTGTAATGTTTTTTTTGGGTCAGAGCAAAAAAGTGTAAAAACACAAAAACATGAGTCCTTGGGCCAAATAAGACAGTAGAAACTGGTACAGATAGGTAGAGTAAATAAAAAGTATGAAAGAAAGTTATTATCTCTACGAGCAGACAGGCCTCGTAAAAGAGGACTATTCAGGGTGATGAGCTTAAAGAGTATCTGCAGTGAAGAATTGAGATAGCTGACTCGCTGATACTGGGTGCAGGTCAATGCTGGATCCTTTAATGCAGGCAGCAGAAAAACTGGCTGGCTGATAGCTATCAGAAGCAACATTATGAAATGAACGGGTTGTAAAGTAATAAACCAGCATTGCTAGAAAACGGGAAAACATGAGTGGATTGTTGGTGCAGTAGATGCCATAACGTGAGTGACCAGAAGAATAATGATCAAGTACCAATGCAATGAGTGAGCAATATGAGCGAACAATACTACGATTTAGTGGGCGATCTTCACGGCCATGCCGGTAAACTTGTCGAGATACTGGAGGCGATGGACTACGCATTGGTAGATGGTTGCTATCGTCATCCGACTAGAAAATTGATTTTTCTGGGTGATTTTGTTGATCGCGGCCCTCAGCAGCGCCAGCTGCTACAGATTGTCATGGCGATGGTTCAACAGGGCGCTGCGCTTTCAGTGATGGGAAATCATGAGTTTAATGCGTTGGGGTATCACACGGAAAACCCCAATAAGCCTGGGGCCTGGTTGCGCCCTCGCACTAACAAAAATACATTTCAGCATATCGCATTTCTTAATGAGTATCTTGGCACCGAGCTAGAGCGGGAGCTTGATGATGCCCTGGCCTTTTTCCGGTCGCTTCCGCTATGGATTGAATTGGATGGCTTGCGCGTTGTTCATGCTTGCTGGGAATCCAGTATGATTAAGGCGCTTCAACCCCATGTGGATAGCAACAACTGTCTTACTGACGCGCTGTTAATCGAAGCCAGTACAAAAGACACACCTGCTTATGAGGCTATTGAAATATTGTTAAAAGGTGTTGAGCATTCCTTGCCTGATAATGGCCATTTTTTCGATAAAGATGGTGTCAAACGTCACGAGGTACGAACGCAGTGGTGGCACAATCATGACTGTACGATGGGGGATGTGGCTTTCCCTCCAGGCGTGCTAAACGAAGAGCAGGCTAACAAGCCCATTAGTGCGGGTGAACTTGTGGGATATTCTGCAGGAGAAAGACCTGTATTTTTAGGGCACTACTGGCTTAAAGGGCATCCTACCAAATTAGCAGATAATGTAGCGTGTCTGGATTATTCTGTTGCCAAAGGCGGGAAGCTGGTGGCTTATCGCTGGAACGGAGAGGCACAGCTGAGTGATGCAAGTTTTATTGTTGTTTAGGTATTTCAATACGAGAAGTGGTACGGTTCTGTTTAGAGGGGAAGACGTATGAAATTTACTGAATTACCAGGTACTAAATACATGCTGAATATATTTCTACTATTCAGCCTTGCTGTAGCACTCAGTATCACAACAAATATTGGCGTGAGCACAATAATCCTAGTGGCTTGTATTGTGCTAAGTGTGACAATGGTTTTGGTTCCTTTGCTATTTCTAATCGCTGACAAGGAAAAGACGTCACGGGAACGAAACAGAAGAATATTAATATTAAATATTTTTGGTGCGGTGGTTATAAATAGCACCCTATACCTTTATTGGGGTTTCTGTAATTTGAATCGAGGCTTTCTTATATGCGGTGGATCGTAGGAAAAAAAGTGAAAAGGAGTAAAAATGATTGTTGACTGGAATGTCATAAGTTCGGTAGCTACAGCAATAGGGTCAATTGCAACAGCATTCGGTGTGTTGTTTGGTGCGTGGCAAATTCGTATCTCTAAGAAACAAGCACAAGCCGAATTCGAGGATCAGATAGACCAGCAATATCGCGCTATCTCCATGGAATTGCCAGTGGATGTCCTCATTGGAGGAGTACCCTCTACAGAGGAGGCATCAAAGGTGCGAGAATTGGTATACAACTATCTTGATTTGAGTAATGAGCAAGTTTACTTGAGGGCCAAGAACCGGGTTTCAACACATACCTGGAATTCCTGGTGTGCCGGTATCAAATCGCATCTAGATCGCCCCGCGTTTAGCAGCGTGTTTGAAGAAGTTAAAGAAAAGAGCGGCTTTACTTACCTTGAGCAGCTTGTCGATACTGATTACAGCTCAGATCCAATCGTTTGGTATAAATAGTGAGATGAAAAGCAATGAGAGTTGAAGCGACGATTACAAAGTCGACTTGCTAAAATTATATTTTCATATATCGACAGGCGCTGGAATCACTCAAAAGGACGCTTGAAATGATATCAGGAAAAGCGATGTAGGCAGGGGTTAGTGCGAACCCTTTCGTGGCTTTTAGTTGTTGCGGGGGGCGTTATATCAATTGGCTATTTCAAAGACCAATCGGTAATTATGGCTGGTATCCAGCTTCAATTTATTTACATTGCTTTTTTGTTACTTATCCTGTCTGTCATTGGTCCCATGGCTAATTTTAGTGCCTATTCAAGTTCGAGAAAGCTACTACGCGGGAATGCTGCCTCCTTTGGTCTGCCCTGTGCCCAAATTTAGTCGGGCGAATTAAGTATCATATATGGATATATCTTGTGTTACCCCTGTATTCAGAATAGTGGGCTAAGGTACGGTCATTGGTCGTGTCAAACTAGTAGAAAAAGTAAGTGTGGCTGTTTAGAACGTGGTCGATTTCACAACCATATGCGTAGCCGTTGACCTAGTCGAAAGGCTCCTAAATTAAACCTCGTGGTGTTAGGTGAGGTCTCCTTACAAAGCAGGGTTTTTATTGTACCCCGCGTCCCTGATTAAACCCTCCTTAGTTGAAACTACTAGTAGCCCTTGGCAATTATTTTTTGACACGTTTTTTGGTCACAATAAGGCTCGAACCCCCTGCGAGTGAACCGCAACGCCCCATTTTTGCGCCCTAGGGCAGAGTCGGAGTCTATATCATAATCGTGATGAGGTGAGCCCAGCACTGCCCAGTGAGTTTTGCCACTGTTAGCTATGGATTGCTCGTTATTGGTGGAGAATTGACCTTAGCCAAGCCGCATTTTGTCCGGCAGATGTCCGTTAGATTGAGCCCTTGGAAGTAGTATTCTTTTTGGGAAATCAAAATTGCGGAAATAAGGGAGGGGGCAAAAAGCAGTATGCCCCTCCTAACTTACCTTTGGTAGGGTCTGCGCCTAAATGTAATCTGGCGAATTAAGGATACTATATGAATAAAATGACGATTGTAATTCTTGCAAATTCGGTGAAGCATCATCAACATTGTATAGCGGGAAAAACCCTTCAAGATTCTCAATGGGTTAGGCTTGTTTCAGATAAGTGTGGGGCAGAGTTATCCCATGAGCAGGTAAAATACGAGAACCCTTACGGAAAATTCAATGTCAAACCTCTGCAGAAAGTGATTGTTGGTATTGCCAAAGCGGTACCACTTACAAATCAGCCAGAGAATCAATTGATTGATGAATCAGCTTGGCAGCAAAATTATAGTTTAAAAGAGAAGGATCTGGTTAATTATGTTGATACCCCTACTTCTCTATGGGGTGAAGGAGACAGAGTCTCTTATCAACAGATTCAGTCCGGGCAGGTCAAAATTCCGCAATCGTTGTATCTTGTTCAAGTGGATGCGCTGAATTTATATAGGAATCAGCACGATAAAAGAAGAGTATCTTTCAGCTATAATGGAATTAACTATGATTTGGCCGTCACAGACCCTAATTTCGACAAGATGCTTGCTAACGCATCAGAGTTAATGGGTATCCTCTGTGTTAGTTTAGGGGAAAAGTTTGAAGGGAACTGCTTTAAATTAGTTGCAACAGTATTTTGAGACGAGTGATCTATGGAAATCTTTACAATTGGTTTTACAAAAAAAAATGCCGAAACATTTTTTGGCTTTATTAGGTCTTCAAATATATCGACATTATTAGATGTGCGTCTGAATAATATTTCTCAATTAGCTGGTTTTGCTAAAAGAGATGATCTGAAATATTTTCTAAATGAATTGTGTGGTGCAGAATATGTCCATGTGCCAGAGCTAGCGCCAACTAAAGAAATGCTAAAAGCATACAAGAATGGTGATATTCCTTGGGATATTTACGAAGATAAGTTTTTAAATTTGATGTCACAGAGAAATATTGAAAAATCTGTAAAGCCATCCCTGCTAGATAAGGGGTGTCTATTATGCAGCGAACATGAGCCTCATTTGTGTCACCGGCGTTTAGTTGTCGAATATCTAAATGAGAATTCTGATTTAGACCTAAAAGTTAAGCATTTGTACTAATGAAAAATATCCTTATCTTATATCCCAAGCTTTTTAACTGTTACGATAAGTTTTATAGAAAGATATCAAAAATTATCAGTAATACTAATGAACTATCTATTGTGTTCCCTCATGACCATAATGGTTTTATTGCCAAATTTTCCAAGGATAATTTGCCAAGTGTCGAATTACTAAATATAACTGATTGGAACATCAGTGACGTTACACACGGCATAATATTTGACGATGATGATGAGTTCTCTGAAGAAACTGAACTTTTAAAATTGAATAACATACCGTTACGCCCCATCAAAATTTTGATAACGCGTGTAATAAATATAAAAAATGATACGCAATATAAATCAGAAAAAAGCACATCAACATATGAGTACATTGGCCGAGGATCTTGTTGGGGGAATCCATACTCTATCTATGACATCGAGGATTTGGACGAAGGAGAGGATCCGCGGAGGTTAGCAATTAATAACTATAAATATGATTTTGAACATGGGAAATGGTTTAAAGACAACAAAAATGAAGTATACAAACTAGCAGGCAAGAGGCTTGGATGCTTTTGCAAGCCTCTTGCTTGTCATGGTGATGTGTTAGCAGATTTTTTGAATGCTTGGGATGATGGCCACTAGTTTTCTGGTCGTACTGGACATCAAGCCTCCAAGATGAATGGAAATGGGGCACCTTGTCTGATCTTTTATTGATCATTTTCATGTGCTCAATTCCAACCAATGTCGCTCGTGCAGAATGAAAGTTATTGAAACCTAACGTAGGGCGAGTAATTCGTTTTATTCACTGGTGCTAGTAAGGAGGGGAGTGAGGGCAATGTTAGTTCGATATCGCTACCTAATTTAATGAGTGTTCTCTAAGACCTTATGCTATTGTCAGACATTAAGTAGGGATATCGGTGTGTAAATGACTCGAGAGTCGCTTGAAAGCTACATGTATCCCAGAAAAAGAAAGAAAATACACAAAGCTAATGGAGTTGGCTAATAAAGGACCTGTTTTTCATGATGGAGCGTGAGTAAACGGAATTATACAAAGAGCTACCACGCTATTGGATACGTCTAGAGTACTACAAGCCATTTATCTCGCATTACCCCTATATTCTGAAGAGGGGAACGAATCCACAGTCATTAGCCGTAACACGCTATTGGAAACGGTAAGTGCGGCTGTTGAGAATGAGATCGATTGCGCATCCATAAGTGCATCTGTGAACGTAGTCGAAAAGCTCCTAATAGCAATCAGCGTGCTAGATGACGCCTTCTTACAAAATGGCCGGTGGAAATTTGTATCGTACCCCGCTTCCCTGATAGCACGTTCCTTAGTTAAAACTATCAGTGACCCTGAACAATTAATGTGTGACAAAAGTTTTTGGTCACAACAAGACTCAAACTCCCCTGTGAGTGAGCAGCAACGTCAAATTTTGGGAGCCCTAGAGAGGAACCGGAGCCTATATCATAATCGTGATGAGGCGAGCCCAGTGCGTTTTGTCACTGTTGCCTGGGGGTTGATCGTTATTGATGGAAAAGTGCTTTTGCGACACAGGGAGGATAGAAATCGAGCCAATCGAAATAACTATGTATTGGTGGGAGGGCGGTTATCACAGGCTGACCTTCGACGCTCTGGAGAGGAAAACCCTCTCTTAGTGTTACAAAGTCCTGATGCCGCGAGTAATAAAGCTGCCGTAGAGACAGCCCTCAAGCGAGAAATATCGGAAGAGACCGGTTTACAGTTTGATGAGCATTACCAGTATTCAGAATGGCGCAATGTAAAGCCCTATAAGGCGGTAGAAGGCGCTGGAGCTAATCATGCGTTAACTGAATATAGGATATCTATTTATAGCATCACCCTAAATAGGGAGGGTTTTTTCGCTCTTTTAACGCATATTGCTGAGGATAGTGATCTAACCTGGTTTAAATTTGACGAGTTTGCTGATGCCAAAAATGCTGAAGGGAAAATGGCCTATATCAATGCTCTCGTAAACGATTTTTCTAGCCGAGAAGATTGGGTTAAAGAGGCTCATTTATTGCCTTCTAGTTATTTAGATAATTACACCTTTCTGAAAGATTCAGATGCAATAACATTTGCCATTCATCCTGGTGAAAAACTAGAGTATGGAAAAACAGGGAAGGAAAAAGCATTTAACATCGGGCTGGATGATATCGAGCAGAGGATCTTGCTAGGACTGGCGTTGTTTACAAAAGGAATGCCTTTGGATAACGGTAGTTTAGGTGTATCTCCAGTAAGTGGAGGGTGGATTCGTGTATCTGATCTCACACTGCGAAAGTCTATAGAGCAGCTGTCTAGGAAACTCTCTGCGCAGGAAATCCCCCTCGTTGAAGGTTACAGAGAAAATCTATTTAGACTGACGGTACACCCCGATCAATGTTTCTTTGCAGATACGGCATTCACCCTGGGTGTTAGCGACACCGAAATAGAGCTTAAGCGTGCAGCGATAGAAACCGAAATTGGCAACTTTTCTGGTGATTCATTGAATGTACCTGTTAGTCGAAATCTAGCAAAAGAAGTTAAGAGCATCGCGTCTGGTGCGGGATTGCAGCGTTATAGCCCAGAAGATTTGTCAAAAATGGTTCGTCGTGATATTAGACCGAGTTGTCAGGAAATGGGCCTTAGAACCCTTGTGCGCACGATATCCGGAGAGCCGATTATTAACATAAGAGTAGAGACATCTATTGAATGAGCTCAATAGATGTTAGCGAAGCCTCACTTTGTCCGCCAGCTGTCCGTTAGATAATGTTTTTAGAAGTAGTATCCTGTTTTGGAAATTAAGGCTACAGGAAAAAGGGAAATAGATGAAAAATAACAATAAGGAAGTCCTGTATGTCTAGAAAAGTTAACCCACTTTATTCGTGGCTAACCCGGTTGAGGCAGTCCAGAAATGTCGGCGTAGGCGACGCTAGGCCACTTTACTCTTATCGTATCAGCGATGTGGAATTTGACGAATTAAACGAGCTGCTGCGCCAAGCAACGATTATAAATGGCAGATCCGTAAGTTTGACTAATTATTCGGATGAGTTGTTTTGTTTGTATGGCTCAGAATGGCTACGCCGGTTCCATACCGATGGGAATCCCCGTTGGCGAGATATTACAGACTCATTAGACTGGTCGGGTGTGTCTTATCCAAAAATCATTCAAATGGTAGGGCAGGGCTTAAAATACTGGCGGCGACCTACCCGAGATAAAGGCAAAAACACCGGGTTTCTCCACACGTTAGCCTGTGAGGGCGGTTTGCCTATCAGAATGATGGAGAATCAAAGTGGAAGTCTTACACGATTCTTTCGTCGGATCCTAAAAGCATTGAGGACACAAATCGGTAATACTGACCCCTTTGTCATAGCGTCACAACAAGATGATTGTTTGCCACATTCCATGCGCAATGAGTTGGTCTATGAAGTTGCAGGAGAGTTTTGCCAAACGTTGAACCAGCTGCTGGACGAAGCGGGGGCTCAAGGCGGAGACAAATTGGCTAAATTGAAGTCCGTCAATCCGTTGTGGTATGAAGCGCTGCCGTTAGTGATGTCAGAGGAACATGCAGAAAAACTGTTTGCAGCCCTTTATGACAAAAATAGTGAAACCACTAAAGTTCGAAATACTGTGTCTGTGGTGCGCAGATGGGTAGAAGGAGATAACTGTTGGCACTGTGATGCACACTTTAAACTGCCATTAACACTAACCCAGGCTCAACTAGAGTTGATTTTTGAACTTGTGGATAAGCCGGAAGGTTCACGGTTAGTGATTAACGGGCAATGGATAGGCTCGAATCAACCGCTAGCATTACTTAGTCTAACCAGCAATGATGATTGGATGGTTGAAGCTTACCCCGTTGTGGACAAAGTCATTGATGGCGCCGCAGCAATGGGATCATTTTCACTGTCACTTCAAGATGGGCAGACGGCGTTAGCGGACGATATTACCCCCAACGGTGGGGCCGCACTTACAGAAAGCCTACCTTGGGTGATGGAGGCATTAAACCAAAATGGGACTGAGCTTAAATTACTGGGTGTGGGCTCTGTTAATTCTACGCAAGAATCTGTCTATGTCGCGTTACCACCTGGTAGCATGTTGCAGATACCGTCCAGTGGTAAAATAGAAATACCGCGATTTATTGATGACTGCCAGCGGACGCTAATTGAAGTTTCAGGACACTATAGGGTCGCGTTAGATGACGGTGCTGAGTGCGTGATCCGAACGGATCTGGATGATGAACAAGCTTCTCATTATGTGCTTAGAGGTAATCAATACGTTAATGTTGATTCGAAGTACCCTGTACACAAAGGGTTGCCTGTTATGGTGATATCAGATGGTGAATCTTACCAGGTGATACCGTCTGAAGAATTAACATGGCGAGCGTTAAAGCCAGGCAATAAAACCTGGTATAAGCGAACGGAACGAGAACCGATAGGGCAAATAGAGTTACGCCACCAAGTTGGTAATGAGGTCAAATACAGTATCCGCTTGTCGGTGTTGCCACTCGGCACTAGCGTTAAGCTCATTCCCAAAAATGGTAACGAGGGTTTTGTTGAATTACATGGTCTGGGTGCTGCAGAAATTTACCATGAAAACCAGAATACCCACGCGCACTTAACGATCACACAGCAACCAGAGGTAGCAGGGGAACCGCTTTCTACGTTATTTTCGCCCTCAGCAAATATTAGGGATAGTGCCGCTAGTTACTCTGCGTTAAGTCTTTCCGCTAACCAGTTTTACCAGCTGGGTTGTGTTAGCACACAAAATTATCCGGCTCCCCTTGAGTTAATGGCGCAATGGCCAGAAGGGGAGGCGCTGTCCTTTTCCATACCGTTCCCCGCAGAAGGTGGGCGCTTTATCGATGCTAGCAACCAGGTTTTTGATAACGGACTTGGAGCAATCAATAGGCTTCAGGGTATTAGGGCTGAGGTGTTGGAGTTCAAGCCTTCTTCAAGAGGCCCAAATACACGTTTGGAAGCAACGCTATGCGCGGAGAACATTCAGCTGCAGGACTTGCTTAAATTCGATATTCCCCTGCAGCGAGTTAGTGATGGCGCGTTGTGGAGCAGTACGTTAATCAAGAAACATCAAATGCTGAGGGCTTTGCTTAGTTGCTCCAATGATTTGGATGCAACTATCAAGTTGCAACTTGCGGGTAGTTCACCAGCTCATTCTCCTAATATCACGTTGCGTCGATATGATTGTCAATTTGAAACGATTGAGGGACAGCTGGTAATCGATGAAAAAAATGTCGTGTCATTGCAGCCAGAAGAAAAAAACAAGCTAGTGGTAAACGCAATATCGTTATTAAATCCCAGTGCCGGTATTCAGGAGTTGCCTGTTGTAGGGGGGGATTATGACGTTAGTAACCTTGATAGCCTTCAAGGCCCCTGGTTGGCCTGGGGCACCATTGATGGAATATCACGTGTGCGCCCAACCTTAGTAAAGGGTTTTGAAGGGGAAGAGCCAAATAGCCTGTTCGGAAAAGCGATTGCCACAGCAAATTCGGCCGCCCGAAAAGGCCTACTAACAACATATTTCGCTCAGCTTGCTGAGTCACCGACCTCGCAGGAATGGTTTGAATTAATCACCTATATTATTGCGCTGAAAAAAGTCCCTGTGGCGGCGCTGGATTTTTATACGGTAATGCTACAACAGCCACGGTTAATGCTGACGTTACTCATAAACGCAACGATGATGGGAGAGCTGGAACACGTTTGGGCGTTACAGGATGAATTACCGTTTAATTGGGCTTGGTTCGAGGTGAATGATTGGATAGCAACAGTAGAATCCTATGCCGCATCCTTAGATACGCAGAATCAAAAAGAGGAAGCAAATACTGCGGGTTTACAAAGTATCGCGATGTTTGTGACTCAGATGCAAAACAAGGTGGAGCAGGATGTAAGAATTAAATTGCCGATAGACCTTATCGCTAGGTATCTCAATGATAAGGGAATGTATATGGTATTAGAGCCAGAAGTGACTAGTGATCAATTGGATAAAGCTTGCCAAGATTTGGCCAGAAGTTTTGGCTCCTGGGGCTGGATAATTGCCAATGACGCCAACGCCTGGCAACGATTTTTTTCTGAACCACAAAAGACACTCATCGGAAATGCACTGCTGCGGAGAAAGTACAGTAAACCCGTAGAGTTGTTGCTAAATACCATGATAACTGCCTCAGCAATGACTGCTTTTGGTCATGCGGGTCTAGTTCCATTCTCAAAACCCTTTGAACTCATTTATCAACACGCCCCCGAACAGCTCGGCACCGTGTTTCACCTTTACCAACGAGCTTTTTGGGAGCATAAATCATGAGTAAGAGTCGCCACTTATTATTTTCGCCATTATTACAGCAACTTCAGCAGCGAGCTGAACGGTCTGTTATTAGTCAGCTAGCATTTCGAAATAAACCGCTCACTCAGTACCTGAGAGAAACGTATTCTCAATCTCCAGGTAAAAAAGGCAGTTTATTGGCCTCACCCGTGTTTGAGCCAATGTTTAGTTGGCAAGCGGCTACGTCCACTATGGAAGACCTCAGGGATAATCTCGTTAGCTCCCATTTAGTTGATGCTTTAGGTATTCCTGCCCCCTTTAAACACCAGTTAACGGCATGGGAATATATCCTACAGGATAAAAAATCCGTATTAGTCAGCAGCGGTACAGGTTCCGGTAAAACAGAATGTTTTATGGTGCCAATACTGGAAGATTTGATTCGCCAACAACAGAAAAACCAAACGCCTCTTAGTGGCGTACAGGCGATTTTTCTATACCCACTAAACGCATTGATTAACAGCCAACAAGAACGCCTTAGAAAATTCACCGAAGGCTTTAATGGCGATATTCGGTTTGCACTTTATAACGGTGAAACAAAGCAGAACCACTTTGATGTAAAAGAAGAGCAAGAACAGCACCCAGAACAAATACTCAGTCGAGAGAAGTTGCGAGAAGCACCGCCGTCTATTTTGGTTACCAACGCCTCTATGTTGGAATATATGCTCGTGAGAAAAGCTGATGAACCCATTATCAGTAACTCAAAAGGCATGCTCAAATATATCGTACTGGATGAAGCTCACTCCTATGTTGGCTCACAGGCCGCAGAATTAGCGTTACTGCTGCGCCGTGTGATGGAAGCCTATGGCGTCGGCCCAGGTACAGGTAACCCCATACAACTTATTGCCACGTCAGCAACCATCGGTGAAGATACCCCAGAAGGGAACAGTGAATTAGCGCAGTTCTTGGCAGATCTCGCAGGTTCTTCTACTGATAGGGTAGAAGTGGTTCGTGGCTATCGTCATATTCCATCGCTAGGGTCATCAACGGTTGTTAATCAATCCTCCCCACTGGATGCGTTGGAAGATCTTCAGGCGTTGTCGTCACATGATTTGTATCAGAAGCTAAGTGAATACAAACTAACGCAAATACTCAGAAAAGCCTTCACGCAGCAGAAAACACTGGCATACAAACTTAGCGACCTAATGACGGTTGCACAAAAGCAAGAGCCCGATATTAAGGAACGTTCGTTGTTAGCGTTACTTGATTTAATGACCTACGCAAAACCTGATTCGCTGCATAAAGATGATTTCCCCGATGCGTTTGTCCCCATGCGTATTCATGCATTTATGCGAACTGTTGCAGGGCTATGGGCTTGTGCAAACCCTGAATGCAGCCATAAACATCCTACATTGCAAGACCCGTCATGGGCATTTGGTGCGATATATACGGATCATCGACTTCACTGTTTGTGTGGCTCACCTGTATTTGAGTTACTTAGCTGTAATGGTTGTGGAACTGCCTATTTAGCGGCAGAAGAAAAGAGCATTAACGGTATCAGTCGCCTGCAACCGCGCAGACTTGATCTAGATGAAGACGAATTCATGCTAGATGTGGAAGACGCCAGCAATGATGAAAGTGGCAGTATTAGTAGCAGTGCATTTGATCGGCTTATTGGAGACGGTGGAACCCCCGCTCGTGTTGGCTTAGGCGGAAGCAACGTTGGTGTGATGAACCCAAAAGAAGGTGATACGTTTAAAGCCCATCTGAAAACTCCTGAGCCAAGCAGACAAAGTGGTAGCGTCAGGCGAGTATTTCGTTGTACGTGTTGTGGTGATGCAGAAACACAACCAGGGCAACTTTTCCGGTATGCGCGCATAGGCGCACCATTTTTCCTAGGTGACATGATCCCTACGTTACTGGAATTCTCGCCGTTACCCTCAGATAAAGAAGAGCATAAAGGCCCCTTTAACGGAAAGCGCTTATTAACCTTTACCGACTCACGGCAAGGTACAGCAAAAATTTCGACACGCTTACAACTTGATGCCGATAGAAATGCGGTGCGCTCGCTGATTTATCATGAGGTATCAAAAGGCGAGACAGCTACGTCTGCACTTTCACCAGAAGATATCCTGCTTTTAAATGAAAGCGCCCAAAACATCCGTCTGAATCCAATGATGACGGCTGTCGCCAATACACTTGAACAAACAATCCAATCTGTAACAAACAAACAGCCTGTTGATGATGCCGCAAGAGAAATGTTAAACGGCATGAAGATGATGTTTTTAAGTAGTGGCCCACAATACGCTAAAGCGCTTGAAAACCTATTATCAGCTGATACCAGTGCACCAGCAGCGCCGGTCTCTTGGAAGACGCTTTCGGAACAGCTTGCGGGTAGTATTGATACGGGTGACCGAATGCGTGATCAAATGTGCAAGCTATCGGGCATGAATCTAGATAAGCAGCAATTTTCCGATTTTTGTTTATACCGGGAATTTGGTCGGCGTCCTAAAAATACCTGGTCTGCAGAAAGCTTGGGGTTAGTCGGGGTTCGCTACCCACATATTGATAAAGTCTCAACAACGCCCTCTACCTGGCAGCAGTTGGTATTAGACCCTGAAAAACAAGTACAAGAATGGCGTAATTTTTTAAAAATCATTGTGGATTTTCATATTCGGTCACGCTGTGCGGTATGGTTTGAAAACGAGGACTACCTGCGTTGGATGGGAAGCCGTTTCCCCGTTAGCGTTATTAAAGGCCCCGATGTCGAAGTCCAAGAACAGAATAGAGATGTGCTTTGGCCGAAAATCCGTCAAGGTGCCAACAGCAGGATTTTGAAACTGCTGTGCATTGCCTTTCCAAACATTCAACCAAAAGAACCTTTTTGGAAGGATCAATTAAATGATCTTATGGCGCAGGCGTGGAGTGCATTACGCCCCATGCTGCGTGATTTTGAAAGTGGCTATCAATTGGATATTAAAGCCGTAGCAGAATTCTATACCCCTACAACAACCTGGCGTTGTCCCTACACTCGCAAGGCGTTAGACGTCACGCTGTGCGGCTACTCACCCTTTCTACCACGCCAACTTACCAATGAAGTGATGAAAGCAGAGCTATGCAGCATGCCTGCGCTGCCTTCAAAGCACTGGAGGACAGCAACCGGTTCTTCAATACCTATGCAGCAGCGAGCGAAGTGGTTAGAAAGCGATGCAGGTGTCATTGACGCACGCCAACAAGGCATGTGGCCAAACCGTAGTGACCGTATCGCGGTTAAATCGCCCTGGTTCCGGTTGGAAGAACACTCTGCTCAACAAAAACCAGAAACGAATAAGAAAAACGAAGAGCTTTTCAAAAAGGGCAAAGTGAACGTATTAAATTGTTCAACAACCATGGAAATGGGGGTGGATATTGGTGACATGTCTGCGGTAGCAATGAACAACGTACCGCCAGCCCCAGCGAACTATCTGCAGAGAGCAGGGCGGGCAGGTCGACGAGGTGAATCCGCAGCGGCGGCGGTAACCCTTTGTAAAAATACGGCCCATGGCATGGAAGTATTTACCAACCCATTATGGCCTTTTACGATCAGTAGCCGGCCACCACAAGTCCGTCTAGACAGCGAATCGATCGTGCAGCGGCACGTCAACGCATTTGCTTTGGGTTCCTACTTATGTGAACACACTGATGATGCGACTAAACTAAGTTGTCAGTGGTTTTTTGAAGCAGGTATGGAGCAAAGTCAACGAGAGCTATTTGTACTCTGGTTACAAGACAAAAAACGATCTAATAATGACGAATGGAGTCTAGGCGTTGTACGTATTGTCAAAGGCACACGCCTAGCGCATTTATCACATCAAGCACTGGTGAGTCGTGTAATTGAAAGTATTGATGTAACCCAGCAGCAATGGCAAGCGCAGTTAGATGTTATGTTGCAAAACCGCGATATCCTTAAACAAGACAATAGCCACTGGGAAGATACCCCCGCGGGTAAGTCTGTCATGTTCCAATTACGAGACTTTCGCCGAGCTTACTTGTTTTCAAAGTTAGCCAGTGAAGCATTCCTACCGGGTTATGGTTTTCCTGTTGGCGTAGTGACGTTTAATTATCGAACTGCTGAAGAGCTGGGAAAAATCAAAGCTGCTCGACAGAAACGAAAAGATGAGGGCGTAAAGGAATCTTTCTCTCAGCGTTTTGAAAACCTTCCCAGCCGAGACCTTCCTACTGCGCTAAGAGAATACTCCCCTGGCGCTGACGTGGTACTCGGGGGCAAGGTCTATCGCTCGTCCGGAGTGATGTTAGGTAAGGTGCTGTCTAGCGGACAAGAACTTAAAGAAGAAACGCAGCACCTACCCTGGTTATGGTATTGCCGAGATTGTGGTGCCGGTGCGACATCGGTAACTTTCCCACGCCATTGTAGCCATTGTGGCGAAGGCATAGATAAGCTCGAAGTCCATCGCTATTTACAGCCCATCGGCTTTACAAGCGACATTCGCTATAAAACCCACAATGATGTTAATCGGCCAACGTATGTGGCCTATAAACATCCAAGGGTGTTGCTCCCTAATGCAGAATGGATACCCATGGTGGATCCTTCTTTAGGTCGATACCGGTTGAGCAATAAAGCAGAAATTTTTAGCTACAGCGATGGACAACATGGCGAAGGTTATGCGGTTTGTCTCTCATGTGGACGAGCCGAGGCGCAAACCCAGCAGGGTCGCTCTCCGGTACAAATGAAAGATCCGGAAAAAGAAAACACTCACACACGCCTAAGGGGTGGAAGCCAGGGTGAAGGCGACAAATTATGCCGAGGCCATGTACAAAATGATCTTTGGTTAGGATACAGCGCCCGTACTGATGTTGTAGAAATCCAACTGAAGGACGCCGACGGTCACTTCATCAATGATGAAATTGCTGCACGATCCCTCGCCATAGCCCTAAGAGAAGGTTTAGCACGGTTACTCGGAGTAGAAAATCGAGAAATAGGAGTGACCACTCAACAAGTAAAAGACGAGCAAGGCATAGCCGGGTATTCGATATTGTTGTTTGACCAAACCGCAGGTGGTGCAGGGTTCTCTATCCAAATAACTGAAAACTGGAAGCAAGTATTTGAGCTTGCAGAAAACGTACTGAATTGCTCATGTGACAGCGCCTGTCACCACTGTATCTTAGGCTACGACAGCCAGCATTTTGTTGATTTATTGGATCACAGCCGCGCAGCACCGCTGGTAAGTAAGGCAATTCAACAACGCTTTGATTTAGACCCGGCGTTACGTTATTTCGGTTCCCAATATGACAACGAATGTGAGTCATTACCTTTATCGGATAGACTTAGATTGGAACTTGCAAAAGGTCAGCATACGGGTTGTGGCATACAGTTGGGAGGAGACCCCGCAGAATGGGATCTTAGCCATTGGCAGTTATTGGATGATGTACTGAATTTTGCTTTAAACTATAAAGGCAACGTACGTTTAGTGATCCCCAGAACAGTGTTTAATCAACTTGAAAGTAGCGTGAAAACCCAGCTTGGCGGATTATTAAGTTTACCTACGGATATCAGCATAGAAATAGTTGAAGACGATATGTTGTCATCTCAACTGGCGCTTACCTCTCAAGTGTTAGCGTGGCTGGAGTCGCCGGTAGCAGCGTCAAGCGCAACACCGGATACAACCACCGAAACAAAAGTCTGGGCCAGTGATAACACCGCAAATAACACACCGGGTGAGCATTGGGGGCAGGTTGGCGATAAGGTTATTGTTAAATCAACGTTACCTGCATCAGCATTACAGATAAGTGGCCGAGTGCTCACAGCAGAAGAACTGCAACCGGCATTGCAACCCAACGAAGTAAGAATCTCTTTTCACCACGAGCTAGATTGTAAGCTGGATGATTTTGGCGCGAAATTCTGGCAGCTAGTGGGACAGAATCTTCCAGACTTAACGAAAAAAATTAACGACGGTGTACAGATTACCAAAGTCACCTTTAATGATCGCTTTCTAAAAAGCCCCATTACCGTGAGGTTGCTGGGGGAAATAGTCACCGATCTTGTTAAAAATGGGGATGCAGACCAGGCCACCCTTCAAGTGTCTGCCAATCAATTGAGTCGTGAACGAACACCCAGCAGAGTTTTCCATGATTGGTGTGATAACAAAGATAGAGAGCAAGTACTCAATATTATGTTAGATCAAGGACACCTTGGGCCTAGCTGGGGTGGGGCTATTGACTTCTTTGCGGGTACAACCCATACCGTTGAACATGCCCGAGAATTGGAAATACATTTTGATGATGGCTGTGTAGGATACGTACTCTTCGATTACGGATTAGGCTATTGGCAAACCGAAGGGCCCGGACATCATAATTTTTCTGACACGTATGAAAGACAGGTCGAACGCCTCGCCAATAGTCCACTGAAGATAAAAGCACCGGACAGTGGTTTAAAAAGTTATTTAATTGCAGGTTTTAAATGAGCACACAAGCAACACAAGTACATTATGCACCCGGCATGCGGGTAGTGATTAGAGATGCTGAATGGGTGATCCGTTGTGTAGACAGCAGCTCGGACGGTGGCCAACAACTCAGTTGTGATGGCATCTCAGAATTGGTACGGGATAAGTCGGCAATTTTCCTGACAAAATTGGAAGGGGAGATACAGATACTTGATCCGGCAGAGACACAATTGGTGGCCGATGCCAGTTCCGGTTATTCCAACTCCCTGCTGTACATGGAAAGCCAGCTACGGCGCCGTTCCAGTAATGACGGTAAAATCCACATTGCCCATCAAGCGGCCATGGACGTTGTGCCATACCAGCTAGACCCTGCATTACAAGCGTTAAAGCAACCACGCCAACGTATTTTAATTGCAGACGCGGTGGGTCTTGGTAAAACCCTAGAAGCGGGTATTCTCACCAGCGAGCTGATTCAGCGAGGGCGGGGTAAGCGAATATTAGTGCTCACCCAAAAAAGTATGCTCACCCAGTTTCAAAAAGAATTCTGGAACCGTTTTACCATTCCCTTAACACGATTGGATTCTGTTGGGTTACAACGGGTGCGTAATCGCATCCCCAGTAATCACAACCCGTTTTATTATTATGAAAAGTCCATTATCTCTATTGATACCCTCAAGCAGGATTCTGTTTACCGGGTGAACCTGGAACAGGCCTATTGGGACATTATCATCATTGATGAGTGCCATAATGTCGCCGACCGTGGCACCAGCAGCCTGCGTACCCAATTAGCCAAGCTCTTAGCAACGCGTTCTGACACACTGATTATGTTGTCTGCTACCCCTCATGATGGCCGTGCCCGCAGTTTTGCCAGCTTAATGAACATGCTAGATCCCACGGCAATCAGTGATCCCGAGAACTACGTTAAAGATGACTTTAGCAATAAAGGTTTGGTAGTACGGCGTTTTAAGAAAGATATTCACCATCAAGTGGATAGTGAGTTTAAAGAACGCAAGGTTTATAAACAAAACAACCAAGCGTCATTGGAAGAAGAAGCCGCTTATGATGCGCTGCTAGCCGTACCCTTTACCCGCAACGGTGAATACGAACACGGCAAACCCGCCGCCCTGTTACGGGTAACGTTACAAAAAAGCCTATTCTCCAGCCCAGCGGCTTGTCGTTTATCGGCGGAAGAACGTATAAAACGTCTTACAGAGTTAAAAGCCACTTTTCAGCAGTCAGACAAAAACGATGAAGATATCGTTGCCGAAATTGATGCGCTAACCACGCTCAATAATCAATTGGCCCTAATCACAGCAGAACGCTTTAGCAAATACCAAAAGATGGTGGCGCTATTTAAAAGCAAAACCTTTGGTTGGAAAAAAGCTACCGATGACCGTTTAGTGATTTTTTCTGAGCGCATCGAAACCCTTAATTTTTTATTCGACAGCTTAGGTAAAGACCTCAAACTCAAAAAAGACCAAGTGACCCTGATGCACGGTGGCATGAGTGATATTGAACAACAAAAAATTGTCGAAGCTTTTGGTAAGCCAGACTCAAAGGTCCGGGTATTGCTCTGTTCCGATGTGGCCAGTGAAGGTATTAACTTACATTACCAATCACACCGATTAATTCACTTTGATATGCCTTGGTCATTAATGGTGTTTCAGCAACGTAATGGCCGGGTCGACCGTTATGGGCAAGAGCAAGAGCCCGAGATCTATTACCTACTCACGGAAAGTGCTAATGACACTATCCGCGGTGATATGCGTATTCTTGAAGTGCTGCAAGAAAAAGATGACCAGGCCTACCAAAATATCGGCGACCCTTCCGCTTTTATGGGAGTGTATGATATTGCATTAGAAGAGAAAATGACCGAGCAGGCCATGGCAGACAGCACTGGCGCAGATGCCTTTGATGCCGAATTGCAACCGGACAACGCCAAAAAAGAAGAGGCTAATGCATTAATGGCGCTGTTTATGGGAACCACTAATACAACCGATAAGGTGGAAGAAACTGTTGCTCAAGAATTCTCGGCAGAAGCCTTTCTAAAAACACATGTGCAACCGCCGCTCAGTTTATTTAGCAGCCATTACGCTTACACCAAGCAAGCCTTGCTACAGCTCAATGAGCTGGGTAGCAGATTGCAAATCACCAGTGATGATTCATCCCGTCGAATCAGCCTGGTAGCGCCCGATGACTTGCGACACCGCTTTAAACTATTGCCACGGGAAATCGCGCCTGATGACTGGCAATTTGTATTGTCCGATGACCAAGAGACCATCAAACAAGAAATTGCCCGTTCTCGTGAAGATGAAAACGCCTGGCCTAAGATTCATTATTTATGGCCGCAACACCCCATCGTCGATTGGTTACAAGACCGAATGCTTGCCGCTTTTGGTCGTCATACCGCGCCAGTGATTGAGTTCCCCATAGCCCAAAGCAAAAACAACGGAGATTTTGCCAGTGGCGACGTGGTGTTTATTTTGTCAGGGTTAATTCCCAATCGAAAAAGTCACCCCTTAGTGAACGAATGGTTAGCGGTTCACTATCGTCTGGATCAGCAGCAGCCTGGTCAACAGCAAAAAGTTCAACAGCAAAAAGCCCAGCAAGGAAACGGCTATATCGGCATCAAACCCTTTGCGGAATTATTAGCGCATTTACCCTTAGGGCAAAACCCGATTCCAAACCGCCAACAAACGCCTGACCTGGAAGCACTGCAACAGGTATTGCCCAGTGCTGTAACCCATGCCAAAGACTGGATGCTTACCAAACGTGAAATTTTTGAAACAGACATTAATCAAAAGCTCAATGACCAACTGACCGAGTTGGACAAACTCAAAGCCGGGCAATTAAAACAATTGGATTTGGGGTTAGAGCGCGCTAGCGATTCCCAAGGCCGTAAAGCCCAACGCAAAGCGTTGGCAGAAAAAGATATTCACGATATTTTTGATCGGTATATCGACTGGGTAGAGGACACCATGACCACAGAAAAAGAACCCTACCTACAAGTTATCAGCGTACTCGTATTACGTTAAAAGAATCAGGAAGTAGCATGGCCATTAAAGACACCGCCGCAACGTATATCGGCCTTAGTAATGAGAATGAATTTTATAGCCACCACTATCTTAGTGAGGTGTTTAACGGCGATATCCGTCAAACACTGGACGCTTGGGTGGCAATGGAAGCGCAAGGGAAAGAAGCAGGCTCCAAAGATGAAACGCCGAATGGCGAGCATCAAAAAGCACCCTACAACGGCTTAAAATCCCTCAGTCGGGATTACTTCACCATGCGCGAACAAATGCGCCGTGCGGTTAGCGGAAAAGTGGCGGCCAATAAACGGGTAGCCCTGCAGCGCCAGTTTTTTCAACGGTTATTAACGGTATTGGGTTATACCTACCAACCCCAAAATCTGGTGTTAGAAGATAATACTGAAATCCCCGTTTTAGGCGCGGTATGCCCAGGGAATGACAACGCTAGCGAATTGATAGCACCAGAATTGGTGTTATTGGGCGCTTTTGAAACCGATCCAGAATCATTGGGGGCTGACCCCTTATCCCTAACGCCTCATAAAGACCAATTCCATGGGGAAGTGCCACCTGATACCGCCTTATTAAGCGAATCATGGAATGACATCATCAGCCGTCGAGTGTACGGCCAAAAACACCCTCCGCGTTGGGTGCTGTTATTATCCGATAGCCAGTTATTGCTCATTGACCGCCTAAAATGGAATCAAAACCGCTTATTACGTTTTGACTGGGATGAAATCCTTGGCCGAAAAGATGATGCCACAGTCAAGGCCACCGCGGTCTTGTTGCACAAGCAAAGTCTATTACCCGATGAAGGTTTGTGCCTGCTGGATAACCTGGATGAAAACGCCCATAAACACGCATTTTCTGTCTCAGAAGATCTAAAATACGCACTGCGAGAATCCATCGAACTACTGGGTAATGAAGCTGCCGAGTACTTAATAAAACATACCAAAATCGGTTATAGCGGAAAAAATGCCTTACAACCCGATGAGTTAAGTCTTGAATGTCTGCGTTATATGTATCGCCTGCTGTTCTTATTTTATATCGAAGCCCGGCCAGAACTAAAATACGTGCCCATCAATAGCCCCGCTTACTTGAAAGGTTATAGTTTAGAAAGCTTACGTGATCTGGAAATGGTACGGCTTAATACCGACGAATCCCGTAACGGCAGTTATCTCCATCAATCCATTGATCGTTTGTTCAGTTTAATTCATCAAGGTTATGGCGGCACCTCCGAGCACCAAGGGTTGGACTTAGGCAGTGAGGCCGCCGTTCATAACAGCTTTCACATTAAGGGATTGGATAGCCACTTATTCCACCCAAAATTCACTCCGTTAATTAACAAAGTCATCTTCCGCAATGAAACCCTGCAACGCATTATTGAGCTAATGTCGTTAACCAGTGCCGGTGGCAATGGCGGCAGAGGAGGGCGATCCCGCCGCCGTGGCCGCGTCAGTTACGCCCAGCTTGGTATTAACCAATTGGGTGCGGTATATGAAGCGTTGCTTAGTTATCGAGGTTTTTTTGCCGACAAAGACCTCTATGAAGTGAAAAAAGCCGGTACCGAACCCAGTGAATTGGAAACCGGTTACTTTATTGCCGCAGAAGACCTTGAACTGTATACCGAAGACGAGCGTGTGTATGACAAAGATGAAGAAGGCCGCAAGAAACTGCGGGTGTATGATAAGGGCCGTTTTATTTATCGCCTAGCGGGGCGAGATCGACAAAAAAGCGCCTCCTATTACACCCCAGAAGTACTCACCAAAACCCTGGTGAAATATGCGCTAAAAGAACTGTTAAAAGACAAACAAGCGGATGATATTTTAAACCTGAGTATCTGCGAGCCCGCCATGGGTTCTGCGGCGTTCTTAAACGAAGCCGTTAATCAGCTCAGTGAAGCTTATCTAGAGAAAAAACAGGGGGAGTTAAACCAACGTATTCCCCATGATAGCTACGGCGAAATACTGCAACAGGTTAAGATGCATATTGCCGATCATAATGCCTTTGGGGTGGATTTAAACCCCGTGGCGGTGGAGTTAGCAGAAGTGTCGTTATGGCTCAATGCTATCTCTTCTAGTACCCAAGTGCCTTGGTTCGGTTACCAGCTATTTAATGGTAATAGCCTTGTCGGTGCTCGTCGGCAGGTGTACGCCACACATTTGTTGGGTAAACAAGTCAAAGGTAATGCCTGGTACGATAGGGCGCCAACGCGGTTAAATCCGCTAAGTCTTGCTGGGGCAGCAGAGCAAAATCCGGCTAACGCCACAGAAGACGAACTACCCTGGCAGCGAGCAGAATCAGAGATCTACCATTTCTTATTACCCGATCCAGGTATGGCAAACTATACCGATAAAGTTGCCAAAAGCTTGGAGCCTGAAAAGTTTGATACCATTAAAAAATGGCGCAACGGATTTGTTAAACCTTTTGCCGCCGATGATATTAAGACCTTGTTGTTTCTATCGGACAAAGTCGATCAGTTATGGCAAGAGCATACACAGCAGTTGGACACTGACCGCAATCGCACCGAGGATATTCTAGCGGTTTGGCCCAATAACAACGCTGAAGATCGAGTTTCCTCTACTCAAGAAAAAGATCAGGTCAGAGAACAGGGTATCTTTAACCTTAATAGTAAAACCGCCAGTGCCTATCGACGTTTAAAAATGGTGATGGATTACTGGTGTGCGTTATGGTTTTGGCCTATTGAACAGGCACACTTGTTGCCAGACCGCGATACTTTTTTGATGGAAATTGGCCTATTGCTAAATGGCAATGTGTTGGATGTACAAAGGCCAGAACAAGGCGGGTTTGATTTTTCTGGAGAAGCAACACCAACAGATCAAAGTAGTGCGAGGAAAGCGACAGCGAGCACTGATGCCCAAGGTGGCTTTGCCTTTGATCAACCAGCGCAGGAGCAGCCGCAACTGACGGATAGTAAAGGTCAGTTAAAGATTGAAGCCTTATATAAACACTTTCCACGGCTAAAGTTGGTACATCAACTGGCAGAGAAAAATCGTTTTTTTCATTGGGAGTTAAACTTTGCTGATCAGTTTGCTAAAAATGGGGGATTTGACCTTATTTTGGGGAATCCGCCTTGGTTAAAGGTGGAGTGGCAAGAAGGTGGGGTGTTGGGGGATTATCATCCCTTGTTTAACTTACGTAAGTTCTCTGCTACGAAAATGAGTGATGAGCGTTTAAAAAGTTTCGAAAAGTATTCTGAACTAAAAAAGTCTTGGTTTGGCGAGCTGGAACAGGCGGAAGCAACTCAGAGTTTTCTAAATTCAGATCAAAATTATTCTATATTGTCTGGTCAAAAGGCGAATCTATATAAGTGCTTTTTGCCGCAGGCGTGGATGATTTGCAGTCAAACCGGAGTGACGGGTTTCTTGCATCCAGAAGGTATTTATGATGATCCGAAAGGAGGGGGATTTCGAGCGGAGGTTTATCCGCGTCTGCGATCTCATTTCCAGTTTCACAATGAGCTAAGCCTTTTTTCTGAAGTTCATCATGCAACAATGTATAGCATTAATATTTTTGGTGAGAAGAGTAGTGTCAATTTTAAGCATATTGCCAATTTATTTAGCCCAAGTTCGATTGATTCTTGTGTTGGACATGACGGGGTTGGGGCCGTTCCAGGAATAAAAAATGATAAAGGCAAATGGAATGTCGCTGGACATAAAAGTAGGATTATTACCGTACAAAATGAAACTCTAAAAATATTCGCTACACTTTATGATGAACCGGGGACTCCGGCCGGTGAAGCTCGTTTACCAGCCTTACATGCGAAAGAACTAATGTCGGTTTTAGATAAGTTTTCTCAGCAAACTAAGCGGTTAGGTGATCTTGAAGGAGAATATTATACAACTCCATCTACATGCTGGAATGAGGTGAATGCACAAAACGATGGCACTATTAAACGTCAAACCCAATTTCCAGAATCGACAAAACAGTGGGTGCTGTCCGGCCCTCATTTTTTTGTAGGAAACCCTTGTTATAAAACCCCTAGAGCTATTACAAAACTCAATAGTGATTATGATGTATTGGACCTAGTTGATTTACCAGACAACTACCTGCCGCGTAGCAACTACATTCCCGCCTGCGACGAGGCTGAATATCTTCGTAGAACGACACGGGTGCCGTGGGTTGAGGAGGGGGAAAGTAAGGAAAGGCCTGTTACGGAATTTTATAGGCATGTGAATCGTGAAATGCTAAGCCAGTCGGGTGAGCGAACGTTGATTTCGGTGATTATGCCGCCGGGTACTGCACATATTAATACTTGTGTAGCTACTTCATTTAAAAAACATGCTGACTTATTAGATTATCATGCTATGACGCTATCAATACCTATCGATTATCGGGTTAAAAGTACGGGCATGGGGCATGCAAACACAACACTAATAAATCAATTGCCAACTTTGGTAGATGAAAAATATCGATTATCGTTGCATTTAAGGGCTCTTGTGCTCAACAGTTTAAGTGAGTTTTATCAAGATCTATGGGCAGGTAATTGGTCTGAAACATTTCCATTTGATGAATGGGCGAAAAAAGACGATAGACTTTCAGATAAATATTTTTCAGAACTAACACCGAGTTGGCAAAGTCGTTGTGGTATGAAGAACGTTTTTTGTAGAAGGCAGACATTGGTTGAAATCGATGTGCTCGCCGCCCAGGCACTAGGCCTAACGCTGCAAGAGTTGTTAACCATTTACCGCGTCCAATTTCCTGTAATGCGCCAATATGAAAATGATACCTGGTACGATGCCAATGGCCGTATTATTTTTACTGCCTCCAAAGGCTTAATCGGAGTAGGTCTTCCTCGAAAAGGCAATAAGAATAAAGATACACCGGTGACCATTATCTATCCTGATTCAACCGGTCGTGCGACTGAAGAAAAAGTCATCGGTTGGGAAGACCTGCAACCCACCAGCGCCATTAACCAGTTAAACCAGGGCACCCCATTCGCCGATATCAACTGGACTGATCACCAAAGCTTGCCCGCCGGAACTCAAGTGATCCAAACCGTAATCGACGATACTTTACCCGGCGGCCCCCGAGAGAAAAAAATCACCTACGTTGCGCCATTTGATCGTTGTGATCGTGAACACGATTACCGTATCGCCTGGAAAGCCTTTGAAGAACGCTTTGCCGTTACGAAAGAGTAAATCTGAATTCGCTACTTGAGATAACTAATGTTTAGCAGAGAGGTGTGCTTAAAATCGATCTCTCTCCAGTCCAGCATAAAAATGTAAGAATAAAAGGATAATGTTTATGCAAGTTTCTACCATTCTGGATCATATCGACAGCGGCCATATGGCGTTGCCTGAATTTCAACGGGGTTATGTGTGGAACCGGGATCAGGTGAGGGGTTTAATGGCCTCACTCTATAAGCGTCATCCTGTCGGTAGCTTGTTGGTGTGGGCGACCGAATCTAAGTCTGCGGATCACCGCGGGGATAACGAATTGGCCGCGGGTATTGTTAAGTTGTTGCTTGATGGGCAGCAACGTATTACCTCGTTATATGGCGTGATACGGGGAAAGGCTCCGGCTTTTTTTGACGGTGACAATAAAGCGTTTACGGATTTGTTTTTTAATCTGGAAAGCGAAGAGTTTAGCTTCTATATGCCGAAGAAGATGAAAAACGATCCATTGTGGATTGATGTGTCGCGTTTGATGAAAGAAGGTATCGGCCCCTTTATCGCGGAGATATCGGCGAATGCCGCTGCCGATAAAACCACTGAATATTTTACACGGTTAAATTTGGTTCATGGTATTCGTGATATTAATTTTCAGATAGAAGAAGTGACGGGAGAGGATAAAACCATTGATGTGGTGGTGGATATCTTTAATCGCGTGAACAGTGGTGGTACCAAGTTATCGAAAGGTGATCTTGCGTTAGCGAAAATTTGTGCGGATTGGCCGGATGCGCGGTCCGAGATGCGTGACGTATTAAAAGAATGGTCGGCGCAAGGGTTTAACTTTGAATTGGATTGGTTGCTACGGAATATAAATACTATCGCTACTGGGGAGGCGTTGTTTAAAGCGTTGCACCAGCTAGATTCAGCCAGTTTTAAGGCAGCGATGAAAAAAGCCGTCAAAATTGTAAATAACCTGTTGAATGTGATTTCTGGGCGTTTGGGCCTGGATCATAGTCGGGTGTTATTTGGTCCCTATGCTTTCCCGGTGTTGACACATTATATAAGTCATCATGAGGATGTGCTATTCAATGAGGTCGAACGGGACAAATTGCTGTTCTGGTACCTCCATAGCGCTATGTGGGGCAAGTTCTCTGGGTCTACCGAGTCGATGGTTAATAAAGACTTAGAGTTGATCCGTGATACGGATAATGGGTTGGATGTGTTGATTAAAGACCTCTTACTTTGGCGTGGTGATTTACATATACGTCCTGAGCACTTCAGCGGTTGGAGTAAAGGCGCTCGTTTTTATCCCATGTTGTATATGCTAACCCGTATGGGTGACGCGATGGATTGGGGATTAGGTATTCCGTTAAAGGAAAACCTTTTGGGTAAACACAGTAAATTGGAAGTGCACCATATTTTCCCTAAGGCTTATCTAAAGAAGAATGGCTATGGTAAAGCGCAGATTAACGCAATTGCCAATTTCTGTTTTCTTACTAAAGATACCAATATAAAAATTAGCGATAGTAACCCCGAGATCTATTTTGAAGAAGTAGAGCGCAAATACCCTGGTGCCTTGGCGTCCCAATGGATACCCATGGATAAGGAATTATGGAAGGTAGAAAATTACCCTGCGTTCCTTATAGCGCGACAGCAATTGTTGGCGGAAGCGGCCAATCAACGGTTAGATAGTTTATATCAGCTTCCAGGCACGTTAGTGGACTCTCATTTTGGTAGAGGTACGAAAGAAGCCGGTATTGTTAGTGTTGAGGGTGTTGAGGGCGTTGACGGTGCTGTAATTGAAGGCAACGGAATCGATATCGTTGGTGGCATCACCAGTGAGGCAGAAGAGTTGGCGCTAGAAGCGCTTAATCAATGGATGCTAGAGCATAAGCTACCTGAAGCCATTATCGAATATGAATTAGTAGATCATGAAAGTGGTGATGTTATTGCCCACCTTGATATGGCGTGGCCCGAAGGTATACAGGCGGGTTACTCAAACCCCTTGGCATTGTTAATTGATGAAGGCCCAGAAGTGCTTAATGCCGCCAATCAAAATGGGTTTACATACTTTACGGATGTTGATGCACTAAAAACGCACGTTATGCATTCCATTCTAGGGGAGGTTAAATACGGTTTGCCAGACTGGGCTGATGAGCTGGATGACAGCATTGTGTCGGTGGCACGACATATTATTAAAACACAGCTTGATGTACCGGATTGTGGTTATGAACTCATTAATGACCAGGGTGAAGTGTGTGGGGAATTCGAGATCGCGTGGCCGCACCGTAAGGTCGGCATATGGACGGGTAGAGGTAATGAGTCACAAAGTGATGTTCGCACCATGGGCTGGTTGGTGTTTGAACAGCATGAAGTGTTGGAAAACGCTGAGTTACTAAATCGAGCGTTGCAGGCGTAAAGAAAAGCAGGCGTAAAGAAAAGCAGGCGTAAAGAAAAGAAGTAATTAAAAAGGGAAGTAAACATGTTATCAGGATATTTAGAGTCGATATTACAAAATTCAAACGCAGGAACTATTACTGAAATATTTCTTTGGTTAATTGTTTCTACGTTATGTATTTCATTTGTGTTATTGCGTGTGGGCAAAGAACCCAATGTGGTGAGTTATGCTCCGACACTGCTCACCTCATTAGGTATTTTAGGCACCTTTGTTGGTATCGTCGTGGGGTTGATGGCATTTGATGCTACCGATATTGACGGCAGCATCAGTCTATTGCTCGCGGGTTTAAAAACGGCATTTATTACCAGCTTGGTGGGTATGGCGTGTTCGATTTTCTACAAAGTAGTGTTAAGTACCGGGTTGTTGGAGAGAAAAGCCAAAGCGGCTTCTGAATTATCTGCCGAAGATATCGGTGCATCGCATATTTTTGACGCTATTAAGGAGCAATCAGTTGCGCTTACGGAGTTAAAGCAAGTCATTGCTGGGGAAGATGAAGATACCGTAGTGGGCCAAATCAAGTTACAACGTAGTGATTCAAATGATCACCTTAAGGCGTTAATCAAACATGCTGATAACAATCATGAGCAGATGGAACTGTTGGTGAAACTAGCCAAGCATCAGCGTCAGAACTTTATGACCTTTAGTGACAAGTTATGGGCTCAGATGGAAACCTTTGCTGAGATGTTGTCTAAGTCCGCCACAGAACAAGTGATTAATGCTCTTAAAGAAGTTATCAAAGACTTTAATAATCAGCTGACGGAACAGTTTGGTGAAAACTTCAAACAGTTAAATGCTGCGGTTTTGTCGTTGGTCGATTGGCAAGAAAATTACCGTCACCAATTGGTGCAAATGATGGATCAATACGCCCAAGGGGTAGAGGCTATCACCAAAACAGAGGGTTCTGTTGCCAATATTAGTGAAAAGTCGAGCCTGATCCCTGCCAATATGGATCAGTTAAAAACAGTGCTAGAAACCAATCAGCATCAATTGGCGGAATTAGAACGGCACTTGGAAGTGTTCCGTGATATGCGAGACCGGGCTGTAGAAGCGGTACCAGAAATTCGCCAACAGGTAGATAAAACAATCCAGGAAATCAGTCAGTGTGTAGAGGCAACCAATAGTCATTACAATCAATTGCTAGAAGACTCTGATGTGTATCTTAAGCAATACAGTGATGCTTCTAAAAACGTGGTTGATCAATTTATTGATAGTACTAAGCAAGGTATTCAATCCGTTAACCATGGTTTTGAGGAAGGCGTAAAGTTGATTGGTGACGGTCTAAAGGACAGTTCTAACCATATCAGTGAAATCATTGTGAATGGTGCTGATGGTTTTGATAAGGCAGTGCAAGCAACCAATGTCTCTTTGCAAAATATGTCGGGTGCGCTGAATTCACGTACCGAAGAAATGAGCCAAACCATGGAAGATACGGTAAGTGATGTTAACTCCCATATGCGTGCCATGATTGGTGATATAAAGGACCAATCCAAAGCGGTGAGTGATGAGCTTTCTTCGGGTGGCGTGGCGGTAAGAAAGGCGATAACCGATGGTATCGCCGGTATCAGTGATACAGGGCAGCAGGTTCAGCGGGCCCACGGTGAAGCGCAGCAGCGCTTGTTAGGGTATTTAGAGTCTTCAAATGAACGTATGCAAGGTCACATGCGTGAGCAACATGATAAACAGTCTCAGCAAATGCAGACGTTCTTTAAATTGTTGGAAACGGCGATTACCGAGGCTGCATCTCGTACGGGTGAATCCATTAACGTGCAACTCGAAGGCAGTATTCGCGCCATAGAACAAGAGATTGAAACCGCGATGAATTCTATGGGAGGTTCCCTTACCCAAGTGACGGGCCGCTTTACTCAGGATTATCAGGGGTTGGTATCACAAATGTCGAAAGTAGTTAAAACGGAGTTAACGAGCTGATGGCTGTGGTGAATAACTGGTTAAATTCATCTCGTTCATCGGAAGAGGGTGGAGATAGTGAACATTGGTTGTCGGTGTCGGACTTGATGGCTGGTTTGATGATGGTGTTTTTGTTTATCTCCATCGCATTGATGCGTACGGCCTTTTTGGAACGGGATAAAATTAAACAAGTGGCGGTGGCTTATCAAGAAAATCAGGTGGCTATTTATACGGCGCTGGTGGATGAGTTTGATAACGACCTGGGCCGCTGGGGGGCAGAAATTGACAAAAATACCTTGGCATTTAATTTTCATTCTCCCGATGTGTTGTTTGCTATGGGGGACATTACGCTAAAAGAACAATATCAAGAGATATTGGGCGAGTTCTTCCCGCGTTATCTAGGAGTACTGGCGCAATATTCTGATTCCATTGATGAGATTCGTATTGAAGGGCATACCAGTAGCGTGTGGAATCGGTTTGTGACACCGGATGAGGCCTATTTTAAAAATATGGCACTGTCCCAAGGGCGGACGAGAGCGGTGCTTGAGTATGTTTATGAGCTGCCGGAAGGGGCGCTGGATAAACAGTGGATCACACGACATATGGCTGCCGTGGGATTATCGTCTTCTAGAATTATTGTTGATGAGGCGGGGGCAGAAGACCGGGACAAGTCACGGCGAGTGAGTTTCCGGGTGATGACCAATGCCGAGATACAAATCCGCAGAATCCTTGAGGCTGATGGATAATGGCCATTAACGTTGATTTTTCTGCTTTGCAGCAGGCGGTGGATTTGATGGGGCCTTATGATCCTGATTTCCAAATCCAATTGGATAATGCCTTCGAAGAAGTGGATATTGATCTGTCTGATGGACGCGAAGTTACCCCGGAGGACGTGGTTATCACCTCCGGTGGGCTTATTTCGGTGTTTGGACAGCAGGCGGTATTATATATTCCAGATCAAGGCAGTAGTTTGTGGGATGTAATGACGAATGGCGTTAAGTCAAAGGGCGGTAAGCGGGTTCATTTGGCAAATTGCAGCACTATCAACAGTATGAAAGAAGCCAACCGTTATGAACGTTACGTTGCGCGTAATGGTTTGTCACAGAAATTTGCTGTTACCGGGAGCGATGCACATCGCTATACCGATGAAAATAGAATGGCACATTTGGCAGTTTGTCAAAACTGTCTGTCTAAACTGAATTATCACGATTTCAGAAGTAAAAACCGTGAACAAAAAAGAGCAGTTGTTGAGGATTTCGCTTTTGATGCGTTTTTTGCTCGTTACTCATCGTACTTCACTCAGAAGCCTAAAGAACTGCTGGAAAAGTATGCGGCTAATACTTACGTTGATGAGTGGCAAACTATCTCTCGTCGAGTACGCCGGGAGGCGAATTTTTGTTGCAGTGAATGTAAACTTGACTTGAAAGAGCGTAAGCACCTTTTGCATGTACACCATATTAACGGTAACCGAAATGATAATGCGACAGAAAACCTGTCAGTGCTTTGTGTAGATTGCCACAGTAAAGCGCCCTTGCATGACAGTATGTTTGTTTCTTCAGAGCACCGAAGGCAGATCCAATCCATGCGTATTGAGCAGAACCTGTATACGCCAACCAAGGGAAGCCGATCTGATAAAGCCTGGGATGAGGCATTTGAACAAAGTGACCCGGCTGTGCATGATTTATTGTTATTGCGTAAGCGTAGAAATTGGGAAGCGCCGGAGGTAGGTGGTGATGTGGTTGATCATCAAGGAGAAATTGTGTATTCCAATGCAGAGCTGGTGTGGGAACAACGGAAGCAAATTGTGGATATTGTTGAACAAGACAAAACGAAAGTGATAGCTTTGCGTTGGCGAGTGTTAACGGTGGCTGACGCGCTGGAATATGGTTAAGGCGTAATATGTAATGCGGCGTGTGGCTGCGTTGTTTGGTGGGTTTTTGCATACTCAGTAGCGTGATTAAAGAAGAATAATTGGATAGATAAATAATGATCCCAAGTGTACTGTCACAAGAAGTTTCTCAAGGTCTGAAAAGTTTTATTACTACGGGTTTTGAGAGTAGTTCACCCTTTTTTGCAGATGTGTTTTCGCGGTTTGTGGATCGTTCTGGCCAAATGGTCAAGGGGCCGTATCTTTCGTTGAGTCTACCGTTTCAACAGGGTAGTCAAGGGGTAGATTTTTTCTCCCGCTTTACCACCGACTATCCACCATTTTTACATCAACAACAGGCTTGGAATCGGTTGGCTTCCGATAAAGAGGGGCGTTCTACACTGATTGCAACGGGAACGGGCTCCGGTAAAACGGAATGCTTTATGTACCCTTTATTGGATCATTGTGCTGGTGATACCGGCAAAGGGATTAAAGCCATCATTATTTATCCCATGAATGCGTTGGCTACCGATCAGGCTAAACGTTTTGCCAAGACAATTCATGGTCAGGAGACGTTGCGGGGCAACGTGAGGGTTGGTCTGTTTGTGGGGGGGGATGACGATACACAACGAACCATGGGCCCTAACATGGTGATTACGGATAAAAATGCAATCCGCGAGACCCCTCCGGATATTCTGTTGACCAACTATAAAATGCTCGACTTTCTATTAATGCGACCTCGCGATCAGAAATTATGGAAGCATAATTATCCGGGTACATTGCGTTATTTGGTGGTGGATGAATTACATACTTTTGATGGTGCCCAGGGCACTGATTTGGCGTGTTTGATCCGCCGATTGAAAGCACGGCTAGAATGCACAGGCGACCAGCTAATCTGTGCGGGTACGTCGGCCACCTTAGGCAGTGGTGATGAGCAACTGGCCTTAACGCAATATGCTGAGCAGATTTTTCAGGCGCAGTTTGGTGAGAACAGTATTGTGGCGGAAAGTCGCCAGGATATTGGGACGTTTATGGGGGAGAACCACACCATAAACTTCATACTTATGCTTAATTCAGATTCTAAGGCTGTTTTAGATCCCGATCAGTATACGAGTATTAACGATTATCTAGTGGCTCAGTATGCACTGTTTTTTCCTGGAATGGATGAGGCGAAACCAACCGACAAAGCTTGGTGTAGTGCGCTTGGCGGTGAGTTAAAGCAGCACCAGTTGTTCTATAACTTATTGCGTTTGTTAGATAAGCAACCTTATTCGTTTGATGATCTCACTGTTGCTTTTGCTAAGGTGTTACCAGTAACGTTCCGAGATTGCTCTAGAGCCATATTAAATAGCCTATGTGCGCTGATTTCTTGTGCCAGAGATCCAAAAGTTGATGCGCTGCCGTTAGTGAATTTGCGCATGCAATTATGGGTGCGAGAGTTACGTCGTATGGTGACCCCCCTTAAACCTACATTAGATGACAAGGGAGAAGCCGAGCCCGTTGAACTGGCTTTTTCTGACGATAATACAAAGAACACAGGCGAGGTTCATTTACCCTTGCTGCACTGTAGTCAGTGTAATACTTCAGCATGGGCGGCAGTGAAGTCCAAAGAAAAGAGCCAGGTCTATACAGACCTGCGGGGTATCTATAATAATTTCTTTAACCATAGCCCAGAGTTAATTACCTTATTTCCGTTAACAGAAGAAGAGAAGGAGCCTGCTGCAGAGGGGCATGTTCATCATTTGTGTTCGGGTTGCGGTAATTTACAGTGGGGCAGTGATCAGTGCCAGGCGTGTGGTGATAACCTGTTGCATCGGGTTTTTGTTCCCAATAACGTTCGAGAGCGTCGCCGTGGTGGAGTGCCTCGCCTCGTGTCTGAACATAATTGTCCGCGCTGCGGGAGTGAAAATTCATTGATGGTGTTTGGTGCTAGGGCGGCAACCATCGCTAGTGTAGCAGTGCATCAGAGCTACGCCACGCCGTACAACGATGACAAAAAACTGATTGCGTTTAGTGATGGGGTTCAAGATGCTGCGCATCGCGCTGGGTTCTTTTCTGCTCGCACCTGGCAGCATAATATTCGTATGGCGATTGCCCAGGCTATTCCAAAAGAAGGATGTACCTTAGAGGCATTTTACGATTATCTTCCGCGGTTTTGGTTGGACGAGTCGCTTAATCCTAAAGCGTTAGATGAAATTCGGTTTGTGTGTGAGTTTATCGCACCTAACATGCAGTATTACAATGACTACGTGGCGTTGGTGGAGAAGGGCGAGCTACCAAAGAAAAACCAACTTATTTATGATATTAGCCAGCGCTTACAATTTGAGGTATTGGCGGAGTTTGGTTACCGCTCTCGAATCGGGCGATCCTTGGCGAGAACCGGTACTGTTGCCATGGGGTTTGATCTTGACCCGATTAACCGCGCGGCAGAGAGGTTGCTCACTGTGGTGCGGGAACAGTTGGGGGTAAAGGATGTATCTTTTGAGGAAATTCAACATTTCTTATTGGGGTTGTTGTTTCACTTGAAAGAACGGGGAGCGATTTATCATCCGTTCTTGGATGGTTATATTGACAGTGGCGGTAAGAACTTCCTATTAACGCGACTCTCCTTTCTTCCTTCTTTTGCACCACAGTCACGGGCGCCTATTTTCTTAACCAGCGCTAAAAGTCATGGGGAGTTTGATTGTTTACTCTCAGATAAGCCTAAATCTTGGTATGTTCAGTGGGTGGAAAGTGCGCTGGGGAAAGAGCGGTTACTGGAAAGTTGTTTTGAAAAAGCACTGTATCCAGTGGTTTTGGAGGTATTGGTTGATGAGCGGGTATTGATTTCCTTTGAATGTCGTGCTGATATTGTTTGGGGTATCAATCCGGATGTTTTACTGCTAAGTGGTGATACCGTCAGGTTGGTCAGCAGTGGCCAACAGAATGAGCTAATGGTGCCTAGGGATATGGCGGAGCAAGTGGTGGGGATGCCTTCATTACTTCAGAGTGATATCAGTACCTATGAGATTGCGGATCAGAAGCAGCATTGGTTATCAAAGCTGTATCTTACCGGGGATATTCACCGTGTTATTGGTGAGGAACACACGGGACTGCTGGATAGAACAACCAGGGAACGGGTAGAAAATCAGTTTATTCACAGTGATGAAAAGCCTTGGTATCCAAACCTCCTATCGGCAACGCCAACGTTAGAAATGGGTATTGATATTGGCGATCTTTCATCGGTGTTACTCTGTTCTGTGCCTCCCGCGCAGGCAAATTATCTTCAACGTATTGGCCGAGCGGGTCGACGGGACGGCAATGCGTTTAATATGACGGTTGCAGAGGGCTCACCACACGATCTGTTTTTTTATGCGGATCCGATGCAAATGATGGCCGGTCGCATTGAGCCTCCTGGTGTATTTCTAAATGCGTCGGCGGTGGTGGCGCGCCAGTTAACCGCTTACTGTTTTGATCGTTGGGTGTTGACGGGTATTGATGCCAGTGCGATACCCAAGGGGTTAAAACCGGTATTAAACAGTGTCGAAAAGGGAGCGTTATCAGATTTCCCTTATAATTTCATGGCGTTTGTAAAAGAGAATGCACCAGAAATATTAGAAAAATTCTATACGTTATTTACGGACGAATTCACTGAACGTACCCGAGAATACCTTTCTCACTTTATCTATGACGACTCAGATTTTGATGGCTTAGAGCAGCGTATTGTTAAGCGTTTATTTGATCTGGTGAATGAACGGAAAAGCTTGCAAGAGCGCGTAGGTTCATTACAGCGGCTTATCACTAAACTGGAAAAGGAACCTGACGACGAGGTTGTGCGCGAGCAGATCGAAGCAGCGCAATTGGAACGGGGTGGTTTACAAGCAATACTCAGCCAGATTAATAGTAAGCAAACCCTTAATTTTTTTACGGATGAGGGCCTAATACCTAATTATGCGTTCCCAGAAGCGGGGGTGATACTACGCTCGATTATTTATCGAAAAAATCCCAATGCTAAAGATGGTGAAAGCTCGTATACAAATAAAGTCTATGAGTATGAGCGACCGGGAGCTGCGGCGATTAGTGAGTTGGCGCCGGAAAACCGTTTTTATGCGGGGGGGCGCCAGGTCACTGTTAAGCAAGTTGATCTCAAACTGTCTAGCATTGAGTATTGGCGTTTTTGTCCAAGCTGCTCCCATACGGAATTGGATGCTTCTGCCTTGGTAGAGGAGTCTTGTCCTCGTTGCCATGACCCTATGTGGAGTGATTCTGGCCAACGTGCCGCGATGCTTCAAATGCGTCAGGTAATGGCAAATACCAGTGATAGGGATAGTCGTATCGGTGATGATAGCGAAGATCGGGAGCCGGTGTTCTATACCAAACAATTGTTGGCGGATTTTTCTCGTGATCATGTGGAGACGGCATTTCAGGTAGAAGACGATACGTTGCCTTTTGGTTTTGAATTTATTCGTAAGGTTACCTTTAGGGAAGTTAATTTTGGTGAGTATGGTGGTGAAGCAGAAGAAACCCGTATTGCCGGTGAGTCAAAACCCCGGTTAGGGTTCAAGTTATGTAAATCTTGCGGCATGGTGCAGGAAAAGCGTGGCCGCGATCAGGTACATGCCTTTACCTGTGGTGTTAAAGATAAAACCGATGAAGCCAATCTGATTCAGTGTCTATACCTTTATCGAAACTTCGATTCTGAGGCGTTGCGCATCCTTTTACCCATTGTCACGGTAGAGGGGGAGGGGCGTTATCTTAATTCGTTTATTGCTGCGTTGCAGCTAGGGTTACGCCAAAAATTTGGTGGGCAAGTGGATCACCTCCGTGTGATGTCTTATGACGAACCCATCGCGGACAGTGATGCGAAACGCCGATACTTAATGTTGTATGATTCCGTACCCGGTGGAACCGGTTATCTTCATGAGCTGATGCGCTCACCAGAAGATCTATTGAAGGTATTTGAATCCGCCAGGGATACGATGGTGAATTGTTCCTGTAATCAGGAGAGAGGAAAAGACGGCTGTTATCGTTGTTTATATGCCTATCGGAATAGTCATGGTATGGAATCAACGTCTCGTGATACAGCGGTAGAGTTGCTTAATCGTATTTTAGACGTGCGGGATAAATTTAAAGAAACTAAAACCATTGATTTGATCACCGTTAATCCCGTGTTGGACAGTGAACTTGAGGCTCGTTTTATTTCAGCGTTGAAGCGCTCTTCTCTGCAGGGTAGAGATTTGCAAGTGCACCAACAAGTGGTTAATGGCAAGCCGGGTTTTTTCCTTCGTGTGGGTAAGCAAGCGTATACAATCCAGCCGCAGGTATCGTTGAATGAAAAACAGGGAGTGAGTTATTCATCAAAACCGGATTTTCTCATTGAGTCCACGCGTAACGCGGATAACTTTAAACCTATTGCTTTGTTTATGGATGGGTACAAATACCATAAAGGTATTGCAGGGGAAGATAGCGCTAAACGAACGGCAATAGTACAAAGTGGGCGGTATTATGTGTGGTCGTTGACCTGGCAAGATGTGAATGAGCAATTTACTAAGTCAAAAATGGAAACGCGTAACCCCTTTACGGAGCAGCTGCAACCGAAAATGCAGCCGCTTCAAATGCAGTTGGCAGAGAGTTTTGAGTTAGGAGCTTTGCGTAAGATTCCGGTGAATTCACCGCTTCATCAGCTATTGGACTATTTATCTGAGCCTGATGAACTCGCTTGGCGAAAGATGGCCTTTGTGCATGCAATGGGCTGGTTTAACCAGGAAAAGATGCTAGATCCGTCAATTGTCGAAAGTGTGGTTGAGCGTTTTAAAGAATCAAGCTGTACGTGGTTAGAGCATCAGCTTGATAATGTTAGCGGTCCAGTAGCGGTTGGCGGGTTGAGTTTGGCGTCACGTAAAGATCCGTTAACGGTGACTTGTTTATTGCCCACACAGGCTCTGGCGGCGAAAGATACGGAGTTGATGTTTGTAAATATCCTATTGGACACCACCATTGGTGCAGATAGTGAGGTAAATCAAGAGGCGTGGTTCGGCTTTATCCGATTATATAACCTGTTTCAGTTTTTACCTCTGACGAGTTTTGTTTCTCGTGATGGGCTGAAGGCAGGGTTGTATGAGGGGATTCATTGGGCGGGTCAATCGGATGAGCCGTCGTTTGGTGCTCTTGGTGTTATAGGTGATCAATTAGCGACGTTATTGGATGACACTTTAGAAGAACTTGTGGATGGTTTGACTCAGTTATCGGAAAAACAGCTGCCTTTACCGGACGCGTTGTATGAATTACAACAAGATGATGGCGAAATCATCGCTGAAGCTGAACTGGTATGGCATGGCGAAAAAATGGTAGGGTTGTTGGACGAGCAAGCTGAGTATTCGGAAAAATTTGAAGAAGCCGGTTGGAAAGTATTAGTGCTGGATGAAGCGGGTGAGTGGGTTGATCAGGCCGTAAAGCAGCTGCATCAGTAACCATATATGCAACTACATAACACAATTATAAAACCTACAATAATTTAGAAAAATAATGAAGGATTTAAGAATGAGCCAAAATGTTACGGTAGCAATCTCTTCCGATTTTTTCTCGGCATTTGCTAAGTTGCCACAAACGCAACAGGGCAAGGTTTCTAAGTTCATTACCAATTTTCAGCAAGATCCAATGTCCTCTGCTATTAACTACGAAAAAATACATGACTTTAAAGATCCTAATATGCGCTCGGTGCGGATAGATCAGGCGTACCGGGGAATTGTACTGAAGCCTGAAAGCGGCAATGTGTTTATGTTGCTTTGGGTGGCACATCACGATGACGCTTATGATTGGGCGCGTAGACATCGGTGTAATATCAATGCGGGTAATGGCGCAATACAGGTTTATGAAGCGGAAGAAGGGACTGTTGTAGAGCAGCCTGAAAGTGCTGCTGTGCTTGATGTAGCTGCGATCTTCGTGGAACTGAAAGACCGAGAATTGTTACGCCTTGGTGTTCCTGATGAGCTTATTACACTGGTGCGGGGTGTTCACAATGAACTTGAGTTAGACGCTATTGAACACCGCTTGCCTGTTGAGGCCTATGAAGGCTTGTTTATGTATATGGCGGGAACTGGATACGATCAAATTGTTAATGATCGTGAATTGGTGAAAGAAGCTGAAATCGACACCAGTGACTTTGCGGCAGCACTTGAACGATTGGCTACGCAGAGTCGCTTTGTTGTTGTGGATGATGATATTGAACTGCACGCTATGCTTAACGCGCCACTGGATAAGTGGCGGGTATTTCTGCACCCATCACAACGTAAGCTGGTATCAGGCATCAAAAATGGAGCATCTCGCGTTCTAGGAGGAGCCGGTACCGGTAAAACGGTTGTCGCAATGCATCGTGCTAAATGGTTGGCAGAGCATGTTCTTGAAGGTAATCAAAAAATCCTTTTTACGACCTTTACAAAAAACTTGGCAACCGATATTGAAACGAACTTGTCATCCATTTGTTCGAAAGACGTGTTGGAAAAAATCGAGGTTATTAACCTTGATCGTTGGGTGACCCAATACCTTCGCAAAAACAAATATGAGTACACGATTCTCTACAATACTGACGATAAAAAGTATTGGAAGCAGGCTTTGGATTTGGCTGTATCGGAAGTGGATGTTCCTGACGCCTTTTATCAAGAAGAGTGGCGTAAGGTTATTCAACCTCAAAGTGTTGAGTCATTAGACCAGTATAAACGCGCGTCGCGTGTCGGCCGAGGTACACGGCTAAGCAGAAGTGAGCGAGTTAAAGTGTGGCCAGTATTTGAGGAATACCGCAACTTATTGACCCAAAGTAAAAAGAAAGAAGTGGATGATGCTTATCGTGATGTCGCAGCACTGTTAGAAAAAGATACACAAACCTTTCCATATCAATCACTGATTGTGGATGAAGGGCAGGATATGAGTACCCAGGCGTTTAAGTTGATGCGCCAGCTCGTGCCAGAAGGCGCCAATGATATCTTCGTGGTGGGTGATGGTCACCAGCGAATATATGGGCGTAATAAAGTGGTATTGAGCCAGTGTGGTATTAATATTCGCGGTAGGGCGAGGAAGCTCAAAGTGAATTATCGTACTACTGAGGAAATTCGAAGTTGGGCGGTGAATTTGCTAGAAGGTTGCGCCATTGATGATTTGGATGGTGGTGTAGATGACAATAAGGGGTATAAGTCATTAACCCATGGTGACGCACCAAAAATAGAGCAATTTGATACGGCAGAGAAACAATCGGATTTTATCGCTAGTTATTTAAAGCAACGAGCTGCGGATGATTTTCCTTTGAGCCATATATGCATAACCACTCGAACATCAAAGGAACGCGATAATATCGCGAGTGCCTTGAAGGCGGCTGATATTGAAGTCGCCATGGTGGATGCTTATCAGGAGTCGTCGAATAAAAATGCGGTTCGATTGGCAACAATGCATCGGGTTAAAGGTCTTGAATTTGATGAAATGATATTGGCAAGTATCAATGAAGGCATCGTTCCATTGAGCTTTGCGATAGAAGGCAAAGGTGATGAGGTTGAGAAGCGGCTGGCTGATATTGAAGAAAGGGGCTTGATGTATGTTGCTTTGACGCGTGCGAAGAAGCGGGTGCTGGTATTGAGTTATGGTGAGCAGAGTCATTATGTCAAGGGCGGTTGATGTGATGTCGCATCGTTTTCATCAATAGTTATAACGTATTAATTGAATATATTTGGGCATTATTATGAGTAGTCAGATGAGAACATTCGTCGCAGTAGATCAATATGGAAAAACAGTCCATGTATCTGCTTATACCGAGAGTGACGCAAGGCAGCAAGCAGAGGAATTGCTCGGTTCTGGTAATGTTGTTAGTTTTAGTGAAACCTAAAGAAACTAAAGTAGGTGCGGTATGAGCAAGAAAAAGGCGAAGGAAAAGGCGAAAAAAAGAAATGAGAGAAGGCTTAGTGATGAGGTTGTTAGAACTAATAAGGTAAGAGATGAAAAGGTTATTGTAGAGTTAAAAAACGTAGGTGATAGAAAGAGAAATAATATACAGCGTAAGCGAAAGCAGCGCGAAGAATTAATGATTTCCAATGAAAAAAATAAAGTTAATAAAATAATATTGCCGTATATTGAACGAATAAATAATTCTCTAAATGGCGATCGGGATTTGGCTTTGTGTTTTATCCTTGAGGAGTTGGATGGTGCTTCGAATGGAGGTCAAGAGGCTAAAAGGTTCGTAAGAGATTCCGGGGTAATTACTCAAGATTATGCTGGTACTATGAGTCTTGGTAATAAAGCTGTTGAAGAGGGCCCTCAGCTAGTTATGAATGGTATTAGGATGGAGGTTGCTTCTGAAAAAGGTCTAGGGTATGCGATTAAAGTTCAGTTATCAATTGTTGATAGGATTATGTGTCTGTATGGTTTTGGTAAGTATAGCGGTAAAGAAGATTTGACTGAGATTTCTGTGGACTATTCGATTGCTTCTAATAAAGAATTGAGAGAGCTTTTGACTTCATACAGTGATTTACTGTTTAAGCCAAAAGTGTTCAATACAGAAAAAATGAGTCGTCTATTTATTAGTGTTTCGGCTTCCATTGAATCTCCTTCCCGAGAGTTGCAAGATCACGTTCAGTTTATGAAGGCTATATATATGTCTTCGGTTAATGTTGTTTCTCGTGACATGCCAAGACATATACGCGAGAGTGTGCAGACGGATTTGAATGCCGTTTCATTGATACCGCTCGATAAATGGCTGCAGGCGCTTGAATTGATTAAGCCTGGCTTTAAGTATGATGCTGACTTTCATAGGGTCATAGAACTTGGGCGCCAAGTTGGCGACGTGGGAGGACGGTGTGTCATTAATGTTGCGCCAGCAATATATAATGCTTTCAATTTTCTTTTTTTGGAATCTCATGATCAAGAATGTTTTTTAAAGGTATCTAGGGAATTGAATCTTGATTTTTCGGATACCACTATGGTTTCAGGTGCGGTAAGTGGTGGGTTAAATTATAATGTTTATTCTGAATGGGTTTACTCTTTAATTGGTCCGGTAAAAGTGAGTAGCAGGGAGACTGTAGAGGAAAAAAAATTGAAAGCACACAAGACACTGTTTGTACTAAATGATGCGCCTATTTCCCTTATAACTGAGTTGCGCGGTAGTAATGAAGGAAAACTAACAATTATGACTGGCCTCAATGGTAGTAGTACCATTAAATTAGAAGGAGACTACTTCGATGGCGCACCTGAAGTGATGCTAGCTTTGGCCAAGTCTATAGAAGAACTAGTGAAGGACTCACGTCTTTTAATGCAGGGCAAGCGTCCTGTGATAGATGAAATTACAACTATTACCACTCCCTCCTAGATCATTAATGAGGACTTCAATAAAGGATATGCTAGAAAAGAAATGGATTACCCAATTGGTGGGTGGTGGGCGTAGTACACGTTATGATCTTTGTTGGCCATGAGGCATAGCAGCAAAGGTTTAGGAAGTTCGCAATTAAGGATGGTTTTAAACAAGGTCTTATCGCGGCCTTGTCGTGATGAGACTTATCACCCTGCAAGACTCAACCTGGCGTTGAAATATAGACATATATTTATCCCGCAAAGCCCCGTCCGATAGGGGGCAAGTACGCGTCATAACATATATTTATCTCGCTACAGGCCTTGAAAACACTGGATAGTACGCCTGGCTACGAACCAGGTGGCCGTAGGTAGTAACCTAACCGCAACCTTTTGGATTCATCCAGCTTTGCTAATTCTCGGCGGATAGTTGAAGGTTTTACCAATTTATTATTTGCAATAGTTTTAACGGTACCATTATCGAGCTTGTAAATAGGAAAGACGATCGATCCAATCAATCGTTTTTAGGTAATCGATAGTTTCTTGTGTTAATGGGTTGCCCCGCAGTTTAAGATCCGTCAAAGCTGTATTCTGAGTGACGTCGATTTCTGTCAGTTGATTGTTGTACAGATAAAGATTCGTCAAAGCCGCGTTCTGAGAGACATCGACTTCGGCCAGTTGATTGCTGCCCAGCTCAAGATGCGTCAAAGCAGTGTTCTGAGTGGCGTCGATTTCGGACAGTTTATTTTCGCTCAGCTTAAGCCCCGTCAACGCCGTGTTCTGAGTGGCATCGATTTCGGTGAGTTGACTGTAGCGCAGATCAAGAATCCACAAAGCTGTGTTCTGAGTGACATCGATTTCGGTCAGCTGATTACTGTCCAGCTCAAGATCCGTTAAAGCCGTGTTCTGAGTGACATCAATTTCGGTCAGTTTATTTTCGCTCAGCTTAAGAACAGTCAAGGCTGTGTTCTGAGTGACATCGATTTCGGTCAGTCGATTACCCTTGAGATCAAAATACGTCAAAGCCGTGTTCTGAGAGACATCAATTTCGGTCAGTTGATTGGCGTCTAGATCAAGATACGTCAAAGCCGTGTTCTGAGTGACATCGATTTCGGTCAGTTTGTTGTTGTACAGATTAAGATATTCCAACGAAGGGAGGGCGTTCAGATGTGTAACACGGGAGATTCTCCTTAAAGGACATTCCAAGAGGGTAATCTCAGACAACCTATCTACTTGATTGTAAACCAAAGCACTCTTCACGCAACTCGCAAAATTGGCATCTTCAAACTCAATAGCGTCTAGCGGAAAGTTATCATCACTGTTCTCAACACCATCGTTGTCATCATCGGTATCGATATTATTAGTAATCCCATCACCATCGTTGTCAGTATCTGCACCTACCGCGGGGTTAAGGTTGTTTGTGTTATCGCTACAGGCAGTTAACATAAGAAGAATGGAAGCAAAGAGGATGTGCTTGATAGGTTGGAAGGGCATCTTGTTGTCCTTTAGGAGTGGAGTTGGACCCGTTCAAGCGGGCTGGTTACGGGGCTTCACGTAGAGGGCTCCCCCAATACCCTTTACCAAGAAAGATCATTGATCCAATCAATCGTTCTTAGGTAGTAGATGGTTTCTTGTGATAATGGATTGTCCCGCAGATAAAGACCTGTCAAAGCCGTGTTCTGAGTGATATCGACTTCGGTCAGTTTATTGGTGGCCAGATCAAGATACGTCAAAGCAGTGTTCGGAGTGACATCGATTTCGGTGAGTTGATTACCCCGAAGAGCAAGATGCGTCAAAGCCGTTTTCTGAGTGACATCAATTTCGGTGAGTTGATTGTAGCGCAGATCAAGCTGCGTCAAAGCCGTGTTCTGAGTGACATCAATTTCGGTCAGTTTATTGTTGTACAGATCAAGCTGCGTTAAAGCCGTGTTCTGAGTGGCATCGATGTCGGTCAGTTTATTGTTGCGCAGATCAAGCTGCATCAAAGCTGTGTTCTGAGTGATATCGATTTTGGTGAGTTGGTTACCGGATAGTTTAAGATGAGTCAACGAAGGGAAAGCGCTCAGATGGGTAATACGGGAGATACTCATAGAAGGACATTTCAAGAAAGTAATCTCAGACAACCTATCTACTTGATTGCTAATCAAAGCACTCTTCACACAACGCGCAAAATTTTCATCTTCAAACGCAATAGCGTCTAGCGGAAAGTTATCTTCACTATCCTCAATACCATCGTTGTCATCATCGGTATCGATATCATTAGCAATCCCATCACCATCGTTGTCAGTATCTGTACCTACCGTTGTGTTGTCGCTACAGGCAGTTGACGTAAGAAGAATGGAAACAAAGAAGATGTGCTTAATAGTTTGGAAGGGCATTTTGTAGTCCTTTACGTTATTTTAAAGAAGACAGGCAGAACACAAAGGTTCATTCAAAAATGGGCGTTAAGGTATCGCTAGACGTGCAAAACTATCTCCTTCCCCAATACTTAGATAGAAAAGCCGCCCTAGCTACTGTTAGCAAAAATGACTACAATACCTTGTCATACTCCTAGTGTTCCTCAACTATGGTCGAAACAAATCATCGGAAAAAGCAATGAGCATGGAAGCAGTAATTGAAGCTAATATACTAAAAAACAGGAACGTTCTGCTCGTACTTTCTTCTGTGCTAGACGAGAGCTTTGCAGCCGATTTTTGTGGGACGACTATTTTCTTTGACGTAAATTCGCCACAACAATTGCCTGATTTTGACAACAAAACCGTCTACTTGTGTGGTGACATTAGCATCGCAGTTACGCTAGATCTCAATACTGCAGACCGCGTGTTTGTTGTAGGAGAATTATCTCAAGGTTATATCAACGAAGATGTTTCTTGGCCCATTATTAGTTTAGGGCAAGTTCCAGTACTCATTCAGAATGTCGGGGTTTACTATCGGCGCTATTTTGATCCTAAGCTTGACCTCTTTAACAGGGTTTCTGAAGAGCACGTTTTCCAAGCACTTACAGAATCCAACAAACCAAGCATGGCCTACAGGACCGGCATCTACCTGACACCAGTGGAGCGTGATAAGGAGGGGCTGCATTTTCGTCTTTTGCGGTGCTCGACTAATCTCGCCGGGCCCTCAGAAACCTTCCGAGCAACCGATAGACATATTGTTGATGCTTTAAATCAAGAAGCTGCTTACGTTTTCGAAAATCAGGCACCTTTGAATCATGTATTAGCACAGATTTATAGAAATATCCCTGCAACAGATGAACGAAAACAAGCCAAGGCAAAGATTGGTTCACATGCGGATAAAACCAAAGACATGCCATCTAATGGGGTAATGGCCTTTTGCACTTTCTATGATGAACTTGAGAAGCTTCAGCCCCTATCCGATGATCCTTTTGATTATGGATACAAGACCGCAAGTGGCTTAACTAAATTGCGGTTTCGATTAAAGGACCCAGATAAACGAACAGCGGAGAGTAAACTACCTGAGGAGTTTACCATAACACTATACCCTGACTCTGCGTTTTTCATGCCACTATCCACCAACAGGCTTTACACCCACGAGATAAAACCTTCGACCTTAGACGCGGATAAAATCCCCACTCGCTTGGGTTATGTGGTTCGCTGTTCCAACACTGAGACGCTTCATAAAGAGGGACAGACTTTTCTTAAGCAAGACGGAAAATTAATAGAACTGGAACAAGCCACCCCGGAAGGTGTGGCGGAACTGCGGAAATTATACGCTAAAGAGAACAAGACCGAAGAGTTTATAGATTACGGCGGTAAGTTTCTGTTTAGTATGAACGGAGGAGATTATCTAGCGCCTGACTATAATTATCAGGATGAGTTTCGATGTTATAACTTGTCTACCAAGCAAAACCTCTATAGCGAACTGTATAGCTCTGTGCTTTTCGAAGATGCGGGCAAGGGTAGGCTAGGAACCGTATTAGTTGATAATGATACGAACTGTGGTACTCCCATCGTGCGTACCACAACAAAGTATCAGTCACCGGCCCACCGTTTCAGTAAGGTTCACACGCAACTAGCACAGTTTATCGGAACGTCTGCTTCCTTGCCTGTCGCATTTAACAATGCACTTATCGAGCATTACGTTGACCGTTACGCGAGCATGGGAATGCACTCAGATCAAGCACAGGATTTACACGACAGATCATTCATAGCGCTTTTTTCCTGTTACAAGTACCCCGATATAAAGAACTCTCGAAAATTGATCGTTGTGTCTAAGGATGGAGACGACGGCACTTTTGAGATTCCGATGAAGCATAATAGTGTCATCATATTTTCCGTAAATAGCAATCAACGCTTTAAGCACAAAATTGTTTTGGATGCTACCGGTCAAGAAAGAGAGAATCCTTGGTTAGGTATTACCTTCAGAACCTCAAAAACATTTATAAAATATGACAACGGGAATGCTTATTTGGAAGATGGTGCGAAGTTGGAAATTGCCAGTGAGGAAGAAGGCCGTGAATTTTATTCACTACGGCGCCGAGAAAATAGTGAAGCAGGTTTCCATTATCCACATGTTACCTACACGCTTAGCGAAAGCGACTTAGTGCCACCCGTATGGTGCAAAATTTGACTGAGGTGTAGACCTGGCTCCTGGTTATCCAGACCAAAACAATAGGAGGAAAGAGCGATAGCGAAGGGAATATTGAGCTTCCTGAAGAGAGGGTGCGCTACAAGTATGGTATTTTGGCCGACATCTCACCCCGGAATCATTGGATATGGAACCTGTTTATCGAGTGCGGTGTGTCAGAGCAAGATTGTCAGAAGCTTTCAGGGCATTGTTAATGCAGGTTTATTCGCGTTAAAAGAGTTACGCTTCGTTCAGTCAGCTAACACCGATAACAATAACGAAAGTAACACAGAAAAACTCAAATGAGTAATCTCTTGCCGAGCGCTATGCCGAAATGGATTTTGATTGTGAGTATACGGATAACCTACCGACACTTTAAAAAGAACTTAATATCTCGTTAGCTTTTACTTCCTATCAGGCAGGCCGTTTGATGCTGGTGAGAAGTGAAGGTAAAGATCTCGATATCAATTACAAGAGTTTTCCCCGACCAATGGGGCTGGCTGCGACAGAAGACGGGTTAACACTGGGTGTTTTTACTCAGATTATTGAATTTCAACGTGAAGATGGTTTGCTTGAAAAGATTAAGCAACCTATGCAGTCTATTGAAGGTGACGTTACGGCCCCCTGTTATGTGTTTCTTGGTGAGCGCTAGTTAATGCCTTTTTGCTTTAAGAAGGCTGCGTTGACAAGTTTTAATGCTTTAACTACAGTTAAAAATTAGTGTGTTTAATTCACCTACTAAGTGCTCTGCTCAGGCAGCAGTATTTTTTGCTAGTGACTAAAGCACATTCTTTTTTATGGATGTTTTTTTTATGCAGAAAATGCACTTTATATCCGGACTACCTAGATCAGGCTCAACGTTACTTGCAGGTATCTTGCGGCAAAACCCCCATTTTCACGCGGCTATCTCAAGTCCGGTTGCCTCCTTGGTTAACGGTTGTTTGGAGCAAATGGGTGCTGGAAGTGAATTCTCTACATTTTTTGATGAGCAAAAGCGCAAGGATATTTGCCTTGCGCTGTTTGGCGCTTATTACCAGGATAAATCAGAATTCTCTACTGTTTTTGATACTAACCGAATTTGGTCTGCAAGATTGCATCAACTCGTTGAATTGTTTGATGATTTTAAGGTGATTTGGGCTCTTCTCCGCTTTGATGAGTGAGATCACCCATCAAAATAGAACATAGATTGATCATCCGGTAGAGATGTTTGCCGGATTTTCAGCTTAAAATATTCAGTGTCTCTGATGCCCCTTG
>MAAC01018183.1_pt1 | contig 49137 bp, 15 predicted proteins | sample 1115981 | NCBI WGS metagenome assembly MAAC01 (sample SAMN04961126, study PRJNA320927) | seawater metagenome | isolation source: sample BD02T64 sea water enriched with oil for 64 days | place: USA:Gulf of Mexico | collected 2013-07-27 | reverse complement strand
ACTTTGCCTGTGTTGATTCTTTTTACCATGATTGCTCAATGAAAGAAGCACCGTACTCCCTACGTATCGACAGTGTTGCGATTAGCGCAAACACTCATCATTTCCCATTGATTACAACAATTTAAGCGTACCATCGATTTGGATTATCCAATACCGACTGATAGCCATATAAACAACAATTTCAGTATAGTGGCTTAGCAGTTACATGCTAGTTGCGTACTAGTTGCATGCTACTAAGTTTTTTAATTTGTCGTTTGTGTAGGTAATCTTCCCTTGGGGGTTAGAATCAAAAGGTGGCTTCCACCGACCAGTAATCATGTTTGTTATTTTTATTGTCTTTCTAATGTCTTTTTATCGTTTTATCAGAAAAAAACGCACGTAAACGCGCTCCATCTGGAGGAAATATTGTATAGGAGACAGTGACTTATGCCCAGCCCTAAACCACGGACTGGGCACATTTATTGAGCTATTATTCGACTATCGTTGAACTACTTGAATTGACTACAAATTATCAAGATCTTCGTCAGACATACCTTCGATTTCAGCTAGTAAAGCTGCCATATCATCGTCATCAGTACCCTCAAGCTCCACCTGCAACAAATGCAACGCAATGGCTTCGATGGTTGGGTCTTCAAACATCGCACTTAGTGCTAGCTCCACCTCAAAATGTTCTCTAATTCTTGAAACTACCTGAGTGGCAAGTAGCGAGTGGCCCCCAATATCGAAGAAGTTATCTACCACACCCACTTTATCAACACCCAGTACACTTGACCAAATATCAACAAGTGCCGATTCTGTTTCATTTCTAGGCTCAACATATACAGATGATGCCCCCGTTCCACCTTCTGGGGCAGGCAGCGCGTTTTTATTAACCTTTCCGTTGCCTGTAAGTGGGAATTCATCCATCACAACAAAAGCAGACGGCACCATATAATCTGGCAACCTCTTCTTAATCGTCGCTTTCAACGCAACTAAATCAACATCACTTTCGTTAGCAGCGATGTAGGCCACCAAACGCTTATCACCAGGCTGATCTTCACGTACCAATACAACCGCTTCACGCACACCAACAACTTGGCTGATAGCAGACTCAATCTCTCCAAGCTCAATTCGATAACCCCGGATTTTCACCTGATCATCAATTCGCCCCATATATTCTACGGTACCATCCGGCAAGTAACGCCCCGTATCCCCGGTTCTGTACAAGCGATCATATAAACCACCTTCTCTTTCAACAGAAACAGGGAAAGGATTAACGATAAATCGTTCACCGGTTAACGCAGGCTGGTTGAGATATCCATGACACAGCCCCTGGCTACCCACATGTATCTCACCAACAACACCAATAGGCACCGGGTTACCATGAACATCAAGAATATACAGATCCAAGTCAGGTATAGGTCGACCAATCAGACTCTGGCGCTTATCAAGGTCTCTTTCAGTAACTCGATGATAAGTAACGTGTACCGTAGTCTCTGTTATACCGTACATATTCACCAATTGTGGTGAATCCAACCCATGATTCTCATTCCATGTTTGCAAAGCAGAAAAATCAAGCGCCTCACCACCAAAGATCACGGAGCGTAGCGATAGGTCACGACCACCCTTCTCCAGCGCATCGGCATCAACGCGAATGAATTGTGTGAACGCACTGGGGGTTTGGTTCAAAACTGTCACTTTTTCACGCTGAACTAACTGATAAAAATCTTCCGTCGACTTTGCAACCTCTTGAGGAACAATCACCAATCGGCCACCGTGCAATAATGCCCCCCAAATTTCCCAGACGGTAAAGTCAAAAGCAAAGGAATGGAACATCGTCCACACATCGTCACTATTAAAACCATACCACTGATCGGTTGCTGAGAATAAACGCGCAACGTTGCTATGTGGAATCAACACACCTTTGGGATTACCCGTCGTTCCTGATGTATAAATCACATAAGCGCGATTCTCGGGGCCACTAATCGCCTCTAAATTTTCGCTAGATTGAGCAGCAAGTTCGGAAGCAAGTAGGTCAAGACAACAAGCCTCATAACGCCCTGCCACGCCAGTCTCTGACTCTAAAACCAGCGAGTCTGAAACAGTACTATCGGTAATTAACAGCTTCACGGCTGCATCTTTCAAAATATACTGAATTCGTGCTTCTGGGTTTGTTGGGTCAACCGGCACATAAGCACCTCCCGCCTTTAACACACCCAGTATCGCTACCAACATCGAAGGGGATCGATGCAGGCTTATCCCTACCAGTTGATCAGCGACAACACCTTTGCTTCGTAACCAATGCGCTAGCTGGTTAGCTTGTGCATTCAGTGAGCCATAACTAATGCTTTCGCCGTCAAAAGTTAATGCCATAGCATCAGGATTCAAAGCCACCTGCTTTTCGAACAATCCATGAATACTGTTATTAAATTCAAACTCTGCATCCACGCTATTCCAATCTTCCAGCAATAGCTTTGTTTCCGCTTCTGGCAAAATTGGCAAATCAGAAAGACGAGTATGGGGATGCTCTACGGCTGCCTCTAGAATGGATTCCAAATGACCAACCATACGATGCACAGTTGCCGCATCAAATAAATCCGTGTTGTACTCAAGAATCCCGTCCAAACCATCATCTTTTTCCGTAAGGTTTAACGTTAAGTCAAACTTTGCGGTTTTCATTACAGACGGCAACAGATCAAGTTCTAGGCCTGGCAAACGCAATTCGTGGTCAGTCGACGCATTCTGCAAGGTAAACATCACTTGGAATAACGGTGAATGGCTCTTATCACGAGCAACACCCAACTTATCAACCAATCGCTCAAACGGAATATCCTGATGCTCATATGCAGACAATGTGGTGTCTTGCACCTGCATCATCAAATCAACAAAACGGGGGTTCTCTGATAGATCTGCACGTAATGCCAAAGTATTTACAAAACAACCAATCAGAGTCTCAAATTCTTCTCGAGCACGGTTAGCAACTGGTGTTCCAACACAAATATCTCCCTGCCCCGTGTATCGATACAACAAGGCGTAGAATCCAGACAACAACGTCATAAATAACGTGGAACCCTGACTTTGGCTAAGTTCATTTAATCGCTGTGTTAACTCCAACGAGAATTTCACATGCTCATATTCACCAGCAAAGGTTTGCAACGCCGGGCGTGGACGATCCGTTGGCATTTCTAACACAGGCACACCATCAAGATGCCGCTTCCAAAATGCTAGTTGATGGTCAAATACAGGGCCATCCATCCAATCACGTTGCCACTTCGCATAATCCACATACTGAATTTCTAATGGCGCTAACTGCGAATCCCGACTTTCAATAATCGCACCGTATAGCTCTGCAATTTCCTCAATAATCACCCCCAACGACCAACCATCAGAGATGATATGGTGCATGGTGAGCAACAATACATGCTCTTGCTCTGCTGACTTTAACAATCGAGAACGCATCAAGCGGATTCGTCGTGCTTTATTGATAGGGCCAAGTATTAAATCAAACGAACGCGCCGCTTCATCTTCAGCTAAGCGAATGATTTCAGTTTCTCGCTCTTCATATTCAAGGTGGCTAATATCTCGAATATCCATAAACCATTCTGATGGCTCACGAATAACTTGGGTCGCTACCCCGTCATCCACAAGAAATGATGTACGCAACGACTCATGTCGATCAACAAGTGCTTGAAATGCTTTCTTTAACGCATTGGTATTTAATGGCCCATTAATGCGTATAGTGGCAGGCATGTTGTAGGAGGTGCTGATATTAAACTCTGAATCTCCGGTTTCTAACTGATTCAAGAACCATAATCGCTGCTGAGCAAAGGACAATGGCAATTCTTGCTCTCGATCAACCCGCTCAACTTTGGGTGCCGTTAACCCAGACACCTGCTTACCATCAGATAATCGAAGTACAAGCTGCTCAATAGTTGGTGCAGAGAATAAGGCCTTTACCGGCAAATCGATATCAAACCCATCGCGTATACGGGACATGCACTGGGTTGCGAGCAATGAGTGCCCTCCTAACTCAAAGAAGTCACTGGTTACACCCACTTTTTCTAAGCCTAAGATGGATTTCCAAATATCCCTCATCTTTTCTTCATCGGCATTGCGCGCTTCAACAAACTCACCCAAAACCAACATATCGGCACTAGGAGACGGTAACGCTTTGCGATCGATTTTCCCGTTAGGTGTTAAGGGGAATTCATCTAATAAAATAAAAGCCGCAGGCATCATGTAATCAGGGAGATCAACACGAATGGCATCTCGAATAGCCGGAACAACCGTATCTGATGGTTGACTGGATACAACGTACGCTACCAGCGACTTATGACCCGCTGCATCATCACTTGTTATCACCAAGCTTTCTTGAACCATATCCACAGAGTTAACCGCAGTTTCAATTTCACCCAACTCTATACGAAAACCTCGTACCTTCACCTGGTGATCGATACGACCAAGGTATTCCAAATTTCCGTTCGGCATATACCGAGCCAAATCCCCGGTACGATACATACGAACATATTTACCCGCATGAATATCATCTCGACCAGTTTCAAGATGATTGGGCAAGAATTTCTCTGCCGTCATCTCGGATAGGTTTTTATAACCCTGGGTTACACCGGTTCCGGACAAATACAATTCACCAGCAATGCCTGGAGGCACAAGAGCACCATGCTGATTTAATAAGTATGCCCTTGTATTGCTAATTGGCCGCCCGATAGTGGCCAGTGCATCTTTCTGTCGCAGGGTGTACGTTGAATAAGTGGTGTCTTCTGAGGGGCCATATAAATCATAAACGCGTTCAACAGACGTTGTGTCATATAACAGGTCTACAAGGCTAGCTGGCAGCGCCTCCCCAGCCAAGTTGATAATTTTCACATTGGCTGGAATTGCATTCTCGCGCTGAAGCGCTGCAATTGCAGAAGGTACCGTGTTAACCAACGTAACATCATCCGCTGCTGGAATATGCGGCAACGCCAGCACGTTATCAGCAAGAATAATAGCTCCACCCGCCGATAGCGTTACAAATATTTCCCACACCGACAAATCAAAACAGATTGACGTTGCCGCCAATACCCCCGCCAAGTCACTCTGGCTATAAACCGTATGCGCCCAGTGAACCATCGCAGTGGAATTACCATGGGAGATCATCACACCCTTTGGCTTACCTGTGGAGCCAGAGGTATAGATAACGTAACTGAGCTGTGTATTTGGAACATCTAAAGTAAGATTGGAAGTGTCGTAATCGCTAAGTACACCTTTTAGGTTATCTAACGCTAACACCCTAAACCCTGCGCTCGAATCCGTTACGTCCTGGTTTGCTGGCAACATACCTACCAAGCTTTGCTCGGTTAGCACTACCGGTGCCGCAGCATCCTCCAACATATAAGCAACACGGTCTTGCGGGTAATTAGGGTCAAGCGGAACATAAGCCGCCCCCGCTTTTAGGATCGCCATCATACCAACAATCATGTCAGTACAACGGTGCAAACACACCCCCACCAATGATTCTTGCTTCACGCCCAGCGTTTGTAGGTGCCTGGCCAAAGCATTTGCTCGTTCATTAATTTGTGTATACGTTAAACGGTCATTATCAAATATCAGAGCAATATCATTTGGCGTACGCGCAACCTGTTGCTCAAACAACCCATGGAGTGTGCTATCAAGAGGCAAGTCGACATCAAGATTATTATAGTCACTCAATAACAACGAACGCTCATCAGAAGATAAGATATTTAACTCACCCACGCTCACCGATGCATCTGCAAGCACCGCATCAACCAACGTCATATACCGCTCAGCAAATGCTTTTACTGTAGACTCATCAAATAGATCAGTGGCGTATTCTAAATCACCATGCAGTACCCCTGACTCTTCACTAAATTGCAACGTCATATCAAATTTAGACGTGCCAGGTGAAGTATTCACGCTACCTACGTTCACACCAGCCAGGTTAAATGCCTCATCGATAGTAGAGTTCTGCAGAACAAACATCACCTGAAAAACGGGGGAATAACTCATATCCCGCGGTATATTCAAACTCTCCACTACACGCTCAAATGGCATATCTTGGTTTGCAAATGCCCCTTGAGTAGTTTTACGTATACGCGCTAAAAAGTCCGTAAAACTTGGATTTCCGGAGAAGTCCGAACGTAATGCCAAGGTATTCACAAAGAAACCAATCAGCTTTTCCAGTTCCTCTGTAGAACGGTTAGCAATCGGGGTTCCCACACAAATATCGTCACTTTGGGTATATTGATGCAATAACACTTTAAACGTTGCAAGTAGTGTCATGTAGAACGTGACACCTTGAGATCGGCTTAACTGCTTAAGTGCCGCCACCTTACTTTTTGGAATTGAGAAGTAATAATTTGATCCTTCAAAGCTTTGCTCTGGTGGACGCGGCCTATCCGTTGGAAGATCTAATACGGGTACACCGATTAAGTGCTGCTTCCAATACTCCAACTGTTCATCAATCAAATTGCCATCAAACAGTTGTTTCTGCCACATGGCAAAATCGACATATTGAATGGGCATCTCTCGTAACTGAGGTGTTTCTTCTCTTACTTCCGCCTCATAGGCTTTTGCTATTTCTTCAGTAATAACACTTAAAGACCAACCATCAGCAGCGATGTGATGAATCGTGATCGTTAATAGGTATTGCTCTGCACTTCGCCCTTTTACCGACTCACTTTCCTCATTCGGTAACCGAATTAAGTTAGCGCGAATAACCGGACCATGTTCCAAGTCAAAAGGGGTACGAGCTTCCATACGAACCGCATCTTCCACCGAACGACTTAACGCCGGCTCCTGAAGGTACGTCATATCTTTAACATCAAATGTCCATGCTTCCGGGGCTTTGATAACCTGAAGCGCATGACCATCTTGCTCTACATAAACCGTTCTGAATATCTCATGACGTGTCACCATGCTTTCAAAAGCTTTTGCTAGCGCATCGACGTCTAACGCCCCCTGCATTTTTAACGCAAACGGCAAATTATAGGCGGCATTTCTTTCATGTAACTTATCAAAAAACCACATTCGCTTTTGTGAAAACGACAGTGGCATAAATTCTTCACGCTCCGAGGCCACCAAAACAGGCAACGTAGAGGTTTTTGTGTCGGTAATAGCATCAGCAAGTACTGCGGCTAAGGCTTTAAAGTCTTCAGCGTCAAACAACGCAGGCAACTCCATATGAACATCAAAGTGTTCCTTCATACGGGTGAAAAGCTGAGTTATCTGTAAAGAGTCGATACCCAACGCCATTAAACTTTGATCCTCCTTAATCTTGCTCATTGTCTCGCCAATTTCATTGGCAACCAATGCTTTAAGATAAGTGATTAAACGAGGCTCTTTCTCTTCATCACCCAAGGCTAACCATTCATCTCGGGTTAGCTTTATTCCTGCTGCAATAGCCTCTTTATTACTACCACTGTTGTCTTGCATGGAACTAATATCAACAACATCATGGGTTTCATCAATAAATGCCTGCTTGTTGCCGCGACGTTGAATTTTACCACTGGAGGTTTTTAGGATTTTACCTGGGCGCAAGTACACGATGGTATGTACCTGAAGCTCATGATTTTCTGCAACTGCCTGGCGTATAGAGGCAGAAACAACATCCGTATTAAGTCGGCGTCGGAAGCGACGCTCTACTTCCTGAACAACAATCAAACGTTCCTCACCATCAACTTCGACAGAGAACGCGGCTCCAGCATCGGCCTTTAACGCTACATTACTTTTCTGAACAGTGTGTTCGATATCCTGAGGGTAATGGTTACCACCCCGGATAATTATGACATCTTTCATTCGTCCCGTGATATATAAGTTGCCATCAATCAAGCAGCCTAAATCACCAGTACGCAAGAACGGGCCTTTGCCGCATTCAGTGAAACCCTGAAAGGTTTCTTGGGAAGCTTGCTCGTTCTTCCAATAACCTTCAGCAATATGGCCACCAGATGCCCAAATCTCACCAACTTCACATTCCGGCAACTCTGCACAAGTTGAAGGGTTAGCAATCACAATGCCTGCATCAAGATAGGCACCACCATTGGAGACAAGCTCCATGGTCTTACCATCAAAATCAGAACCAACAACAATGGCCTTATTTTGTTCTAAATCCGCCGCGCTAACGACTTCATAGCGAGGCGTGTCACCTTTAGGTGCACAGGAAATTACGAGTGTAGATTCTGCTAAACCGTATGTTGGAGTAAACGTGCCTCGAACAAACCCGGATGGCTCATAGGTTTCAATGAATTTCTCTATGGTTTGAGGGCGTACCGCCTCAGCACCCGATAACGCATGACGAATAGTCGAAAGATCAAGTTCCTCACGCTGCTCATCAGAGATTTGTTTAATCGCTAACTCATAAGCAAAGTTAGGAGCACAAATAACGGTACCCTTGTAATCCGTCACAGCCTTTAACCAGCGCATAGGTTTTTGCAAAAAAGAGGCTGGTGACATAAACACAGCTTGGACACCCAGATACATCGGCTGCAAGGTCATCCCAATCAGCCCCATATCATGGAACAACGGCACCCAACTAACAAATACCTCAGTATCGTTAAATTCAAAACCGTTTTGAATTTGTGCCTCATTCGCAATCAAATTGCGATGGCTAACCATAACGCCTTTAGGGTTACCTGTTGAGCCCGAGGTGTACTGCAAAAAGGCAATGCTAGGTCTATCGATGTTTGGATATGCCCAACCTGCAGACTCACTGGGCTCAACCGTATCAACTTCTAACCATTTAAGGTCAGTCAGCCCTTCAGTTTCTTGAAACAAAGGTTCTGCAACACGCATTACTTTAGAAGTACATAATACTAACGATGGATCACAATCATCAATAATTGACTGCAACCGGCCTAGGTTTTGATTTCTTCTTGGTGGGTAAGCTGGAACTGCAACCATTCCAGCATAAAGACAACCAAAAAAACCATAGAGAAAGTCTAAACTTGAAGGGAACAACAGTAACGCTCTGTCCCCTTCCTCACCAAGTGATAACAAACGCTGGGCAACCGCTTTAGCTTGAGTATCAAGCTCACCAAAGGTAACGTCAACTCCCGCCTCTTCACCGTCAGGTAAAAATGTATAAGCGATTTTGGAGGGGTGTTTTTCTGCCCGCTCTTGCAAAAGCGCAACAAAGGTAGATTTATCAGTAGGGACGACTTGGTTCAAGCAAACATCGCTGGACATATTTTCTTCTATTCCTAGAGTTTTTCTTATTATTTTGATTATTGTTGCATCTATCGACTAAATGTTATTCTTACTTAGCTGAAATTTGACCGTATAATACTGTTTTAACTGGTATTTTTAACGGATACACGTCTTATTTTCAATGTAAAACGCATGCTGCATTTATTATTCTATCAATCGCATATGACAATTTAGCAAAGTTCATGCAAAAGTTAAGTCGGCTTACTCTATGCAAAAACGCCGCATTTTTAAAGTAGACAAAGCGTTTAGCGCGAGACAAAATTGAAGTTTATAACGTTTTTTTGCGGATTAAGTTAACTAAATCCTAAAAATAACTGTCATAAATAACGATAATAATTAAGGTCTTTAGACACTTTCAAGACCACGTCGTATCACAAGATGGATCATACAATACTAATGAAGACTCGATTTAGGAAGTTTCAGTCGACACTGCTATTCACTACAAGTATCGCCCTCTCCACCACGGTATTTTCTGCCAACTTATTAGAAACCTATCAGCTAGCCTCAAGGAATGACCCTGACTGGGCGGCGAAAAAATCGAAGTTTTTAGGAGATAGAGAGGCAGTAAACCAGGCTTTTGGGGCGTTATTGCCAAATGCAGTAGTTACTGCTCAATATGGGCAACAGGAGTATGAGGGGGTTAACGGCGAAGCCATATCCGAGCAAGCAAAAGGGTGTGAATCCTTCGTGGATAATGCAATCACAGCTGCCAACGATAACGATCCCGCAACCGAGATAACCACCGTGGGATTATCTGACTGTTTTAGTGCCTTTACTGGTGATTTTGCTTCATCAACTCAAACTACCACAAAGAAAGTCTACGGGTTTCGCCTAACTCAGCCTCTATTTAGAGCTGATCGCTGGTACAAATACAAAGGTGCTCAAAGCTTAGAGAAAAGCCAAGAGTCTGAACTAGCTCTTGCACAACAAGATCTCGTCTTAAAAGTTGCTGAAGCCTATTTTGGTGTATTACGCGCACAAGAAGAATACCGTCTTGCCAAAGTGGAGAAAAAAAGCCTAAGAACTCAGCTTACCGAAATAAAGAACCGTTATAAGCTTGGCTTAGTCAGAGATACTGACTTATTTGAGGTTCAGGGAACTTATGACCTCGCAAAAGCTGCCGAAATGGTCGCAAAGGTTGCTCTAGATAATATAAAAGAGGATTTAGCATTAGTTACTGGGCAAAACGAAGTTATGGTCACCCCTCTCCCACCTAACATACCTGTTGACGCTCCCAAGCCCCTTGCTAGGAAAGACTGGGAGGATTTCGCCAAAAGAAACAACTACCAAATTATCGCTGCTCGTTTTGCCGTAGATGCCTCTCGCAAACAGATTAAAGAGAAAAAATCTGGTCACTCACCAACGGTCGACTTTGCCATTGATTATTCTAACTCAACAGGCTCAGGCGGAATTTCTAGTGACACAAAAACCACCACCATCGGCATCCAAATGAGCATGCCCATTTTCTCCGGCGGCATAGTCACCTCACAAGAAACCCAAGCGCGCCACCAAGAAAAAGAGGCTAAGTACAATCTAGAGTTAGCCACCCGCAACGCGATTCGTGAAACCCGTCAATATCATAACAAAGTTATGTCAGACGTAATGACCTTTGAAGCACGAAAGCGTGCTGTGAAGTCCAACAACAGCGCCTACAAAGCAATCAAAGCTGGTTACGAATCAGGGTTACGCTCCTTATCCGACGTTCTGTCTTCACAGAAAAAAGTATTCACCGCTAAAAAGGAATTAACCACAGCACGCTTTGACTACATCACTAATACATTAAAACTTAAAAAAGCGTCTGGAATCCTTAATCCCAACGACTTAGAAGTCCTAAACGGATGGTTAGACACAAGCACAAGTAACGCATCCTTTACCGCTGAAAACGATGAATTAACGCTGGACGAGATCGATGGCATCGACTTAAAACGCGGCCCTCAACTACGCTCCTTTGATGATGAGAAGAAACAAAACAAACCCACTCATAAAAGTTTGTTTGATGCTTATAAAGCATGGAAGAGTGAAAAATAGGCTTAACGCCTAATATCCAATGTTTAACAAGGCATTCCCACAAGGGGCCGCACCGGCCTCTTGCTAGGAGCTTTTTTCAATCGTTTGAACAGGTTTCAATTCATCGCTATTTCCTGTATTCTAGCGCTCTTGTATAGGTGCCCTTACGGCTTAAATGGGAAGTTAGGTTAAAGTCCTACACTGCCCCCGCAACGGTCTCAGTCCGGAACCACCCTAAACAAAGCAGACGCATTAACAATCTGCGAAAAGATCGACTAAACTTAAGAAAATTTGATGTACACGGGTGTGTGTACTGGAGACAACAATGCAACAACAAGCCATTTCTACAGAACAGAGCTCTTCCCTAACATTATCAGCAGCACTTCAAGTCGTTAGCGCCATGGCTCTTGGTGCCGCATTATTATTCGTGGTTGGTTTTGCACCAATGGATGTGGCACATAATGCTGCACACGATGCCCGCCACTCTTTTGCTTTTCCTTGCCACTAAGAAGTAATCATTACTTGTAGAGAGCACGTCAAATACCTGCTCTATGGCAACAAGCAACTCCCGTTTTAGGCACTATCATAAACATGAGCAGTTTTCTGCTAATTCACGTTTCCAGTGAAGTTCATGTATAGCGACGCCTTGCCTAAACAATCCTGCCCTTTCCCTTGGGCTACATTATCCAATTTTTAGGAGGCTCCATCATGGCTTTCCGTAATATTTTATTATCCGCCATTGTTGTTGGTATATTCTCTGGCCTGCTCTACGGCTTATTCCAACACTTTCAAATCAGTCCAATCATTTATGCTGCAGAAACCTACGAAGTAGAAGATGTGGCAGAAGTACCTGCCGCTCACGGTCACGAAACAACAGGGCATCACGAACATAACGAAGAAGCCTGGGGCCCAGAAGATGGCGCCGAACGCATTGGTTATACCATTGGTGCTGACATCGCTATCGGCATCGCTTATGCTTTGTTTATGATTTCCTTAATGGCGCTACACAACCTAAAGGCAAACAAACCTAAGCTAACCATGGCAACCGGCGCGGCCTGGGGTATAGCATCAATGATTATCTTCTTTGCTGCACCCGCAATGTTTGGACTACATCCCGAGGTACCAGGCACTGAAGCGGCCACACTAGAAAATCGCCAAGGCTGGTGGACTCTGTGTGTTGCCCTCACCGCTGCCGGTATCGCGATACTGTATTACGCCCCAATAAAATTCAAACTGGGCGGACTTATTCTTGCGGCAACCCCTCATATGATTGGTGCTCCAATGCCTGAGCACCACGGGTTTGCTAACACCGACCCACAAGCAATAGAAGCGTTAACACAATTAACAACCCAGTTTTACCTACTCACTGCAGTAGGCATGGGAATATTCTTTGTTTTACTTGGTGCCCTGTCTGGCTTAGCCGTTCAGCGTTTTGTAAAACTCGACGCATAGCTCGACGTATAGTTCGACATTCATCGCAACTACGCAGCAGCTAGACTATATTTAGGGGGGCCTTCGGCCTCCTTTTTTATGAGTGGTACTCTGATGAGCTTTTCAAATCACATCCTTCAAGTCTTCGTAATGTTCCTTGAGCAGGATGAGCCTTTGCTAAAAAAGTTAGAGCAACATGATTTTCTTTGCGATCACGCACAATGGCAATTTACACTTCCACAACTACACAGATTTATGCAAGCGACTCAAAACCCTCTTTTTCTAATTACCTATCACGATTTTAGGAAAAACCTTTTTAATAGCTCGATAAACAAGCGGTTGCGTGCCTACAAAGCAGAAATTGCTATTTTTGACAATCAACAGAATGTCGATATTAGTACCTATGTTTTAAAGCGGGTTTAAAGTGGCTTAAATTCGCCACACTTATTTCGCCACACTATTGCGTTATGCATGATAGAATCTTTGAAAACAACAAAAACACAGACGACAACCTATGCCTTCAGCAAGCTCTAGAGATATTTCCATTGATATGATCAAAGGCCTCGGCTGCCTTTGCATCATTCTTGCACATCTCCCTATCTTTACCCTAACCCTACCTCAAAACCTGATCATTCAACTCGCCGGCCCCGGTACGGTGTTTTTCTTTTCTACTGCCGGTATTACTGCAGCAATGCAGGTAAGGCGCTATCCAGCAAAGTCACTTTTGTTGTATTTTGGGGTGCTATCAGTATTAGGCAGCTGTTGGAATATCATGGTTCACGGAGATATAAAGGCCTTTGCCTCCGTTGAAATCTTTCAAATCATCACCTTAGGCTCTGCGCTCATCTGCTGGTTAGAGCGCAACAGACCTTGCCCTCAACGAACCTTGCTTTTACTTGCCTGTGTGTTTGGTGGTGCTAAATACCTATCACAAGCTGTATTCCCTGACTTTGATGGTGGTGGATGGTTGCTCGTAACCAATGATTACATCCCTTATCACGACCCTGACAACCTGGGTAAACGCTCTTTTCCAGGCTTCCCAATATTCCCTTGGATTAGTGTATTCCCGCTAGGCTTGTTCTGCTATCGCGCAACAAAACAGCAGAATGCCATCGGCATGATACTGATGCTCATTACCTCAGTTATATCAACGTATATGGGCTTAAACCCTATAGAAAAGTGGGATACAAGCATTCCATTTTTAGCACATTGTTATGCCTACATCTTTTTGTCATTCTGGCTATTTAGCGGGGGAAGAACCGAGACCAACCGTATCGGGAACCTATTTGCCTGGACTGGAAAAAACTCCCTAACTTTCTTTTTCTTTCACCCGCTAGCTCTTCTCGGCGGACTTATTGTTTACAACTTCAGCAACCTTTATGTGGCGTGGTTTAGCGCGGCGATATTGGCTTATTTTGTTACCAAGGGAGCCATTAAGCTAAAACCCTGGAAGATATTCTCTTCAGTATGGAGCTGGGTCATTTTAGGGGTCATTTTGTTTTCAATGCCAATAATGGATACATTGATAGACACACCAACAACCGGTGGAATCTCTCGATTGGTGGCATTTATCGTGGGTATGGTTCTATGTATCAATGTGCCAAAACTCGCTGAATTGACAAAGAAAGCAGTTGGTTAAACATCTAAAGTGACCGTATTGACAACTCCATTAGGCTGCTCAGCCAACCCCTTTTAAATCCTGAACTGTTAACCCTATAAACGAAGTGTGTCCTATGGCACACTTCTTTATCTTTATGGCATAATTTAACAAAACATTACCAAAGACTTACTAGTCACTATTGTTGAAACTATCAAATTCCGTACACTGACTAGAACTTACGGGTCTTTTGGGATGGTGTATTCCAAAGCGTCAAAAAAACGTAATGCAGAATCTACCGCTTTGGGACGTGTTGGATTCTCGCCAAAACAATAACTAACAAAAAAAGGGGAATCCGCGTCTTTGCAGCCGTACTTTGGGATCGGCAAGTCACACGCAAAGGTAAGGAGATAATCTGGATGAACATAATTTCTAAGCGCTCAGCGCCTTCTCGCCTACGTCAACTGTCTGCTCTCAGCCTTGCTGTCGGAGCCATTGTATTTAGCTCTACGGTAAATGCTCAATTGACACAGAATATCACTATTGGTAACCCAAAAGCTTTGGGTTTGGCTCACGCGGTAACGGCTGATCCACCTGGGATTGACTCTATTCACTTTAACCCTGCGGGTTTGGCGAAGATCAAGGGTCGTCAGCGTATGGTTAAGCTGCTTGGTGCTCATATGTTAATTGAAGGGGAGATTGGTGAAAATCAGACCCCCAATGAATTCAAAACATCATACTGTGGAATAAGCCAAGGCCCTGATGCTGGATGTGGGAACCAAGAATTTGCTAACTCTGTTTGGGATGAAGAAATAGGTTCCGATAAAGGCGTCGCAGGCTCAAAATCATCTACATCCACGCCACTGTTAATGTTACCTGGAAGTGGCCTTACCGAAGTCCCATTTATGGTTGTACCATTTGGTGGCATCGCCGTTGAAGATCCCAATTACGGCTGGACATTTGCTACCGCAGCCTACTCACCAATGGCTATAGGGTACCAGCGAGAAAGCAGTCAACGCACACCCATACCAAATGCCGACCCGACAAAAAAGACATTATACGAACGAACAGGTGGTGACCCGGGCGAGCTCCAAGGTCAAGATGTAGCTATCGCTAGAATCACCTATTTTTCTCCTTCCATCGGTTTACAAGTTAACGATGAACTGGCCATTGGTGTCAGTATCGGCTTTTCTTGGCACGGCTTTGGAATAGTCACAGACTTTAGAGCCCCACTACTTACTTTAGCATTTCTCGGCGACCTCCAAGGTGATTTGGAAGAAAATAACATCGACCTTCTCGATGTTATTACTCCATATGATTACGTCGGAGAGCTAACCATGGAAATGGAAGATGCGTTATCTCTAAGCTTCAATTTAGGGTTATTATGGGAACCAACTGAATGGTTGGCGTTCGGTGTTGTTTACCAAAGCGAAGCTACCGCCGACATGGAAGGCGACTACAAAATGGTCAACACCGATCAATTTGTTGATACGACCTCCTCGTTATCGCACTCAGGGTTAGACCAGCTCGTCACTCTAAATGGTGATGAGCGATTTAATGCTACAAAAGTTGAAGAAGGCAAAGTCACCTCAGAACAAATAGTCCCCGCACATTTTGCCATTGGTACTTCCGTAAAATTGTTCCCAAACCTAAAAGTTAACTTTGACCTGAAATGGACCGAATACTCTGCTTGGGATGAGCTCACATTTAAGTTTGACAGCCCCGTAGATTTCCTTACTCTATCCAGCGTAATCAACTCCCTGATCGGCGAAGACAACGCTGACTCCAGAGAGCTTCGAATGCAAAGAAACTACGAAGATGTTGTTTCGTGGGCAATCGGTACAGAATACCAAGTGAATGATAATTTGGTTTTACGTTTTGGCTATGAACCTCGTGGTAGCGCTATACCAGATAACGCTACGGATTTATTGGTTCCTCTTGCAGAAACTGAACTGTATTCTTTCGGATTTGGGTATCAACTAGATAGCTATTCACGAATCGATGCATCCATTGCATATCTTCATTCAGAATTCACTGCAGAAATTGGCGAATCTAAAAATGCCAATGATACTCAAGACGGACAAGTTGTTTACAACCCTTATGCCTGGTCAACTGTTTCAGGATCTGTGGACGCCTATATATTTGCCCTTTCATACCAAGAGAAATTTTAACAAGTAGATAATATCCTTACCGTAGAATTCTAGTTTTGAGCGATAATTTTCTGCTCAAAACTAGAATTTCGATTATTTCAAACCTAATCAAACAAAATACATCAACAGCCAATCCGCTATCAGCGCCGGTTTATCTTCCCCTTCAATCTCCACCGATAATTCAACTTTAAATAAAAACTGCCCCGGCTTCTTTTCCGTCATTTCCTTTAACGTTGCAACGCAACGTACCGTTGAATCAACACTGACTGGCGCTAAAAAGCGAATCTTATCAAAGCCATAATTCATTCCCATTTTTAGCCCATCAGGAACAATCATGTCGGCCATCTTGCTTTGAAAATACGGTAAAAGTGACAAGATTAAAAAACCATGAGCAATTGTTCCACCAAAAGGTGTGTGCTTGGCTTTTTCTGGATCTACATGAATGAATTGATGATCTAAAGTAGCATCCGCAAATCGATTAATTCGATCCTGATCAATCTGAAACCATTCAGATTGCCCCAGTGATTGCCCAACATACTCTGCAAGTGCTTCCGCTTTAACCGTTTTCATGTATTCCCTCTATTCATAAACATAAGTAAACGTTGTATTTAAAATATTTTAGCTAGCGCCTTTTCAACGACACCCCAAGGCACAATAAAAGGTTTCTTCGTTACCGTTAACGTACATTGATCACCTGTGATTTGATATTTCACAAGAAAGCCTTTGCCCTTGGCAAAACCATGAGAGTTATCACCTTCAAAATGAATATCATGTTTTTTTGCGGCTTTTTCTAACTTTCCGATAAGTACTTCTGGGGACTCAGGTAGAGTCCCGGTAATGGATCTTGACATAAACTTCGCTTACCTAATGTGTTAACTCCAGAGAATTAACAAATGTTACCACGCTCTCGGTAAAAACGTCATTTTTGTCACCTGCAATCATATGCCCTGCATCCTTAATATCGACATATTGAGCATTAGGTATACGCTCTAAAAACTCTTCAACAGCATCTTCCGTAACAAGCTCACTCATTTGACCCCGAATAAGTAACATCGGCTGCTGTATTTTTGAGGCGATGGCATACAAGCGATCCGCGTGGCCATCCATTGTTGGTCGATTATCACTACTGACAAACTTGGGATCCCAATGCCAGCGATAGCGACCATCATCACCCAAGCGTAAATTCTTAGCTAAACCCTCTAGCGACTTAGGTTTTTTCCGGTGAGGTAAATAAAGCGCAATTGCTTCAGAGGCATCTTCCAGAGAAGCAAACCCTTGCTCTGCTTTTTCACTCATAAAACCCAGCACTTTTGCTACGCCATCAGGTTTCATTCTTGGTGTGATATCAACCAAAATGATAGCTTCAAATATATCAGGGGACACTTCATTCGTTGCGGATATTGCACTCAAGCCGCCTAACGATGCGCCTACTGCTATTGGGTTATTCAGTGATTTAGCAATATTGCCGATATCGTTACCATAGGCTGCCAATCGATAATCCCCCTCAGGGCACCACTCGCTATCACCATGGCCTCGAGAATCAAATGCCACCCCATAAAAGCCCTTCTCACCCATCACTTTGGCTGCCTGACCCCACGCATAACGTGTTTGACCACCACCATGAGCAAATAACACCGCTTGATTTGTCGGGTCACCGTAACAGTCTGCAAAAATATTCAAACCATTGTGACCTTTAAAACATCGTACCTCGTGACTCACTTGTGTAGTTTTTACCATATCGTTCATACGCTCGTTTTAATGATATATCAATAAAAACACGGCACGGACAAGCAGTCACTGGTGAAAAATGACATTATTTGGCATTTATTGTTTATTAAAGCCCCAATACTCTTTTTGCGTTAGTACTGGTTTGTTGAACAAGTTCAGCCACATTCACACCTCTAATTTCAGCAATCTTCTGTGCAATGCGAGGTAAATTCAATGGTGTATTACGCTCCCCACGAGAAAATGCTGGCGGAATATCTGGCGCATCCGTTTCCAATACGAGGGACTCCAGCGGAACCTGACGAATAATTCGTGCGAGTTTTTTTGCTCTATCATAGGTTGCCGAGCCGCCAATACCCAACACAAAACCCAACTCACAATATTGAGCTGCCTGTTGCTCACTGCCCGAAAAAGCATGGACAATACCACCCTTTGGTAACCTCACCTTTCGCAAACATTTTAATACTTCGTCATGCGCTTTGCGTACGTGCAGTAATACTGGCAAATTATGTTTTTTGGCTACAGCTAATTGCATAGTAAACAATGCGTACTGTTTTTTTCGATTATCTTCAGAGCTATCTATAAAATAGTCTAATCCAATTTCGCCAACCGCAACAGGACGTCCAGTGACACTGTGTAGAACGGCTTCATTCAATGCGAGCTCTGCTTCATCAACACTTACATGTTGATCTACAAAACAAGGGTGCAAACCTAGGGCAAAATTCAGTGTAATCAAATTACTCTGCTCACACAGGCGGATCACTCTCGGCCAGTCTTTTTGCACTACGGCGGGAATTATAATGCCTTCAAAGCCACTCTCTTTTGCTTGTTGAAGTAACGATGGCCTATCATGATCAAAAACAGGAAAATCCAAATGGCAATGAGTATCAATCATTTTCAAACCCCACGCTCTTCAAACCCTAAGCTCTCCAGCTTTACGCCTTCAGCGTTAAAAAACAATACTTACTTTATACTACTCAATTCCATTCAATTATCACTATTTTTAAATGGCAAAAGTTTTTTGGCCTTATTTATATACTCGGTATGTCTCTCTGCTTCGCTATCGATATAACCAGAGATAGCAGCACTGAAATCTTCGTTAGCTATCCAATGATTTGAGTAAATTTCAACAGGCGTGAAGCCTCTTTGTATTTTATGCTCTCCTTGCGCCCCCGCATCAAAGCGCTTAAGCCCTCTCTCTATACAAAATTGAATCCCCTGGTAATAACACACTTCAAAGTGCAGAAGCTCAAATTCCTGGGTGCAGCCCCAGTAACGGCCATAGAGTGTCGTTGAATCAAAGAAGTACAGTGCCCCGGCAACATCCTGGCCATTGTGTTTGGCCATGACTAACATAATATTCTCTGACATCGTTTCATGAATTAAGTCAAAGAACTCCCGTCGTAAATAACCTCCATGCCCGCTACGTTTAGCATAGGTTATTTGGTAGTAGTGATAAAACGTATCCCACATCGACGCGCTAATATCATCGCCAATATATCTATATACGCTCACACCCTGTTCTTCAATACGACTACGTTCCTTCTTTAGATTCTTACGCTTTCTCGAAGTGAATCGCTTAAGAAAATCATCAAAGTCTTTGTAGTTTTCATTAAACCAGTGGTACTGATAACTAATTCGCAATTTTAAGTTTCGCTCACCCCAGGCGGTAGATTCATCGTGGTCAGGAGCAAGAATATGAATGGATGAGCTATTTAACTTTTTGGCATGCGCTAACAACGAATTAGAGACAAAAGTGTGTATCTGCCCCTTATTGGCGCTTTCTTTACAGGTTAACCTTGGGCCTGTTGCTGGAGTAAAGGGAATTGCACTAAGTAACTTTGGGTAGTAATCCAAATTATGTCGCTCATATGCCCTCGACCAGTCCCAGTCGAAAATATATTCACCATAAGAATGGTACTTAATGTACAAAGGCATAACCGCAACAAGAGACCCCTCATCATAAACCGTTAGATGCTGAGGCTTCCAGCCACTATCACTACAGGCACTTTTACTCAACTCCATCGCAGCAAGGAATTCATGGCGTAAGAAAGGGTAACTATCATTTACTACGGAATTCCAGCTATCCGAGCTTATATCTGTTATCGAATTCAGATAAACACATTTCATGAGCATATTTCAAAAGGTTCCGAAGCATTAGAATCAACATTGAGTCAATATACACAGATCAAAGCGCCGGCGCGTCTATTTTTTTTACTGCCAATCTATCTAAAAACACCAATAATGGAGGTAAGAATAAAAAGTCTAACACTAATGCAAGTACAATTATCGGCGCAGTCATCATACCTATCGTCTCATTAGGCCCAAACCCAGAAAAGGAAATCACGACTAAACCTGCTGTTAGCACCAATGTAGTCGTAAATAATGCAGGCCCCACTAAACCCATTGTTCTATTGATAGCCTCTTCTGGCAATAACCCTTCCATCCTGAATAACTGATATTTATTGATGATATGCAAGGTGTCATCGACGACAATCCCTAAACTTATGCAAAATGCCGTCGCAGCGGCCACATCAATTTCGCCTACAAACAACCCCCAGTATCCGTATACAGCAAGCGCTGGCAAGATATTGGGAACCATACCAATAAGCCCGTAGCGCAGCGACCTCAATCCAATAATCATAATTAATGTAATCGTTAACAATGCAGTAACGGCACCAAGTATCATGCTTTTAATCACACTTTGACCCATATGGGCAAACATTAAGCTGCGACTACCTACTTCTACTGTAATTCCGTTTGCTTTTTCTCGTACCCATTGTTTAATAGCAACCTGCATTGCAATCAATTGCTGATTATTCAATTGATCAGTTAAAACAGTCACTTTCAGTGCGCCTTCATTAAGATCAACATAGTGATTAATAGACTCGCCATTTTGCAGTGATAATTGATACAAGGTTAATAAGTCGTTAGCCTCCATTTCACTATAAGGTAGTCGATAAAAATCCTTCTGGTCATCGTGGACTGACTGGTTAAGCGACTTTAGTATATCCACATAACTAACAACTTTATTAACGCCTGTTTGCAACACCAGCCACTGTGTTAATTCTTCGATGGTTAACAAAAAATCAGTATTGTTAACGCTATCAGTCTCAACGTTTTGTATCGAGATATAAAATGACTGAATACCGCTGAAATTATCTTTGGCATATTCTATTGATTGATAGATAGAAGATGATTCCGGATAATACCCTACCTCATTATTATTAATTCTGTTTTGCGGAAGGAATAGTAAACTACCACCAATAAAAATCACCGTTGCTGCAACACAAATACGAGACCTACGTAGTGAGAAATCACATATCGATTCGAATATCTTCGGAAAATATTCATGCAACTTCTTTTTTTGCGCTGGCAACACTGAAAGCATGAAAGGGAGAACTCCTAACGAAAACAAGAGAGCGAGCATTACGCCTATCGCAGTAACATTCCCCAGTACAACAAAAGGAGGCGAGTCATTAAAATTGAGACTTAGAAACCCAAGAGCCGTAGTTATACTCGCAAGAAAAACCGGCCGTAAATTATGTTTAATACTCTCTCGTAAAGCCTCGTCCTTTTGCATTCCCAAGCCTAAATTCAATAGAAAATTAGTATTAATATGAACGCAATCAGCAAGGCCTATGATAAAAATCAGTACCATTGATAACATTGAAGTTTGGTTAAACTCAGTCCCCCATAATCCACTGACGCCTACAGCGCCGACTATTGAGAAAACGATAACAACACCTCCACCTATCAAGGCGCCGATGGAGCGACTTAACAGCCACAAGATGAAAACGCCAAGTAATCCGACAATGGGTACAAGACTACGCACATCTTTGGCGAAGGTATCTAATAACGCCTCCTGAAATACCACTGACCCTAGAAGATGTACTGTTAGTGATGGCTCTTTGAGCCTCTGAATATCAACGACTTCACGCACATGGTCCATAATTTCTCTAGTTGCATGGACTCTGTCTCCATTAATCCGTACCTTCAATAAGATGGCTGCGGTTTTATTGTCTTTTGATATATTTAACCCCAACACTCTTGAGTCATTTTTTATAGTGTCGAAAATTTCAGAAATTTTCTTTTGTGTTAAATTTTTTGGTTCTTGCAAAGGATAATCGATGCTAAAAAAATCATTATCCGAACGACTTATGGGAAGCGAAAGAATACTATCAACTTGTAATGCGTAAGGAGTATTCTCTAACTTTTTACTTAGTGTGCTGATAGAAACTAACAGTGACTTCGAAACACCTAAATTCTTATCATTATTGTTAACAAGCAATAACACAGAATCCTCATGCTGGTAACGATTCTTTAGTGACTGGTAGGTTTTATATTCTTGATACCCTTCCTTAAAAAAAGAATTGAAATCATTTACGAAATTATTTCCTGAAATAAATCCTGCACTCAGGCTCACTAACAATAAACTAATAATAAAAAACGTAACCCGATATTTAACAATCCAATTTGACACTGACGTTCCCTCTGCTTTGGGTAAACAAATTATAGTTTTTTATAACACGTGATTATATAAAACGTAATTTTAACAAAAAAACTACATAAAAGAAGTGCAAACCTAATTAGAATCGCTTCATTATAATTTATGACTTAACGTTTAATACCTGGGAATGAAGGATCATTTATTGAAACCCAAAGGTTTACATTACGGAACTGCTATTCGTTCAACTTTTTTTACTTCCCTCTTGAATTCTTGTGATCTCCACACACAACAGCCGACCCCTCAGTCATCAATTGTTTATTTCAAATCTAACGGAAATTCAATTTGTTGGTTTATCCAATTTAAGGACGAAAAATAATGCCCGATACTAATTACCAAAAACTAATGGCCAATGCATTAGAAGAAATTGAAAAGCTTCGAACTCAACTGAAAGAGTCTGATCGGGAAAAAAAAGAACCTATTGCAATTGTGGGAATGAGCTGTCGTTTTCCGGGCGGTGTAAATGGAGTCGATGACTATTGGAAATTATTATCTGAGGGCCGTAATGGCGTAATAAGGATGAACAAAGAACGCTGGGATATGGATGCAGGATTTGACCCAGACCCAGCGGCTCCAGGTAAAATTTCTTCCAGATATATGGGCATTCTGGATAAAGTGGACCAATTTGACGCAGACTTGTTCGGCATTGCTCCAGTGGAGGCTCAGTGCATGGATCCTCAACATCGGATATTCTTAGAAACAACCTGGGAGGCCTTAGAACATGCTGGTTATGCTCCTGACAGTTTGGCGGGTAGCAAAACTGGAGTTTTTCTGGGAATATCAGGGCAGGATTACGCGCATCTTCAAACACGAAAAAAACTATTGGATCTCATTTCACCGTATGATGGAACGGGTAACTCGAATTCCGTAGCGGCAGGTCGCCTCTCCTATTTATTGGGTTTAACTGGCCCTGCTCTTGCGATTGACACTGCGTGCTCTTCCTCACTCGTTGTTATGAACAATGCATGCCAAAGCCTACGTAGCCGAGAAACTAACATGGCTATCGCGGGCGGTTCTCACCTGATTCTTTGTCCCACTAGCTCTATCGTTTTTTCAAAAGCACGAATGTTAGCTGAAGATGGTCGTTGCAAAACTTTCGATGCAGATGCGAACGGTTATGTTCGGGCAGAAGGCTGCGGTGTTGTGGTTCTTAAACGCCTGTCAGATGCCGTGAAAGATGGCGACAATATACTTGCACTTATTCGAGGAACCGCCGTCAACCAGGACGGTCGTAGCCAAGGTCTTACAGCTCCAAATGAAAGCGCTCAAAAATCAGTTATTTTGGACGCGCTTTCAAATGCAGGTGTCGCAAAGAAACATGTCAGCTATGTAGAAGCACATGGTACGGGAACCCCTCTAGGCGACCCTATTGAAGTTGATGCGCTAGGCTCAGTCTACGGTGAAAGTCACAGTAAAGAGCAGCCCTTACTTATTGGATCTGCGAAAACCAACCTTGGGCATATGGAAACAGCCGCTGGCATTGGTGGTATTATTAAAGTCGTGCTATCGATGCAACACCGTACTCTTCCTGCCCATCAAAATTACAAAACACCCAACCCGCATATTCAATGGGATCAGTACCCGATTGAAGTATGTTCCGAAAAGCGCTCATGGAAAGGTTATGGAAAAGATAGTAGTGACCTTTTTGCCGGAGTAAGCTCCTTTGGATTTGGTGGTACAAATGGCCATGTAATACTTCAGAGCTCTCCCAAACTTCCGTGCAAAAAAAACGAGCGTGAGCCTGACACACACCTGGTAAATATCAGCGGTAAGTCGACAAAAGCTGTAAAAGAAATCGCAGAACGCTACCAACATTTTCTCGCTGAAAACCCAGAAACATCACTAGCGAATTTTGCTTACACCACCCGTGTAGGAAGAAACCAGTTTAACCACAGGGCTTCTATTGTTGCTAAAAACGTCAGCCAACTTGCCCAAGCTCTATCAGACCTTATTAACAATAAGAAAAACGAAAATCTTGTTCTTGGAAACCCTACCACCAATAACAAAAAAATTGCTTTTTTCTTTAGCGGCCAAGGCTCCCAGTATCCAGACATGGGTAAATCTCTTTATGATACCCAACCAAAGTTCCGCAAGACCATGGATCAATGTGCAGCGTTACTTGCTAGCCACTTACCTCAGCCATTGCTCTGCGTTATGTGGGGCGATAAAACGGAGCTCCTCTCTCAAACCCAATATACTCAACCCGCACTGTTCGCTATAGAGTATTCCTTGGCTACCCTATGGCGCTCTTGGGGTATACAGCCAGCCAGAATGCTTGGTCACAGTGTCGGTGAATATGCTGCAGCATGTATTGCGGGGATATTTACCCTTGACGATGCTTGCAAGCTAATTGCTGCTCGCGGCAGACTTATGACAGAGCTAACGACGCCTGGTGCAATGATTGCGATACAGGCACCAGAGGTCGCCGTTCAGCAATCGCTTATTGGCCTGGAAGACCTTGTTGCTATTGCTGCTATTAATGGACCTTCAAGCGTTGCAGTATCAGGTGATACCAAGACCATTGATTCCCTAAAACTAGAGTTTGAATCTCAGGGTATTAAAGTCCAACCCCTTGCTGTATCTCACGCTTTTCATTCCCCGTTAATGACGCCAATGCTAAATGCTTTTTCAGACATTGCGCACTCCATCGAATACCGTAAACCCAAAGTTCGCATAGTTTCGACGCTCATTGGCGAACAAGTGAAAGACGAGATGAGCAATGCCGACTATTGGGTTAAGCATGTTGCCGCCCCGGTACGTTTTCATAAAGCGGTTACATCACTATACGCTAGCGATGCACCCTCTTCCGTGATTGAAATCGGGCCACACACAACATTGGTTGGTTTGGCTAGCACCTTCATTAATGACGACACCCTTTGGATCCCTACGTTAAGAAAAGGCAGAGGCGATTGGCCAACACTACTCAATAGCGTTGCAAAACTAAGCAATACAGGTTTCAGCATCGACTGGATGAAAGTGGAGAATGGCTATACTCGCCAGCGGATTGCCCTTCCCACTTACCCGTTTCAACATAAAACTTTTTGGCTAGATCATATTCCCCTTGGTGGCCCACCAGATGATAAAGATCAGGATCGGTTAGACTGGCTTTACGATATTGAATGGAAAGAAACCAAGCTTCCCGCTGTAGATTCAGTAGAAACATCGGGTAATTTTACCAATAAAAAATGGTTGGTAATGTCTTCTGGAAGTAGTTTTGCTACTGATGTTTGTCAAAAAATCAGTGACGCTGGAGCAGAAGTTGTTAACGTTCTTTTTTCTGACGAGTGGGAAGTTTCTAGTGCCACGCAATATCAACTAAACCCAACGAGAGAAGATCACTTCGAAAGGCTGCTGTATAAGCTTGATGAACATATCCATCTTTTTGAGGGTATTTTGTTTATAGCTGATGATAAGCAGTTAATACCTGTAGCCAATGCGTCGGCTAAAAGTATTTTGTCACAACAAGAGAAGCTTTGTGGTGGCTTGTTGTACCTGGTTCAATCAATTACCAACACTATCGCCAACCAACTCCCTAAATTGTGGGTCTGTGGTGACAATACGGAGAATGATCCATTAATAAGCCTCTATCAGAGCCCGTTACTTGGTTTAACTAAAGTCGTTGCGGCTGAATACCATGAACTAAAATGTTCCAGTATCGCAATTAGCGGCCCACTAGCAACACACCAGTTATTACAAGAAATATCCACTATCTCCCGTGAAGACCAAATTTGTTATCACAATGGCACACGCTCAGTCGCCAGGTTAAAGGATGTTGACCAAAATGGAACAACCTTTCCTCACGCGTCAATTAAGAATGATAAAACCTACCTCATAACAGGAGGGCTCGGTGGGCTGGGATTGCTTTTTGCTGAATGGTTAGTACAACAAGGTGCCACCTCCTTATCCCTCGCTGGTCGCCGAGGCATCACAACTGAAGACCAAAGGAGTGCCATCGCGGCATTAGAGGCCAATGGAGCTCGCATTCAGATTGCTCAACTTGATATCAGCGACGCAGCTGCAGTGAACCAACTGGTTTGCCAAATAAATTCCACTGACAAACCATTAATCGGTGTAATACATACCGCCGGTGTTCTGGATGATGGCGTTATTGCACAACAAAAATGGTCTCGATTTGAAAAAGTATTTCAACCCAAAGTTGTTGGTACTTGGAACCTGCACGAAGCGACAAAGGACTTAGCGCTCGATCATTTTATCCTTTTCTCTTCTGTAGCCTCCATACTTGGGTTACCAGGACAGTCAAATTATTCTGCGGCCAATACCTTCCTAGACTCTTTCGCTGAATACCGGCGCCAACTGTCAAAACCAGTACTCACTATTAACTGGGGCCCATGGAGCCAAACAGGTATGGCCAACGAAGCCGTAAGAAACAGGCTTGCGCGAAATACTGGGATCGGCTCAATACCTTCGGAACAAGGTATCGCCATATTTAATCGACTAATTAACTCTGGTCTACACCAGGTTGTCGTTGTACCGATGAATTGGAGTCAAATAGGTAGCATGTTCGCCATGGCGGGAACTACCCCACCCTTATTAATCGACCAGTTATCAGCAAAGGCCGGTCGGGGTTTTGATGGGTTGGATCTTAGTGAAGATGAGCTACATTCAGGTGGCGAACTAAAACATCAGCTGGATGATGCTTTACCCGCCGAAAGAAAAAAAATCTCGCTGAGTTATGTTAAAGATCAAGTCATCAATATTATGGGGCTATCGGGCACTGAAGATGATGACGTGGACATTGACACCCTGCAACCACTTCACGAGCTGGGTCTTGATAGTCTAATGGCGGTTGAAATACGCAACGTATTGGCAAAAGCTATTTCAACGTCGTTACCAGTAGGCTTATTGTTTGACTACCCCTCGATAAGTGCATTGGCCGAACATTTGGACGAACAGCTTAAAGTCGAAAGCGCCAGCCAAGCGAAAGCCAATGCTTCTGAAAACAACGCAGTAACAACAGAGTCCCCTATCGATTCCACTGACTATGCCGACAACAATACTGATACAAATACCATGAAACACGAAATAAGCGAAGATACTCCTGAACTTGAAAATGCCGTCGCTATTATTGGAATGGCTTGTCGTTATCCTGGGCATAGTACCAATCCGGCCGCTTTCTGGGACCTGCTTAAAAACGGCGTTGATGGTGTTGAAGACCTTGGCGATAAGCGTTGGTCTCTTGATGACTATTACGATCCAGATCCCGCAGCACCCGGTAAAGTGTATAGTCGCTGGGGCGGTTTAATCGATGATATCGACCTGTTTGATAATGACTTTTTTGGTATCGCTCCAATCGAAGCGACATCTATGGATCCGCAACAACGTTTATTGCTGGAAACAAGCTGGGAAGCCATTGAGTATGCTGGTTATAGTCCCGCTAGTTTTTCCGGTAACTTAGGTGGCGTTTTTGTCGGAGCTGGCCCCAATGAATATGGTCAACAAGCAATGACACTTGCCGATCCTACATTGATAAATGCTTATTTAGGTACTGGCAACTCCCTTAGCATTGCGGCTGGTAGAATTTCCTATGTACTAGGGTGGCAAGGCCCCTGCACCGCTGTGGATACCGCCTGCTCTTCATCGTTAGTGTCGGTACATATGGCCTGTCAATCGTTGAATCTTGGTGAAAGTGATATTGCCATTGCTGGGGGCGTCAATTTAACACTCTCTTCACTGACGAATATAACGCTTTCACGCGCGCAAATGTTATCAGCAGATGGTCGCTGTAAAACATTCGACAAATCAGCCAATGGATACGTTCGCTCTGAAGGTTGTGGCATCGTACTACTAAAACGTCTAAAAGATGCTATTGCAGACAACGACAACATCCTTGCCGTTGTTCGCGGTAGCGCCATCAACCAAGACGGTCGTAGTCAAGGGCTAACAGCACCTAACGGCCCAGCACAAGAAACCGTCATTAGCACTGCACTAAAACGTGCAAAGGTATCCGCAGCAGATATTGAATACATTGAAGCGCACGGTACGGGTACTGCTTTAGGTGACCCTATTGAGATGCGCTCTATCAATTCCGTCTACGGCAAAGCAAAGAACCGAACAGCGCCTTTATCAGTCGGATCAGTCAAAACCAACCTTGGTCATACTGAAGTGGCGGCAGGAGCAGCAGGGTTAATTAAGATCATTCTTTCCATGAAAAATGGCTTCATCCCCCCCCATCTACATCTGAAAGAAATTAGCCCTCACCTTGAATTTGATAAACAAAAAATCACTATTCCTACCGTACTAACCCCTTGGAACACCGATAAAAAGAAGCGTCTTGCAGCAATCAGTTCTTTCGGATTTAGTGGAACCAATTCTCACGCGGTGATTGAAGAAGGCCCCTTACGGCGGGCAGCGATTAATGATGTTGATCGTACTCATCATATACTTACTTTGTCGGGAAAAAATGAAGAAGCACTAAATGCGCAAGTTCGAAATTTCCAACGACACCTTCAATCAAACAAAGAATTTGACATCGCTGATATCTGTTATACCGCTAATGTTGGGCGAAATCACTTTTCTCATCGCACAGCCTTTGTTACTGATAGCCAGGAAAACTTGCTGTCACAATTAGAAGCATTTTCATTAGAAAAACACAATAAGCTTAAAAAGCTTCAAGGTGATGTGCTCTTTTTATTCAGCGGTCAAGGGTCACAGTATCCAGACATGGGCAAATCACTTTATGAAACCCATCAACAATTCCGCGAGTGGATGGATCTATGTAACTCCTTGTTAGAACCTCACCTTGATCAGTCTTTACTTTCTGTTCTATGGGGTGAAAACACAGCGCTCCTCAATCAAACTCAATACACACAACCCGCGCTCTTTGCTATTGAATATTCACTGGCAATGTTATGGCGATCATGGGGAGTGTCACCCGATGTATTGATGGGTCACAGTGTTGGCGAGTATGCGGCAGCTTGTATCGCGGGTGTATTCACTCTGCAAGACGGCTTAAAAATGATTGCAGCTCGTGGACGTTTAATGCAACAGTTGCCTGACAATGGCAGTATGATTGCGATTATTGCCGAGATTGAAACGGTAGAAAAAGCCATTGCGCCTTTTGCCTCTCAAGTTTCCATTGCAGCCTACAACGGCCCCACTCAAATTGCAGTATCCGGTGAAAAAACCGCGCTCGCAAGTATTACCGAAAATCTTAAATCAAATGGTATCGAAGTAATACAGCTAGGCGTATCTCACGCGTTCCATTCAGTACTTATGGAGCCGATGATGCCAGGTTTCGAAAGTGTTGTTCGCAGCGTTAAGTTCAATAAACCCCGGATCGGCGTAATATCCAACCTCACAGGGAAACGCTCAACAGAGGAACTCTGCAATCCTCAATACTGGTTAGATCATGTCAGGCAGCCTGTATGCTTTTTACAAGGAATGAAAACTGTAGAACGGTTAAAGTGCAGCATTCTTATTGAAGTTGGACCACGGCCAACACTATTGGGGATGGGACGTAACTGTATACCCGATTTAGATGCCACCTGGTTACCCAGCCTTCGTAATGGTCACCCTGAATGGAAACAGATACTGTCTGCTGTGGGTAACACGTATCAACACGGATTAGATATTGATTGGACAGCGTTCGAGTCCAGTTACCAACGAAACCGCGTTGTACTGCCAACCTACCCATTTCAGCGCAGTCGATTTTGGATGGGCGGTGGCAAGAGTAGCTCTATCTCACCAATGAAGCGTTACAAGTTTCCAATGCTAGGAGAGCGCTTACGTTTACCTGGATCAAAACAAGTTCGCTTTGAATCAACTTACACTACATCCTCCCCTGCTTATGTCTCGGACCATAAATTATTTGGTTCTGTTGTCGTACCAGGAGCATCACATATTTCCTTAATGCTTTCCGCAGCCAACGAGGCCTTTGGATCCTCCCAATGTGAACTGGATGATGTGTGCTTTCTCCAGCCACTTGTTCCCAGCGATGACGAAGCCAGAAACGTCCAACTCATAATAGAGATCAAAGACGAAGGTATTGCCTATTCAGAGTTAATGAGCATTGGTGTTGATGAAGATCCATCAGATCAAAATCGCTGGGTTGTTCATGCGACAGGAAACATACACTACCAAGTTAACTACGATAGCATCGACGGGCAATTACCTTGGGATGATATTAAATCTGAATGGTCCCCGACTATGACTGGAGAAGAGTTCTATTCGATTTTCACCGACCTTGGATACAACCTAGGTGAATCGTTTCAGTGGTTAGGCGACGGATGGTATAACGGATCAAGGGCCGTTCGAGAGTTACGCTGGCCTAAGCTGCCCGATGCAGTAAAAGATTATCAGCTCTATCCTACTTTGGTTGATTCCTTTTTCCAATCTCTTGCATCGTGCCAACCTGATGGGAATGAAGAGTTTATTTTCAACTCGGGTAACGCTGACGAAATTTACATACCGTTTGCATTAGAGAGTTTCAAGTTATACAGAAAACCTGAAGCCGGAGAACGTCTCTGGTTTCACTCAACCTTACGAGACCAAGTCAACAAAGACCATGAAACACAAACCGGTGATGTGCAATTAATCGATGAAAACGGAAAACTTGTTGCTGAGGTTGTCGCCATTGAAACCCGTAAAGCCAGCCGTGCCGCGTTACAACAGGGCTTAAACAAGGACGTTGTTAATGATTGGCTTTACCAGCCTCGTTGGCATACCAAAGGCAATGACAATGCGTTGCCTGTGCCATTAAAGCGTGAAGACAATGCTTCGTGGCTTATTATTGGCAAAGACGGTGCGTCTACCAATAGTCTCGCTCTAAAATTCGTTGCCGAGTTAATGACAGAGATCGAGGGTCATGAGCATAATGTCGTTTTCGTGACAAATGCGGAGTGCTATGAACAAATTTCAACGCTGCGTTACCAGCTCTCTCTAGAAAATCCTGAACAAATCCAACAATTACTCTCGGAGCTTTACGGTGATTCAGGGAGCAACTGTTTGGGGATTATTAATCTTCTGGGCATTACAGAAGACAATAATATCGACAACTTGTCAGCCCTACAAAATGAGCAGAAAGAAACCTGTGAGTCCAGTATCCATGTTATTCAGGCATTGTCCTTGATAGGATGGAACAAACCTCCACAACTATGGCTAGGCACCTCAAATGCTTACCAAATTGAGGGTGATGAGCAACCACCTCATGTCGGTCAGGCTGCATTGTGGGGATTGGGCCGAGTTATTGCTATGGAGCATGCTGAACTTAAGTGTACCCGCTTTGATGTTGATCTACAGGCCAATAGCGAAAGCCGTAAGCTTGACCTTGATATTTTAATAAAAGACCTATTAGTCTCTGACAATGAAGATCAAATCGCCATTCGACGAGGCGTTCGCCATGTGGCTCGTCTTGAGTCGACAATGGAAAATCGACATATTGGGGTTCACCCTATTCCAGCAACAGAGGCTTATAGAGTCAACGTTCCCAGCGATGGTGTTCTCGATAATCTATCAATTGATCCTGCAGAGAGAATAGCGCCGGGGGCGGAAGAAGTTGAGATTCGCGTGCACGCTACAGCGCTTAACTTCAGAGATGTACTAAACGCTCTGGGAATGTTTAAGGAATTTGCCGAGCGTACTGGAGCCGACATTCAAACAACCCTACCACTAGGGTTTGATTGCGCGGGGGAAATTGTTGCGATAGGCAAGGATGTTACCAACGTTAAGGTTGGCGACACCGTTCTCGCAGCAACAATGGGTAGCCTAGGTAGCCACGTTGTTACTCACCAGTACTTTACCGTGAAGAAACCTGAAAATATATCCTTCGCAGAAGCTGCGGCTATTCCAACAGTTTTTCTAACGGTTTATTACGGACTAAAAACACTCGCAAAGATTAAAAAGGGCGATCGTGTGTTAATTCACGCCTGCGCTGGTGGTGTGGGCTTAGCCGCGTTACAGGTTGCTCAGTATTTAGGGGCTGAAGTATTTGCCACGGCAAGTCCAGGTAAATGGAGATTCCTAAGGGCGCAAGGTGTTAAGCACATAATGAACTCTCGAACTCTTGAGTTTGCTGATGAGATAAAGACACTCACTAATGGTGAGGGGGTCGACATTGTTCTGAATAGTATTAACGGTGAATGTATACCAAAATCGCTGAATTTATTGTCGGAAAACGGCCGCTTTGTTGAAATTGGAAAAATCGACATCTGGTCGAAAGAACAGGCTGCTGAGAAACGCCCTGATGTTAACTATTTTGTTTTTGATCTCACCGAAATATTTATCAGCGAACCAAAATTATTGGCCCTTCTACTGCAGGAAATTGCCAATGATTACCAAGAAGGCATATTGAAACCACTGCCCCTGCAGTCATTCCCAATGCACAATGTTTCATCAGGATTCCGTCACCTGGCACAAGCGCGAAATATTGGAAAGGTGGTTATAACAAACCCTCAAGAACAGCAACAACCTGCAATTAACGTTTCTGATAACAGCAGTTATTTGATTACTGGTGGATTAGGGGCTCTGGGCCTCAGCGTTGCAGAAAGCCTCACTAAGCAAGGTGCCCGTCACCTCGTGTTAACGGGCAGAAGATCTCCCAGTAACGATGCACAACAAAAAATACAGCGTCTCGAAGCACTAGGTGCCACTGTATCGATAGCCAATGCCGATGTCGCCGATGAAGAAAACGTTAAGACATTGATTAGCCGATTTGGAAAAGATTTCCCTAAATTAGGTGGTATTGTCCATGCCGCAGGTGTACTGGATGATGGCATGATCACCCAGCAAAATTGGTCACGCTTTGAAACTGTTCTTGCGCCTAAAATGCTTGGTGCCTGGCACCTGCATCAACAGACCGAACGACAGCATTCAACGCAACCGTTGGATTTCTTCATTACCTTTTCATCAATTGCATCCTTGATGGGTTCCCCTGGGCAGGGCAACTATGCGGCTGCCAATGCTTTCCTTGACGGTCTGATGACCTACAGACGATCCATCGGGTTATCGGGTACCAGCATAAACTGGGGGCCTTGGGCGGACATTGGTATGGCAGCAAGTGCTCAGGTAGAGGGTCGTTTTACCGGTTCAACCGGCGTTAATGCATTAATCCCTAAAAAGGCCATTGAAGCCTTCGAACGAACACTACAAGACAACCCTGTTCAAGTAGGTGTTGCCGCCATGGAATGGGATAAGTTATTGACCAACTTAGGCCTAACTGAATCCCCCGCTTACTTTAGTCATATAAAAATCAAAAAAGACAACAGCTCTGATTCTGATATTAAGAAAATGGCAGAGATGTTGCTTAAAAATCTGGAAGAAGTACCTGCCAGTGAACGTCAACAGATTCTAATCGACGCTCTCTGTGATCAACTAGCCCGGGTCATGGGGTTTGATACTCCAGAACAAATAGACCCGCAAAAGCCGTTACAGGAACTTGGTCTCGATTCATTGATGGCAGTTGAAATGCGCAACATCGTTAATGGGTTTCTTGGTCGAGCATTACCTGCAACATTACTGTTTAAGTATCCTTCGCTAATGGAGCTAAGCGGGTTCCTTACTACAGAACTCTATCCCAATCACGCCGCTGAATTAGCGGAAGAGACTGGGGAGGATATCGAAGAAGACAATGACATTGATGATCAGGATGAAAATGTTGACTCTCAGATGCTTGAAAGTTTTACCCACGTTGATTACTACGAAGACGATGTGACCGTTATCGAAACCAATCTGGAAGAACTTACTGAAGAAGAAGCCGCAGAACTATTGGCGCAAAAATTAGCTGCATTACAGGGAGGTAACGACTAATGACAAAGGATAACGCTACGGCTAAACCTACAACTAAACAAGCACCAAACTACAAAGCATTAGTAACCAATGCACTGGTTCAAATCGACAAGTTGCAACGCAAGCTTGACGCAAAAAATAACGAACAACATGAACCTATTGCAATTGTTGGAATGGGTTGTCGTTATCCCGGAGGCATTAACAATCCAGAGGATTATTGGGAAGCGTTAACTCAGGGCAAAGACTGTATCGAAGACGCTAATCAGCGCTGGGGGCTCGAGCATTTTTATGACCCAGACCCCTCGGTACCTGGAAAGTTTTATAGTCGTCATTTAGGCATGATGGATAACATCGGCGACTTTGATTCCAACTTTTTTGGTATATCCCCCAGAGAAGCAGAATCTATGGATCCGCAACAACGGATTCTATTAGAAGTTAGCTGGCATGCTCTTGAGCAAGCAGGCTGTACTATCGAGAGCTTAAAAGGCAGTAAAACCAGCGTATTTGCAGGCATAGCTACTCAAGACTACTCGTTTGTTCGAAGTCGCTTTTCTGACTTAGATGCAATCACCCCTTATGAGGGCACAGGGAACGCTCTTAGTGTTGCCACGGGGCGTATTTCTTATCTTCTGGGTCTTACTGGCCCAAGCGTATCGGTTGAAACTGCGTGTTCGTCTTCCTTAGTATCGCTGCACTTGGCAATACAAAGTTTGCGAACCAAAGAATCCGATATGGCATTGGCAGGTGGCGTCAGTTTAATCCTAAATCCAGCGACCTCCGTGGTATTTTCTAAGGCAATGCTATTATCCCCCAGTGGACGATGTGCAACCTTCGATAAAGGCGCTGACGGATATGTACGTGCCGAAGGTTGCGGCATGATTGTACTAAAGCGCTTATCCGACGCTAAAAAAGCGGGTGATAATGTTCTAGCCGTTATTCGCGGTAGCGCCGTTAATCAAGACGGTCGTAGCCAAGGTATTACTGCGCCTAATGAAATTGCGCAAACACAGGTTATTCAAGCGGCGTTAGCAAATGCTCGCGTCTCTCCAGAAAAGGTTGAGTATGTCGAGGCCCATGGAACAGGAACCGCGTTAGGTGACCCCATTGAAATTAACGCCTTAGCCTCTGTATTTTCGGGAAATCATGATAACAACACACCTTTAAAAGTGGGCTCTGTCAAAACAAATATCGGTCATAGTGAAACAGCGGCAGGTATTGCCGGTGTCATTAAAGTCGCATTGGCACTACAGCATAAAGAAATCCCTCAGCAATTACATTTCGACACACCCAATCCGCATATAGCATGGGAAGATATCCCCATCAAGGTAGTTGACCAAGCAACAAAATGGGATATGGATGCGCCCATTGCCGGGGTAAGTTCCTTTGGCTTTAGTGGTACCAACGCACACGTCATCATGCAAGGTCTTCCTGAGGTGAAAAAAGCCGGTAATGAAGGTGCTCAGAATAACGATATACAGGGTAACGATGTACCCATTAGTAATGAAAACAAACTAATGCCGTTGACTCTTTCTGCTAGGCACCCTGAGTCACTCAAGCAACTAGCCCAGGAGATTTCCAGTCTACTATCTCAAAAAGATAACGTTCCTACATTGGTCTCCCTTTGCCATAGTACAAATCAAAGTCGTTCAGGACTAAGCCATCGTCTAACCGTACTTGGAAAAAATGCAAATGAGTTTCAGAAAAAGCTATCCGATTTTGTAGAAGGAAAAGAGTCTTCCGATACATTTTCCTCCATAACATGGGAACGACTACCCAAAATCACCTTCTTGTTTTCAGCGGTCAATGCCAAGCTTTTCGAACGGGGGAAAGATCTTTACCAGCACTACCCTGCCTTTAAAATGTCATTTGATAAATGTGACGCTGTCCTTTCCAAAAAATGGGGCTTCTCTTTAAAAGGCATTCTATGGGGAGACAAGTCAGAGCTCCTAACACAGGCGCAGTACTCAGTGGTGGCTACCTGCGTTTTGCAAATTGCCAGCACCGACTTATGGTTTCACTTAGGTATAAAACCCAATCGATTATTGGGCAACGGCACTGGCGAATACGCTGCAGCCTACTGCGCTGGTGTGCTCTCTCGAGAAGACACCTTACACCTTGTTATTGCTCGCACTACCGGCAACAATTACAAGTCGATCGCAGAGAAAATACAGTATAATAAACCAAGATTCCCCTTTATATCTTGCCAGACGGGTAAATTGGCAAATAGCGAAATTTGTCATTCAGACTATTGGGTGACTCATCAAGAAGAAACGAATAAGTTATCAGACGCTATCAACACCCTTAAAAAGGTTCGTATGGATGTTTTGATCGAAATGGGATCTGGCTCTGCGATGCTAGATTTAGCCCGCGAGTCACTTGAATTCAAGGTCGAAAAAAACAAAATCCAGTATCTACCTACCTTACTTAATGATAAAGATGAACAATCTCAGTTGTTATCTAGTTTGGTACAGCTACACCACAGCGGGTCGGTAATCCAGTGGAAAAACCTTTATCCAAAAGGTACCCAGAACAACGTTGTTTTACCACGTTACCCTTTTTATCGAACGCTCCATTGGTTTGAATTATCTGAAGAACAAAGTGCTCTGTACAAAACCAAGCTCGATGTGATGACTAATGCCTCGCCGGCCACAGAATTATCAACAGAGTTATCAACGGAAATTTCGACACCGTCTCAGGCTCATCTAGCCACGCCACTACCAACTCGTCCCGACAATATTTTTGGGTCAGACTACAAACCTTTAGCACATGGTCAGAATACCTCAATCGACCACCCATTATTCAGCAAAATTATTAAACACTCCCTATTTGATGAAGCTGTTTATGAGATTTACCTAGATCCCAAGCACTTCCCCCTGTTAAAACAACACAAAGTGTTTAACGAAATCGTCGTCGCTGGTGGCTTCTATGTAAGCGCAATATTTTCCGCTCTCATGGACTACTCGCCGAATAAACAATGGGAGATAAGTGATTTATCACTATTAGCACCCATTTTGTTAGATCTGGATCAATTTGATGAGTCCAAAATTTCAATCCTCAACATTCTGATCCGAAAAGATGACCAGCTACACATTGAATTGTCTACGTTAGTCGCAGATGAAAAAGAGTCTTCCAAAAACAAAACAATACATGTTACCTGTATTGCCACCGAGAACACCGAAGGCTCGCCTGAGAATTACCCCCTAGAGGCGCTGAGCCCTATTCAAGATAATGCCACGATTGAATTTGATCGAGATGATTTCTACTCTGAACTACAGACTACCAGTTCCATATCTCATGGTGCTGATTTTCAATGGAACGAAAAGGTTTGGTACGACGACAACAGCAAAAAAGTCCTCAGCAACCTGCATTGCCCTCCCTCTATAGCTGAGGATGGGATGATTCCTATCCATACTGGTTTAATCGACAGCTGCTTTCAATCAATTGCTGCTATCGGTTTGGGGCAAAGAACAACAGCATTAACCGCCGTTCCAAAATCCATTGAATCATTCAAACTTTACCACACCCCTAAGGCAAATAAACTGTGGTGCCTATCGACCATAAGAGAAATCAACGAAAACAATGCAATAATAGATATCCAATTGATAAATGAACGCGGTGAAAAAACCGCAGACATTACCGGATTCAACATTCAACAAATCGACAAAACGTTATTTCTACAGGCGATAAGTCCAGTACCAGACACTGTTTTTTATGAAACACAATGGCAATTGCAAGAGCCATCACCAGTATCTACGGACATCGATGATAGCAACATTCTTGTCTGCGTTGGATCGTCAGAGAATGGAAAGGAAGTCAGGGAATCCCTTGGAGAGATTTTATCACAGCGCTCCAATAAGTGCATAATCGCACAACAGAGTGAATCCTATCAGCGCATTAATGATCTGCAATACCAGTTAGACTTCAGGGCGTCTGAGCAGGTCAAGTTACTCTTTACCGATCTAACGACTACAGGGCTAACCATTGATCGTGTTATCCATTGTTTAGGGATGGAAACGGCCTCTCTCACGACAGATATTTCTGTACAAGCGTTAAACTGCCTTTCATTACTTAACGTTGTTCAGCAAGTAAAACTCCTGACGGTTACAGATGATGCTGCCGCACTACCATCACTTGGAATTGTAACCCAGGGTGCTCAGGTCTATGCGTTAGAAAAAGGTCAGGAAAATATCGCGGCGGCAACGTTATGGGGTATGGCAAAAACAATATGCCTTGAGTATCCAGAACTAAATACTCAAGTAGTCGATTTTGTAGGAGACTCCCCTAGTCTTGAAGACGTTGCCAATTATCTTCTATTTCAAGAACAGGAATCTCAACTGCTTATTCGTAATGAAATGCAGTTTATTCCTCGCCTACAAGCTGTTGAATTTAAGGGCAAGCCCTCTGCTTTAACATCTGTTTTTGCAGGTAATAAAAGTGACGTCTATCTAATTACGGGTGGATTAGGTGCTCTAGGTCTAGAGACCGCTGAGTGGTTGATTTCAAACGGAATCAAAAACATCGCATTATGTGGCCGTTCCTTACCTAACGAAGAGGCACAGCGTCGTATAACGCAATGGACTAACTCTGGCGTTTGTATCACTACATATCAGACAGATGTTGCTGATAATATCAAGGTTCGTGAACTCATCAATGCGATCCAACAAGACGGTAATGTACTGAAGGGTATTTATCATGAAGCAGGCATTATCAGTGATGCTTTAATAAGCCAGCAATGTTGGGAAGACTATGCCGTTACTTTTGCACCTAAGATCCAGGGCGCAATAAACTTACACTCGGCGACATTAGATATAGCGTTAGATCAGTTTGTATGTTTCTCCTCTATTTCATCGGTTCTAGGGAATGCTGGACAAGCCAACTATGCCGCTGCTAACGCCTTTATTGATCAGCTAATGCAGTTGAGACAACAACAAGGACTTGTGGGAACGGCCATTAACTGGGGGCCATGGGGAGAAGTTGGTCTTGCTACAAGAATGGATACGCAAGCACACGGTTACTTTGAAAAGCTCGGAATCACGCCGATAACAACCACTGAGGGTTTCGAACATTTATCGCAAGCCCTTTCCATGAACAATACCCAGCTAACAGTATTGCCAGTTCAGTGGTTCAAGTTTTTTCAACATTGGCCTGGTGTAAAGGAGCATGGTTTTCTGCAAGAGATCGGCCAGCACTTCACGAAATCTATCGACCTGAGTCAATTGAACCACGCTTTCATCGAAAAAATGAAAGGGTATTCAAATGAACAACGTATCGACGAGATTGTAGAATATGTACACAAGAAACTGTCTATTGTTTTAAGCAAAACATCCGTTGATGTAGATTTGTCTTTGCTGCAAATGGGTATCGATTCATTGATGGCAATTGAGTTCAAGACTCAGCTAACAAGAGAACTTGCACTAGAACTACCTGTCCATATTTTATTAGAAGGCCCGAGTATTCAATCCTTAGCAGAATACCTATCTTCACTCTTTACAGAAGACTATTTCGAGCAAGTCGCTACAGGTGAAATTAATACAAGTGAAGAAACTATGGCGACGTTTGATACATCAGCCCTTCTCGATGTTGACCAGTCCATGATAGAAATTGAACTGTAAAAGTGATTTCTGAAAGTACCATAACACCAATATCACACAGAATGAGCGGTAGTAGTATGGACATGTATTTGAAAGCATTGGCTGAACAAGGTGTTCAGCTTTGGGTAGAAGATGGCAAGCTAAAACTCAAAGCCCCAGAAGGGGCTCTGCAGCCGGAGCAATTAAAAAAGCTCAAAGAAAGTAAGCCGGCCATCATTGAGCACCTGAAGCGTGAAAGTTCTCGTGAGCAAGCGAACCTTTCCAGCTTTCCGCTATCGTTTAGCCAAAAAGCGTTGTGGTCACTCTACTGTTTATCGCCAAACAGCCCTGTATTCAACATGCTTTTCACCTGTAAATTGCCTGAAGATGCCCATCTAAAAGCTTTTGAGCATGCCTGCACACAAGTTCTCCAAAGACATGAATTGCTTAGAACAATTTTTTTCGAGGAAGATAACCAGCTAGGACAAGCTCCTACTAAATTAACGGGAGTTCCTGTTAGGAAACTGTCCGTCAAGAACCTTACAGACATTGAGATTGAAGCGTTAATTGCCGAAAAAGCCGATGAACCGCTAGCACTAGAACATTCTCCGATTCGACTAGTGCTAATTGAGAATATCATTAACAACAAAAGCGACTTCTACTTTGTTTTGGCGCTACATCATATCGCTGCTGATTTTTGGTCATGTCAATTGATACTTGGTGAACTGTCTCTATTTTATACGTCAATTATCGAACGAAAAAATGTCACACTACCGAATGTAACTCGCCGCTATAGTGAGTTTGTTGACTGGCAACAGAATTATGTCGATAGTCAGCTAGGAAAAAAACACTGGCTCTACTGGAAAAACTTGCTTTCAGGCGAGTTACCTGTGCTAGACCTTCCTAAAGACAATCCTCGCCCTGAAGTGATGTCCTTTCGTGGGGATATTTTCAAATTGCCGGTGAATAAAACACTTGCGTTGGAAATTAAAGACTATTCAAAAAAACTAGGGGTTACTGCATTAACCACATTAATGGCGGCATTTTTCGCCTTTCTTAATCGCTACACAAAACAGTCGGACATACTGATTGGTACACCAACTGCCAGTCGCCCCCTCAATGGTTTCGAATGGTGTGTAGGGGATTTCTCCAATCCAATTATAATTCGTAACCAAATTAATGATCAGGTAGATTTTGAAAAACTGTGTTTGCAAACTCAGAAAGGTTTGTTGGAAGGAATACGTCATCAAGACTATCCCTTTCCTCTGTTAGTAGAAAAATTAAAACCGGTAAGAGATACTCGGTTAACGCCGTTAATACAGGCAATGTTTCTTTGGCATCAACCCAATGAAAAACTATTGGAAAGTGTTATGGGAAAGGGGCATAACATTTTTGAGAAAGTATTACCTATTTCAGGACAGCGCGGTGCAACTTACGATATCATGCTTTCCGTTCTGGATACCAGCGAAGAGATGGTCTGCAACTGGGGATACAATTCCGATATATTTTCCCGCTACACCATTAAAACCATGGCTGAACATTTCATACAAATGCTGAGTCAAATGGTCTCAAAACCACAACAACCATTATTAAAATCGGAGTTAAGTGATACTACTAAATTTGGGTTAAATCTCAATAAAACATCACTTCCCCCCTATAAACCAGCACCCTGCTATCTTAATGTCATTGACCAACGCCTACAGGAATCCCCAACAAAAGAAGCATTTATCGTATGTAATAGCGACGGAACCACATCCCATTACAGCAATGGTGAGATAAGCACTCTTTTATCGACGATAACTCAAAAAATATCGGCCGACCTTCCAAAAAATGCCAATAGGGTCGGAATTCGTTATGCCAACTCACTCGATGCAGTGCTCATTGCTTTCGCGTTAAATAAGCTAGAAAAAACCTTTTTCTTATTACCAAAAGATACACCTGAGATCCAGGCAAACAAACATTTTAAAGAGTCTGAGATTGATACCGTCATTCAAGGCGGCACTCATGACAACGTCTGGGAGACGGCGATACAAAATCATGCTTGCTTTGTATTAACAATAACTCCAGCCCTGTCAGACATCAAAAACTCGCCCTACACTCAGTCCAGAAATCGGCCCACAACCACCCTAACAGCAATCAATGAACACCAATTTTCACCCGGATATCACCCTGCCTGCATTGATGTTGTCGATGGCAATACTAATGTCATACACAAGCAAACCTTAAACGAAAGGTTCTTCGCTTTTGGACAGTCTATCAATAATTCACAGGCGACCGTTGGTCTCGCCGTTAACGTTAAGCCACACCTGGAATTTCTAGAAATACTTGGGAGTTTATATGCTGGGACGACGCTGCGAATCACCAAAGATGACATACCCAGCATAAAACGTAACCTCGACAGCGGCATCGTTGGCTGGCTTATCCTTACAGAGGAAAACGCCATCGATCTATTTGAGTCCTATCGGATTGCACATCAAAAAATCGATGCTGGCGTAACCCTATTTATTCAAGCCCCTCCTATTGGCAATTCGGTATTAAGTCATTATTTGGACAAGAATTCAAATATTGCTAATTTACACTCCGCCGCATTTATTATTCAATACTACCTGCCGGAATTAGGAAGAGAAATCCTCGTTCAAGATGTTTTTCCGAATAGCGCTCATAGTGAGCCACAGGTACAAAACGGGCTAATCTCTCAGGTTGACCGGCGGCAACGTATACAGCCCCTAAACCTCTGGAATACACTATCCTTTTCGCCCAATGAATCCATCAACCATTTTCACACGGGATTGATCGGACGCCAAAAAAGCAGTAAATCACCACAGGAAGCGACACTTCAAATACAGAACGCTGAATCAGTTGCGATGATTGATGGTTTACCTGTAAATCTACAATCGTTAGTAGAAGAATTCTATCAACTACATCCTATTAGTGATGTATTGGGTTGTTGTTATTCTCATTTACAAAAAACGGTAACCCGCTCGAGCGCTACGGGGTGGGTTATTTTTGTTGCATCAAATGACTCGACAGACCCCAGAATACTAGAAGACTTGATTAACACCTCATTGCCACCCCACCTTCGACCAAAGGCAATAACACAAATATCAGCTATTCCTCGACATCTTGATGGGTCCGTAATCTATGAGCAATTAGCACCACTACAGATTATCAACCATCGCACAGTAGAGCAGTGCAAAAAACGCCTACTCAGCAATACTGACATTATCGACACGGCGATAATGCTACGTCCATTTTCGCTGAAAAGTGACTGGCTTCATGTGCGAGCGCATCTACCCTACACACCTCGATTTACAGAAAATATAATCCATCAAAAAATAGGCACTGATTCGAAATCTGCGACATCCGACATAAAAAACCTTGCCATTACTACAGGTTTTAATCCGCTGTCCTCGATTAAAAATGCAGAACCAGCGCCCTCATTTCATTGTCTTGCCGATCTATTATTTCATGCTGCAGAAAACTATTCTGAACAGGGCATTCTCTATCTGGACAATCTATCCACTCAGCACTTCCAACCCTACGCTGAACTCTATCAAGCAGCAAAAAAACGTTGCGTTGGTTTACAAAAAGAAGGCTTAAAGCCTACTGACACAGTTATTCTTGCCCACAATAGCAACAGCGACCTAATCATTTCCTTCTGGGCTTGCACGCTCGGTGGTTTTATTCCTGTTCCTCTCTTCATAAAAGAAGGCATACCCAACGACACCTCCCTTACTCGCATTGAAAATGCGGTCGAGCTTTTAATCGACACAGTGATATTAACCAGTAGCGAGATAAAATCCGTACTCACCCCCGCGCTAAGCGCCAGCGTGTTATCGATTGAACAGCTTCAAAAAAGCGATATGCGTGACTTTACTCATTACAGCGCCCCCAAAAATGAAGTCGCAATTATATTACTCACCTCCGGCAGTACAGGGTTACCAAAGGGCGTTGAACAGACTCACGAAGCATTACTTAGCCTCTGTGTAGGCACAGCCGATAAGCTCGACCTTAGCCAGCAAGACAAATCACTCAATTGGATGCCGATAGACCATGTTGGCGGTATCGTGATGCTTCATATACTAGATATCTATCTGGGTATGGAACAGCTACAAGTCAGCACAGAATATATATTAGAATCTCCAATCCGCTGGCTAGACCTATTAAGCACTCACAAAATAACCGTTAGTTGGGCTCCGAACTTTGCATACGGGCTCATAAATGAGGCTGTTAATAACACTGATGAAACGCAACCATTCTCTTGGGATCTGTCGTCTGTACGCCACCTTATTAATGGTGGCGAAGCGGTCAACAACGAAACCTGCCATCGTTTTATTTCTCTGCTTGTCCCTCATGGGCTTATTGAAAATGCCATAGTACCAACCTGGGGTATGTCAGAGACAAGTTCAGGGGTTCTATTTAATACCCATTATGCGCCACGCCTACCCGTTTCTGTGGGCACTCCGATACGCGGCACTGCACTGCGTGTAGTGGATGATCGTAGTAATATTGTACCGGAAGGTGTTATTGGTCATTTGCAAATTAAAGGACCCACCGTCACAAAATCTTACCGAAACAATGACAGTGAGAACCGCTCCGTGTTCCATGACAACTGGTTCTCCTCAGGTGACCGTGCGCTCATTATTTATGGTGAAGTAATCATCACAGGCCGCGAAAAAGAAACCATCATTGTTAATGGTGTGAATCATTACAGTCATGATATTGAGTCATCGCTAAATGATCTGAGTGAAGTGCACACAGGAGAATGCGCAGCAATATCCATTCGTAGTAATGATTCTGAAAGCGATGAATTGGTAATATTTTTTACCCCGTCTAAGGATGTCGGGGATATCAAACATGACAATGCCAACCTCCGTGACGCAATACACCTGATCCGAAAAACGCTAGTTCAACAACATAGTGTAAATCCATCTTATCTTATACCGGTCTCACTAAATGACATTCCAAAAACTAACATCGGAAAAACCCAATACAAGAAACTCCAACAGCAGCTTATTGACGGTTTTTATGAGCAGAACTTACAACTCATAGAACTACTCGTCGAATCGGCCAATACCCTTCCAAATTTCTTTTATCAATGGTCTTGGCAAGCAATTAAACAACCGTCTAATCTCTCTACGCTCATCAAACCTGCCTCTTACATTATTATCGGAAAAGACATATCAGACTATTGTGATGATTTATCGATGACATATCATGCTGTCGATTTTGATGATTCTGGTAGCTATCTAAGGTTATTCAAAAGCCTAAAGGACAATATACTTTCTGGTTCTAAAATCATTTATTCCGAGCCTTTAATCGAGGAATCTATCCATAACTTGAGTCCGGAAGATGTTCTTGAAAAAGCAATCCGTGAATTAAATCGCTTTGTGATTTTCACCAAAGCACTGGACAGCGTTGCGTCCAAACTTAATCTGCTAAAACCCATTGATGTATCCGTAGTTACCTATTTATCAACACACACAAACAACCAGGTCGAAAGTCAGACTACAATCAATAAGGTGTCTGCTGCGCTACCAGGTCTCGTCCTATCCTCTCAATACGAGCTAGACACGCTGAATATAAGATTGATTGATACCGACCGCTGCACAAGCCAGTTGGGAGATGGTTTAATTCAGGCGCTTAATGGCAACTCAAAAGAGCATGAATTAGCCATTAGAGATCAGCAAATTCTACGACCTAGTCTTATAAAAACAACACCTAATGCGAATATTTCACAGAACGCTATCACCACTAAGGCTTCAGATTATCTGTCCTCTGGTGTATACCTCATCATTGGAGGCGCTGGTGGTATCGGCTCCGTGTTACTTCAACACCTTCAAAAACAATCGAATCTAATATTCGTCATTATAGGTCGATCAGAGAAACCCAAAAATACGATCATTGATAAATACAAGCATCAAATTCACTACCAAAAAGCTGACATTAACCAATACGCGTCGCTCTGTAATGCCATCTCTGAAGCGCTTGAAACCCTAAATAAAACGCAAGCCGATATAAAGGGAGTTTTTAATCTTTCAGGTGCCATTCAAGAATGTGCGCTACTTAATCAAGACACTAAAACGTTATCTCTTGCACTGACAACAAAAGTACTCGGCACTCAAAATATACAAAAGTACTTAGAGCACCTAACACAACCTACCGACATCTATCACTTTTCATCGGTTAACGCGCTGTTTGGTGGCGCTCAAGTGTCGAATTACGCGGCAGCCAATCGATTCCAGCAAACCTTTAGCCTTACTGAACAACAACGTTATCTTGAGAAGCAACATAGGGTTCGTCAGCACACAATTAGCTGGAGCATGTGGCGAAAACTGGGAATGAGTCAGGCTTATGCGGGAGAAAAGATAAAGCTCTCTAAACGTCGAGGGTTCATTCCGATTTCTGCCAAACAGGGGATGAATGCTTTAGACCTCATTATCCAAGAAGGAGGCTCGCACTGGATTGTCGGCCTGGATAACAATCAGCCTGCTATAGCTCACCGCGTTGGTAATAGGTGTCACCCAATAAATCAAATCACAAGTTACGTTGCCCCAGCAAACGACGACAGCGCGACATCTATCATGCAAAGGGTAAAATCACTTGGATTGAAGGATGAGATTTCAAATGCACTGTACATTGACATTCAATTTGTCGAATCAATTCCAAAAACGGCTGCTCGCGAAGTCGACTGGTTACAACTCAGCCTTAAACATAAGAACGTAGATTGCCAAATTGACCACATAGCCCCAAGAAACGATATCGAAAGAACACTACATCAGATCTGGGTTAAAGTGCTTTCTACGTCTGATTTTGGCGTATTAGACAACTTCTTTGAAATTGGAGGCCATTCGCTCTCTGCGACACAGGTCATCTCTCATATTAGAGATCAACTCGGTATCACTTTACCCGTTTCTGTGATCTTTGAAACACCGACGATAGCTGAATTGTCAAAATGCCTTGAAAAAGAAACCACTGTCGCCAGCGACAGCTCACAACAGATCGCCAGCATCAACAGGAAAGAGCCTCTTCCACTATCTTTTGCACAACAACGTATCCTTTTCCTTCAAGAGCTCGAAGGTCCAAGCTCTACGTTTAACGTGCCTTTTGCGCTTCGTTTAGATGGCCTGCTAGATGTTGTATTATTTGGAAAATCCATCAACGCCATTATTAGCAGGCATGAGATTTTTCGAAGTCGTTTTGAAAGCAAAGACGGTGAGGCAAATGTTTTCATTGAAGGTCAGTACCAACTTGCATTGGATGTTGTCGACTTTTCAACACAAGATGACGCGGTTCAAAAAATACAAACGCTCTTTGAAAAAGATGCCACCACCCCTTTTGATCTTAAAGTTGCGCCTTTATTTCGAGTTAAACTCTACAAATTGGCAACCAACACCCACATTCTAACAACCAACACCCACCACATTATTTCCGATGGCTGGTCCGTTGGCGTTTTTATGAAAGAGTTGGTAATGGTTTATGGTGCCTATTTAACTGGGACAAAACCTTTACTACAGGAACTTCCTACCCAATATGTAGACTTTGCACTCTGGCAAAAAACATGGCTTGAGACCGATGCCGTAAAACAACACGTTAATTATTGGAAAAATAAGCTGGCCGATCTTCCTCCACTGCTTGAGTTAAATACCGATAAACCACGCCCTGCAATGCTAGGATATCAAGGTAGTGAAGAACATTTCATTATTCCTACTGAAATTCTTGAAAAACTGGAAGATGTAGCGCGCCAGGAAGACGCTACTCTATATATGTTGTTATTAGCAGCGCTAAACGTCATTCTCAATCGAAATTCACGTCAGGAAGATATTGCTGTAGGCTCGCCTATAGCCAATCGAACCCATCACCAAACGGAACCTTTAATCGGCCTCTTCGTTAATACAATAGTGATGCGTAATAACGTCGATTTACAACAACCTTTTAACAAGTTTCTCGCGCAAGTAAAGTCAACTGCTCTTGATGCCTATACCCACCAAGAGGCCCCCTTTGACCAAGTTGTCGATGCTGTGCAGCCACAACGAAGTCTTAGTCACGCCCCGCTCTTCCAGGTGATGTTTATATTGCAGAATGCCCCAATGGGGGATCTGGATTTGATGGGCTTAAAGCTCAGCCCACTGGAACGAAAAAGTTCCATCGCCAAATATGATCTGACGCTTCAATTTATGACGTTTGAAGGTGAGCTTAGAGGTGCTCTCGAATTTAACACTGACCTTTTCGAGAAAGAAACTATCTTACGTATTATCCAACAGTATCGAACGTTATTGGATGACATCATTATTAATCGGGATAAGCCTATTGGCGAAATGAATATTCTCGACCAAGAAACTAAAAACCTCGTGTTAAACACCTGGAACCAAACCCAGGAAAAAAATCATGATACAAGCCTTAATTTAATTCACCGCTTTGAACAGCAGGCAAAAGAAAACCCCCAGGCCCCTGCTCTAATATTTGAAAACCAAACGTTAACCTATCAGGAACTACTTTCTAAGAGCAAAATCATCGCCCGACAATTAGTCGATGGCGGCGCGCTCCACGGTGATCTGATTGCCGTGCTAATGGACAGAAATACAGACATGATCGCCTCTCTTCTCGCTATCATGCGTATTGGTGCTGCATATATCCCAATCGACCCGCAATATCCAACGGATCGGGTTCAATACATGCTAAGCCATTCACGCCCCAAACTCGTGGTATCACAAGCGCACTGGGCTGAAAAACTCAATTTACCGCAAGAATGTACACTGCTGTTAAGTGACCAGGTGGACTGTGAACCCCTTGAGGCAATCCAGATTGATAGCCAAGATCTTGCCTATGTAATTTATACATCAGGATCGACCGGAAAACCCAAAGGCGTCAAGATTCATCACGAGGCGTTGACAAACCTTCTTCTACATTTCTCTGATGAGTTAGCAATACAGTCAGGTAAGCGCTGGCTAGCGGTCACCTCCCTATCCTTTGATATCGCTGCACTTGAGTTGTTTTTGCCCCTAATCAGTGGCTCCAGCGTGATATTGGCCTCAAGAGAACAGGCGATGGACGGCAACTGGCTAGGTAATCAGCTCGACCATGGTGGTATTGATTTTTTACAAGCGACCCCCGCCACATGGCAATTACTAACAAGCAGTTTATGGAAAGGAAATAAAAAACTCACCGCGCTATGTGGTGGCGAAGCACTAACCAACAAATTGGCTA